>WNGL01010872.1_pt1 | contig 14817 bp, 9 predicted proteins | sample 5400591 | NCBI WGS metagenome assembly WNGL01 (sample SAMN13153377, study PRJNA577476) | soil metagenome | isolation source: 80 cm soil or saprolite under Garry oak tree replicate 1 | place: USA:California | collected 2016-06-15
TAATGCAGCTCGTCTGGCATGACACCGCAGTTGAAGAAGGGAACATTGCCCGTAACATCTCGACGCTGAGAAACGCGCTGGGCGAACGTCCCCGAGAACGCAAATACATCGAGACGGTGCCGTGGCGCGGCTATCGGTTCATCGCCAGTGTCAAAGAAGTGCCCGAGGAATCGGTGAAGCCAGCCATCGGATCTTTGGCCATCTTGCCTTTCGTTAATGTCGCGAGCGATCCAAATCTTGAATACCTCACCGATGGAATCGCGGAGACTCTCATCAACCATCTGTCGCAGTTGGCAAGGCTGAGAGTCATGTCGCGGAATTCGACCTTTCGGTACAAAGGCGGCGAAATCGATGCCACCGCCGTCGGTCGCGATTTGAACGTGCACGCGGTAATGTTTGGCCGCGTCGTCAAGCACGACGATCTACTCTCGATCAGTGTTGAACTGGTCGACGCGCAGGATGGCAGCCACATATTCGGTGCGCAGTACATTAGAAGACCTGCGGACCTCCTCACGATGCAGGAAACGATTGCCCGGGAAATCGCGGAGAAGCTGCGTTTGAAACTCACTGGCGCAGAGCAGGAACGACTGGTAAAACGTCACACCCAGAGCGCCGAAGCCTACCAGCTTTATCTGAAGGGTCGTTACTACTTCAACAAGCTTACGGTCGACGGCGTGCAGAAAGGGATCGAACATCACCAGCAAGCCGTCCGTAAAGATCCGCACTATGCTTTGGCGTACGCTGCCTTGGGCGATTGTTACAACTACCTCGCGCGACCCGTCGAAGCGAAACAAGCAGTGAGCAAAGCTCTGGAGCTGGATGAAGGGCTTGGCGAGGCTCACGCTTCACTCGGCTTTTTCAAATTCGTCTATGACTGGGACTTCGCCGGCGCGGAAACTGAGTTCAGGCAAGCGCTGCGCTTGAGCCCCAACTATGCGGAAGCTCATCATTGGTCGGCGATCTACTTCGCGAACATTGGGCGGCACGAAGAGGCGGCCGTCGAAGCGAAACTCGCGGTCGAGCTGGATCCTTTGTCGCTGCTCATGAACATGACTTCGGGGTTGACCTCTTATCTTGCTCGCGATTACGAGCGGGCGGTGATAGAACTGAGGAAAGTGATCGACATGGATGCTAACTTTCCCGCCGCCCACAGCGTGCTCGGCGGCGTCTATGTTCAGCAACGATTATATGAGCAAGCGATGGCGGAGTATCAAAAAGTCCTGGAGCTCTCCCCAGGCGTTGCGGTTGTCGAACGGGCTATCAAGGCACTGATGGCGCACGCTTACGCCAAGTGGCGAAAACCAAATAAAGCGATGAAGCTGCTTGATGAATTGACGAAGCCGAGTAATAGGCGCGCTCAATCTTCACTGGCTACGGACGTGTCGCCGCATTCGATCGCAGAAATCTATTCCGCGCTGGGCCAAATCGACGAAGCCTTCGAGTGGCTCAACCAGGCTTATGAACAGCATGATATGCAAATGGTCAGCCTGCTAACGAATCCGACTCTGGATAGTCTGCGCTCGCACGCGCGCTTCGCCGACTTAGTGCGGCGCGTCGGATTGCCGCGATAAGTTTTTGACGTGCGATCAGCGTGAACCGCCGTCCAACCTAAGAGAGTTGATTTGATGGGAGAAAATGCATGATCCGATTCGTTTCCGCCGTGGGATTACTCGCGTCTGTTCTCGTCGTAGTGTCTGTCGCGCAACCGCGCGGGACTTTCACAGTCGGCACCGCAACGGCGGCGCGCGGACACAAAGCGACCGGCACCATCGAAGTGCCACCGGGAGTCGATGCCGGCCTGAGCATTCCCGTCGCGGTCTTCCAAGGCGCGAAGCCGGGACCAGTCCTGGCGCTGGTCGCCGGCGCGCACGGCACGGAATACACTTCGATCATCGCGCTCGAGAAGTTAATCGGGATGCTGAATCCGGCTGAGATCTCCGGCACCGTCATCATCGTGCCGCTGATTAACATTCAGTCATTCGAGCAGAAAGTGCCGCACCTGAATCCGGTCGATCGCAAGAGCATGAATCGATGGTATCCCGGTAAGATGGACGGGACGCAGACCGACCGCGCGTCATTTCTAATCACTAAACAAGTGGTCGAACAATGCGATCATTTGATCGATTTGCACGGCGGCGATTTGGACGAGAGCCTGCGGCCTTATAGTTACTGGACGAAGACCGGCAACGAAAAGCAGGACCAGATTTCCCGCGAGATGGTTTTGGCATTCGGTCTCGATCACATCATCATCTCGACGGATCGGCCAAAAGATCCGCAGGCTTCCCGCTATCTTGAAAACACCGCCACCACGCGAGGCAAGCCGTCGATTACTGCTGAGGCCGGACATGCCGGGACCGTTGAGACTGACGATCTCAACGCGCTAATTAACGGCTGCCTGAACGTGATGCGTTATTTGAAGATGCTGCCGGGTGCTCCCGCGGTAATCGAGCATCCGGTTTGGATCGAGAAGGTTGTGACCCTGGCAAGCGAACAAACAGGCATCTTCTATCCGTTGGTCAAACGTGGAAACTACGTCGAGCAGGGAATGAGAGTCGGCTATGTCACCGATTATGTCGGCAAGACTATCTTTGAAGCGCGCGCGCCAGTCGCCGGTGTCGTCTTGTATGTCTGTGCCGTGCCGTCAATGACGAAGGGTGCGACAATCGCGAATATCGGGGTGGTCGCGAGGTGAAAGTTAAGGACAACCACCGCCGAAAGATGGAAAGATTCTATATGCCTCTTCGTTGCCAAACAAAAAGTGGAAAAGAAAGATTCGATCGAAACAGCCACCATCGCCATCGAGCACGTTCGACGCGAATTCCGCGGCTTCTTTGAAGCCAAAATCTGGAGCATCAAAAGGCGTGTTATAAGCAAAGGCTTTGAAGTCGTAGTGAATTAGTAAATAGACTTCGTCGAGACCAACCTTCTTCTTTAAGTCTTTGTACCGCTCGTCGTTCTTGTGAGCAGAAAGGGAACTGCCTAGCGTCTCCAACATCTCGTTGGGAGAATAGGCGCCACCTGGAGAAGGAAAACGTATCCAGCGGATCTTGAAGCGGCTTTTGCGGGCGGGGTGGAATCGAACGCCGTTCAAGTATTTTTCAAGAATCGGGAAATTAGTAAAGTCGTGAACATTCTCGGAGAGTTCTTGATCCCAATCGGGCTTTTGCGACCAGTTATTATCGACCTGTTCTATGAGCGTGAATATCTGTTCCCGGAAATCTGCGGCATCGGCTGAGTCAAATCTCGCCTCCTTTGCAGAGAGCCAGATGTAGCCAATGTGCTTAGTTTCGTTCGACGGCTGGTCGCCAATCGCTTTCAGGACGTTGTCTCGTATTCTTTCCTGTTTGCGGGCCTCTGATATCTGCTCGCGGTTAACCCAACCTTTGAGTTCAAGGCCGATTCTCTTTCCGGAAGTCGCAACTGCGATGATATCCGGACGTTTGTCAAACGGTTTTGCTGGTGGTTCAATCCCACGTTTGCCATACCATTCATTAACAACATCCCACTCTTCGATCGGCTCGTCAGCAAAGTCAGCACACACTCTTAGAAATGACTCAAAAATTAGTTTCTCATTCTCCGTCATCTTAGCCGGAACGGTTTGTAGTCTTTTGACGATCTCGATTTTTTCTTCCAAAGGCAGTTTTGCGAGCCGCCGGCGGCGTTCCTCTTTGGCGCGGAAAATGTCGTCAATCGTTATTTTGTTTGGATCGAACTGTTGCCTGCTCATCACTCTTCAAAATCGTAACGCGACGAAAACTCTTTCCATTTCTCGGCCAATCCATGGCGACGGACTATGTCGCGAAACAATGCCATATCCATTTGCTCTGACTTCAACAAGGCTGCCACTCGCGTAAGATCCTTAAGCCTGCCTGAACGAAGTAACTCGGCGGCGAGATGTTCCGCAGAAAAGATCGATGTGTACACTCCCGCAAACGCGACGCGGTCGGCCCTCGCCACTGCTTCTTCCTGGACTGACTCAGAAGCAAACACAAATTGAACGAGCCAATCGCCTATTCGAACATATTCCCTTTCCGGATAGTACCCTAACTCTTCAAGATACGAGTAAATCCGTCCAAACGATATCAAGCCCCCTTCGCTAACAACAACGGGTGACAGAAAAACATCAATGTCGTCCGTTAGGTACGGTTCCAGATAACGGATTGCAGCTATCCCTCCGCCGATAGCAAACCGCTCGATGACGCCATCGGCTTGCATGCGATTTAGTATTTCGATGACCTTCTCCACTTTTATCCTTGCTTCCGGCGAGCTTTCGATCTAAGTATTAGCGAAGTCAAGTTTATCATCCATCGAAGGGTACCGGTAATTCTCTCGTGAGTTCGTGGACGGCCAATCATGCTAACGAATCGATCATGTAAGAAGCTGCTCGGCGGGCTCGCCATCATCGCTTCATGCGGCGCGGTCTGGGCCCAATACATCTCGGCCGACACGTACACCCGTTATGAATTGCTCGCGCCGGAAACTCATCAATTCAAAATTTATTACGAAGTGACGGAGACGCGCGCGGGCGCGCGATTTCATTTCAATCAGATTCGCGAAGGCAGCGAAGCGTCCGATGAATCGGTGATCGATCTGGCGACGGGCAAGCCTTTGAAGTTTGAAGTCGTCAGCGGAAAGCTATTACAGTGAAGGCGATCAAATCGTCTTCAAACGCCCATTGTCGATCCCGCGCAACAGTGTGGTGTTGCCGCCGGGCTATGAAATAGTTTCGTGTTCAGTAGCAACGCAAGTGCTGAGGGAAGCGGATGGCCGTTTGAAACTGGCGTTCGTGAATGCCGGCAGCGGTGGATCGTTGGAGGTCGCGATTAGAGCAAAGAAACTGAAGTCAGTACCACCCGCGGTAGTGGGTGGGTCCAGCCTTTTGGAGGTTGAACGGTGAGATTATTGCGCGCGATTCTAATCGTGCTTTTCTGCCTTAGCACCCGCCCGCTAACGCAGGCGGTAGTGACAAGCGTCGCCGCGCAGAATCAGAACCCCTCCATCACTGAGCGCGCTTATCAGGATCGCGAGATTCTCTACGAGCTTCAGTCGCCTGAGTCGCACGCTTTTCGCATCACTCACGACTACACCGTCCGCAAGGTGGGCGAGAAATATTATTTCAATGTCGTTCGCGCCGGCAGTCATGTCACCAATCCTGACAGCGTCGATCTCGATACTGGTGAAAAACTGAAATGGGAGATCATCAGCGGTAAGCAAGCGACCGAGCGCAAGCTTCCCGTCGGCGAGACAATAAAGGATGACAGCGAGATCGTCGTTACTTATCTGAGTCGCTCGCTCGCGCCCGGAACGACCAACAGAATTCGTTTAATGGAGACGTATGCCGATCCGAAGAGTTACTACATGGACGGCGAGGAGTTGGTTTGGGATCGCAGCTTCGGAAGGCTTCGCAACACGGTCGTACTGCCGCTTGGCTGGTACCTGACAACTCTGTCTTCTCCGGCAAGCATTCAGACCTTGGCGGATGGACGCGTTTCGATCTATGTGGTGAACCCGCGACCCGACGACATTCGCGTATACTTCCGCGCGCGCCGGCGAGCGGGGCAGTAGCCCGACCGTAAGGGAGGGCGCTAGATCAGCACTTGAAGATGATCAGACACCGAAACCTTACGCTCTTAGTTCTCGCGTCCTGCGTTTGCCTTACTCTATTTCCGGCTCTGCCGGTTCATTCGCAGAAACAGAAAGACGCGCCCTATTATCCGGTAGCCGGAGAAACCTGGCTGCGACGCAAGCCGGAAGAAGTCGGCATGGACAGTGCGCTGCTCGATTAGGCGTTGGCTTACGCGAAGACGCAGGCGAGCACTATCCCGTCGGATTTTTCGACGCAAGTCGAGACTTTTGGCCGCGTGCTCGGCCCGCTGCCAAAGATGCGCGGCGACACGAACGGGATCATCATTCGGCATGGTTACATCGTCGCCGAATGGGGCGACACGAACCGTATCGATCCGACTTACAGCGTCGCCAAGAGTTTTCTCTCCACGCTCTGCGGGCTGGCTATCGATCGCGGAATGATCAAGAGCGTTCATGATCCGATGAAGCAATACGCGACCGATGATGGTTACACTTCTCCGCACAACGCGAAGATCACCTGGGAAAACCACTTGCAGCAAACCAGCGAGTGGGAAGGATCGATGTTCGGAAAGAACAGCGACTTTGTCGGCGTTGAAGAATTCGGCCGCGGCCAGCGGCAGCCGCGCATGATCAAAGAGCCAGGCACGTTTTGGGAATACAACGACGTGCGCATCAATCGCATGTCGCTGACACTTCTCGAAGTCTGGCAAAAGCCGCTGCCGCTGGTTCTGAAGAATGAAATCATGGATCGCATCGGCGCTTCGAACACCTGGCAGTATCACGGCTACTTCAATTCTCAGGTCCGGATCAAAGGCAAGATGGTTGAGTCAGTCAGCGGCGGCACGCGCTGGGGCGGCGGTCTTTGGATAAATACGCGCGACATGGCGCGCTTTGGCTATCTGTTCCTCCGCCGCGGAAATTGGAAAGGCAATCAAATCATTTCCGAGAACTGGATCAAAATGGCGACCACGCCGACAACGATTGGGCAGGACTACGGATTTCTTTGGTGGCTCAACACGCAGGGGAAACAATATCCCGACGCCCCGCGTAATAGCTTTTCCGCGCTTGGGGCCGGCTCAAACACGATCTGGATCGATCCCGAACATGATCTCGTGGTCGTCTGGCGCTGGCATCGCGACCGCAGCGCCAATGAGTTGTTCAAAAAGATTCTTGCCGCAGTGGTGGAAAAACGGTAGCAAACTGTTATTCAGTCACAACATAGCCCGCGCTATAAGCTGGATTCGCGAGCAGCGCGCCGATGAACATAAGGAGACCAAATTCAAATGCGCCCCAGTACTGTCGTTAGCCGTACGCTTAACCTTATCTGCGTCTGCTTGATCTTGTCAGCACTGCCACTGATCGTAATCGCCCAGGACGACGATAAAGCGCAACCGCAGGCGACCCCAGCTCAGCGTCCTTCACCTTCACCTGAAGCGGCCAAACCTGACGCCGCGAAAAGACCCGAGCAAGCATCCGAAGATGAAAGCAAGCCGCGCGACCCGATGTCGACGCCGACTTTCAACGGATTGAAGTTTCGCTCGATTGGTCCGGCATTCACCTCGGGCCGCGTCATTGGCTTCGCGGTTGAGCCGAATAACCCTTCGCATTTTTTCGTCGCCTCCGCCTCGGGTGGCGTTTGGAAAACAGTGAATGATGGAACGACGTGGATTCCGGTCTTTGATCGCGAAGGTTCGTATTCCATCGGCGCAATTGCGCTCGATCCGAAAAATCCTTTGACGGTTTGGGTCGGCACCGGAGAGAACAACAGCCAGCGTAGCGTCTCGTATGGCAGCGGTCTCTATCGTTCGGATGATGGCGGCAAGACCTGGAAGAACGTGGGACTGAAAACGTCAGAACATATCGGTCGCATCGCGATCGATCCGAAAGATTCCAACATCGTTTACGTCGCGGCGCAGGGACCGCTATGGGGTCCGGGCGGGGACCGTGGTCTCTTCAAAACGGTCGACGGCGGCAAAACGTGGAAGAACATTCTGAACATCAGCGAGAACACCGGCGTGACCGATATCGTGGTCGATCCACAGAATCCCGAAACGATTTACGCCGCGTCGTATCAACGTCGCCGTCACATGTTTACCTTAATCGACGGTGGTCCCGAAAGTGCGATCTACAAATCAACCGACGCCGGCGCGACCTGGAATAAAGTGCGCGCGGGATTGCCGACTACTGAAATGGGCCGCATCGGTCTCGCAATTTCTCCGGTCGATTCAAATGTAATTTACGCCACGATTGAAGCCGCGGATCGAAAGGGCGGCATCTTTCGCTCGAACGATCGCGGCGGAAGCTGGGAAAAACGAAACGAATTCGACGCGGGCGCGATGTACTACGCGCGCATCGTTGCCGATCCGAAGGACGTCGATCGCATCTATGTGATGAATGTTTTCTTAATGGTTTCCGATGACGGGGGCAGGACGCTGCGCCGGCTCGGTGAAAAATCGAAGCACGTCGATAACCATGAAATCTGGATCGATCCCAACAATACGGATCATTACCTGGTTGGCTGTGACGGTGGCGTCTACGAAAGCCATGATCGCGGCGCGAACTGGGATTTCAAGCGGAACTTGCCGGTGACGCAGCTCTACGACGTGACAACCGATAACGCAGCGCCGTTTTACAACGTCTTTGGCGGCGCGCAAGACAATTTCGCTTTCGGCGGTCCGTCGCGCACGCATAACGCGTCGGGCATCGTCAACAGCGACTGGTGGGTTACGCAGGGCGGAGACGGTTTTCGCACTCAAGTTGATCCCGAAGATCCGAATACCATCTATGCCGAACTCCAGAATGGCAACCTGGTTCGGGATGACAAGCGCACGGGCGAACGCATGGGAATTCAACCGGAGATTGGCCGCAATGAAGATCCTTTGCGATGGAATTGGGACTCGCCTTTCATCATCAGTCCGCATTCGCACACGCGCATCTATTTCGCTGCCGACAAGCTTTTTCGCAGCGACGATCGCGGCGACAGTTGGCAAGTCATCAGCGGCCAGCTTTCGCGCGGGCTCGATCGTGACAAGCTGCCGGTAATGGGCAAAGTCTGGAGCATGGACGCCGTCGCGAAGAATCAATCCACCGCTTTCTTTGGCAATGCCTCTGCGCTTGCCGAATCGCCAAAGAAGGAAGGATTGATCTACGTCGGTACTGACGATGGTTTGATTCAAATAACCGAAGATGGCGGCAAGAACTGGCGGAAAGTTGACAAACTTCCTGACGTGCCTGAGATGGCTTACGTCAGCCGCATCGTGGCTTCGAACGCGGACGCGAATATGGTTTACGTTGCGATCGAAAATCATCAGAACGCAGACTTCAAACCTTATCTTTTCAAGAGCACCGACGCAGGCCGCACCTGGGCTTCCATCAAAGCTAATCTCCCCGCGAATCATCCGGTGTGGGCGATTGCCGAAGATCATGTCAATCCGAATCTGCTTTTCGTGGGCACTGAGTTTGGCCTCTTCTTTTCCATCGACACCGGACAAAAATGGATTCAGCTCAAGGGCGGGCTGCCGACGATTCAAGTGCGCGACATTGACATTCAGCGACGCGAGAACGATCTCGTTTTGGGAACATTTGGCCGCGGCTTCTACATTCTGGATAACTACACGCCGCTCCGTTTGCTGAAACCGGAGATGTTGAAACAGGACGCGCTGCTGTTTCCCGTCAAAGACGCTCTGATGTACATCCAGGCGCAACCCATCGGCGGCCGTGGCAAGAGTTTTCAGGGTGAATCATTTTTCACGGCTGAGAATCCGCCCTTCGGCGCGACCTTCACCTACTATTTGAAAGAAGAGTTGAAGACCAAAAAAGCGAAGCGTCAAGAAGCTGAGAAAGATGCGCAGAAGAAAAACGCCGCGATTAATTTGCCCAGCCGGGCCGAGCTTCGCGCCGAAGAAGAAGAGGAAGCGCCCGCAATCATTTTCACGGTCGCTGATTCTTCCGGCCGAGTAGTGCGTCGTTTGACGGGACCGATCACTGCCGGCATGCAACGCGTCGCGTGGGATCTTCGCTATGCACCGCCGTCTCTGCCGCCGCCGCCAAATCCGGAAGCTGAAGATCCTTTCAACGAAGGACCAGCGGGTCCGCTGGTTATGCCTGGGACTTACAAAGTCTCCTTGGCCAGGAGAGTCGACGGCGTGACGACACCTCTCGGTCAGCCACAGGATTTCCAGATCGTCGTCGAAGGTCAGGAACGAATGACGCCTGCCGATCGAATTGCGCTGGTCGAGTTCCAACAGAAAGTCGCACGCCTCCAGCGAGCCATGCAAGGCGCGCTTGAAGCTGCCAATGCGCTCACGCCGCGCTTCGTAGCGATCCGGCGCGCGTTGCTGGAAACGCCAAACGCGCCGGAAAAATTACTTGACGATGCATCAGCTTTGGAGAAGCGCAAGAATGAGATCCTGCGCGCCTTGCGCGGCGATCAGGCTCTGCGACAGCGCAATATGAATCTGCCGCCATCGATCAGCGAACGCGTCGGCAGCATCGTCGGCTCGCAACGCATGTCCACATCTCGACCGACGCAAACGCAGATAAATCAATACGCCGCCGCGGCCCAGGAATTCGAGACGACTCTCAATCAACTGCGCCAGTTGGTCGAAGTCGATCTTCAGAAATTGGAGAAACAGATGGAAATCGCCGGCGCCCCCTGGACGCCGGGACGAATTCCTGAATGGAAGGATCAGTAGTTCTCTCATTCGCTGATTAATCTGGCGTAATGCGGTCGCCTCTTAGTCGACCAGACAAGTCGGGCGCCAACGGGTTTCCCGAAGGGTCGCTGAACTGAAAGGTGAAAGTGCCCGTGAAGCTGCGGCCGCCCCGATCAAGAGTGATTAGTTCCAGGATTGTCACCCGGCCGATCACAAACGTATTGGTCGGATCGAAGAGCCAGGCCGGGTGCTTGAGCTTGAGTGTCCGCGGTCCGCTGTTTTCATAAACGCCCAGACACACGTTGCCTGTGGCTGGTGGTGAAGTGTCGTTCAGAATCTCAGTCCCGTCGATATGGTATTGGTCGAACCCTTCATCGACCACCTGGTTGTCGGCAATGAACTTCACGTCCCAAAGACCGACGATTGTCGGGCTGTCCGCGACCTCGTCATCTCCTACGCGCGGCTTAACCGTCATTGCCGGTAGCGCATTCGCCGCATTGGCGAAGACAGGCTGGTTATGCTTTAGCGAAACTCCGCATTGAGCGTTTGCGCGCGACGCGAATGTCCCGCAAAGCCCAATGACCAAGCCGAATATCGCAATTAACTTTGTTGATTTCATCGTAGTTTCCTCTCAGTGCCGGTCAGGACCGGCGGGTTTGTAAGACTAGAAAGTCACAGGTTAAGACCGTGTGTCGATTGTATTTTCCGCAGCAATCCGAAGTCATCGGTTAGGCTGGAGCTGATCATTAGAATCGCGTCAGCCTATGGCGCTCTGCCACTCGTTTAACTGCCCTCATTTACTAGCGCGACATTTCGGGCGAGAACGTCTCAAAAAACTCCCGCAAGGAAAATTGACTTGTTATTAGCGTCAGCATATTCTCGCGAACGTATCCGCATCGACGCACCAAGCATATGAGCCAGTCTGTAAGCCCACGCGACATAACCCAGATGCTAAAGGAATGGAGCGACGGCAAGGATGCGATACTCGACCAGCTTTTGCCGCTCGTTTACGCGGAATTGCGCCGTCAGGCGGCGCGTCACCTACGTCGTGAACGGCAAGACCACACGCTGCAGACCACCGCGCTGATTCATGAGGCGTACCTGAAATTGGTTGGCCAAAGGAATGTCAAGTGGGAAAGCCGCACGCATTTCTTCGCCATCGCTTCGCAAGCGATGCGGCGCGTTCTGGTGGACTATGCCCGAGCGCGAAAGCGAGCCAAGCGCGGTGGCGATGACATACGACTTTCTTTGGCGGCAGCCGAGCAGATCGCGAGCAATCAAAAACCGGTCGATCTGATTGCGCTCGATGAAGCTTTGACGCGGTTGGCGGCCATTGATGAACAACAGTCGCGCGTTGTCGAGTTGCGATACTTCAGCGGCTTGAGTTTGGAAGAGACGGCAATGATTCTGAACATTTCGCGCGCGACCGCCGCGCGCGAATGGAACATGGCCAGGGCCTGGCTGCATCGCGAACTAACCAAATAGAGCCACGGATGATTCCCGATCGTTGGCAGGAAATCAAGCGAATGTTCGACGCTGCGTTGGAGCGCGCGCCCGGCGAGCGGCTGAGCTATCTTGTCGACGCTTGCGACGATGATGAGGACCTGCGCCGCGAAGTCGAATCGCTGCTGGCTTCTTTCGACGAGTCTCGGAGCTTCATGGAGCAGCCGGGAGTCGGCGAAGTAGCCGACGTGATCTTGGAAACTCGGCCGCAATTATGTGCCGGCGATCACGTCGGTCACTATCGGATAACGCAACCGATCGGCGCTGGCGGCATGGGCGAGGTTTACCTGGCCCATGATTTGGAGCTTGAACGCGACGTCGCTTTGAAAATTCTTGCCGCCGACGTCGCCGCCGATCAACAGAGGATGCAGCGCTTCATCCAGGAAGCAAAGAGCGCTTCCGCCTTAAATCATCCCAACATCATTACCATCTATGAGGTGGGACTGGCGGATGGCCGCCGCTTTATCGCCACCGAATTCATCAAAGGCGAGACGTTGCGCCAACGCCTGCGGCGCGAGCGGCTATCTCTGCGCGAATGTTTCGAGGTTGCTGTGCAACTGGCCCGCGCGCTCTCAGCGGCGCATGAAGCAAAAGTAGTTCACCGCGACATCAAGCCCGAAAACATCATGCTGCGGCCTGATGGTTTGGTAAAGGTGTTGGATTTTGGCCTCGCGAAGCTGACCGAGAAAACACCCAACCTCCGAGCGCTTGATTTGAACGCCGCCACGCGAGTCCAAATCAAGACGGCGCCGGGCATGGTGATGGGCACGGCTAACTACATGTCGCCGGAGCAAGCGCGCGGCAAAGAGGTTGATCTTCGGACGGACATCTGGAGTTTCGGCGTGGTGCTTTACGAGATGTTAACGGATCGCCTGCCTTTCACTGGCGAGACGCCGACCGATGTCCTGGCGGCACTCTTAAAGGATGAGCCGGCGCCACTCGCCACGCAGGCGCCTGATGCCCCGGCTGAGTTGCAACGCATAACCCACAAGGCTCTCAGGAAAGAACCCGACGAACGTTATCAGAACGTCAAAGATCTGCTATTCGACCTACAGACTTTGCAACGCGAGTTGGATCTCGCTGCGGAGCTGGAACGATCGATGCCCAGCCGGTTGAGAGATGTCGCGGCCGCGGCGCAATCTTCACCACCTGCGACAATGATTGACACGGCGCGCACCGCTTCCGGTGCAGAAAACATCGTCCCGAAAACCCGGCGCTACCAGCGAAATGTTCTACTGGCTCTGGTAGCACTTGCCTTGACCGTGGTCATTTTTTCCTCTTTCTTCCTACTCAAACGGAAGACGTCTGCTCTGACCGAGCAAGATACAATTCTGCTGGCGGACTTCGATAACAAAACGGGTGACGCGGTGTTTGACGACACGCTGAAGCAAGGTTTGGCGGCGCAGTTGCAGCAGTCGCCTTTCTTGAATCTCCTGCCTGATGCGAGGGCGCGCCAGACATTGCGACTAATGAATCGTCCCCCGGGTGAACGAATGACGCGTGACGTGGCGCGCGAGGTTTGTCAGCGCCAGGAACTCAAAGCGCTGGTTGCCGGGACCATCGCAAAGTTCGATCGCAATTACTCGCTGGCTCTCGAAGCGGTCAACTGTCAAACAGGCGACACTATTGCCCTCACGCAGGCGCAGGCCGACGGCAAAGATCAGGTTCTGTCGGCGCTCTCTCACGCCGCGGCTGATCTGCGTGAGAAGCTGGGCGAGTCTTTGACTTCGATTAAAAAGTTCGACGTGCCGATCGATCAATTAACCACCGGCTCTTTGGACGCACTCAAGGCTTATTCGCTCGCGTTCGATCGTTCCAACAAGGGCAAGTACTTTGAATCGGTACCACTGTTCCGGCACGCTACCGAACTCGATCCCAATTTTGCTTATGCGTACGCGCTGCTCGCCGGGAATTACATCATCCTCAACCAACCGCGCCACGCAGCGGAGAATGCGGCCAGAGCGTTCGCTTTGAAAGATCGGTTAAGCGAAAGAGAGAAGCTGTACATAACCAACTATTACAACGTCGCGGTTACCGGTGAACTGGACAAGTCGGTCGAAGGCCTTAAGGTCTATAAGCGAACTTACCCGGGAGACTTTAGGCCTCCCGGAAATCTCTCTTTGACCTATTCGCTGTTGGGCCAATTTGAGAAAAGCGAAGCCGAAGCGCGCGAGTCGGTGCGCCTGAACCCGAATATTTCCGCCTGGCACGTGACTCTGGGAACAGCTCTCATACGCCTTGATCGCTTCGGTGAGGCCAAAGAAACTTTCGAGCGATCACTTCAGATGAACCTCGACGATGCTCGCATACATTCCGGGCTGTACCAGATCGCGTTTATCGATCATGACGCTACGGCGATGCAACAACAGCTTGATTGGGCGCGCGGCCTGCCTGAAGAATATTTCGCGGCTGACCTGCAAACCTCCACCGCAGCATACTTGGGACAATGGCGGCAGGCGCAGGATTTTGCGCGACGCGCCATCGAGCTGGCCACGCGGGTTGACGTGAAAGAAGTGGCCGCGCGGTATGCGGCAGAGCAAGCATTGCGAGCGGCGGCGTTCGGCAGATGCGATCAGGTCAAGACTTATGTGGCGCAATCACTCGCGCTCGAGCGCAATCAAGTAACCCTCGCGCGCGCGGCGTTAAGCCAGGCGCTGTGCAGCTACCAGACTCAATCGTTGATCGACGAACTTACTAAGCAACACGAGGGCGACACGATCGTCAACGGGCTCTGGCTGCCCGTAATTCGTGCGGCGATCGAATTCAATCACGGCAACGCGGCAAAGGCAGTTGAGTTGCTGGAAAGCGCGCGCGCTTACGAGCCGGCGGCGGAATTCTGGACTAATCATTTGCGCGGCGAGGCTTACGTGAAACTCGGGCACGGCGCGGAAGCCGCAGCCGAGTTCCAACATATTCTCGAGCACCGCGGCGAAGCTCCACTGTCGGTCTTGTTTCCGTTTGCGAATCTCGGCTTGGCCCGCGCGGCCCAACAAAGAGGCGATGTTTCTCAGGCACGCAAGGCTTACGAAGATTTTCTTGCGCTCTGGAAAGACGCAGACCCGGATCTTCCGGC
>WNGL01005662.1_pt1 | contig 14816 bp, 7 predicted proteins | sample 5400591 | NCBI WGS metagenome assembly WNGL01 (sample SAMN13153377, study PRJNA577476) | soil metagenome | isolation source: 80 cm soil or saprolite under Garry oak tree replicate 1 | place: USA:California | collected 2016-06-15
ACGCCCCGAGGAGGCCAAAAGCATACAAGTTTCCAAGCAGGTCAAGACTTCCACGCGCACCTATGAGGATGGCAATGGGAATACCTGTAGCCAGAGCAATCGAATAGTGGGGGGTCCCACGTAATTTGTTGCGTTGCAGGACAAAGGCCGGGAAGAATTCCATGCGCCCGAGGGCCATAAACACGTGGTAAGAACCAATAATGGCCGTATTGCTGGCAAATACCAGCAGAGCGCTGGCGCTGATGGCCATCTCTGTTTGTAAAAAGACGTTTCCCCAGTGACCTCCTAGTAGCGAGATAAGCTGGTTACTTAGCACCGGGTCGGTAGCTTCGTGCGGCTGTAAGAGCGTTGATAGTATAGTTAGGAGAGGACTGGTAATACCAATGGTTAAGACGACCAGCAAGAGCGCCATGCCTGCAACCTTCTTGCGGGGAGTCTTCATGACCGGTGATAACTGTGAGATACTTTCCAGACCTGAAAATGCCAGGAATGAGGCCGCAAATCCGGTCAGAAGGTAGACAGGTGTAATCTTTTGATGCACAAACATTGCAGGAAACAATGACAGGAACTCGGCGAAGGAGATATGAGTAAAGACCGTGAACAAGATAGCCAGGTCGCTCACAAAGGCAATGACTGCTCCTACCAGGCTTACTTTCGCGCTTTCGCTTATACCTATCCAGTTCAGTATGCCCAGGAGTATGAGGATACCAATGGTCACCTCCAAAAACCTCGGACCAATGGCAGGCACTACGACGCTGAAGTAGATGACACCTGAAACGCAACTGATAGCAGCCGTGAGAAAGTAGTCAACCAGTATAAACATGCCCCCAAGCGCCCCGACCCAGTGATTGATGGCCTGCGCGGCGACTGTCACGACACCACCACCCTGGGGGAAGCGGTGGGTCACTTCTGCATATTTTAATGTGAGTAACACGAACACTGACATCGTCAGGAGAACAAAAAAACCTGCTAATGTTCCAAAATTTCCATAGAGGATGCCCGGGACATAGTAAACGGAAGTACCAATATCGGCAAAGACGACTGCCCAGCAAAGAATAGGACCAAGTAAGCTTCCACCATGGCTATGCTCATCCCCATGTGCCTGGCTTGACGCTTCTTGTACCGTCGCTTCCTGAGTCATACTAATACGATCCTTTATATGTATATCTAGGGAAAGCTATTTGCCTGGCACCGTGGCCCCTGTTTAATGTAGAGTCAAACATGTACATAGTGTAGCATAGCCATAAAACCCTGGCAAGCAAATTCACTATCCTCCTCCCTTGCCGCTCCAGGCCGCATGGCTGGGAACCTGAATAGTTACCATGTCTCATAGTATGATCATGAGAAGCTCAAGAAACACTCAATAAAATGACATAAACTCTAAAAGTTTTCTCAAAGAAAGCTCCAAGCGAAAAGTTTTCGCGGGATTTTCCCCGCCTCTCTATGTTCTGATATCCTACTATAGTCCATCCCTTGCGACTGCTTCTGGCTGGCTCTCATGTGGCCGTTAATTTGGGCCAAACTTAGGTACTAGAAAAGCACTGGCGTAGCATCGTGGAAAGCAAGGAGATTGCGCGAATCCCTTCCTGCATTTAGGCGACGGAAACAAGTGGTAAGGTTGCCATCAATTGTCCATGAATGTAGCCGGTGACGGCGCCTGCTTCTCCAGGTACAGGATCGATGCTCTCATCACCATCGATGTCAACGCCATGAAAGGCGTGATCTGAAAGCGTCACCATCTCCTGTACCTTTGTCGTGTTGCCGGGATTAGTGAGCAGGTTGAGCGCATCTTGCTCGACGGTCGTGACCCAGCCATTGATGTTGGTCATAGCGATCTCGACGTGATGGGCATGCAGGCGGATGTTGTCGGTAGAGTCGGTTTGGGTTGCGGCAAGGGAGGCATGTTGTGATGCCGTGGAAATATAGCCATTGGTGCCAAGAAGACCAAAGCCATCGCCCACGGCGGTGATATTCTGATTGGCACATGTTGCTGGAAGCGGCTGATAGTGGGCTCCTTGTGTGCCTTCAGTGATATCAATGATACTTTGAGCCAGACATGGGATAGCGTTTTGATTCTGGTTGGCTACGGCACTTTGCAGTAACACAGCTTGAGCATTCAATAATTGTGCCTGGTTTAGCACCCCAACCAGTAGCCCGATCTTGCCTGGAGTTGTCGGGAAGCTGAAGAGCAGGTGCTTGATATGCACGAAGGCCTTGGGAGGAAATGTGCCAGCGAGTATGATTTTGCCGGTCGGCAAGGTAACATTTCCTTGTTCCAGGGTGATTTCCAGTTTGTCGCCCGCGCCGAGAAGGTTGGTGCCAGGCTTCCCGTTCTGACTATCGCCGGCATAGCTGACTGAAAACTGGCCGTTCTTTGCGACGAGTGTGCCAAGTGCTATTGCCTGTTCACTCTGGCCGTTGACGAGCCAGGCGTCATACTGAGAGCCTGTAGGAGGCGCTCCCAAACCGGTGATGCCTATTTTAAGAGCATCGGTATGCCCGGTGCTGTTCTGATTATCGATAAAGGCAACCTGTCCACTCGCATGCGCTGCGACGACACCTGGAGTATTGGTATTTTTCACTGGAGTATTGGTATTCTTCAAAAGGGAGATGAGTCCTACTGTGCCGCCTGCAACGATCACCAGTATCAAGGCGGCGATCAGAGCTATGCGTCTGAAGTTGCCTCCTGGAGGGCGGCCAATTGGTGCTCCAGATGGAGTCCGTGGCGGGGGGGTGTCAACATGGTGGGGTTTATCAGTTGCCGGTGCGCGGCGCTGGCTCTGTGGGCTCTGTGGGCTCTGTGGCACAGATGGGGGCGCAAAAGAATTGATAGGTGCTGCGCTGGGGGGCCGGTACATCGTCGATGGACGCTCAGCGGGGCGCGTTTCAATTCCTTCGGCTCCTACGGGATTTCCATCTGCTTGTGTTGCATAACTGATGACTGTTTCCCCAGGCTGTAGCGGCATTATTTGCTTACCGCAATTGCCACAGAAAATCGTATCACCATCAACCGTTGCATTACAGTGTGGACACCGCATCGTTTTATTCCTCCCGGGCCATCCTGGGCGCAATGCATTGGGAGCACTGCGTGGGGGCCTCTATTTTCTTTTTAACATGCACCATTGTACCCTTATATGTTTCCTTCAAACAGAAGTATATCACTATTAGCCAATTACGTGGAGTACATTGGTAAGCGATTCTAGAATTCCATGATAAAGAATGATGAGCAGCGCAAGGCATGCTAATACTATGTGGACATAGCGCCAGACACGTATGATGAGCCGGGCGCGGTTCTGCCGTTGCAGCGATTGGACTAAGCGTGCATAGGTGGTTACTGTCTCTTGCGCACGTTGAAAATCAGCCTGCTCGTTTGGTGCGAGATTGGGTATTCCTGGATTACTTGCATGCTCGAGGGCCTGCATGCAATAGTTTTTGAATGCTTCCGACTTGCCTGCGCTCAATCGCTCAACGGTGTATTCGAGTTCCAGGATGCGCTGCTCGATGGCTTGCACAATGCCCACGCCGTTGGTGCTGGCATCGCGAGCAATGCCATGTGCCTGCCATACATCAAGGAGGCGACCGGTGATGCCACTTGCAACCAGCAAAATCAATGCAAAAAGTGCACTGGTTCCCCCGTACGCCTGTGTAAAGCAACTCGCGTTCTGACAGTAATCACGGAGGATGTGATCGAAATTTTCGTGCAACAACGCTACTAAGACCGCTGTAATTCCTATCCATATGTGCATCCAGAGCCAGGCTCGCGCCATGCCCGGCAGTCCACGCACGAAGCGACGACGTAACGAGTAGGTAGTTGCTACCAGCACCAATACCAGGGCGAGGATGCCAAAACTGCGCAGGGGGTCGCTGAATGGTCCTGCAAAGGGCTGCGTTTTGATAGCGATGAGATAGACTGCCAGGATAGAGCCATACAGGAGAATTGAGAACGCGAGCCAGATCCACCATGCTTTTGAGATTGGCGCTTTCCAGATGCGGCGTGGTGCTTGTATAGATGATTTGGTTGCAACCGACATATGAGTATCCTCCTTCCGAGCCGCTAAATCGGCACTTACAGGGCTCTTTGACGTAGAATGTCTTCGGTTGAGCCGAAGAATGTTGTGGGCTGGACGCGAATGGCGGCACCCGTTGGGCAGGCTTGCACACATGCCTGGTTGTCATAGCCTGCACAGAGGTCGCATTTGATGGCCAGTTTCTTGCGCATCTCACCGTAGGCATCCCTGGGTCGATGGGTATCGAGGGGCCCCGGAGCGGCCTGCAACATCGGTAGAGATTTGTGTCCTCGTTCTTTGCCTGCACCTTTCGTGAAGAAACCGCTGAACCGCTGCCAACTCGAATTGGTATCAGCAAGCCGACCTCCGGCGGACTCATCTTCAAGGTTCATGATCGAGATGTTGTCGTAGGGACAGCGCTCGGCACAGATGCCACAGCCGATGCAGCTTTCGGTGATGTAGACCTCTCCACTGGGTAGACGGGCAATGCCAGCACGACTACAGAGCATACATACGGGGTCCTGACATTGGCGACAAGCGGTGGCGATGCTGATATTGCCGACGACCATGCCTTTGCGGTTCATACGTGAATGCCCGTGACGGCGGGCGCAGGCTTCTTCACATTCATTGCAGTGGATGCACTTGTCCAGGTCGATTACCAGGACTTCGGTTCCTTCAATTACTCCTCCACCCACCAGCGAACGCAAACCAGCACGCGCTTCGGCATCCGAGAGTGATTGGACTGGCTCGGTGCGTGTATGCGCGAGTGGGTCAAAAATGCCGGTCTGTGCGGCTGCAGCTGCATCCCGATATTGTTGCAGCCGCATGCTAAAGCGCTGGCTGACTTCGGGATAGCGCTTAAAGAGAGCGGACAGGACCGGGGAGGGGATCTCGGCGATGCGCGTACGCGTAATGGAGGTAACGCTGACGGCGCGGCCATCACCCAGCAGGTCGAGTCCGCCTGCAAAGTAGTCTCCTCCCTGACGGTAGGCGATGATGCGCTCATCAGTCTTGTCGCGTCCAGTGCCTGCTGTTGTACGACGGGCTACCTTCACAAAACCCTCTAACACAATATGCAGTGATTCACGCGCGGGGCCTGCAGAGTCAGGCTCACTGAAGAGGCGGTCGTCACGGTCGTAGCGCTTAACCTGAGCCTGCTCGGCAATCTGGCGGATGTCGGCGCTCGATATTCCTTGAAACAAGGCCATACGCTTGAGGATTGACTCGATGGAACGGGCATCATTCAACTGTTCGAAAAAACGGCGCACTGCTGGCACCAACTCCATCATGCGCTGCATAACCTGCTCCGGTACCTCCAGCACCATGCCTGCCGTTTGGGCGCGAGCGGTCGCTTTGCGCTGTTGTCCGGTGAGCATGCCTTGCTCGCCCATGTACTCTCCACGGCGCAGGACGGCTACTGGCAGATCTTTGCCTTCTGGCCCTGCTGAAGAGAGGGAGAAGCGACCCTCCAGAATGAAGTAGGTGCTGCGACCAAACTCTCCTTCACGTATCACCACCTCGCCTGGTAGTAGTGACAACATCTTGGAGGTAGCAGCCAGGTGCAGAAGGTAGTTGTCTGACACTAGTTGCGCATCGCTGAACATTGGCTGCTCTCGCAAACGACTGAGTAATAGTTGGGGGGTCCACCCAGGCGGGAGATAGTTCAAGATGCGACTCATGTCGACGGTGCCATCCCAGGAGACGCCGAGGCGCTGCTTGAGCGAGAGCATGAGTAGATCGCGATGGTTATTCACGGGACAGACGGGCACACAGGAGCCACACATGACACATTCGTCGGTGAAGCGCGCCACGTGGAGAGGGACATCATCGGAGATCGTGGCTCGGTTGAGGTCGGCGATGTTGACCAGCGAGGACATGGGGACAGGGCAGGCACGCATGCAGCGATCGCAACCGATACACATGTCGATCTCGAAGCGTATCTCTTCTTCGGTCAATGGCTTGAGGTCGATGCGGTGTTCAATACCGACGACGAGAGGCGATTTTTTTGAAGATGGTATCTGCATAGTGCCTACCTCCTGGACGGAACTGGGCGACCGCAAGGGTCTCCCCTACATTTCATGCTCGCGCAGGCGAAACACGATCTAAAGGTGTACCACAGTTGGCACAGAAACGCGCTAAGGGGGCATTCGACGTACCACAATTGGGACATGGGAAGCTGTCCGCTGGTTTTGGTGAATCAGTAGAGGATGACCGGGCAGGTGCATTATCCCCTACCCTGGACGAAGCTCCCGCGTCGAGGAAATAGGTGCTGATGCTGCCTATCGTGAAGCGGTCGCCGTGTACCAGGAGATAAGGATTGTCGATCCGAGTTGAATTGACGATCACGCCGTTGCTGCTTCCCAGGTCGCGAAGGTAGAAACCGCCAGGGCCTGGAAACACTTCGGCATGTTTGCGCGATGCTGCTACTTCTGGAAGGACAATATCATTCCCTTTACCTCGTCCGATAGTGAGGCGCTTGCCCTGCTTTAAAGGGAAGACTTTAGGCTTGCCTTGCACTATTACAATGAGTGCGGCTATCTCCTGCAAGGTAGCAACAACGGAGGCGGGAACAGGGCTTGTTGCTCCAGGCAGCATGAGCGAGCCATCGGCATTGAGAATGGGCTGGCCTGAAGGCGGCTGAGGCTGACCGGCGGCTAAGGGGTCGTAGAAGCCGGTTGCCATCGAATGCAGTTTTGTCATGCCTGGCGTGCTTTTGCTCCCTGTGCCCATCGTTCCTGCTTGCCCATCCACGCTTCGTGCCCGGAATGCAAAGAGCACCTTGCCAAAGCATATCTGGTCACCCGACTTGAGTATATGTGCGCTGTTAGCCTCCAGGCGCGTGTCGTTCACAAACGTGCCATTAGAACTTCCCAGGTCACGCAGCACGTATTGGCCATTGGCATAGGCAATCTCGGCGTGGCGGCGTGAGACCGAAGGATGATCGATGAGGAGATAGGTGCCTGCCTGGCGGCCTATCGTCATCACTTTGGTTTGACTGAGGATTGTCTCTTTCAGAGAAGATGTAGGAAGTTGCGGGCCCTGGCCCCCGCTCGGAGCAACAGGAACAAGCAGAGCCTCCATGACTGGCTGGGGTTTCAATATGGTTACACCGACCGCTGCTCCTCCTGCATAAGCGACCTGCTTGACAGCCACAGCGCCTTCACGACTCACACTCAGGATTGGTGGAGGCACTCCCTGCGAATCGAGCCAGGCATCAAGTTTGAAATCACTGGCAAACAATTTGGAGGCGACTGGCAGAAGGTTCACGCCTGCATCGATGGCGCGCTTGAAGGCAAGCCCACCCGAGCGGTCGCCAAGAAAAAGCATTCCGACTGCTACGCCATCTTTGAGCAGCACTTTGCGATAGGTACGCGGCTGCGGGTCGGCTATGATTTCCTGATATTTAGAGGACCGATCAATCGGCGATGGCCGCTCAGCGGAGCGCGTTTCAATTCGTTCGGGCCCTTCGGGGATTTGGGTGAGTCCGGCCGAGGCGAAATCAAGACCGTACAAGAAGGTGGCATTATAAAATGTGCTGGAACGAAATGGGCGACTGGTATTAAGCAAATCGAGCATGCTATAAGCGGCGGCGCGAGCTTGCTGAATAGCGGGATACCATTGACCAATAATACGTACACGTCCAGTGGTAGTATCAGTCGTTTCGAGGACATCCCCGGCGGCATAAATATCGGGGACGCTGGTTCGCATGCCAGCATCCACCTTTACACCGCGACTGCAGGGAATACCGCTGCTTTTAATGAAGTCGACGATCGGCTCGACACCAATGGCAATGATGACCATATCGCAGGAGATGCGCGCTCCACTAGTGGTTACAACCCCGGTCACCTGCCCATTCTTGCCGGTCACTTCCGCAATTTCTTCTTCGAGATGCACATCGACGCCATCGCGCCTCTCCTGTTGCAGCGCAAGGTCAGAGGCGGTAGCGTCGAGCACTTCCGACCAGAGCGTGCGACGACGCAAGAGATGGGTCACCGAGTAGCCGCGGTGGCGAAGCGTCTCGATGGTCTCAAGCGCGAGTGTGCCGCTGCCACTCACGACAATATGGCGTGCCGTTGAAAGGCGATTCTGCACTGCTTGATAATCGGCAACCGTACGCAGCGTGGTAACACCTGCCAGATCTATACCAGGGCACTTGAGGGTGCTGGCTCGTGCGCCACTCGCAAGCAGCAACTTGTGATACCCAATCTGTCGCCCATTTTTGATCTGTACCGTGTGTTGACCTGCCTGGACGCCTATGACACGCTCGGAGAGGAAGCGAATATTGTGGTCCTGGTAGAAGCTATTTGGGCGTGCCCAAAGTTTATCCTCGTGTACGCGCCCCGCCAGGTAATCCTTAAGCGCAGGACGATAGTAGACCGGAAAAGGATCATCGGCAATGACGGTGATATCCGCTGACGAATCCTCGTTATGCAGAATTTCAGCAGCGGTCACACCAGCAATGCCATTGCCGATAATGACGTAGGAGATCGGTTGATTTTGCATGAATAAACGCCTCCCGAAATGGAACGTAGGGGCCGAACGAATTGAAACGCGCTCCGCTGAACCAAGACAACTTGCCAACGAAGCTGTAGGCTACGCCGGGGCGTCTACTGCTGCGCAGTCAGGCAAGTTGCAAGGAGTGCGCTCCGCTGAGTGCCCATCGCCTCTTTGCATTAGCCACAAGGAGGCGTCTTCCTTGCGTTAGCCACAAGGAGTGCGTAGCCGAACGTGGCGTAATGCATTTCAAGTCCCGATTGATCGGCCCCATACATATTATCCTGTTGTGATAGTGCCATCGGCATTGACCGCGATTTTTACTGGCGCAAGTGGCGTTGGTGCCGGTCCGCTCACAACGGCAGCGTTTTTGGCGGGATCAAAGACCGCGCCATGACAAGGGCATTCTAGCAATTTGTTTTGCGAATTGTAGCTCACCGCACAACCAGCGTGGGTACAGGTAGAATTGTAGGCAACGAATTGATTATTGGGTAAATGAACAAGCAGACCAGGGTTTCTGCTATTAGCAATGGGAAACTGCTTAGCGCTGTTGAGCGGCACATCGGATGTACGGGCTAAAACGGTGCCTGCGTGTCCGGAAGTATTCGTTGTCTGCGAAGGCGATTGTGCTGTAGGCGTTGTAGGCGCTGTATTGCCTGCCGGGAAGTGGCTTGCGATCACTGCAACTGCGGCGACAGCCACAGCGCCACCCCCTCCGGCAGCAAGCAATGTCAAGGCACGACGGCGCGAGATGCGAGTAGCTGGTCGCTCAACCCTTCGTAGGGGCGAGGGTGGCCCAGTGGGGGAGAGTGGGCCTTTATGGTCGCCCGTAGGCGGGGTCACTGGGCGCGGCGGAGCCATGACAAATGCCGTGCGGCTTGTATCATTGGGGGCAACGACCTGGGCATAGGCATTGGCGAGCGCCCCCGGCTGGCTGAAGCGTCCTGTGGGTTCCTTTGCCATGGCCTTGGCAATAATACCATCCAGTCCCGCTGGGAGACCACTGCGCCAGGTACTGAGTGATGGAACGAGCACGAATGCGTGTTGTTCAGCAACCTCCTGAAGGGTTTTCCCTCGGAAGACGCGATGGCCTGTGAGCATGCGATACAGAACAGCACCCAGCGCGTACACGTCGGTATAAGTATCGACGGGCCTGCCCTGGACCTGCTCTGGGGCTGGAGCGCTGGACGCGCTCATAGCATAGAGCGGGTCGGTCTTTGGATCCTGCCTGGTCAATTGGAGCATGCGCAAGACCCCAAACTCGGCAACGGCCAGGTTTCTATCTGAAACAAAGATGCAGTCGGTGGTGAGGTTGCGATGGAGCACGCCGTGCTCGTGTGCATGCTCTAGCGCGGCAGCTATTTGATCCAGGTAACGACTGATTCGAATGAGGTCCATTGGCCCCTTTGCAAGCTCGGCGTTCAGTGGCTTCATGGGAGGATGTGCCCAGACCAGGTAGGGCATGCCACCTGAATTCCCGTAGTCAAACAGCGGGAGGATAGAAGGATGATGTAGGGCAGAGATCGAGTTTGCCTCTTGCTGAAAGCGCCCAAGGTAAACGATGCGCTGTTCTGATGGCAGATCGGCTGGCAACGTCAAGATGTTCAGGCGATACATTGCTCCGGTTGTACTGTTACGTGCTAGAAAAACGGGTGCCAGGCTTCTGCCTTCGAGCAGTTGTTCTAGGCGATAGCTTCCCAGTGTTGTCCCAATTAATTTATCAATAGATGGAGGCTCAGGCATGCTTCGTCTCCTACGATTTGTATCAGCATATACATACTATTTGATTTCCCAACTCCAATAGAAGTATATGCTCATTCGAGCTTTCAATGCGTGCGTAAGATTACCCATTTTTACCTGGTACTTTTCTGCTGAAAGGGAACAAGGATCATCGCTTTTTGTCTCAGCTACTACAAGTATAATCAAAAAACATCAGTTTGTCATCGTGGAAGCGGAGAAAATCAAGGCAATTGAAAAGTCATCGCACGAAGAAAAAAGGGGACGCAGTCCTCCTGCACTCCCCTTCTTTCTCGCCGCCGCAGGCGGCATGAGTTGGGCACCTGAACAGTTTCTATGCCTCATAACATGCTCAAGAGACGCTCAATAAAATGACCAAAATCCTAAAAAATTCTCAATGCATACTTCAAGCGGAAAGTTTTCGCGGAGTTTTGCTTGCCTCTCCCTGTTCCAATATCCTACTATACTAATGATATACACCAGAATTTTTAAAAACGACCAGCCACTAAGCCGGATGACAGGTAGCCATCGAAAATAGGGAAACAGAGCCAATGGACGAGAAAGACGATCAATCGAAAGTGAGTGGTGATGTTCAAGCTTCGAGCGAAGAAAAGCCAGGTCTAATCTCTGACGATGACCCCACCTTTCTGGTTCGTCCTGAGGTGCGCAAAGGCAGGTTAATTGGGGACGAACGTGTGCGTTATGAAATTTCACGGCAATCGGCGTTTAAACGAATAAGCGCCGGATTGCTAGAGGCCACAGAAGTAACGCAAGCCCCACACGGTACCCTGGAACGTATCAAACGCTTGCTCATTGGCTCCCCACTTGCCACAGCCCAGCAAGAGCAGGAACGGCTGACAAAATTCAAAGCTCTGGCCGTCCTCTCATCCGATGCTATTTCTTCAGTTGCCTACGCGACCGAAGCTATTCTCATCACAATAGTTGCAGCCGGGTCTGGTAATTTATGGGTTACTTTACCCATCAGTTGTGCCATTGTTGGCCTGCTCGCTATCGTCGCTATCTCCTATCGCCAGACTATTCCAGCCTACCCCAATGGAGGTGGATCCTACATTGTGGCGAAAGATAACCTGGGAACCCTGCCCGGTCTTATCGCAGCTGCCTCCTTGCTCATCGACTATGTACTCACTGTCTCAGTAAGTATATCCGCTGGTGTGCAGAGCTTTGCTTCACTCTTCACAGTTCTAGCACCTTACGTTGTTATCATTGATGTTGTGTTGGTTGTTATAGTTACCATCGTCAACCTGCGTGGTGTGCGAGAGTCAGGCTCAATTTTTGCCCTTCCCACCTACCTTTTCATAGGTAGCGCGCTGCTGCTCATCGCCGTTGGCCTGGTCAAATCCCTTCTCATTCAGCACCACCCGGTCCTCGGACAGTTCGCCCCTGTTGCAGCTGTAGAGCCACTGACGATTTTTCTCATTCTCAAATCCTTTGCCGCTGGTTGTTCGGCCATGACGGGGGTCGAAGCCATCTCTAATGGCGTTCCCGCTTTTAAGAAACCGGAGGCGCGCAATGCCGCTGCGACCCTGACATGGATGGCCATTACTCTTGGCACGCTCTTTATTGGTATCACATTGCTGGCGATGTCCTATCACATTGAAGCTAACCCATCAGGTAACCCGACTGTCATTGCCCAGATTGCCTCACAGGTATTTAATGGCCCCTTATTCTTCATGTATCCTGTGTTCATACTTGCAACGCTGTTGATTCTGACCCTGGCGGCTAACACAAGCTATTCTGATTTCCCGCGCCTGGCATCGCTGCTGGCGCGTGATGATTTCCTGCCACACCAGTTCGCTTTCAGAGGCGATCGCCTAGCGTTTTCCATTGGTATCATCTTCCTGGCTGCCCTTGCCGGCCTCTTACTTATTGCGTTTAAGGGCAATACGGCAAGTCTTATCAACTTGTATGCTGTAGGTGTCTTCATGTCGTTTACCCTCTCGCAGAGCGGCATGGTCCTTCACTGGTGGCGTCTGCGGCGGGAACATAAAGGTTGGCAGCGCAGCCTCCTTATCAACGGTTTAGGCGCATTCACAACGCTGGTAGTGGCTGTGGTGATCGCCACTACAAAATTTCTCGAGGGCGCCTGGATTGTTGTGGTGCTTATTCCCCTCCTGGTCGCAATGTTTCTTGCCATCAGTCGTCATTACCAGCGTGTCGAGCGTGGGCGCACTACCAACCTTCCTACGCGGCCAGGAGACATACATCACCGCCTCATTGTACCTATTCGCCAACTGAGTCATATTTCGCGACAGAGTTTAGCCTATGCTCGTTCTGTCACAGATCATGTTACTGCTGTGCATGTGATTGGCGATAAGCACGAGGCGAATGCACTCCCTGCCGCGTGGGAAGACTGGCAAAAAAGTCTTTCTGAGGACGAGAAGATTCCACTCGACATAATTGAACTGTCACATCGTTCCCTCCTGGGGACCTTGCTTGATTACATTGTCAATATACAAAGGCAAAATCCTGAAGATATCATTACAGTTATTCTGCCCGAAGCCCCGGCGGCCTCTCCCTTGAGACGCTTGATCTCTAATCCAATGGTTCTTCGCTTGAAGACTTCGTTGTACTTCCGGCCAGAGATTTTTGTTACCAACATTTCGCAACTCCAGGAAGAAGATGATATGCCTGTGCGCCCAAAGGATATTCGCCACCGCTTTATTATACCTATTGCCGGGCTAGATCGGGCTTCGGTACAGAGCCTGGCCTATGCCCGTTCGATCACAAAACATGTTATTGCTGCGCATGTTACTTTTGACCAGCATGATGTTGATGTAATCCGTTCTGAGTGGGAGCGTTTGCAGAATCTTGGTTTCATAGGGAAAGAAACACAACTCGTTGTGATTGAGTCGCCCTATCGTTCCCTTGCTCGCCCTCTCCTCGCATATATTGATACTGTGAATAAGCTCTACCCTGAGGATACCTTGACAGTGCTACTGCCCGAATTCGTTGTTACCCATTGGTGGGAGTCTTTTTTACATAACCAGACGGCTCTCCGCTTGAAAGCAGCATTACTTGCTCGTCCCAATATCGTGGTTACAGATATTCCGCAGCACTTGCGAGGTTCGCCTAGAGCATAATATTTTACCTCTCGACTCTATTTGCCAACTATGGTAGACTTGCTTCAGTCACTCGGCGGAGAGAAGGCGTGGTGGAGGAAAACCTGAACACCAATAGGAGTCTGCCATGAGTACGCGTGAAGATCAGTTTGTTAGCGAAACACGACCGGCACGATTGATTGCGGTCGGTAATCTGATTAGCCTGCAAGCAGCAGCCACAGAGCAAAGTTTTGCAACAGAGTTAGAGCGTATTGTTGGTATGGCTGTACCCCATCTAGCCAGGGATCGACCTAATCTCGTCGTATTGGGAGAGATTCTAGGTCTACCGCTTGCTTTGTCCGGAAAGCGTGGTTACCTGTCACGGCTCATGCATACCTCGAATGTGGCGATAAGTATGCTGGCCTTAGGCTATGGCCGGCGCATGATTCATTATCGTCGCCTCTATGCCGGTATTTCTCTAGTGCGCTCGCTCCTGTTGTCCCTGTCCGACGTCATGTATCGTCCCTTTGCGTCTACCCTGAGCCGGCTTGCTGCCAGGCACTCTGTGTATCTTTCAGCCAGTACGATCACTCCTCATGTTCAATGTTCTACTTCGACGGTAGATATTAGCCACTTCGGACGACGGCATTCAGGCAAAGTCTTTCTCCCGGATGGTCCTGGTGTCTACAATACGGGTTTTTTATGGGGACCTGATGGCAGTCTTGTAGGTACAACGGATAAAGTATTTTTGACCGACAATGAAAAAGCAACCCTTGATCTTACAGCAGGGAATTTGGATAGCGTACAGGTATTTGAGACTGAGATCGGTAAAATTGGTATAGCCATCAGTCTGGATGCGTTCACCCCTCAGTATCTGAAGAGATTAGATAGCCTGGGCGCCTGCATCGTTATCCAGAATGATGCCAATGACCAACCGTGGGCCGGTCCCTCGAAAACCTGTGAATGGCAGCCGCAGGAATGGCTCAATTCAGTCCTTGGTTCAGTGCAAGATGATTATCCCCACCTGCACTATAATATTTGTCCCATGCAGGTAGGAAATTTTTTTGATGTCACCTTTGATGGGCAGTCCACTATCATGAAGAAAAGTGATCGTGACCCGGACACGTACTGCAATTTTGTAGGCAATGAAGGCTTTGTGCATACCGTGACGGGCAAAACCATGAAAGGAGATATACTGGCAGTATCGCCATGGGTGGTAGAAGATCCTATCAGGGCGACGCCAGGTATGTCGTTGACTGAACGTCGCAAGGCTCTGGAGCAGGTTGCCCACCAACTCTTGCCAGGTGGCTCCCGCGCTAACCAATACTCTGAGTCCGTAATTTGGGCCGACGTCGATATTCCTGTTGCATAAAACCGTTCTCCGGAATCTACCCATGTATGGACAAGCCAGATTTGGTATCCGGTTCCTGCTTCGCCGAGGGGAGTTTCACTGATCCATCGTGCGACAGATCAGCCAGCGCTCCCCTCTCCACAGGCGTTTCACCCTTCCCGCTGAACT
>WNGL01015332.1_pt1 | contig 14812 bp, 24 predicted proteins | sample 5400591 | NCBI WGS metagenome assembly WNGL01 (sample SAMN13153377, study PRJNA577476) | soil metagenome | isolation source: 80 cm soil or saprolite under Garry oak tree replicate 1 | place: USA:California | collected 2016-06-15
CCGACCTACTCACCACCAGCTACCCCCACGCCTGGCAACGCCGCGCCCTCGCCGAAGGATGGCGACCACCCGACAGACCCCGCTAACACCACCGACCCGACCTCAACTCAATTACCTGACCGCGAATCGAGGCTAACCGTCGTTTCCACTGGCCACACGGTGGTCGTGTGCTGGCCGGTCGCGCCTGCCTATCCTGGTGCCCATGCCGCCACGGCCGCTGTTCCTTGACGTCGACCGCCGCAACGACGGGGTACCCTGCCTCGTCGTCGCCGGCGAGATCGACCTCGCCACCGCCGGAGTGTTCGAAACCGCTGCCGCCGCCCTGCTCGACGAGCGGCCACGCGCTCTGGTCCTCGACTTCAGCGGCGTACCGTTCTGCGACTCGTCGGGCATCGGGGTACTGGTCCGCCTCTACAACCGGGCCACCGTGATCGGCTGCCGGCTGAGCCTGCGCCACCCGACGCCGAACGTCCGCGGCGTGCTCGACATGACCTCGCTCACGCGCATCCTGCGGGTCGAAGACGACGAGCCCGACCCGAGTGCGGCACCCCGAGCCGATGCCTGACGGCGCTGCCTCATCTGCGTCGCCGTACTGAACATCTGGAGTCTGCCGTCGTCGCCGGCTCCGGTGCGAGTGCTCCCGTGACACATTGCAGGCTGACTCAGTAGCGTCGTCGCATGCCAGGTCCGGGCCGGCAGGCGTGCTCCGGTCGCGCCGGCTGCGGATGCTCGCCGCGAACCCGCGCGGCGCGATCTACGGCACGATCGTCGCGACCGCGGTGATCGCGGCCACCGCCCGTCACGAGTCGCCACTGATCGTCCTGCTCACTACCGTTGCGACCCTACTTGTGTTCTGGCTCGCCCATGTGTACTCCGACGTCCTCGACCTCCAGCTGCGCGAGCCGGGGTCGGATTTGAAGGCGGTCTGGTCGGTCATGGTCCGGGAGCTTTCGATGCTGGTGGCCCCGGGCCTGTCGATTCTGTTTCTGGTACTGGGTGCGCTCGGCCTGCTCATGAGCGGCTGGCGGTGAATCTTGCGTTGTGGATCGGCGTGGTGCAGCTGGTCGGCTGGGGCACCGACGTGGGACGCCTGCGCGGCCGATCGTGGCCGGCGTCCCTGTTGGGCGGTGCGATCAACGGCGCCTTCGGCCTGGTCATCGTCGTGCTCGAGGTACTGCTGCACTGACCGTGACCGGCGATCGTGGCACACTTAGCACGGCCGTGGATCAGCTACGGACCCCTTGGTCCGTAGTCATCCGCAGGCTGGAGGGCTCGCCTAGTGGCCGATGGCGGCAGTCTTGAAAACTGCTAGCAGGGGGAACCCTGCTCGTGGGTTCGAATCCCACGCCCTCCGCTCACCTGCGGAAACACCTTGAGTGAACGATTGCGTGGCCGATCATGGTGGCCAATTTTGGACACAGCCTGGACACATTTTTCCGCGCTACTGCGCGGACTGGCCCTTGCGCTCGCGCTTGGGGATTAGATCCACGACCGCCTCCGCGGCCCGGTCATGAACCGCACGCCGGACATGCTGGTACAGGTCTCGCGTGATGGTCGTCGTCGAGTGGCCCATCCGCTCCGAAACGACCTTGATATCGACGCCCGCCTCCAGCGCCAGCGACGCGGCTGTGTGCCGCCCGGCGTGCAACTGGATCCGAGGCAGGCCGGCCCGCTCGGCCAGGTCGACGAAGTGCCGCGATACCCAGTCCGGCGGGTACGGCGAGCCGTCCTCGCGGCACCAGATCAAGTCGTTGTCCTCGTACGCCTCACCCCAGGCCAAGCGCTCCTTGAGTTGGGCCACGCGGTGACGCTTGACTGCGTCGTTGGTGCCGTCATCGAGGTACAGAGTGCGTTCGCCGGCGCGTGTCTTCGGCCGGCTCTCCACGATCCGGCCCCCCAACTGGAGCAGCGGACGGATCACCCGCAACTGCTTGCTGTCGTAGTCGTACCCGGTCCAGCGGGCGCCGACCGCCTCGCCTCGCCGTGGCCCGTGCAGCAGCACTAGCTAGGCGGTACAACAGGCCGAGCCGGTCATCGGCGGTGAACTCCAGGAAGTGGCCCACCTGTTCAGGCGACCAGACGAGCCGAGGCTCGCGGTGCTCGGCCGGCATCTCCACGAAGTGGCACGGGTTCGCGTCGATCCTTCGGGTCTTCCACGCGGCGTTGAGCGCGGCCCGCAACGTCGCGAAGATCCGCCGTTGGGTAGCGACATCAACCACACCTGACCGTTTGCGCACGTCGAGGTCTAGGACCGGCCGACGCCCCTCCTCATGGGCGAGCCGGATCTCGTCATTCCACTCGCCGATCAGGTCGAACATGTCGCTGATGTGCTCAGCCGACAGGCGGTCAAGGGGAAGATGGCCGAGCAGCGGCACCAAGTAGTGGTCGACGTGGCCGCGGTACAGCCGAGCTGTCGACTCCCGCAGCTTCCGCTTCCCTGCCAACCACTCTGGCAGGAACTCCCCCACGGTCTGCGACCGGTCTAGTTCGCGGCCTAGGCCAAGGCGGCGGCGTACATCCGCGACGGCGGGCAGTTGGCCGCCTTGCCGAGTCGCGTTGAACACGAGGTCACCAACCCGGGCCAGCGATTGGGCGTCGCCCTTGGCTAGCGCGAGCAACGCGTACGCCGCACTGCGCAACTCCGCCGCCGCCTTCTTCGTTGCAAAGCCTCGCCGGTGGAACGGCCGGACCTTCGTGCTGCTCGGCAACCGGTCCCGGTACTCCCACGCGCCGTGCTTCGGGTCGGCTGGCAGTATCGGACAACTGGGTCCGATCTGCTTTCCGCTGCCCGGGTCGGTGCAGGTGCAGTACCGCTTGATCGAGCCTTTCACTGATCGGTACCTCCTTCGGAGGGTGTGTCCATCCCGTGTCCATTGGGCCCAGCGGCGCTGGTCAACGGATCGGGGGCAGTTTCATAAACAGCTGTGCCGAGCGAACCTGGGCCGCCAGGAGTCTCGGCCATCGTCAGCGGCCCCTCCGCCTCTTCCCGACTCGCCAGAGCAACCGGCAGCGGCGGCGGTCGGAGCTTGCGCCGACGTATGCGTGCTCGGAATTGGCGGATACGCATCCACATCAACTCGGCGTTGCGGGCATCCTGGTCGGCGTCGCTGTCCAACTGTTCCGCCCGGGCGCTGTCGCCCGACTTGCGTGCCGTCGTCGCCTGTTGGCGAAGCCCTTCAGACGATCTACGGGAGACCTCCCACATCTGTACGTCGGCGTGGTGAACGCGGAACTCGTCGACCACCTCGGCGGCATTGACCCAGTCCCACCCGACCCTCATCGCGTGCCAGTGCCCGGTGGGCTGCTGCCCGGTCAGCCAATCGAATGCCTCCCCGACCGGAACGTGTTGACCTGGCAGAACCTCGATCGTGTCGGCGGCACCGAACGGGAGCAGCAGCATGATCGGCGGCACGCCGATCGCATAGGCGAGCGCGAGTACCTCGGCGACTGAGACCGTCTCGCGGCGACCGTTCTCAAGGTTCGCCAGGACCGATCGCTTCAGCGGGAAGCCCAGCTTCTCGGAGGCATCGGCGAGTTGCTGGCCGCTGATTTCTCGCTCGTTCCGTAACCGCTTGACCTGGCTGGCGACTACGGCAGTGATCCGTGCGGACCAGTCCGGTTGTGTCATGAGAGCACAGTAGCGGTTCGACTTGACAGGTTCAACCACAAGCGCCACGCTGGTACGCAGGATCACAGATCTAGCCAGGAGCGACAGCCCATGACACAGCAGACCGTCGAACCCTCGGCCAGGGTCCCGGCCGCCGTGATTGCCGAGCGATACGGCGTCTCCGAACGCACCGTCCAACGCCTTGCTGCGGCGGGGAAGCAACTACGATTCGACCTCACCGAGGTCGGCACGGCGCTTCGCGAGGCGGCGGCGTGACAGCCGATCGCCACGAGGGTCAGCCTGGCCGCCGGGCCTGGAGCGCAGAGCAAGTGCGGGCACTCGGAGTCAGGACCGACCTGGTAACCGCCTGCGAGATCGTCTATGACTGCGGCGAGACGAAGGCGCGCGAGTTGTACCGCTCCGGTCAACTCGACTTTCCAGCGCTACGCCGAGGTCGGAAGATCGTCGTGCCCACGGCGCCGCTACTGGCACTCCTGGGCTTGGCCTCCGACACGGCGGCCGCGCCTACGAGGACGCGCAGGCGCTCGCCGACCTCGCCGCGCCGCTGGACACAGGCCGAGGACGACGGCACGCCAGACGAGGCGGCCTAATCGGCCTAGCTACAGACCCGTACCCCTCCGCGCACTGCGGGGTCCGTAGCAGCTGCTCCCGCCCGACACCCACCCAGATAGCGAGGGGTACGCATCGATGACCAGACACAGCGAAGGCCCGGATCCCCGGGCCCACGCCTCCAGCCGCCACCACAGCGAGCCTGCCGCGATCGTACCGCGACAGCCGACCGGGGCCCGGCGTAGCCGGACCATGCGTCGACACCCGGTCGTCTACGCCAGCGTCAGCGAGCCATGCGGTACCCGGAGCCGGTGGTTGGTGGTCACCAGCGCCTGCCCGGCCTGCGGGGGTCGCCACGTCCACTACGCCGCCGCCCTGGCGGCGGCAGGCGGTGCACGCCGGGCCGGCTGCGGCCGAGGCATCTACTGGATTGCGGTCGCGAGGGTGTACCGCGGCGTCCTCGGGATCGAGGATGCGGCGTGAGCGGCTGGACTGTGGCGATGCACGAGGTGGTCGAGATGGAGATCGGCGCCGCCTTCGCCAACGGCTACCTCCAGGCGCTCGGCGACGTCGCCGAGCGAGCCGACCTGCTGGACCAATCCTGGCGGCCGGCACGGCGCCGGGATCCGGAGCAGGTCATCAGGGAGCGGGTCGCCGAGATGGAGCAGCACGCGAGGCAGCCCGGCTGGCCGGGGCTGGACGCTGGCGGCGTGCTGCCGTCGCCGGACTGGGCACCGGACACCACGGCTCTGCGGGCCGAGGCGCACCGGTGGCAAGAGATCGCCGACCAGTACGACCCGGAGCCATGCACCCGGTGCCGGCCGCGACACCCGGTCATCTGCACCTGCGCGGGCGGCGCGACCTACGCCAAGCGTGACCGCCTCGGGAGGGCCGCGTGACCGAAAATCCATTCGAGCCAGGTACGGCAGAACACGAGGAGTGGCAGCGCCAGGACGCCGACGAGGGCCGTGGCCCTACTTGACGAACTGCGCGCCGCGCTGACCCGGTACGTGGTATTCCCGTCGCCGGAGACCGCCGACGCGGTAGCGCTGTGGACCGCAGCCACCCACGGGCAGGACGCCTGGGAACACGCCCCACGGTGCGCGGTCGTCTCACCGGAGAAGCGGTGCGGCAAGTCCCGGTTGCTGGACATCGCCGAGGCAACCTGCCACCAGTCGTTGGTCACCGTGAACATCTCGTCGGCCGCTCTCGTTCGCACGGTCACTGCCGAGGATCCGCCAACCTTGTTCATTGACGAGGCCGACACCGTGTTCGGCCCGAAGGCCGCCGACAACCACGAGGATCTCCGCGGGATCGTCAACGCTGGCCACCAGCGGGGCCGGCCGTACATCCGGTACGACATCATCACCCGTCGAAATGAGCATTTGGCGACGTTCTGCATAGCGATGCTCGCCGGGATTGGGAACCTGCCGGACACGATCATGGACCGGTCGATCGTGGTACGGATGCGTCGCCGCGCGCCCGGGGAGCGGGTCGACCCGTACCGGACCCGACGTGACCGACCTGCCCTGCATGTCCTGCGGGACCGCCTCGGCGCGTGGGTGAAGGCGCACATCAAGGAACTGACCCACGTGGAGCCGGACATGCCGGTGGAGGACCGGGCAGCCGACACGTGGGAGCCGCTGGTGGCGATCGCCGACCTGGCCGGCGGGGACTGGCCGGCGCGGGCTCGTAAGGCGGCGCGGGTCCTCGTCGCGGCCGAAGGCGAGGAGGACGCGGCCGCCAGCCTGGGCATGCGGCTGCTCGCGGACATCCGCGACCTGTACCGCGACTTCACGGTGGCGTTCATGCCCTCCGGCGAGCTGGTGAACCGGCTGCGCAAACTCGACGAGGCGCCGTGGAATGAGCGGGACCTGAACACCACCGCGCTTGCCGCCCTGCTGCGCCCGTACGGAGTCAAGCCGGGGCACAACTCGGCCAAGACTGCCCGCGGGTACGACAAGGATTGGTTCGCCGACGCGTTCGCACGCTACCTGGCGTCCGAACCCGTCCGGGTGTCCGCGCAGGGCGCTGACCAGCAGGAACGTCCGGACGGGTTTCCGGCGCCGGACGGGTCAACCCGTCCGGACACCACACCGGACGGCTGGACGGGTTCGGACGGGTACCCCGGTGAATCGCTTGACGAGCCGAACGCCCGGACGGGTATACCCGTCCGGGCGACACCAACCCGTCCGGACGAAAGCGCAGGTCAGGACGGGTCTACGGACACCCGGACGGGTTCGGACGCCCAGGTACGTGGAACCGAAACCTGTCCCGACTGCGGCGAACCGTACGAGTCGCTCGGCCACGAGATCAACTGCGAAGAATTGGAAGCACCAAGACCATGATCACCAGCACGCGCGACGCCATCACCATCTACTGCCTGCACTGCCAGCAGACGCACCAGATCCCCGCCGACGCCGAGGAACAGTGCCCACAGTGCCGGGACGCCTACTGCGGAGGCGATGGCTCGCGGCCCTGCATCGAGGTCCGCGGCCAGGCCGCGCCGACGACCGAATCGGCACCGAAACCGCACCCGCTGAGCGCCACGGAGAGCCGGTGAACCGGCTCCGCCGGTACATCGCACCACCATCAGAACGGGGGGAACCACAGTGACATCAAGCCAGGGTGACAAGGCCCGAGCCCGGGACGGCAACGGCCGCTACATCCGCAGCATCGACACCGCCGAACGCGACGGCGAAGCCTGCCGGCTGCGCGTCCGCGGCTGCACGTACCAGCAGATCGCCGACGCGCTCGGCTACGGCCATCGGGACCTGGCCCGCCGCGCCGTCGAGCGGGCCCTGGCCGCGACCGTCGCCGAACCGGCCGCCGAGCTGCGCACGCTGGAGCTGATCCGCCTCGACGCCTGCCTCGTCGAGGCGTTCAAGGTGCTGCACGGCAAGCACATCACGGTCAGCAACGGGCGGGTCGTCAACGACCCCAAGACCGGGCAGCCGCTACCCGACGACAACCCGGTCCTGAACGCCATCGACCGGATACTGAAGATCGGCGCCCAGCGGGCGAGACTGCTCGGCCTGGACGCCCCCGTGAAGGTGGAGGCCCTGACGATCGACGAGATCGACGCCGAGATTGCCCGGCTGGTCGCCGAACTGGCGGCCGGCGGGCAACAGGAGGTGGACCGGTGACCGGGCGGATATCGGAGCGCCCGCTGTGCGACGCGGGCCGCTGCGGGCAGCTGCTCGCGTTGATCGCCGAGCGGGAAGCGGGGTGGGCCGACCAGGCAGGCCGGGTTATCGCCGAAGTCATCGAGCGCGTGCTGACCGAGGTTGGGGTGGATCCGGCCAACGTGGCGGTGCGGGCATCGGTGGCTCGACACATCCGGTCGGTGACCGGGCTACCGCCGGCGCCGTGACCTCCGAACCCGAGGCGCGGCTCGGTGCGTTCGTGGACGGGTACAGCGCCCACGTGCTCGACGGCCTGCTGTTCAAGTACGGCACCGGCCAGGTGGTCACGCTGGAGAAGGCGGTCCAGCGGGGCACCCTCCCCGATGCCTACCGGGTCGAGTTCATCCAGACGTGGCGCTCCATCCATGCCGCGGCCCGGGCGTGGGTCGCCGAGCGGGGCACCGGGCAGCGCGCTTCCGTCGCTTCCGCCGACGGACCGGATTCTTCGCGATCGGCGGAAGCGCCCACATCCTCGATACCGGAGATGGTCGACACCGACCAGGCCGCCGAGGTGTTGCGGGTGACCGCGAGCAGGGTCAGGCAGTTGTGCCGGTCCGGGGTTTTGCCGGCCCGGAAGACGGCCGGCGCGTGGCTGGTGTCGGCAGATGGGCTACGACGGTACCGGGGGATACGGGATGGGCAACTTTGACTACCGGGTGGCGATTTTCCAGCGGATGGGCCTAACCGAGGCAGCCGCGCGGATCGCAACCATCGGCCGCGGCCGATACGAAGCCGATGTTCGCCGGGAGCTGGACGGCGACCCGTCGGCGACGCCGCTGGCCGAGGCCGCCCGCGGTGAGGTGGCCACCGATGCGGCTCTTGTCGAGGCGATCGCCGAGGTTGCTAGTGCTGCGAAGGACGCGTTCGGCAAGACCGACGAGCAGGCCCGCGTCTACGCCGTGCAGTTGTGCGAGAGCGCGCTTGCCAAGCGTGACGCGCGCAGCGTCCGCTTGTACGCCCAGACGCTGCGTGACGTGTACCTGCGCCCGCGGGTTGCCCGGTGACCGCGCAGGAGACCCTCGACCAGGCCGAGGCGGCGCTGGCCGGCTGGCAGGCCGAGCATGCGGCGAAGGCGGCCGAGTTGGAGCGGGTCGCGAGCATGGCCGACCTCGACCTCGACGCCGACCCGGCCGAGGCCTCGGTTGCTACCGCCGAGCAGGTGCTGCGGCTGTCGACGGAGGTCGAGGTCGCCGCGAACGCGGTCACGGAGGCGGAGAACCGGGTCGACGAGGCCCGCCGCGGGGTGCTGCGCCAGCGGGCCGCCGACCTAGCTGCGCGTGCCGCTCGACTGCGGGAGATCGCCGCCAGCCGGCAGGCGCGCACCGATGAACTCCTCGACGCCCTGGAGGAGCACGAGGGCGCCCGCTTCCTGGCGCCGGACACCGCCGGCAGGGCGCTGGCCCTTGCCGGCGCCGGGGCCAGCACGTGGAAGGTGCCGTGGACGACCCTGATCCGGCAGAGCGCGGACGGCCTCGACGGGCGAGCAGGCGAGCTAACCCAGCAGGCCGACGAAGGTACCCGCGAGCAGCTGGTCCACTACCTCACCCGGCCGGTTCCCGAGCCGCTGCCGGTGGAGGAGCGGTTCGCCAAGCCGCCGGCGAGTGCGGTGCGCGCTGCTCGGCGGCGGCCCCAGGTCGCAGCGGCGTAGCCCTGCCCATGGACAGCGCGGGTGCGTCTTCCCGGGTGGGTTGGGCGCACCCGCGCGACATGGATCCGGCCCGGCTAGAGCGTGAGGTGTGGCCCGGCCCGCAGCTCCGCCTCGGTGTATTGGACGGTCCCTCGGTGAGAGACAGTGAGGCCGTAGAGCTTCGCGCCGGCGGGCACGTTTCGCACGTCGAACGTCCATCTGCAGGGCCCATCTGACACAAGCGGTGCGGCGGCGAGGACCGTTTGGTGTTCATTGGTGACGACGACCTGGATGCCGCCGCGGATGTCGGAGTACCCCACGTTCAGACAGTCGCTGGTGATCTGGAAGGTGCCGTTGAACCCGAAGGTCCGCGGTGCCGCCACGCGGCTGGTGCCGGTCAGCGCGAACGCGCCGCCGCCGACGCCAACGAGTAGCACGACGGCCGCGGCGACCAGGCCGACGATGAGGCCAGTGCGCCGCTTGCGAGGCGCTGGAGGCGACTGGTCGGTCGGCGGGTGGGGGAACGGGCTGGCGCCGTCAACGGGTGCGGCCGGTGAGCCGAGCGGCGAGGTGCGGGTGGCCGTCGAGTTGTACGGCTCTTCCGGGGAGGTCATGGCCGCAAGTGTGACGGTGCGTGTCGGGTAAATCACCGTATGATCGGTCAAAGCGTTACGCCGTCCAGAGGCACGCTCAACCGGTACGCCGGACCGCCGGTCATCGAAGGGCGGGGATGTCTCAGCCGTGGATCTGTGCGTCGGCCCTCCGTCCGGCGGGCCACGCCCGCGTCGTCAGCCACCCGTTTCGTGCCCGGGCGGCGCCTCCGGTACATCCGCGGCCCGGGGCGATAGCACACCCGGCTCGTACTCGGCGGCCACCGGCTCCCATCGGCCGGGCGCCATGTTCGGTGCTGCCCTCAGAGCCTCGGCGCGTTCCTGCGCCGCGGTCCGGGCGTCGGCGCTGGTCGCGCCCCGGAGAAGATCCAGCCGAGCCGTTCGCGGGTGTAGCTGACCCACCAGCGGCCGTCAGGTAGCCAGCCCAGCGACAGGTACTGCTCGTCGGCGCCATGACCGGCGCGGTACCGCCAACGCCGTACGCAGCGGCGGCGGTAGACCCGGAGCAGGTCGACACGCTCGCTGGCCGGTGGGCTGGCGATCATCACAGTGTACTCGAACAAGTGTTCTATGGACTCGATCGTAGGCTGAGCGCGTTGGAGAGCAGGGGAGCGCCGCCCCGTCCCCTCCGGTGAGGGGACGGGGCGGCATCGTCGTTATCCGGCAGCCGTCAGTGCCGGGTCGCGGAGAAGAGTTACCGGCCGATCTCAGTTCTCGGGTCGATGCTCCAGGAGCGGTGCCGCACGTGAGGCCCTTCTGCGGCCTCAAGCCGCGACTCCCAGTCAGCGTGAAGCGGCGTGGCGCCGAGCTCGACAGCCGTTCGGATGACGCTCTCAAAGGTGATGCGCCCGGTGTGGAGATGGCTCTTCTTCGCGATTACCCCATGGGGCATCAGTTGCGATGAGCCGATGTGAACGTGGGCACGCTCTTCGTGCGAGTTGCCGCCGGGGTGCCAGTGGTAGTCGACGATCCGCTCGCCTGTCGTCAGCCGTAGGGAGTAGTCGTATGACCGCGTCGTAGCTCGGATCGGTCCATATCCCGGGCGCGGATCCTCGATCAACCGGTAGACCATCCGCGCGCGAAGATCTAGAGCTGGGGCACCCTTCAGGTGGACGAAGTCGTCGTCGCCGTGTCCGGTGATATACAGGTTGTGATCTTGATGGAGATTGTTCTTGCCACCCTCCGATGGGCGGATCTTGGCGAACGCGACGCACGATAGGGCGGTCGCGAGCGGACCCACGAACGCCCCATACGCCTCATACGCACTGTCGCCAGGCATCAGTGAAGCAACGCCCCCAGACTGGTAATGCGGGGGTCGTCGCTATCCCGGTACTCGCCCGCGTGCCACCGACGCTCAAACTCCGCAAGCGAGATGTTGAAGTGCCGCATGACCTCGTGCTCTAGCGCCGCGCGCTCCTCGTCATAGGTCAGTTCCTGACCTAGCATCTCTGTCTCGATGTGCTGGCTGGTGGTCATCACGTTCTCCTACTTCCTCCCCGAAACATCACTATGACATAGCGGTCTGACAGAAGACGTGACCTTGGGATCAGGACAAAAGGCGGAAAACGGCGACGCCATCAGATACTGAGCCGTCACTGTGGCGGGATGATGACCGGCATGAGCAAGCGGGAGACGGGGCCGCCGCCCGACCTGGCCGAGGTGGCGCGCATGCTGCGCGCGGTCGTCGAGGCGTTGCCGCCGCATACGACGCGGGACCGGGCGACCGTCCGGCGGATCGAGGGTGCGGCGCTTGCGCTCGATGTCGCCGCCGAGCGCCCGTCCTAGCGGCTGCGCGGTCCTCTTGCCGGCGGCAGCCCGACCTCGCTGCGTTCCACGGTCGTCGTCTCACCGCACTCGTGGCAGTGCCATGAGATCAGCCGAGCATCGGGGTTCTCGACGACAACGGTGGTGTCTCGGCGCTTACAGCTGGGGTTTCCACATTCCCAGAACGGCTCGCCGTGCGCTTCTTCCCCCATGTGATCAGCGTGCTCTCGCGTAGGGCGCCGCGTTGGCAGATTGGGGAACCACACCGTCCCACAGACGATCGTCTGTGGGACGGTCGTCGACCTGTCATTGTCCGAAGTCCTCTGCACGAGTGACCAGGTCGTTCGTGGGTGAGTGCAGAGGACTGTGGGGCAACTGATTGCCCCGGAGTCGTATGCACTACGGTCCATCTGCTCCAGAGTCCTGTGCACGGCACGGAGGTTCGAGGGTGGATGACGAGCCGGTTCTGGTTGCCGAGCGCGGATTGTTGGCCGTCTCGGACGACGTGTGGAACCTCGCGGTGCGCCGCGCCGCGGTGATTGGGCCGCTGGCCGGTGCCGGCGTGGCCAGGCTCGCGGCCGTGGACGCGGCGGCCGCCGAGCTGGGCGTGTCGCGTCGGCAGGTGTACCTGATGTTGCGCCGTTGGCGCGACGGGGAGGGCGTGGCCTCGGATCTGATCCCGGGCCGGTCCAGCGGCGGTCGGGGGCGCGGGCATCTGCCCGATGAGGTGGAGACGCTGATCCGTGAGGTGCTGCGGACCCGGTATCTGACCCGGCAGAAACCGTCGCTGGCGGCGGTGCATCGGGAGCTGGCAAGGATCTGCCGCAGCCGCGGTTGGCGGGTGCCGTCGCGCGGCACGCTGGCGCGGCGGGTGGCGATGCTCGACCCGGTCAAGCAGGTCTCGGCGAGGCAGGGCCCGGACGCCGCCCGGACTCTACGGGCGGCCGGGGGTACGCCACCGCCGGTGACCGGGCTGCTGCAGCAGGTGCAGATGGACCACACCGAGGTCGACCTGATCGTGGTAGACGAGCGGCACCGGCTGCCGATCGGCCGACCGTACATCACGGTCGGGATCGAGACGAGCGGCACCGGCTGCCGATCGGCCGGCCGTACGTCACGGTCGGGATCGATGTGTGCAGCCGCTGCATCGTGGGTCTGGTCGTCACGCTGGAGGCGCCCTCAGCGCTGTCGGTCGGGCTGTGCCTGACGCACATGGCCACGGACAAGCGGGCCTGGCTGGAGCGGCTGGGTGTGGCTGTCGAGTGGCCGATGGGCGGCAAGCCGGGCGAGTTGTACATGGACAGCGCGGCCGAATTCAAGAGCGAGGCGCTGCGCCGGGGCTGCGACCAGCACGGGGTGAAGCTGGGCTGGCGCCCGCCGGGGCAGCCGCACTACGGCGGGATCATCGAGCGGGTCATCGGCACGATGATGGAGGCGGTGCACGAACTGCCGGGTACCACGTTCTCCAACCCACGGCAGCGCGGCGAGTACGACAGCGACGCCAAGGCGGCCTTGACGCTGCGCGAGTTGGAGCGGTGGCTGGCGTTGGCGGTGGCCACCTACCACGGCCAGCTCCACGGCGGCCTGATCGGTACCCCGACCGGGCGGTGGACCGAAGTCGCGGCTATGGCGGGCACGCCCGCGACGGTGACCAACGAGACCGGGTTCCTGGTGGACTTTCTGCCGGTGATCCGCCGCACCATCACCCGTACCGGCTTCCGGATCGACCACGTGCAGTACTTCTGCGACGCGCTCAAGCCGTGGATCGCCCGCCGGGACCGACTGGGCCGGTTCATCATCCGCCGCGACCCACGTGACATCAGCCGGATCTGGGTGCTGGACCCGGACGGCACCACCTACCTGCAGGTGCCGTACCGGACCCTGGCCCACCCGCCGATCAGCGTGTGGGAGCAGCGTGCCGCCGCCGCGAGGCTACGTGAACAGGGCCGCGCCCAGGTCGACGAGGACGCCCTGTTCCGCATGGTCGAGCAGATGCGCACGATCACCGACACCGCGACGAAGACCACCCGCAAGACGCGCCGCGACGCCGAACGGCGCACCGCCGCCCCCGGACGGGAACCGGCGCGTGCACCGCTTCCACCGCCCGACCCGCACGCCGCGCGCGCGCCCGCGGCCCCGTTCGACGACATCGAGGAGTGGTGAGTGGTCCAGGAGTTGACCGACCTGTCGCACCTGCACCCTGCCGCCCAGCGGGTGGCCCGGCTGCCCGGGGAGGAGCGGCTGCGGCACGTGCGCGCCGACCGGTGGATCGGCTACACCCGCGCCACCGAGGCTCTGGCCCGGTTGGAGACGCTGTTCGACTGGCCGGCCCGGCAGCGGATGCCGAACCTGCTGCTCATCGGCCCTACCAACAACGGCAAGTCGATGATCGTTGAGAAGTTCCGGCGGTCGCATCCGCCGCAGTCGCTGCCCGAACACGAGCAGACTCCGGTGCTGGCGGTGCAGATGCCCTCCGAGCCGTCGGTGAGCCGCTTTTACACGGCGTTGCTGGCCGCGCTCGGCGCGCCGTTGCGGCTGCGGGCGCGGGTGGCCGAGTTGGAACAGCTGGCGCTGATGCTGCTACGCAGGGTCGGTGTTCGGGTGCTCGTGGTCGACGAACTGCACAACGTGCTCGCCGGGCGCGGCGACGTGCGCCGCGAGTTCCTCAACCTGATCCGGTTCCTGGGCAACGAGCTGCGCATCCCCCTGGTCGGGGTCGGCACCAGGGAGGCGTATCTGGCCATCCGCGCCGATGACCAGCTGGAGAACCGGTTCGAGCCGTTCGTGTTGCCGCTGTGGCATCCCGATGCGGAGGCGTGCGCGTTGCTGGCCAGCTTCGCCGCGTCGTTCCCGCTGCGCCGCCCGTCGGTGATCGCGACGGTCGAGATGGCCGGCTACCTGCTCACCCGCAGCGAAGGCACCATCGGCGAGTTGGCCCACCTACTCACTGACGCCGCGATCGCCGCGATCGAGTCCGGCGAGGAAGCGATCAACCAGCGCACGCTGCTGATGGCGCCGTACGCGGGGCCGGCCGAGCGGCGCCGACTGTTCGAGCGCGAGCTGGCGTGAGCCGAACCCAGCGGTGGCCGCTGCATCCTCCACCGGAGCCGTTGGAGTCGCTGTCGTCCTGGGTGGGCCACCTGGCGCGCCTGTACCACCTGCCGGTCAAAGACCTGCTCGGCAACCTTGACCTCGATGTCACCGTGCCGTGGGATCTGGACCGCGACCCGCCGGAGGCGCTGCTCGTCGCACTGGCGCAGCGCACCGGAGTCGACCTCGCCCAACTGCGGGCCACGACGCTGGCCGGCTGGGAGTTCTGGCTGCTCGACACGCTGTACCTGCGGCGGTGGGACGCTCAGGACACTTTCGACGCGTACGTGCGGGACAACTCGGTGCTGCTCGCGCCAGGCCAGGCCGGCACCAACGACCTGTCCGGCTGGGAACGCTG
>WNGL01005667.1_pt1 | contig 14810 bp, 13 predicted proteins | sample 5400591 | NCBI WGS metagenome assembly WNGL01 (sample SAMN13153377, study PRJNA577476) | soil metagenome | isolation source: 80 cm soil or saprolite under Garry oak tree replicate 1 | place: USA:California | collected 2016-06-15
GAGCGCACGCGCACGGACCAAGGGCCGTTCGTATCTCTCATGGTGGCGGCGAGCGTCCGCATCTCGGCCGCCGCGACGGAGACGTCCACGCCGGGCGACAGCCGCGCGATGACGCTCAGCGAGCGCTCGGTGCGCTGCTGATCGTGGCGGGCGGGGGCCAGCGGCGTCCAGAACTGGGCAAACTCCGGAAAGCGGAAGTCGGGCGGCATGACGCCGACGATCGTGAACGTGACGCCGTCCACCTTCATCGACGTCCCCAGCACAGCCGGGTCGCCGTTGAAGCGCCGCCGCCAGAGCATGTCGCTCAGGAGAACGACCGGCTCGGCGCCGGCCCGGTCATCGGCAGGCGTGAAAGCGCGGCCGAGGACCGGCTGCACGCCTAGCATCGGGAACAGGCTCGCGGTAACCACGCCCGCCGGGACGCGCTCCGGCTCGCCGCCGCCCGAGATGACCTTGCGGATCTCTTCAGAGGCGCCCATGGCGCTGAAGGAACGGGCGCGCGCCTGCCAGTCCTGCAGCGTCGGGAACGACGTCCCGACCGCGCAGCCGGCGCACAACTCCGTCAGGCTGGTCTCCTCGATGTCGACCAGCGTGCCGGGGTCGGCGAACGGGAGCGGCTTGAACTGCAGCGCATTGACGAAGCTGAAAACCGCAGTGGTCGCCGCGATGCCGAGCCCCAGGGAAAGCACGGCGGTCACGACCAGCCCGGGCGACCGGCGGAGCGTCCGGCACGCGTATCCGACGTCCTGGAGGAACTGGCTCATGTCAGCAAGGACGCACGCTTCACGGGTGTGTTAACGACCGCATCACATCCTCGAGCGATTGGCCGGGCAGGCGCGCGTACGCGCGGCGCTCCGCCTTGTCGCGATCGATCGCCCACGCCTGCAGCAGCGTCCTGATCGATTCGGGCGGCTGCTGCGCCACGAACAGCAGATCGCCGCCCGGCGCCGGACGCGTCACCACCGCGTGGAGCGGACCCGGCGCCGCGGCGCCAAATCCGCGCATCCAGCCGGAGACGCGCGCGTCGGCCACCTCGGACGGCGCGTCCTCGCCGTCGATCGCAATCAGCAGGACGTGCGGTTTGACGCCGTCCTGCTCGGCCGCCAGATCGGCGAGCAGCGCCGCGAGCGACCAGCGCGTCAGCTCCGTCCACTCGCGCGCGCCGTCGCGCCCGGTCGACGGCTTCCAGTACCAGCCGAGGCCGCTCGACAACATCGCATCCGCCCGTCCGCGCGGATCGCCGCCGAACACGTCGGCGCCGTACGCGATTGGGCCGTTCTCGCGCAGGTAACACACGAGCGCGCTGCGCCCGCTGCCGCGACGCCGCAGCCGCCGCAGCAACCACTCCACGTCAGCGGGACCTGACGAGCCCCATGCCTTTGATCGGCAGCAGTTGCCGGATCTCGGATGGCGTCGTGTCGACGTTCAGCTCGCCGCGCTCGAACAGGCGGATTGCCGCGGCCGAGACGGCCGGATCGAAATGCGTGCCGGCGCCGTTCGCGATCAGCTCGATCGCGCCCTCCGGAGGCATCGCCGCGCGGTACGCGCGCGCGGAGGTCAGGGCGTCGTAGAAATCCGCCACGCCGACCAGACGTCCGAGAAACGGGATCGCTTCCGCCTTGAGTCCCTCCGGGTATCCGGTCCCGTCCCATTTTTCATGGTGATACTGGACGCCGGGCAGCACGGCCTTCACGGCTTCGCTCTGGATGTTGCCGAGAATGCGTGCGCCGTGCATGGGATGCTTCTGCATCTCGGCGAACTCCTCGGCCGTCAGTCTTCCGGGCTTGTTGAGAATCGAGTCGGGAACGGCGATCTTCCCGACGTCGTGCAGCAGGGCGGACAATTCGGCAGTCTCGCGCTCCGCCTCGCTCAGCCCGAGTTCCCTCGCAAGCTGGGCGGTGACCGCGGCGACGCGCTCGGAATGCCGGTGAGTATAGCCATCGCGTGCGTCGATTGTGGCGGCGATCGCCTTGATCGTGTCGAGCAGGAGGCGCTCGAGCTCCCGCATCAGCCGCACGCGGTGCATGGCAACACCCGCCTGATTGCCAATCGCCGCGAGCAGCTCCAGATCCGCCTCGTTGAAGCAGCCGGCGCCGCTCAGGCTGTCGACATACAGCGCGCCGAGCGTGTCATCGGTCGTCCGCAGCGGAACACACATCATCGAGCGAACCCGCTGGCCGATGACGCTCGGGCCGTCGCTGAACCGGACGTCGCTGCTCGCGTCGTGCGCGAACACGGAGATGCCCTCCGCGATGACGTCCGACACGAGCGTCCGGCTCACGGCGAATGGCTCCGCCGCGTGCGCCTTCGACCGCGCCGCCAGCACTTCGATTTCACCGGTGCGCGCGCCCTGGCGCCGGAGCACGATGGCGCAGCGGTCCGCGGCGACGACTTCCAGAATCGCCCGCAGCGTCGCGTCCGAGAGGGCATCGATGTCTGTCGCGCCGGCCAGGAGCTCGCTGACGCGATGGAGCGTGGAAAGATGACGCTGCGCGCGTTTCAGGAGCGCGAGCTCAGGGGACGCGCCTTGGGACGCGCCTGCCAGCCAGTCGATGCGCGACGGATCGATGCGCCGCTGGATGATGGACTCGACGGTCGATCCGTCCAGAACGATCGCCGGCGCCGGCCTCTCAGGGGCCGCCGCCGGATCGCGGACCTCGATGATCGCGGCGCCGAGACGAATCAGATCCCCGGGCCGCGCGGTCGCATCCTTGATGGGACGTTCGTTGATGAACGTGCCGTTCGCCGAGTCGAGGTCCTGCACGCGCAGCACGCCGTTCTCGAACGCAATCGTGCAGTGCCGCCGCGAGACCGAGGGATCGTCGATCTGCGGATCGCACTCCGCCGTGCGACCGACCGTCAGGATCTGCCCGGCCTTCACCACGCTCGTGCGATCGGTGTTCCGCACGACGAGTTCGTATCGGTCCGTCATGATTCAGAAACGCTCATTATCGCACTAGAATGACGCATGCCGATTCTCCGTCTCGTCGCGTTCGCCGTGCTCTTTTCGCAGTTTCCTCCACCCTCCGTCGACGTCGCGGGACATGTCGCACCCGGCTGGCTGTCGCCGTACCGCGACGCTTCGTCGCGCCTGATCGGCGAGGCGCTCTCCACCGACGCCGCCTGGCAGCGGCTCGCGTATCTCGGCGACACCTTCGGCAACCGTCTGAGCGGCTCGCCGAATCTCGATGCCGCGATCCACTGGGCCGTCGACGAGATGACGAAGGACGGACTCGAGAACGTGCACACCGAGCCGGTCAAGGTTCCGCACTGGGTCCGCGGACACGAAAGCCTCGAGATCGCCGGTCCGATTCCGCAGCCGCTGGTGCTGCTCGGCCTCGGCAACAGCGTCGGGACACCCGCCGGCGGCATCGAAGCGGAGCTGCTCGTGGTCCACAGCTTCGAGGAGCTCGATGCGGCGCACGATCGCGTCAAGGGCAGGATCGTGCTCTTCAACGTGCCGTTCACGAACTATGGCGAGACCGTGAAGTTCCGCACCGCGGGACCATCGCGCACGGGCGCGCTCGGCGCCGCCGCCATGCTCGTGCGCTCGGTCGGTCCCGCAGGGCTCCGCACACCGCACACGGGCACGCTCGTCTACGCTGCCGGCCAACCGCAAATTCCCGCCGCGGCCGTCACCACGGAAGACGCCGCGCGGCTGCAGCGCATGGTCGATCGCGGGACGACCGTGCGCCTCCGGCTGTCGATGGACGCGCATTTTCTTCCCGATGCGGATTCCGCGAACGTCGTGGGGGAAATCCGCGGCCGCGAACGGCCCGACGAAGTGGTTGTCGTCAGCGGCCACTTCGACTCGTGGGATGTCGGGACGGGTTCCACCGACGATGGCGGAGGCGTCATCTCCGCATGGGAAGCGCTGCGGCTGATGAAGACGCTCAATCTCCGCCCGCGCCGGACGGTGCGCGTCGTGTTGTGGACCAATGAGGAAAACGGCGGACGCGGCGGCCTCGCGTACCGCGATCGGCACGCCGCCGAGCTCGCCAGGCACGTCATGATGCTCGAATCGGACAGCGGCGTCTTCCGCCCGATCGGCTTCGGCTTCACGGGAAGCGACGCCGCGCGCGCGAAGGTGCGCGACATCGCAGCGCTGCTCTCGGGGATCCACGCCAACGCGATTCTTGCCAGCGGCGGCGGCGCCGACATCGATCCGAGCATCCAGCAGGCGCACATCCCGTCGCTGTCGCTCGAGGTCGACGGCAACTACTTTCTGATCCATCACACGCCGGCGGACACGATCGACAAGATCGAGCCGCTCGACGTGGCGCGGTCGTCAGCGGCCATTGCGGTGATGGCTTACGTGATTGCGGAAATGCCCGACCGATTGAAATAGCGCGGCTGCCTACTGCTTACCGCTGACTGTATAGACCAAATAGTCTCCGAGCTTCACATCGTCGTCATCGGGCTTTTCGGTGTCGATGTCGTCGACGGGAATCATCGAGACGACCGCGATGCGCCGCCCCGACATGCGGCGGGCTGTGCTGGCCGCCGTGCCTTGTGCGTAGTCGCTATGGAAGGCGCCGTTGACGTGGACGACCGTCGCGCGGCGCGAGGCGTACTTCTGTGACGCGTCGGCGATGGACTCGCCCATCGTCTCGTCCTTGAGGCACTGCGCCAGGAAGAAGCGATCGTTGTTCGCGACCGCTTCGGCCGCTTTCGGATCGCCGGACGGGGGATGGCCGCCGGCCATGATCTCGAGGAAGCGCGTGTAATAGTCCCCCTTGGCTTCGCACTGCGGCTCGCGCGCCGCCATCGGACGGTCCGTCCCGAGCGCCCCGAGTGCGGACATTCCCGTCTTCGAGACCTCCGTCGCGATCGGCCGCGGTACATCCGACGCGATCACGGGTATCTGATGGGCCTTGGCGAATTCAATCAACGGACGGTAGTCGGTCGCGTAGCGCGGCCACGGACGCGAGGCGGCGAGAAACTGTCCCTCCGTGATCGTCCCCGCCAGATATCGATCGAGGACCGGCTGCACGTCGCGCTCGAACATTTCGAGCGCGAAGACGAGCGGCACGCGGCGCCTGACGAGCCCTTCCAGCACCGCCAGCTCCAGGCGGTGCGAATTTGTATCGTCGTGCTGTTCGCCGATGAAGATGACGTCGGCGCGTGCGAGGTCGGCAAGCATGCTCTCGAAGTCGCCGAACGCTTTCTGACGCGTGTCGAACACGCGCTGCGGCACGTATGAGTACGCGATGGGCGGATGCGAGGGCGGCAGCGGCGGCGGTTGAAGGAGCGGAATGATGGCGGCGAGCAGCGCGGGGATCATGTACCGATTGTTCGCTCCGCGCGCGGCGCTGTCAATGTCGGGTTTCCGGCGGCGCGACCGTGGCCTGTCCGCCGAGGCCTCGGCGCAGCCCGAGAAGCTGGCGGTCGTGCAGGCGCGACAGGGTCAGCTGCGCGACGATCGATCCGATCAGCGCGTACAGCATGTCCCACTGCGTGTCCCAGACGTCGCCCTGCGATCCCAGAAAATCGTTCGCCGCGGACCCGCCGATCATGGCCGACCACCACTCGACGAACTCGTAGCACGCGCTGATCGCCAGGCAGATGCAGCTGACGATGAAGAACAGCCAGCCGCCAGAGCGCAGCGGCGTGCGGCGGAGCAGCACTTCGCGCGCGACGATCGCGGGCACGAAGCCCTGCGCGAAATGACCGATGCGATCGTAGTTGTTGCGCGTGAAGTGGAAGAGATCGCGCATCCAGAAGCCGAGCGGCACGCGCGCGTAGGTGTAATGGCCGCCGACCATCAGGATGCAGGCGTGGAGGAAGACGAGCGTGTAGACGAGCGGCGTCAATGGAAAGCGGCGGTATGTCGCCAGCAGGATTGGCGCGGCGATGAAGATCGGGAAGACCTCCATCACCCACGTGCCCATCGAGTAGGCGTGGATCGCCGATGCCGCGAGCAGAAGCAGGCCCGCGACGAGCAGCGTGAGCGGATAGCGGGTGCCGCGCATTGCGGCCGATTCTACTTGAGCGCGGCTGTCGCGGCGCCCCAGATGCGCAGGGTCTTCTTTCCCTGCAGCAGGGCGCTCAAATGAAGTCGATCGCGCCGCCACGCCGGCTTCAGCGAGGCGCGATACGTCAAGGCGCGTGCGGCGCCCACATCCCCGCCGAACAGGAGCCGGACCACGGCGTCGTGGTGCAGGGTGCGGCCGCCGTTTTCGCCGCGCTTCACGACCGACGTCAGGTCGTCTTCGGTGACCACGAGCCGCGTCTCGAGCGGTTCCTTGATCTCGGCCGGCACGTCGTTCACCGTGACGTTGACGAGCAGCGCGTCGCCGGCGATCGAGGAGGTCACGGCGAGATGGGCATGCGGCTGACCGGCGGCACGCGCGATCGCCCGCCGCAGCCCGTCCTCATCGCTGCCGACAAGCTCCTCGCGGCCATCGATGACCGCCTGCGGCGTGTACATGCGACCGGGACCGAACGCGCGGCTGTACTCCTGCTGCCGTTCGGTCGCCAGGACGAGCGACGCAGGATCCTTCCAGCCCTGGTCGTCCCAGTACGTGACGTGCATGCCAAGCGGAATGACCTGCACACCTGAGACCGGCTGCTGCCGTGCGAGCGCGCGGAGCACATCATCCGCCGGCGGACAGCTCGAACAGCCCTCCGACGTGAAGAGCTCGACGACGACAGGAACGCGCGCCGCCGGCGCGGACTGCGCGTTGGAGATCAGAGTGGCCAGCGCCACGAGCAGCATCACGCGCACTTCTCAGCTCTCCCCAATCGTCAATCGGTAATCACCAATCTGGCTAATCGGCATTCGCCAATCGTCAATCGCCAATCGGCAGTCGGCAACCGCCAATCGCCAATCGGCAATCGCCAATCGGCAATGTTTAGTCTCGCCTCGTCGCCTCGACATCGATCTGGATCTGGATCTCGTCGCCGACGATCGGGACGGCTTCGACCATGCGGCTGTACTGGAGGCCGAAGTCGCGGCGGTTAATCGCCGTGGTCGCCGAGGCACCGACGCGCTGCTGGCCGTTGGGCGTTTTCAGGATCGGCGAGGGCCCTTCGACGTCGAGCGTGACTTCTTTCGTCACGCCGTGAATCGTGAGGTCGCCGATCATCTTGAATTTCCCCTGGCCAGCCGACTCGACGCGCTTGGATTTGAATCCGAGCGTGGGGTATTTGGCCACGTCGAAGAAGTTGCCCGACTTGAGATCGGCGTCGCGGCTGTCGGTGCTGGTGTTGACGGCCGTGACGTCAATCGTGATGTCCGCCTTGATGCTCTGGATCGACGCGCCGTCGTATTCGATCGTGCCGCTGATCTTCCCGAGCGTGCCTCGGACGGTCGACACCGTCATGTGCTTGACGCTGAAATGGGCGGCGCTGTGGGCGGGGTCGACGCTCCAGGTGTTGGGTGCCTGAGCGAGCACCGGGCCGAGAAGAGCGGCCGCAAGAACGAATCTATGCATCAGCAGGCACTCCGGAAACGGGGACAGTCACGGTTTTACGGTTTTCGAAAAACTGTGAGTATCCCGGTTTCGTGTTAGGACGCCGGCTGGCGTCCATGCGTTTCACCGGCGCGTTCCCTTCAGAATCTCGACCCGGAGCTCCGCGAAGCCGGTCAGCTCGAAATACTCCACTCGCAGGTGATGGCGGCCCGCCGCCAACGGCGCGGTGTCCAGCGCAGACTCGTGCTCGGTCCAGCGATCGATGACGCGCGTGCCGTCCACGAATACACGGACGCCATCGTCGGAAATCGTGCGGATCGTGTAGGCGCCCTGCGGCAAATCGACGTCGCCTTCCGCCAGGAGGGCGACCCTGTCAGCCGGCAGCCCGTCGGCGATGGCGCGTCCCGAGATGTAATCGAGCGCCGCGCGCCGATCGGTCTTGACGGGCGCGGCCGCGAGCACGCGGGCAAACGCGTCGGGACTGCGATCCGGCCGCGACGCCTCGTCATAGCTGTAATACCGGATCTGCCAGTCGATCGGCACGAAGAAGCGGGAATAGCCGAACGTGTAGGGCGCGCCGGCGAGGGTCGTCTCCCCTCGCGGCCCGACGATTGACGCGCCGCGATATGTGAGCCGCACGTCGTAGTCGACGAACGGACCCGGTACGGGCGTGACGGTGATCGCGCCGGGCACCCGGCCTTCCGGCGGTTCGATCGTCGCGCCGCGCACAGACGATGACTTCCAGGTGCCGGCGGGACCAATGACCTTGAGCTTCAGCGGCGTCGCGTCGGAGCGGCCGTCGGGCCACAGCTTCGGTGACTTCCAGTCATACGGACCCCACTCGTCGACGATGATCGCGTCGCGGCCGCGGCGTTCGGTGTCGGAGATCTTCGCGTCGATCGCGCCGGGCAGCCGCTTCGGCAACGTGACGTCGAGCGTCGACCGCGGGCGGACCGGCACGGTCACTTCGTCGCCTAGGCCCAGGTTGCGCGTATCGCCTGTCAACGTCGCGAGCGTACCGGCCTTTTCGATCCCGTTGGTGAGGATGCGGACGTTCTGCGTGTCGTGGATCTTGAACACGGTCCCGTTGCCGGTGAACGTGTTGCCCGCGATCACGTAATCGCGGCTGCGGGTATCGCGGTGCTTTGGATAACCCCAGTCGGGATCCTGCGTGGGATTCTTCCAGAGGTGGATCGCGGTCTCGTCGCCGTCGAAGCGGTTCTCGGTGATGCGATTGTCCTGGCCGTGCTCGATGGCGATCGCCTCGGTGTTGTGCGCGAAGTGGTTCGCCGCGATCCACGAATCGAAGCTATAGCCGCCCCAGAGGCCGTGCCAGCACCCTTCGATGCGATTGCCATAAAACACGTTACGGCTGAACGTCGCCTCCATGCCGTTGGTCGGCGCGAAGCTGAAATCGTTGTCATACACGACGTTGTCGTTCGCGCCCCCTTCTCCCGTATCCATCGACGTCTGCCCCGCCCACAGGAAGAGTCCATCGCCGCCGTGCGTGACGGAATTGAAGGCGATGGTATTCCTGCTGCTTTGCTCGTAGATCAGGATCCCGGCCGAGTCCTGTCCCCGGTTGTAGAAAGAGTGGCTGTAGCCGCGGACGCACCAGTCCACCCGGTTGTGCTGAATCGTGTTGCCGTTCGACCGATACAGACCGATGCCGACGCCCGACAGAAACGAGAAGCTGTTGTTCCAGATCTTCGCGCCGTTCGATCGCGCGAGCATCAGGCCGTTCTGTCCCTGGACGATGGTGGTGCGATCGATCTCCGCGGCGTCCGAGTCGACGAGATAGATGCCCGCGCCGCTCTGCAGCCATTCGTCCTTTTCGTTGTGGTGATACGACATCCAGTCGAGCAGGCTCTCGTGCTCGACGAGGCTGTACAGCCGCGCCTTCCAGTTGTAGCTGAGGTCCGCGCCGGTGATGTGCAGCCGCGGACTATGGCGCGCGAGGACGCCGACCTTGTATCCGCGCGCCGTGAGGTTCTTGATGGTGACGTTGTCGCCGCCGTCAACCAGCACGGCCAGGCCGGCGAACGTATCGGGATCCGCCTCAGGCGGCGCGCCGCGCAGGATAACGCCGGTGAAGTCGACGCTGATGTTGGAGCCTCGAATGACGAAGACGGGGTGATCCAGGTCGGCCGATGTGCGCGTGTAGACGTCGGGCGTCATGCGCGTGGTCTTCACGATGATCGTCTCGCCGACCGACTTGGGCGGCTGCGTCGCCAGCGCGAAGACGGCGGCGAGGATCCACATGTGGCGCACGGCTTCTTATACCATCGCCCAAGATGCAACAGGCGCAGCGGTTCACTCTGCGGCTCGTGGCCACGATCGCCCTGGCGCTCGCGACCGTCCTCGGGTGGAAGTCGCACCGGTTCCACGTCGAGAAGGACCTCTCACGCCATCCGCAAATCGACGTCACCTCTCCCGACGGTGAGATCACGCCAGTCCCGTGGCGCCTCGGCCGACCACGAATCGCTATGCCGAAATTCTCAGTGGCATTGGCCCGCAAACCCGTCTGGCGCGACGAGCCGACGCTGCTGAAGTGGCTCGCTTCCCTTAGGAAAGACCGTGAGGACACCGGACTGTCAACCAGGCTGGTGGATAAATCGCCCTGATGAGGTGGCAAAAGTCAATTCTCTTGCTGCGTCATCACCAGTGGGAGAGACCAAGAAATTTTGAAGCGAACGGGAGAAACTGCTTGTCAGCGCTTCAGGAATGGAGTGAGAATCAGGCCTTCGAAGGGCTCAGCCAATCGCGTTTCATGCATCCGGACTTCAATCGGCAAGGAGGGGCAGCATGCGAACCAAAACGAGAAAGATTTCAGGAGTCGCCGGTGTGTCGCTGGCTCTGTTGTTGGTGATGACATTCGGTTCCCGACTCGCGCATGGTCAGGCCGAGCACGTGCGTTGGGACATCATCAACCTCGCCTTTACAACGCCTCCCACCTTGACCGCAGGCGGGGTGGCGTTCGCAACGACGAAGAACCCAACCAGTTTGAAGATCGAGCTCACCGGTTCGGGAACCTTCGTGGCACCCGCGAGCGGCGGACCATCCGGCGCCGTCACGGGCGGTGGGACCTGGGAGACATTTAGCGGCTGCCCGGCCGCGTGCGTGTCTACGGGAAGCGGCTCGTATTTGGTGACGGGACTTGTGAGTTGGGAATTCGATAATTTTCAACTCCCAGTAATAAACGACCTTATCGGCCCAAATGGGGCCAACGGGAACGCAGTCCTTCGAATCCAGTACTCCGATGGAAGCGAGGGCACCCTCGGCATCGGCTGCCACGGACCCGGAGCAGACGATGGGATTGTTGAGGGGGTTATCGCCACGAAAAACTACGTAACATACTGGGACGCTGCGGCGCCGGTCGGTGGCGTGAACGCGAACCGTACGTCGTTTCACATCGAGTAACAGGCTAACGCGTCCCACTTGAGCAACGGGTTGTGATTCGGCGAGATCGCCGCTCGCAAGGATCCCGAATCACGACTCTTGCTTGATCATTCAGGACGAACGATCAGCTGACGGGGCGGTCCGGCGAGCGGCTCCCTTGTCAGCGCGCGAGGAGGACGACACATGAATCTACGTCTGAAGACGGCCACGGTGGTGTCGGTCGGCCTGCTCATGCTCGGAATGCATTCTGTGGGCAGGGCATCTGACGCAAGTGCTGTGGGTGGCGGCGTCGTGGACGGTCCTTTGGGACTCACCTCACAGCTCGGGTTTGGCGCAACTTCGGCAGGCGGAAGCTTCCAATGCGTGATGGCGGGACGGTCTGGCGGTTTTCCTTTTGGACCCTGGAGTGAGGTACTGCAGATGGAGGTGCACGGCGACGTTACGCCAGGCTCCTTGACCATTAACCCAGACGGCAGCGCGACATTTAGCGGCAGGGCTCTCGTACAAGTCGTAGGCCGGGACGCGACTGGTAAGATCCTGAGGGCCGCCTTCAGCGACGTCGCTTACAACACCACGCACACGGCTGGTGGTCCGGGCGACGCCACGCACCAGCTCCATGTCGTGGGCCTCGGCCTCGTCTTTGGTCCCACGCCGCTCGAGCGAGGTCGTATCACGATCTTGCCGTAAGTGCGTCACGACGCGCCAGCCCGCAGTGAGCGTGCGTTTCCTCGTGTCTCGCGCGGGTAGAGATGCCCGCTAAGAACCAAGAACCAAACCCGACGAACGATGAAACCCCAAACCACTGCCAAATTACTCGTCTTGACCACCGCGTTGAGCATTGGGTCCACGGCCGATGCCGACGTAGTCACCGAGTGAAACACCGCCGCGCTCAACGCCATTCGCGCTGGCAGAACGCCTCCGCCCAAAGCCTCGCGTGCTCTCGCCATTCTCCACGCCTCGATCTACGACGCGGTCAATGGCATTAGTCGCACTCACGAAGCCTACCTTGTACAGAGCGCCGTGCCAGCCAGCGCTTCCAAGGAAGCCGCCGCGAGCGCCGCCGCGCATGAAGTGCTCGTCACCTTGTTCCCGACCAATGCTCCCAGCTTCGATGAGTTCCACGCCACGATTCTGGCCGCCATCGCGAACGGCCCACAGAAGAGCAGCGGCATTGCCTGGGGTGAATCCGTCGCACGCCAAATTCTCGCCTCGCGCGCCAACGACAGTTCGGAGGCAGTGCTGTCTCCCCCTTCCGGCAGCGGCCCTGGTGCCTGGCAGCCGACGCCACCTGCGTTTGTTGCCTATTTGTTGCCGCAGTGGGGATTCGTCACGCCCTTCGCCATAGCCACCAGTTCTCAGTTCCGCCCGCCGGGACCGCCCACCCTTGATGGTGCAGGGTATCTTCGGGATTACAACGAAGTGAAAGCACTCGGCGCGGCGGCAGGCGCAGCGCGCACACCGGACCAAGATCTAATCGCCCTGTTCTGGGCGGACGGTGCCGGCACCGAGACCCCTCCTGGCCACTGGAATAGCATCGCGCAGGAGGTCGGCGCTGCCCTCCGTAATACGATGGAGCAGAACGCCCGGCTGTTCGCCCTTTTGAACATCGCCATGGCGGATGCTGCCATCTGTGCCTGGGACGCCAAATACAGCTACAACTTCTGGCGTCCGGTGACCGCTATTCGCAATGGTGACACTGATGGCGTTGCCGCCACGGTCGGCGATCCGACGTGGAGTTCGTTCATCGTCACCCCTCCATTCCCCGACTACGTTTCTGGCCACAGCGCGTTCAGTGGCGCGGCCTCGATGGTGCTGGCCCTGTTCTATGGCACAGACGAAATCGCCTTCACGACCGGCTCGGATTTCCTGCCCGGAGTGACCCGTCACTTCACCAGTTTCTCGGCCGCGGCCAGTGAGGCCGCTATCAGTCGCCTTTATGGCGGTATTCACTTCAGGTCCGCCAACGAGGATGGGCTGACCTCAGGCCGCGGCATCGGCGAGTGGACCTTCACGCGCTACATGCTGCCGAAGGGCAATCGCTCTCGCAAGTAACCGCCGCGCACATGCGTCAAGCGTTGACGGCATGATTATGTGTCCCGGCCGATCCAGCATCGTGGTCGTTATTTCGATCATCGGCCGGCTCTTTCTCCAATCAGGAACATAACTCGTGCCGCCACATAAACCGGCACAGGTGGCCATCTGACGCTAGGCGAGCAACTGACCCGCGCTGAACTCCACAATCCTGCTCGCCAGTGCCGGAGACTGAAGCCTGGATCAGCAGGGCCGTGGTTGAGGTATCATTCGCATCCAAAAACGGAGGGTTCTATGAGTGTTGGTGCGGGAACGATTCTTTCGGATGCCCTGCTTGAAGGCTGCCGCCAGCGCGCCGCCGGGTACGATCGCGACAACAAATTCTGCCAGGGGGACTTCGACGAGCTGAAGGCTGCCGGCTACCTCAAGATGACTATCCCGAAGGAATTCGGCGGCCTCGGATACAGCCTCCATCAGGCGCACCAGGAGACGCGGCGGCTGGCGACGTATGCGCCGGCGACCGCCCTGTGCGTGAACATGCACCACTACTGGGTCGGCACGGCCGCCGACAGTTGGCGCACGGGTGACAAGTCCGTCGGCTTCATCCTGGAAGACGCCGGCAAAGGCGAAGTCTTCGCCGCCGGCCACGCCGAGCCCGGTAACGAAACGTCCATCGTGATGTCCGCGACGAAAGCCGAGAAGGTCCCCGGCGGCTACAAGTTCACCGGACGCAAAGCGTTCGGCAGCCTGACGCCGGTGTGGACGCGGCTGGGCCTCCACGGGCTCGACACGAGCGATCCGAAGAATCCGAAAGTCGTCCACGGCTTCCTGCCGCGCAACACGCCCGGCATCACGATCAAGGAGACGTGGGACGTCATGGGGATGCGCGCCACCCGGAGTGACGACACCATCCTTGAAGGCGCGTTCGTCCCGGACAAGTACATCGCGCGCGTGGTGCCGGCCGGACTCGCGGGCGCCGATTACTTCGTGCTCTCGATCTTCGCCTGGGCCCTCGGCGGATTCAGCAACGTCTACTACGGCCTCGCGCAGCGCATGCTCGAACTGACGGTGGAGCACGTGAAGAGCAAGGGCTCGCTCGGTCTGACGCGGACGATGGCGTACCACCCTGAGGTGCAGCACGGCGTCGCCGAGATGGTGATGACGCTCGAGGCTATGGGCGCGCAGGCCGACGCATTGACCAGGGACTGGTCGAACGGCGTCGACTACGGCATGGCATGGCCGATCAAGATCATCTCGACGAAGTACAACGTCGTCCAGGGCGCGTGGAAGATCGCCGACCTCGCGCTCGAGGTCTCGGGCGGGTTTGGGATGTTCAAAAAGAGCGAGATGGAGCGCCTGTTCCGCGACGCGCGCGCCGGACGGTTCCATCCCGCGAACTCGTCGCTGTCGCACGAGCTGATTGGCAAGATGGCGCTCGGGATCAATCCCGACGAGATGCCCAGGTGGGGCTAAGAAGAATCGGTAATTTGGAAATCGGGTAATTTGGAAATCTGATCTCGATTACCCGATTACCCGATTACCCGATTTCCAAATCAAACCCCGAAGGCCTCTGGATCCCACACGAGGCCGAGCTCGGATGGCGGCGCCATGTAGCCGACGAGCGCTGACGCTGCAACGACCGCCGGGCTCGCGAGGTAGCCTTCACCTCCGAGCCCCATCCGGTTCTGCCAGTTGCGATTGAACGAGGTGATGGCGCGCTGGCCCCGGGTCAGCGCGTCGGGTCCCTGACCGAAGCACGGTCCGCACCAGGACTGCCGGATCTCTCCGCCGACCGATCGAAAGACCTCGGCGATCGACTCGCCGGCCAGCCGCGCGTCCGGCTGCTCGATCTGCCGGCCCACGCCGCCGGATCCTGGAAAAATTCTGAAGTCGCGATCGACTTTCCTGATGCCGGCGCCGCGCGCCGCCCGCAGCACGAGCGCCGCCTGCAGCAGATCGTCGTAG
>WNGL01011144.1_pt1 | contig 14806 bp, 7 predicted proteins | sample 5400591 | NCBI WGS metagenome assembly WNGL01 (sample SAMN13153377, study PRJNA577476) | soil metagenome | isolation source: 80 cm soil or saprolite under Garry oak tree replicate 1 | place: USA:California | collected 2016-06-15
CCAACTGCGCTGGGTCGCCAGCCACCACGACGACCCACTCACCCTGGCCTGGCCACTGCACATCGCCAAACACCTGGGGCAGTACGTCCTTCCCGTGGAGCTTCTCGAAGAGATCGCCGATCAGGACGACTCGGACGACGCGACCTCCCCGTAGTCCTCGACTGCGCCCCGACCGGCGGCGCCGGAACGGGCCGATAGACGCGCACTCTGCGAAATCGCTGGGTCTGTGCCGACTGGGATTCGCCTCGGCGCGAGTAACCGCGGCGAGATCAGTCTGTGCCGCAACGCGTCGGGGCCCGGCCGACATCCCGATCACCGCCTGTGTACCCCGCAGATGGGCTGGTCAGATGCCGGGCGGTCGGACGATCTCTACGGTCTCATCCTCCGCGGAGATCCGCAGCACGGACAGTTGGTGGTTCATGGCGGATGGCCAACGCCGCCGCGACCTTTCCGGTAACCGTCTGGCGATACCGAGTCATGCGAATGGCGTCAAGCGGCGACAGTCGTACGGGCCCGCCAGCCGCACCAGGTAGTCCACTGGCGCGGGATGTCGCTATCTTGGCGATCCGAGCACATTCGGAGTCCGGGAGCACTAGCATGTCGCTGCGCCCCGCATCCCCGACTTTACTCATTGTGAGGTTCGTTCGGGGCGCAAGAGGACCGCGTGTCGGAGAGGAGCTCATCATGGAAGCGGCGCGGGAGCCGCTTGCGGAGATGATGCTGCGCCGCCTCACGAGAGATATCGACCAGAATGCGTTCGTTCTGCGTGCGGATGGGCATGATCGGCCCGATGTCATTATCGTCGACCAACGCTACGGGCTCGTAGCCGTCGATATCGACGTGGATGGGGCTGATCCAACAGCCAGGGAACCGTTTGCGCGCTTGAATCGCAAGATCGCTGAGCTGCGGCGGTCGACGCCTGTTGTGGAGAGGTTCCGGCCCCACCGTCTCGTCCTGTTTGGTGGATACCATGGACAGCTGATCTCAAGGTCAGGAGCCTCTCGACCGAATGCCCTCAGCCTTGTTGACCTCGACGGTCGCGGCTGGCTGAGCTGGTTGGAGCAGCGCCCGCCAGACATTCACGACTTTGATGCCCTTCGGTCGGCGCTCGTTCCCGCGCTTGTCTTCGACATCCGCGCCCGCCGTGGCGCATCGGACCCGGGAATGTCGGCCAGAGGCCAGCTACGAACCACACTCGACGCCCAGCAGGCGGGGGCCGCGACGGGCGTCGTGGAAGACGTACTCATGATCTCGGGTCCGCCGGGGAGCGGTAAGACCCTGGTGCTCGCCGGCAGAGCGAGGTTTCTCGCTTCCGAGCACCCGGACTGGCGTATCGCGGTCCTGTGCTTCAACAACGCTCTGGTGCCCTACCTGCGTCAGCTTGTCGCCGGCCATACCAACATCGAGGTCGATACGTTTGGCAAGTACGCGTACAAGCTGGGCCACCGAATCTCGCTCGATAGCGAAGAGCAAGCGAAGCGTGATCTTGAGAGGGCATCCGCGAGGGGTGTTGCACGTGTGGTCGATGCGCTGCTCATTGACGAGGCTCAAGACTTCTTCCCCGCCTGGATCCAGTTCGCGCTGGCTACGGTGCAAGCTGGGCGAGGCGGTGCGGTGCTCGTTGGTGACGACGAGCAGGCGCTCTATCGCGACGCCGTCGAGTACTCGGCATTGGCCGACCGACGCATCCAGCGTCTGCGGTTGACGCATTCCTACCGCAGCACGCGGCAGATCTTGAAAGCCACGGCGGCCACGCATCCCCAAACCGGCGTGGCCGAGGACGGGAGCGCTCCTGAAGGGGAGCCCGTCGACCTCATCTGGGCGCCAACGTGGACCGATCAGGCTGCCGCCACCGCGTGGGAGGTGCGCCGCATGCTCGACCTGGGTGAGCGCGGACCGCAGGACATCGGGATTCTGGTCACCCAGAAGGCGGGAACGCTCGGTCGGCTGCGGGCAGCTCTCGACGGCGTCGACATACCCTACGTGATCATCGGTCGAGACAACGCGTCAGCCTTCGACCCAAGCTCACCCGAGGTGAAGGTCATGACGGTTCACTCGGCCAAGGGGCACGAGTTCGGTGTGGTCGTATTGTTCGGTCTTGAAGCGTTGCCCGATCCCGCTGGCCACGACACGGAGGCTGCACGCCGCGGGCGGGTCGGCTTCGTCGGTATGACCCGTGCGCGTGACCAGCTCTTGGTGACCTACACCCGGGACAATCCCTATCTCGATCGGTTGCGGGGATGCGACGACGTGCGTACGTGGACGTGGCCCGACGACTATGAGGTGTGATCCATGGCGCATCTGACAGTGATGGGCGACTATCAAGGTCCCGGCGAGCGGAAGACCGCCGAGACGTTGGCGCGCGACCTCCCTGACGCCTCTGGGGACCCCAGATCACGCTCGGTGATCAGTTCTGGCGGGTCCGCGGTGGGGAGCGACGCAACCCGCTGGATCGCGTCAACCACTTGGCGCGGGTGCTCGCTGGGCAGTTCCGAGATCGCGTGCCCGGATACCGCGCGGCCACCCGCGGGCGACATCTCGTAGCGGCAGGCGTCGTCTTCTCCCACGACGCGGTCGAGCTGACCCGGGACAGCAGTTACTCGGACGGAGACGTGGTGTGCCGACTTCCCGACGCGGCCCGGTGGCTGCGCGACTGGGACGCCTCGTTCGGGTCGGAGCTCCAGCCGGTGCGGAACGCGGTCATCGCCTTCCTCCTCGGCCTCCAAGGAAGGGAACGTCGACCGGACCGCATCGGGCCGTACGAGATTGTTGAGGAGATCGCCCCGGTCGGTGTGGCCCGCTGCTTTCACGCCAAGGACGGAAGCCGCACGGTCATCCTGCGCTGTTACCCCATGCACGGGTGGGGACCTGATGCCTCCCCCCGAGAGGTGGTGGAGCGAGAGCGGCTCGCCCTGGACCTGCTAGAGGAGCGTGATCGGACCTGGCAAATCCATCCCAGCTTCGAGTATGAAGCTCGTCAGTGGATTGTGGTGCCGGTCGTGCCCGCTCGGGGAAGGAGCCTGGCGACCTCTTTGAAGATCGGTGATCCGGCGCGGGTCGAAGGCGCTCTGCCTCAGCAGGTGGCCATCGACGTGGTGAGCGACGCGTTTCGTGGATTGGCCGAGGTGCACCAGGCCGGCCTTGTACACCGAGGGCTCTGTCCTGGCCGCATCTTCCTGGGACGTGGTCTGCGCGTCAAGTTCAGCGACTTCTACCTGTCGCGAGTGTCCGGGGCGCAGACTATCGCTCCCGTGCTTTCAGCCGACGCAGATGCGGGCGTGCCCTACCGCGCGCCGGAGTGTCGGGACGGCATCGCTCACGCCTCTGCGGCCTCGGATGTCTTCTCCCTCGCGTTGTCCCTGGCCGGGTGGCTGCTCGGGGACCTGCCGCCGGCACCGCAGGTAGGCAACATGCGGTCAGGCGTCGAAACGATGCCGATCATCGGCGGGATCCTGAGCGCCTGCCTAGACGACGATCCCCGCCGACGCCCCGACGCGGCGACGGCCGCGGAACGGATTGAGCAGGCGGTCGCGGCCACGGCTGCGCAATCGTCTGCGCCGGACGAAGACCAAGAGGACGGCCACAAGACCAGTGCCCGTTCGGAGTTTCACGTCGGCGCGGTCGTTGCTGGTCGATACGACATCCTTGAAAGCCTTGGTGGAGGAGGCTTCGCCCGCACCTGGTTGGCGCGCGACACCAACACCGAAGCATTCCGGGTGATCAAACAGTTCCATGATGAGGTGGCCGCCGACTACGCCCGACGGGAATACGCCGCGGCAGATCGGGTGCGCCATGACCATTGCGCCCGTGTCTACGACATGAGCCCAATTCTGCCTGGCTACCTGGTGCTGGAGTACGTCCCGGGCAACAACCTCAAAGACTTTGCCGCCGGCAGCCACCCCGACGCTGCGCGGTACCGCACGATCGCCCTCGACATCCTGTCCGCCCTGGCCTATCTGCACACCCACGACCTGGTGCACCGCGATGTCACACCGACCAACGTCATCGTGACGTCGGAAGGCCGTGCCAAACTCATCGACTTCGGCGTCTCGGGGCCCGTACGGGCCAAGAGCGTCGTCGGCACCCCACCGTTCATCGCCCCTGAACTGAGGGCCGGACAGGGCGCCACCGCCCAAAGTGACCTCTATGGGTTGGCAGTAACGATGATCTTCACGATGCTGGGACGCTACCCCTACGCCGGCGACCCAGCCCGGGGGGACGAGAACCGCGAACAACTCATCCCGCCTACCGACGACGAGCGGCAGTCCTGGGGACGCCTCGGCGCGGCGATGCTGGACGTCCTCTTCGCAGGGGCGCATGCCGATCCGGCTCAGCGACCGTGGTCCGCCGACGCGTTCGCCAACCAGTTGCAGCTCCTCGACGAGATCCCCGACATCGGCGGATCCCCGCTCACCAACCCCGTCGTGGATGATCTTCGCAGTCTCTACCGTGCCAGCGCGGTGGGTAACACCGGCAACCGTGGCCTGGATGACGAGTTCGCGCGTTCGACGTACGTGCCCACCCTGCTGGACACGAAGCTGCTGCCCGCGGTGCTCGACGGTGGACTGCGCCTGGTTCTCCTGACCGGTAACCCCGGCGATGGGAAGACATCGTTCCTGGTGCAGGTGGGCGAGGCACTTCGGCGGCGAGGCGCAGATGTCATCGCCAGTGACGCGGCAGGGTGGAGCATGCGGCTGGATGGCCACACCTATGTGGCGGTCTACGACGCGAGCGAGTCGCATGACGGACGGTCCTCCGACGAGCTGATGCGCAGCGCCCTAGACGCCGCGCCGGGAGAGGATCCGACGCGGCGCACGGCCCTCCTGGCGATCAACGACGGGAGGCTGCTGCAGTTCTTCACCGAGCATGAGGATCTGTACGACGACGAAGCAAGGGAGGTGCGCCGGCAACTCAACGGAGAGTCGCCCGATGACTCGCGAATCGCGTTGGTCGACCTGAAACGACGCACGCTGGCGCCCCGGCTCGATGGCCCCAGCCTCGCGGGGCGCATACTGGACAGCTTCACCGACCGTGACCGGTGGGCACTCTGCGAGGGGTGCCTGTCCCGCCAGGTGTGCCCCATGGTCACCAACGCGGACGTCTTGCGCGGTCCCGCGCGAGACGCGGTGGAGGAACTCGTCGCTACCTCTCACCTGCGACGCCACCGGCGCGCGACGTTCCGCGACGTCCGATCGGCCATGGCGTGGCTTATCACCGGCGATCGGTCGTGCACCGAGGTCCACGAGGCCCGCCAGAAGGGTATGGACCTGCGCAGGGCCGATGACGCGCTCGCCGAGGACCTCGCGTTCGATTCCCGCTCGGCCGACTATCTCGTGCAGGAATGGGCTGACCTCGACCCGGCGCAAACGGCCGCCCCGGACGTGGAACGTGCGGCCCGCGCCGACCGGGGCGTGGTTGCCGACCCCGCGACCTTTGCCGACCGCGACAGGCAGCGCGTCCAGCGACGTCTGTTCTTCGGCCTCTGGAGCCCGGGACCGATGGGGCGGGCGACGGTACGCGCCTACCGTTACCTTGACGAGTTCGAGTCCGCTCTCATCGCGCCATCTGCCGACCTAGTTGAGAAGACTCGCGCGCGGTTGCTGCTGGGCCTTAGCAGGCTGCTCGGCGCACCCGGCTACCGGGGTGCCAACCTCGCCGTGGCCGATCAGGGCGCGGGTGGTACATGGGCCGTGCTGAAAGAGATCCCGGCGTCGGACTTCACACTGGAACAGGTATCGCGGCACTCCGAATACGTCGAGTCACGCCCGGACGCGCTAAGGCTTCGCCACCATAGCGGACCTGCCCTAATCCTGACCCTGGACACGGTCGAACTGGTGTTACGGGTCGCAGACGGCGACCTGATCGGGGACAGCGCCTCCGACTCGGTGCGCCAGGAGATCGAAACCTTCGCCGCTGGACTGCGACACAGCCCGGCCAGCGCGGTCCGCATCGTCGACCCCGCCGGCACGGCACGGCGAGCCGTCGTCGCCGATCGGCACATCATGTTGGGGGACGCGTGACCATCGTCATTCCAAGGGAACTGCGCAGCCAGGAGTTTACCGACCTGACGATGGTCGAACTCAACGACATCGACGTCGACCGGCTGCTGCCGCACCTGTGGGAGCTGGTCGTCAAGCAGGGCAGAACCTCGACGTCCACAACCGACGCCGACAACTATGACAGTTACCTGAGGTCGCTGGCGGGCAACGAGCGCCTTCAGGGGTTCGACACCGACCAGGGTCGAAAAGTACTCGACGGCTGGCTGCGATCGTCCGTGGTGCGGATCGGAGCGAAGGGCCGTGGCCGGTCAGGCTCGCAGATGGACTACGTCCTGCCGCTGACGATAGCCAGCTATCGAGCGGGGTTGCCGAAAAGCCGCAGCCGCCATCGCCATGCCGACACCCTGATCTACCGCCTGCTCCTCGAACAGCTGGTCTTACGAGGTGTGGAAGCGCCGGAGCGCAACCTCCAGCAGCAATTCGAGACCGCGATCGGCGCAGGGGTGCACATCGGTCCACCCGGCAAATGGGCTCCCACCTATGACGGCAGCTCCAACATCGACATCAACGCGCTGCTATCACTGTATTTCCTTGAGGAGTTCGAACCTGCCGGCGTGCGTCCACACAGCCGCGAGTACCGCGGTAGCGCGGTCCCCGGTGCGACCCGAGGTCTCGCCGCTGACCTTCTGGACTACCTCGTCGCCTACGGCGGACGCCTGTCGTCATCGGCGTTCATCGACAGGCTCGCCGCATTGATCTCCTTGCGCCTGTTCCAGCTACCCTTACGGGTCGCCCGTTCCGCTCGACATGTGCTCAAGACCGGCGAAAAGTCGCAAGACATGGGTGACGACATGGATGTACCGAACCCGCTGGAGCTGTACTGCGACTTCACCCGCGTCCGTGGTTCCGCGTCGGACGAGTTGGCGCGCCAGTGCGTCCAGCGGGACCTGGAGATCATGCGCGGCTTCCTGCCCGACCGTCTCCTCCTGCGGTCGTTGCGGGAGGCGATGGCGGCCCTGCGCAAGCAAGGCCAGGAGATCAGGGCGCTTCCGATGCCCGACAGCCTCGTGGCGATGGCACGGGAGCGAGAGAACTCGCTGGTCGGAGCCTACGCGATCATCAAGATGCAGAGCATAGAGGAGGAGACGCGGGCCAACGCCAGCGGCACCGACGAGGACCTTGACCTCATCGCCTCGATCATGGGCTCGGAGGTCCTCACGCCTATCGAGCAGCTCACGACTCTCCTCGTCGAAGGTCTGGCAGGCAAGGGTCTGGAGAACCAGATCCGGTGGTTCTGGTCGACCGGCGGAATCCAGAAGCCGTACGGGCTACTCGCCGGTGCCCTGAGATCGCGCCGCTCCTGGCGGTACGCCCCCTCCGACGACCTGATGTTCGCACTCCTCCTGGTCTGTTTCACCGTGAGCGACGGCACTCGCACCCGCCATTCGATGCCCATCGCGGAACTACTTGACACGCTCAACGCCCGCTTCGGCATCCTCATCGACCGGCCGCCGGCTGCGTTCGACAGCGTGGACAACCGCGCCGCCGCGTCGGCGAACCTTGAGGCATTCAAGCGCCGACTTCAGCTGCTCGGGTGCTTCGACGGTCTTAGCGACGACTTCTCTGCCCAGTTCGTCAAGCACCCCTTGGAGACAGAGTGAGCGCCGGGCTGCCACCGACATTGATCGACCTCGTCGCGACGCAGTTGCGCAAGCACATGACGCAGAGGATTCCCGGTCATTGTGTTCGCGTCGACGACCTCGCCCTCCAAGACGCCCACGCGGTCGCCGACGCGATCCTGCGCCCGGGCGTGGCCGCCGACGTTCACGTTCTCGCCAGAGAGAAGCCGCAACACCTCTTCGAGATCGAGGTAGACCGCGCCGTTGAGCTGCGAAACCGCAAACAGCGGCCGCTCCTGCTCCTGGTGCCGGCAGGCACTAGCCATGCGGCCAGTTCGTTGGACAACTCGTTTGAGCCGCTGCCGCTGATCGGGCTGCTGAAGAAGGCGTCGTCAGCGTTGGAGAGAGACCTGGCGACAAGCCCCGTCGCCACCTGTATTGCCGAGGTCAAGCAGGTTCTCGGCCGAGCGCGACAGGTTGAGCCGTGGGCCCGGTTCCTTGGTGCTGTGAAGGCCGATCCCAGCGTCCGCACGGTCGGTCGGCAGTTGTGGCAAGTGGGCCTCGTACCAGACCTGGGTGATGACGGCGTGGAGATGCGACTGCGCCGCAACGCCATCGCGGTCGCGGCGCTCGCTCGACCGGCGCGACCAACCGCACGGGTCGCTGACCGGCTTGTCGCCGCGGAGGTCAAGGACGGTCCGGTCCGGCAGGCCCTCCTGTTGTTCTTCGAGCAGGACGCCGGGGTGCTTTCCGATCCGGTGGCATGGGCCAGAGATCTGGGTGCACGCCACGCGGGGCGGCTGACGTTCGAGCAGTGGCCCCTCGTACAGTCACAGCAGGCCGCGCTCATCGACATCACCGTGAACCCGTTCCGCAGAGACAACGGATCGATCGATCCGCTGTGCAAGCTGCGACTGGGTGACGACGGACAGCTGTACTGCGACGTCTCACCGGACCAACCCGGCACCGTCGTCGTCAAGTGGACGACCGAGCCCGCCAGGGCGACGTCGGTGGCATCTTGGCGAGTCGAGGTCCTACCCCCGGTGGACCTCCGCGCGGCCGACACCGTACCGATCGCTGCGACGAAGGTTAAGGGGGACAAGAGACGGGCTACACTGCGCGTCGACCTCACCGAGGATGATCTCGCGCTCGGCACGTTGTTCGTGGTCCGGGTCCGTGCGCAGGACGGAGATGGGAACGATCTCGACCTGCAGGACGGAACGGCCGCCACCGCCGACAGCGATCAGTTCGAGGTCCTGCTACGCGAGCATGTTCCCGAGCGCAACCCCCGCAAGACCGGTGCTGCGTCGCTGCCTGAGGCGGTGCTGAGCACCGCGATTGACGCAGGCGGAAACCTCAGCGAAGACGCCCCCATCTGGGACGCCGCTGGACAGGTGTTCGGTGTCCGGATCGGGGGCCGCCGCATGGTCCTGGTACGGGTGTCGCGAGTGATCGCCACGCTGCAACGCCGGATGGCAGCTTCCCGAGGGGAGACTGCTGCCTTCGACGCCCACTCGCCGCTCGGTGAGCCGATCGATCCCAACGAGGCGCTACCCATCCCGCTGGCCCTGCCGCCGGCCCTGGCCGAGCGCCGCCGCAAATTCCTTGGTGCCATGGCCGCATGCGCCCCCCGCGATGTCGTGGAAGCCCTGGCGTGGGACGACGACCTCCGCAATCAGGCCCGGGCCTACCTACAGAGCTACCGCCGCACGCTCGACAGCTCGGATCCGCAGACGCGAGCCACGCTGCTGGCCATGGACACGTTGATGATCCACGTCGGGACCGCCACCGATGAGGTGCACGGACTCGTGCTGCTACCGACCCACCCCTTGCGGCTCGCCTGGATCGCCGCGCACGACCACCTGCTCCGCGGCTGGGCCAGCGACGTCACCCAGTCCGGGTCATCGAAATCCAACCGGGTCTCCCGGATCGACCTCGCACTGGTATCGCGTCTCGCCCCAGCCAACATGCCGTTTACCACGGTCGACCAGAATGGCGACCCACTTGTCTACGCCGAGGAACTAACCCACGGGTCCGCCTTGTACCTGCCTCCCCACGTGGCCGAACCACAGGCCGCGTCGGACGCCATATGCGCCGCCATCGATGTAGTTCGCGACAGCGTCGACATGTCGGCCGCCGCGCAGTCGCTGAACGACCGGATTCGCAGCTACCGAGTCGCACACCCCGGAATCGGGGCGCTACGCATCATGGCGATCAACCCTGGCTCAGGCGCGACCCTACAGCGCGCTCTGACACCCATCGTGCTGCCACACGACACCGGCATCCCAGATGACCACGTCATCCCCGTTGTCCCGCCCCGCTTGGAGGTCATCGCCTACAGCGATCGTCTTTCCTACACTGACCCTGTGGCCGACCTGCGTCAGCTTCAGCTGGCCGTCGCGTCCAGCGAGGCCGAACGGACTGCCACTCACCTTGCACCCCCCATGGGGTTGGCCGCCCGCGATCTTGGCCGGCTGGTCGAGGACCACGAAGGTCATCACCTCGCGGTCGTCCAGGACCTGGCCCGCGGTCGAGTCACCGATGCACCGATCGAGGTCGCACCGCGGACAGCCGCCTTCCACGACCTGCTCACTCCATCTACCTCCGAGCGGTCCCCCGACAACAACTCGGCCGAGTGGTACGTCACGCCAGCACTGAAGCCACGCGGGAGCGGTCGGCCAGAGTCGGAGATCGTCGAGACCCATCGCGCACACCAAGGGGCGGTCGCCGCCCACTTGGGCCTTGGCACGGCAACCCCAGCACTGGCGATCCGCCTGGAACCCGACGACCTGAGGCGGCTGCGCGCAGCGCACGAGCGGGCGGACTGGGTCGCAACCCTAGACCGAGGAATCGGGCTCGAACTCTTCGAGGACCCTCTGTCAACCGGACTCGGCGGTACCCGGTACCTCCTCGACTACGCGCCCGACTTCCTGGAAGGCCTCGGCAAGAGACTCACCATCACCACCGCACACCATGACGAGGTCCTGCGAATCCTCGGCGACGCCATGCGCAGCCTCGGTCTGTCCGAAATGGATGGCGCGGCCTCCTACGTCCTCGGTCGACTCTCGCTCGTGTCGGGGCGCCTCGCCCTACGCCTACTCGGCGACACCACCCTCGCCAGCGAGGCGGTCAGCCTCGCGGCTCTGGTCGCCCACCTTGAACAGCGCAAACAGCTCGACGGACGCATAGTCGTCCCGGTCGACGCGCACCCCGAGATCTTCGGCCCTCACCTGCGAGACGACGACGAGCCGGCCCGCCGGTGCGACCTGTTGCTGGTACGCGTGACCCAGCGCTCGCTGCGTATCGAGTGCGTGGAGGTGAAAGCGCGTCGCGATGCCGTCCTGCCAGTCGCTCTTGCCGACCGCATTGTCGATCAGCTAGAGAACACGGTACGAGTGTTGCAGCGCCAGTTCTTCGCCACCGACCCGCCGCGGCTGGACGGCGCGCTCCAACGATCCCGGCTCGCCGGGCTCCTCCACTACTACGCGGAACGATCTGCCCACTACGGACTCGTCGCCGCCGACCGACTTGACGAGGTGCACCGCAACATCGACAGGCTGGAGGAGCAGGCAGATCCGCCAGAGATCACCATGCGTGGCTACGTCGTCAGCCTCGCGGGCGCTGCCGGCTTCCCCGCGAAACACCGCAACGTACCGATCGCTGTCCTAACCGCCGATGACCTCGGCCGAGCCGGCTTCACCACGCTCAGCGGGACCCGCACGCAGCAGCAGCCGCCCAGCGACGACAACCGCCACCGACCACCCTCGCCGTCGACCGACACCGGCAAGACCTCGGCCGACGCACACGGTGAAAGCGACCTGGCACCCGACGATCCGGCCGATGCGCCGCACCGCCCCGTAGGTCAGAGCACGGCACACCCCACTCAAACAGGCACCGACCGATCAACCGTCGTGCCAGACCCATCGACCGTGACCGTCGAACTCGGCAGAGACGAGGCCGGTTCTCCGGTCACCTGGGAGGTCAGCACAAAGGGCAGCCCGCACGCCTTCGTACTCGGGATCCCCGGCCAGGGCAAATCAGTCACCACCCGCCGCATCATCAACGACTTCGCCCGACAAGGTCTACCCTCGCTGATATTCGACTTCCACGGCGACATGGCGGCCAACCCGCCCCCCGGCGCACATGTCGTCGACGCCTCCGCTGGACTACCGTTCAGCCCATTCGAACTCTCCTCCAATGATCCCCGCCTGGTCAGCCAGACCTCGTGGGAGGTCGCCGAAATCGTGGCATATGTGTGCGGGCTAGGCGAGATCCAGCGCAACCATGTCTATAAAGGACTGCGGCAGGCATATCTCACCAATGGCGACACCGAGGCGCCTGTGGTACCAACCATGACACAGTTCGCCGACGCGGTAGAGCAGGTTGAGCAAGGGTCACGAGGCAAAAACGCTCGCGACCGCGTCCGGCCCCTCACCGACTTTGGACTATTCGCCGACAATCCCGAGGGCACGTTCGAATCGACGTGGGGCCACGGTGTCGTCTTCGACCTCAGCCGTCTGAGCCTCGAAACCGTCCAACTCGCCGCAAGCGCTTTCCTCTTGAGAAAGATCTATCGAGAGATGTTCCGCTGGGACCAGACGCAGCTCATGAGACTGGCCGTCGTCCTCGACGAGGCCCACCGGCTGGCAAAGGACCTCACCCTCCCCAAACTCATGAAGGAGGGCCGCAAGTACGGCGTATCCGTCGTCGTCGCAAGCCAAGGCGCTGCCGACTTCCATCGGGATGTGCTCGGCAACGCTGGCACAAAGATCGTCTTTCGAACGAACTATCCAGCGTCCAAAGTGGCCGCGGGCTTCTTGCGCGGGCGGGACGGACAGGACCTGAGCCGTCAGATCGAGCAGCTGATCGTCGGCTGCGCGTACGTCTCCACCCCCGACCACGCCCAAGCCCGGCGGGTCTACATGCACGCATGACCGCCGCTTGGCTGCCGGCGACGGTCTCCCGCCGTTCCGACTGCGCCCTATCTCCTGCGATGGTCAATCACCCGCACTCCTCGACGCCATGCGGCTACTGCAAGACCAGCCGAACGGGTGCTCACCGTCACGGTGCCGCGTTTCCGCAGGTCCATTTCTGGGTGGCATGTTCTGCGCGTCTCGCCGCCGCGGCCCATCTCGCCGGGCTCCATCCGAAGGTATCCCTGTGGACACGGCATCACCGCCCGATCCTGCGTGGAGGCTCAACCGCTCGGGCGGCGGCGCCTGGCGGCGCTGGGGTTGTTGGTTCATTGTTGACACCGTGGCGGATTTCACGACGGTTTGGCGGCGCATCGAGTCGAACGCCGGTCAGCAGTTTCGGACGAAGACAGGGGTGGCGTTCAGATATCAGGTCGAGGGCAGCACCGTGATACCTGACCACACGGGTTATCCCCTGCATGTCAGCCAGTTCCGGCTTGCGTTCGATCGGATGCCGCTCAGCGGCCCAGGTGAGATCAACAGGCTGGTGCGAGGACCAGCGTACGTGTACGCGATCCTGGTTGACCCGAGGATCGGATCGTAGCTGGACTGCGCGCTCACCGCTGCGTACGTAGCCGGCTGGCGCAGCGGCGTGAATCGTCTCCGGCCGCCTGAGCGTCGTCGGGCAGGAGACGGCTGCTGGGCAGCGAGCGGGCTGTGGCGAGTGTGGTGGATGTGCTGGCAAACGACGCGGAGCGGGTCGGCCGAGGGAGCTCGCCGCGCTTGGACGCGACAGAGCCAGTCTGCTTCCTTGAGTGGCGCCAGCCGATCACCGGGATCGTTCCGGCTGGCTGCGTCGACGGTACGGAAGGCCGGTACCGGTTCCAGCACCCCGAGTGCCGCCAGCAGCCGGTGGACGTCAGACGTGGGGGCGGCCAGCGTCAACGAGTTGCACGTCGCGCCGGTCACGGTCGCGGTCACCCGGGCGGCGGCGATCAGCATGCACGCACCGGCGCTGACGCAGTCCGCCAACTCGGCCAGGTCGACCACCAGCGGCCGGTCGAGGTCGGTCAGCACCCCGGCCAGGGCGGACTCCAGGCTGGACACGGTCGCGACGGTCAACCGACCCCGCAGTTCGAGGACCACCGCTTGTGGGGTGCGGTAGCTGCGCACCGACAGCCCGCCCCCTGCATGACCGACATCCTTCCGGCGACCGCGACACGTGTCCACACGGTCACAACCGGCGCCTACACACCCGGCGTGCGGGCATCGGCCAGATGCCTCCGGCGTCCCCAGCACCGGCTGGGTTGCATGTTAGCGGCCCACGCGGGCTGCGGCAGGTCGGTGGTCTACCGTGGGCGGTATGGCCGTGCCCTCGGGTGAGGGGTGCGTGCGCTGCGGTGGGCCTGTCGTGGTCGATGCCGAGTCGGTCCATCCCGGCGGCGTGACCGTCCAACACGGCCGCCGCCCGGTGTGCGGCATCGCGCTGCGACGCTTGCCCGACGCCGCACGGCTACCCCTATCGGACGTGCGGGGCGGCTGGACGGCCGCCGACGTCTTCGCCCCCACGGTCGCGGGCCGCGCAGGCGCGGCCCGCGGCGCGCACGCCGGCCAAGGTCCGCACCGCGAGGACGCCACGGCGGCACCCGCCCCGCCCGGTGAGTTTCCGATCGGACCGGCGGGGGTCCGGCCAGGCGTCATCGGCTCCCGCCGGATCGCGGTCTCGGCGGGTAGACAGCGGCCCGGCGTCAGGAGCCGGCCGCGGTCGCATCGGACTCGCCAGGCCGTCGCCGGCGCCCTGCGCCGCATCCAGGTGAGCCGGCAATTATCGTCGAATCGTGGAACACCCCGGTTCCGGCAGTTCCAGTACGACGCGGACCGGCACGGCGTCGACAAGCCCGCCATGTGATTGCGCACCGACCGGGCTGTCGCCGCCTCCCGATGCGGCAAGCGCCCGCGATACGGGCATGTCCCGGCGTCGGTCGCGCAGGAAGGCGTCGCCCCTGCTCACAGCCGGATGTTTGAGTAGCCTGCCGACGACACCATCCTCGACTACTCCAAGACAACCGACTCCTCTACCACCAATACCGGCCATTCGCGCTGGTGAACGGCCTTTTCCCTTGCAGTGCTACTCCCGCCGGGGGCACGACGAACATGAGCACGGTCGTCAAGATCACGAACGTTGGTGATCGAGGCGACCGTTTCGCTTTCTGACCTGTCTTCCTCCGGTGGTACGCGATGAGCGCCATCGATCGGGTGATCGTCGGGGCGGCCG
>WNGL01005867.1_pt1 | contig 14802 bp, 18 predicted proteins | sample 5400591 | NCBI WGS metagenome assembly WNGL01 (sample SAMN13153377, study PRJNA577476) | soil metagenome | isolation source: 80 cm soil or saprolite under Garry oak tree replicate 1 | place: USA:California | collected 2016-06-15
GGGGCATGTTGTGATCTGGGCTCACCCGGTGGCTGGGTGCGCCGGCCTGCTGGAGAGCTGACCGGCGCTTCCGGCAGGATGATCCTCGTGCGAGAGCGGATCCGGAGCCTGGCGTCGCTGGCCGGTGAGGTCCGGGCGCGGCCATGCTCAGGGACGGTCCGGCTGGTCGCGGTGGACGGCCGGGCCGGCGCCGGGAAATCGACGCTGGCCCGGGCGCTGGCCGGGGCCTGCGGCGGGGCGTCAATGGTCCGGGTGGACGATTTCTTGTACTGGCGAGACATCGAGGGCTGGTGGCCCCGGCTGGAGCGCGAGGCGCTGCGGCCGCTGCTGGCCGGCTCGCCCGCCCGGTTCCGCGTCCGCGACTGGGCCAATGATCCCCTGGGCCAGAGCCTGGGCGGCCAGGCCGTGGTCGCCCCCGCCGACGTGGTGATCATCGACGGGGTGACCTCCTCGCGCCGCGCCATCGCCGCCGAGTTGGCCATGTCCGTGTGGGTGGATGCGCCCGACGGCGAACGGCTGCGCCGCGGCCTCGCCCGGGACGGCGAGCAGCGGCGATCGCTGTGGCTGGAGTGGATGGCCCTGGAAGAGGAGTTCTTTGGCCGCGACGGCGCCGCGGCCCGGGCAGACTACCGGGTCTCCGGGCAGCCCTCCTGCCCGTACGACCGGGCGACTCAGCTCGTCATTCTCGACCCGGAGTAAGCAACGATCCTCGTTCTTGACCTTGATCGTGCGCATATGCGGGCTCCAGCGCGCGCGACCTGCGGCATCTGCGGCCAGTCCTTGGCGTCTCTGGGTTCCCTTGGGCTGGGCTGCCAGCGGCCCGAGGGCAGGGCGTAGCATCGCCGGCATGTCGGACTCGATCTTCTTGGTCGGTGACGACGGTTCTGTGACTGAGGCGCCCAGCAGCGTCTATAACGCGGAGGCCGAGTTGCAGGAGCTGCTGGCTGGCAACGTTCAGCTATTGCCGGGTGCGCAGATTAACCGGGATAACCCGCGTCGCTGGCTGTTGATCAAGCGTGAGGCTGGCGTCCCGAACCGCGAGGCCGGCGGGGGCTGGTGGTCGGTGGACCACCTGGTGGTTGACCAGGACGCGGTGCCGACGTTTGTCGAGGTGAAGCGGGCCAGCGATACGCGGGCCCGGCGTGAGGTCGTCGCGCAGATGCTGGATTACGCCGCCAACGGTTCTGTGTTCTGGACGCCGGGGCAGCTGCGCAGCTGGTTTGAGGGCGATGATCCGGAAGGCGCGATGGAGCGCCTGGTGCGCTGGCTGGATTCCTTGGAAGAGGAGCCGGAGACTGTTGCCGACGATTTCTGGCAAGCCGTTGGGACCAACCTCACGGAGGGGCACATCAGGCTGGTCTTCGTGGCCGATGAGATTCCCTCCAGCCTGCAGCGGCTGGTGGAGTTCCTTAACGAGCAGATGCCGCGGGTGGAGGTGCTGGCAGTAGAGATCCGCCAGTACCGGGCCGCTGGCGGGAACTCTGGCGCTTTGGTTCCACGTCTGGTCGGTCAGACCTCGCGCGCTCAGGCGGTCAAGGAAAGGACTGCGCCCACGGCCCGCCGGTCGACACGATGGACAATCGATCAGGTGATTGAGTCGGTCGCGCAGGCTGGGGAGGATTCCGCTGCGGTGGCTGGCGCCATCCGCGACTGGGCGGCAGCACACCCATACATCCGCGTTATCGGTGGCACCGGCCTGAGCTATCCATCCGTTACTATGTCCGCCGACTCCGGCCGGAGAACGCGTTTCCGCGGAGTGCTGTCACTCTATGGCAGTCCGCAAGGCGGATCCCCCATGCTCGAGATCCGGGTCAAGCGCATGTGCCGAACGCCTCCGTACAACCGAAACGAGGCTCGCGCACGCTTGATAGCCGACCTGCGTGCTCTCGGCATCCCGCGGCTTGAGGCCGAAGACAACTTGACTGACAAGCGGCCCAACATCCCGCTGAGCGAGCTGACCAGCGGACGTATCAGGCACCTCCTTTCCATCGTCGACCGGTGGATCGACGATGTCCGAGCGCACGCCACAGAACCCGAAAACGCGCACGAAACCCAGGAGGGGACAGGAGGCTAGCGATCGGCGGCTCCTGCTTGGATGATTATGCCAACATGTGTACATGGAAGCACGGACCTGGACCGCGCTGACGGTGAGGAAGACCAGCACGCGACCGATCCGCGGCAGATGCGATCGTCTCTACGCGCCCAGCGAGGCACTGGCGCCGGCAGCCGCGCCCCGCCGGGTCACCGCGGCGGCCAATCCGGCCTAGGGTCGGTATAGACAGGCAGGATCCGGGACCCGCGGAAGGAGGCGCGATGAGCGGACAGCAGCGGGTTGGCGCGGCAGCCGATCTCCCGCCGGGCAAGGTGGCGGGCGCGGGCCGCTATGCCGTCGGGAACGCCGGCGGGCGCTACTTCGCGGTCACGCGCCGATGCCGTCACCTCGGCGCCGACTTGGCGGGTGGCAGCATTGACAAGGACGGCTGCCTGGTGTGCCCCTGGCACCACTCGGCCTACGACGTCGGGACCGGGCGGATGGTCCGGGGACCGCAGGGGATCTTCGCCAGGGTGCCCGGCCTGGACTTCGGTTACCGCATGCTCACGCGGGTGCTGCCGCTGGGGCGGGCGCCGGTGACCGAGCGCGACGGAGAGCTGTATATCGGCGGCTGAGCCGGCTGCACGGCTACCCCGGGACGGCGACATGTCTCAGGGTGCCTGCCGGCGATCGCAACTCATTGACGCAGGGTCGCTCAAGACGCGGTGATCGGCCTGGGTTGGGGATTGCGGGAGGTCGCAGAAGCGGTAGGTGAACAGATCTTTGTTGTGGGAGCGGACGGCGGTCCGGCCGGAACCACCGCCCGCGGCGGGATGACCCCGGCACTGCCGGCAAACTCATCAGCCAGGTCGTCGTAACGGTCTGCGGCCGGGTCTGCCCGGCCACCCTCCTCGCGGCCGGCGTCAGGATAGACCGTGTCACTGACGCCGCTGCCGGTTGCGCGCGAGCTATTCCTGCGTGCGGCGGGGATGACATCGGCATCAGCGAGAGTTACAACAGACGGGCCGCAACCGGCCCGGCCGGCCGGGGTCGACGGTGTCTGCCGGCCGAGGGCCACCGCACAGCTGGCCGGGCGGGCCCAAAGCTGCCTCCGGCTGGGAACCGCGGCACTGGCAGCAGACGAGGATGCGGCCGGGGATGGCGTGCGCTGACCGTGACGAGGCGCCGGCCCGCCGGGCCGGTGCCGCGCAGTGCCCGCGGCGCCGCCAGGGAACAGTGCCTGGGTGGCCCGGTCCGCTGCGCTGCAACGCCACGGTGAAGAACAATCGAGAGGATCGTCATGGCCATCGACCTGCCAGCGCCCGCCGGCCGGCGGATCGCGCTGATCGCGCACGACAACAAGAAGCAGGACATGCTGGAATGGGCCGAGTACAACCTCGCGCTGCTCGCCGGGCACGAGCTGTTCGCAACGGCGACCACCGGCCGCATCCTGCAAGAGAATCTCGGCCTCCCGGTCACCTGCTTCCGCAGCGGCCCGTTCGGTGGCGATCAGCAGATCGGCGCCCGGATCGCCGAAGGCGAGATCGACCTTCTTGTCTTCCTCTGGGATCCGCTGGAGCCGCACCCGCACGACCCCGACGTCAAAGCACTGCTGCGGGTAGCGGTCGTCTGCAACATCCCGGTCGCCTGCAACCGGGCAACCGCTGACTTCCTGATCTCATCCCCCCTGATCGACCGCGTCCACCAGCAGTGGGACCCCGCGGCGGATCCGGGCCAGCGCGGCCAGGCACCGAAGGGCTCAGCGGCCGTGGCCCGGATCGCCTAAGGTTCGTACGGTGACCAGGACGGTTCCATCCGGCCCTGCCCTGATGGCTCCTGCCACGGCCCGCCTGTCACCCCGTCCCGGCCCCGATGCCCGCAAGTGCTGGCCAGGCCGGGCAACGCGAGCACGGCAGCCCGGCCCGCGGACTCACTATCGAGCAGCGACCAGTAAGGGCGCGCGGTCCGCGGCATGACAGTGAGTTGGATGACCCTGCCCGCAGCGCGCGGCCACAGCAGGGCATAGGCAGGGCATAGGCCGCTGCAACCAAGGAACGCCCCCGGGGTTTCAAGCCGGGACCAGCACCTCGTTCCACCCGCGCACCTGCCAGTTCCGGACCACGGACGCGAAATTCACTGAAGCGTTCGATGCCGTGTTCTCTGCCGCCGGTATCAAGATCGTGAAGGCCCCGCCGCAGACTCCTCGCGCGAATTGTTTTGCCGAGAGGTTCGTGCGGACTATCAGGACGGAGTGCACTTACCGGCTGCTGATCTACAGCCAGCGGCACGCGGGTGCCGTGCTGTCCGAGTATGCGGCGCACTATAACGATCACCGGCCCCATCAATCCCGGAACCAGCTTCCCCCGGCTCTTGACGATCCTGTCGCCGTCCCGCCCGGCACCGGGATCCGCCGCCGCAAGGTCCTCGGAGGCGTCATCAACGAGTACACCCAGGCGGCCTAGCCGATGACGCAAACATGCAGCTCACGCCTCCGTCCCGGGTGGATCGGTATACGGGCGACCTGACGCCGGAGCACCGCGACCTCATGACGCAGCACCATGATCTCGGCGTCCTTGGACGCCTGGCCGAGCAGCATCAGCAAGCCAAAGACCCGGATCGCGATCAGGTAGAGCAGACGAAAAGCCACGAGCCCCGATCCTGACGCAACCAGCTCATCAGCCCAAACCGCAGGTCACAGCACCTGCGGCGAGTTCTGAAGCGGTACAGGCTCGGGCGAGCGCGTTGGGCATCCGGATCGAGTTCGTCAGACCCGGGATGAGTGCGTCAGCGTAGGGAACTGGACGGTTCCGCGGACCTGCGGAGCCAGAGGTATCCGCTCTGGGAGCGGTTCCATGTTCGCGTCGCATGTGCGGGGAGAGACTTGCATCGGCCACGCGGTGCGTCGCGGGGAATAGCCAGAGAAGTTCGGACGTGTGGAACATAAGCGCAGGTCAGGGCACGTATTGGAGCGGCCTGTAAAACCGTCGGCTCAGCCTTCCCAGGTTCGAATCCTGGACCTGCCACTAGCTGGTAAAACGGCCTCTGACCAGCGTGAACGTGGGCAGGGGCTGATCTTGTCCGAGTCCCGTGGTGTCCGGCCAGATCCGGGCATCTTCGGGTGCTCGTGGTTGAGTAGACCACCCGGCGGTGCCGACGACCGCCCCCGCCGACTCGGCCGCCAGTCGCTCCCAGCGAGTCGGTGGCCGCACCGCCGATGAGCAGTTCGCGCTGCCGCCAGCCTGGCGCCCGGCGCGGCGAGCTTGCCGACCGCAGCGGGTCGGCGCTCCCCACCTCGACGCCGCAGACGCACAGATTGAGCGCCAAGTGAGACGAGGAGGCGGGTAGGAGCGATTGTCATATGGGAGTGTGCATACTGTGACCACCTACGGAACGGGGAGCGGGCGGTTATGTCGGTGAGTGTGCTCGATCGCGAAATGTTCACAGAAGCCGAGGCGGCTCGGCTTCTCAGGGTTGCGCAGGGCACGCTGCACTACTGGCTAGAAGGCGGCGAGCAGCGCGGGAAGACATACCGGCCAGTCATCCGAGAGCAGCCGCGCGGCGGACGCGATGTTGTTACGTGGGCCGAGTTCGTAGAGGCGGGGCTGCTCCGCGAATACCGTCGCACGCATGGCGTTCCCATGCCCGAGCTACGGGCCTTCATCGATCTCGTGCGTGCGCGCTACCGCGTCCCGTACCCGCTTGCTGACCGTCGCCCTTATGTCAGCGGGCGCGAGCTGCTGGTGGAGGCTCAAGACAAGTCGGGCCTCGCGCCGGAGTTTTGCCTCGTTGCTGAGGTGCGTGGTCAGTACGTCTTGACGCCGCCAGCCGATTCGTTCTTCAAGCGGGTGACCTGGCACGACGACATCGCTGCTGAGTGGCGCCCGCACAACGATCCCCTGTCACCTGTGCGCATGAACCCCGAGATCCGGTTCGGGCGGCCTGCTGTTGCCGGCATCAGCACGGAAGTCTTGTGGGAGCACGACCAGGCGGGCGAGAGCGCAGACGAGATCGCGGCCGAGTTTGAATTGCCGGGTGACACTGTGCGCTGGGCGCTTGCTTACGAGACTTCCGCAAGGGCCAGGGCCGCGTGAACATGCCGGCGAGGCCGGCGACCGTGAACTTCTATGTCGACGCGGACGTGCTCGGCCTCGCCAAGGTCCTCGCAAGCATCAGACCGGATGTCACCTATCCGGGTGACCCGGGCGGCCGGGTGAAGGGCAAGATCCGTCCTGCGTGCTCGATTACCAGCACAGCCACGCTCGACACGGTATGGATACCTGAGACTGCGAAGCAGGGATGGATCATCATCACCAGGGACCGGCACATTCAAGAGCACCGGGCCGAGATTCAGGTTGTGCGCGTTAGCGGCGCTCGCATGGTTGTTCTTGTTGGCCGCGAGGCAGTCGATACCTTTCAGCAGCTTGAAGTCCTCATGTGCCAGTGGCGGAAGGTCACGGGGCTTCTTCCCCGGCCTGGGCCGTTCATCTTCACTGCTACGAGGGCATCGTTCAACGAAGTGCCCCTCTGACCGCCCTGTACCTGTGGGTGCCGAAAACCGTGTCACCTCCTGCGACCCAGGGCATTTTCAGGCCGCCGAGCCGGTTTCCTGGTTTGCCTGCCGCAGTAGTCGTGCGGCCGGCAGCATCGCGGGCTTGTGAAGGTACTGATGCTGTATCTGATGTTCGTCCGCCTGGCCGGGTGGATGGTGTTGCTGGCGCGCTCGGCTGCGTCGAAGGACGCCGAACTGCTGGTGCTGCGCCAGGAGCTGGCAGTGCTGCGGCGGCAGAACCCCCGGCCGAAGCCGGACTGTGCCCGACCGGGCGGTGATCGCCGCTCTGGCCCGGCTGCTCCCCTGTCGGGCTCGAATACACGATCGTGGCGGTGACCTGCTCTCTTCTTGTCGCGCCGCATGGGGGCTGTCAGGCGGCGATCTGGTACTCGTGGGTGAGTCCGCCGAGGACTTGTTTCCGGCGGATCCGGTGCTCGGCGAGGTTGATCTGCGGTGGCCGGGTGTGAGCCTGAGCCGGCGCAAGTTGGCCGAGGGTACGGTGCGGCCGGGCGGTGTTGTAGTGCCGAAGGTATTCGGTCAGCACCCGGCGCAGATGCTGTTCATTTACGATCAGCAGCCGGTCGAAGAGCTCCCGGCGGAGGGTACCGATGATCCTTTCGCAGATCGCGTTCGCTCTCGGCGCCTGTGGTGGGCTGGCGAGAATCCTGACGCCTTCCGCCGCGAATACGGCGTCGAAGGCGTCGGTGAACTGGCCTGCACGATCCCTTATCAGGAACTTGACTGAAGCCGGTTCCGGGCCGCTTGCGTTGTCCATGCGCCGTCCGGATTCGCGGTGATACCGGCCAGGCGAACCCGCCGCGTACCGTGCTCGATGACGATCAGGGCGTAGATCCGCCGGAGGAACACAGTGTCCACGTGGACGAAATCGACCGCGAGGATGCCGCGAGCCTGCGCCGTCAGGAACTGCTTCCAGGTCGGGCCCGTGCGGCGGGGCGCGGCATCGATCCCCGCGGCATGCAGGATCTGCCACACCGTGGAGGCCGCGATCGGGTGGCCGGGCTTGACGAGCTCGCCCTGCACGCGCCGGTGCCCCCAGGCCGGGTTGTCGATCGCCATGCGGATCACGAGCTTGCGGATCGCGGCTGCCGTGGAGGGTCGTCCGGGACGTCGCCGGTTCGTGTAATCCCATTTGAGTGTGACCAAGCGCCGGTGCCAGGCGAGCAGCGTCGCCTGGGTCACCGCGAACACCTCACCCCAGCGGCGGCGGGGGATCAGCCGGGACAATGCCGCAAGCCAAAGCCGGTCAGCCCGCTGGTAGCGGACCCGGCCGATCTGGCGGCGCAACACCGTGTTCTCGTGCCGGAGCACCAGGAGCTCGGCGTCCTTGGACACCTCGCGCCGGGCCAGCACCATCAGACAGTCGAGCAGGCAGCGCGCGACCAGGTAGACGATCGAAAAGATCACTCAGCGATGATCCCAACCCGGTAGGCCGCCCAGGCCAGATCCAGTAATCGAGCCCCACAGGCTGCGCGACGACTAATAACCGCGCGCTAGCCGTAGCGATCCTGGACATCGTGGCCGACCGGTGGGCGCACTTCGGTTCGGACCGCACCCTGGCGCGTTTCACGCTCGCCGTCTGCCGCGCCCAGCGACGCAACGGCGGGCAGGAGGTGGAAACGATCCGGCGCGCTGGCGGACGGCTGTTCGCCTCCTACTGGGCAGATCTTTATCGGCTCGGCGGACCCCAGCCACTCGCTGAAGAGTGGCTCGCACTGGTCGCCGCGCTGCGCCGGAGACTGGCCGCCAGCCCTCGGGCGCCGCTGCGGGTCCAGCTGCGGCTTATGGGCATGGCGCAAGCACTAACCCTGCTCCCCAACGGCCACCCGCTGATCGAACCGACCCTCATGCCGCTCTTCCCGCCCGTGGACGACAGCTACGGTCTGCCCCTGCTGGAGCTGTCAGCGTCCTTCTTGGTCCCACTACTCAGGAGCCCTTCCCCAGCAGGAGACCGCACCCGCGCCATAATCAGGGCCGCACTGGCTGAGCTGCCTGCGGACCCCGCCCGGACCGATGACCCGGCAAGCCTCCGCGTCTCCGTCGCCAGGATAGCCGTGACCTCCGCAGGGCTTCCTACCGACGAGCTCGCCTCACTGCTGAGCGGCCTGCTGAGCCTGCGCGAACCCGACCAATGGATCGACCCCGCGGGCGCCATCATTGGGCTTAGGCTGGCGGAGCCGGCTGGGGCGGTGCTGGGTGCAGCCGGCTCGGCGGGCCGCACCATGAGTACTTCCAAGCGGCGCGAACGCATTACCACCGCACACGCCATCGTCGCGTCAGATGACAGACCGATCAAGGACGCCAAGGAGCACCCACGCGGCGGGTGCCGCCAGCGGCGGCATGGAACGGTTCGCCCTCGAAGGCCAGCCGGCGAGCCCTCACGCCGCCGCGTGGCCGTTTACGACGGCGCAGAGGAAGTAGAAGTGCAGGTCGATCTCGGCGGCGAGACCGGAGTCCACCAGCGCATCGACGTCGGCTTCTGACCGGAGCGGAAGGTGCGCCGCATACGCCGCCTGGGTCGCTGGATCGAAGCTCGACGGGACGATCAGGAAGACGTGCCAGAGCGGGTTAAACTCGCCACCGGTCGTCCCGGGCAGGGAATCGAGCACGTGGTCGTGGAAGTCGGTGAAATCGATCCCGTTCCCCTGGTGGTCGCAGGGATTGCACTGCGGCGCGGCGGGCCAAAGCGAATGATCAGTCGGGTAGACGACCTGATAGAAGTCCGCCGCCGCATGGGTGAGGGCTCTCTCACTTTGATGCAGCTCGATCGCATTGATCGTGACGGTGGTGCCGTTCACGTATGCCTGTTCGTATCCGGGGGCCAGCCCAGGCGGCCGCTGGAAACGCAAGCGCCAGACCGAACCCGATCGCCGCCAGTACTGCCAATCGTCGCACGGCGCCTCCCCCTCGTCTGCTCCCGGTATCGTACGAGCTCATCCATGGCCGTGGCCAGGGGCAAGCGCCTTTTGCCACACGTTCAAGAACGGGTCGTCGTCGCTGTGCCCGGCGGCGAACCGTTCAGCGCGGGTCACCGCTGTGATTGCCTCGCCGCGGTGAGGCCGCCGCGGGCCAGGGTGGTGACGACCTGCCGGTCGCCGGAACCCATGGACGACCAGCCGCGCCGTGCTGGACGCCGCGCGGCAGCTGTTCATCGCCCAGGGCTATGGGGCCACCACGGTCGAGCAGATCGCCCAGCGTGCCGGGGTGAGCAAGCCAACGGTGTTCAGCGCCGTGGGCAACAAGCAGATGGTCCTGCGCGCCGCCCGCGACACCGCCCTCGCCGGCGACGGCGAGCCCGTCCCGGTGCCAGGCGGCCGGTGACCGACCGAATCCGCGCCGAACCGGGCCAGCGCCGCGCCGTGGAGTTCCTGGCCCAGCACCTCACCAGCGTTGCCAGCCGGTATGCGCAGATCAACGAGGTGCTGCACAGCGGCCGATGGCGGCGAACAGGACCTGCGCGAGTTGTGGGAGACAGGAGAGGACCAGCGCCTCACCGGCGCCCGATTCTGGGTCGAGGTTCTCACCGGCAAAGGGCCGCTACGGCCCGGCCTGCCTCAGCAACGGCGGCGCCGCCGACGTGCTGTGGCTGCTGATGTCGCCGGACCAGTACTACCGGCTCGTGCACCGGCGGCGATGGACAAAACAGAAACACCAACGGCGGCTGGCCGCCTCGATCACCCAGCTGCTATTTGCTGACCATCCCGAGCCACCATAAAGCGAACCCGTCAGGTGGCATTTCCCACACTCGACGGCCGGACGTCACGCGTTGGTCAGACATGTTGGAACGAGGATGTGTCGCGGCGTTGGGCACGACCGCTCATCGCAGAATCGGGCGTCGGTCAGCCCGTCGGCCCCACCTGTGGCCCCACACAGATCACCCGGTTCGGGCGCAGCACAGACAGCCACGCTGGCAACCGAGTTGCCGCCCATAACGGCGGCAATGCGCGCGGCTGCCGGGGGACTGGCGATCACGCTCTGCAACAGCAGACGTCGGCGCTACACGTCGGCACCAGCGGTTCGCGAAGGAGCCTGGCCACTGAAGCCCGGGGCAGCGAACCCGGTCGCAGTCGCCCCAGTCCCGACGTACCTCATCGCGGCAGATGAGGATGGGGAACAGCCGACAGCGTTCTCTCGGCGCAATCTCGATTCAGCTAGCCTCAGGTTGTGTGGACCTGGGCTGCGGGAAGGCGACGCCGCCGAGCCGAGCGAATGGTCGCGGTGAAGCTCGTCACCAACGCGATCGTCGAAATCCGCTACTACGCCGGGCAAGGCCCCGAACGCCTCGCCCGGATCCACGAACTGGCCGACATTGTGCACAACCTGCCTGGCGGCATACTCGGCGGCGGTGAGCGCAGGAAGGAACCGTACGGCCACCAAACGTTTCGCTGGATGTGGGAAACCGCCTCGCCCGAGCAGCGCACCTGGCTTATCACGCAGTTCGAGGAACTTCTCTACGACTACTCCTACCTGGACAAGCCACCCTCGCCAGCGCCAAGGAAGCCCGTCCGCCGGTCGCGATCGACGAAAGCTGTGGACGCCGCGACCTTAGTCCAACTCGATCCACGGGCCGCCTTTGTGATTCGCCACGCCGATCCCGGCGCGAAGCATACGCTCATGCCTCGCGGACCTGACCAACCGCGGTTCCAACCCGCCCAGTCCGGCATATCAGAGTTCGACTGCCTACTTCGGATGAAAGATGGTGAGACCATCGTCGTGCACCTGCGCTTCGAGACGGCGTTGTTCGACGCCTTGCCGGCGCGACGACGGGCGTTGTGGTGGACCACGCCCGACCGCGACGGCTACCTATGGCGGCGAGGCCATATCCAAGACGGCTGCCCCATTTGCACTGACCAACCACGCTGATCATCAGGCTCAGGCATCCCTACGCCCGATCCGACGCGCTGGGCGTCGGCCGCGCGGCTCGCGGCATCAGCGCCCGTCCGCTCAACCGCAAGCACCGCAATGTGACGCGGAGCTGTGGACGGCAGGGGCCGGCCCGATCTCCAATGATTTCTGACGGAGATGGCCCAGCTGGGTTAGTTGCCCGGATGCTGCTGCGCGCGACATCCTGAGTCCGTGATTAGCGCGGACGAGCGCGTTACCATCCGGCCGTCGCTTGCCGGCGCGGTGCTAATGGTCGTCTGGATCGTGTTCTTGTGCCTTTTGATGGTGGCTGGCGCGGTCAACGAGCATGAGCCGCGCGGACTGCTCTTGGTGTTGATCTGGCTGCCGTGGCTGGTGCCGGTCGTCTTGCTTGGCAGGTTCCGCCTTTCGGTCGCCGGGGATGTGCTGAGCTACCGCAGCCCGCTGCGGACCCGGTTGTGGCGGCGTGACCAGATCGCCGAGTTCGGCATCGTCCAGTCCGCCTGGCGGGCTGGTGTCGGATACGTGTACATGCGTACGCTCGATGGCGAGCAGGTCACCTTCCTCGTGGCGGCTGGCTCGCGGCGGCGGCCGGAGAGGATGCAGGGCTGGCTCGAAGCTCTCAGAGACTGGCTCTCAGATTCCCCCTCGCTCGATCACTAGTGACTGTGTGGCTTCTCGTAGTGGCTAGCGGAACAGCCTCGCACGAACCCGGCAACGCTGCCGCGAATTTTGCGCCGTGCTCTACGAGCAGACACCTATCGTGCGGCGTTAACCACCTCGCGGCATGAGCGAGCATCGCCGACGTCAAGGAGTCACTGACGATTGCCGACTTCGTGGTGCCAATATTCCGCGTTAGCGCTGGTGCTCCGGATGATCGAGTCAGGTTGAGGCGGGGCCGGCCACATCTCCAGCAAGTAGAAGTCCACCGGGCCGTCTGCGAACTCCCCGGCAGCGCCAGCTTCCCGTCCGCGAGCACTGACGCGCACCCGGTAGGAGCCCGGCGGGATGTCGAGCGGACCGCTCTTCTGGCCGGCCCAGGTGCACCACGTGGGCTCTGCGTCGTGCGGAATCGTGATTGCGACTTCGACGATGTCCTCCCAGCCGTCGGTAGCACTCGCGGCGGGCGTGTCCTCCAAGAGCACGATCCTCACCGGTGAGCCTCCGGACCGCCGCGCGAGATTGAGGTACAAGCCTTGGCCAGAACCAGCGCCAGCAAGACCGTTCACCTGTCCGGCGAAGACCCGATCGAAGTCTCCGTCGAAGCCGTAGCCGTCACCCCAGAGAAGATCGAACTGCCCGTAGTCAGTCTCGATCACCTCGTCCAACAAGACCCGTTCCACGAAGTGATTGTGGCATCCGAGCCGCCCGAGGTCGTGCCCGAGTCTTGCACGCGCTCAACGGTAAGCTCGCCGCCGTCACGCCAGGAGCGGCATGAGCGGGCATTTGGCAAGCCATGCTGCCCGACATCCCGCGCAAGGGGACGGATGCCCACCGACCTCGTGACGAGAGCCGGCTAAATCCTTGCCGGGATGTCATTTACGAAGGCACCGGTATAACCTGCCGACTGTGGACACCCCGCTTCCCGCGGGCTCGCTCTTCGCTGGGCGCTACCGCATCGACCATCTGATCGGGCAGGGCGAGCGCAAGCAGACATATGTCGCGTGGGACACGAGGGCAAGCCGACGGGTTGCCCTCGCTGTCATGGTGGCCGGCTCCGACCCACGCGCCACCCAGCGAGAAGTCGAGATGCTGGGCAGGGTGTGTCCCCACGCCAACATCGTGACCCTTCACGAGGCCGGCCTTGACGCGGAACCCCCTTACCTTGTGTTCGAGTACCTCGCTGGTGGAGAGCTCCGTGATCATTGCCAGACTCTTCAGTCCCAAGGCCAGCTGCTGCAGCTCCCCGAATTTTTCCGGACTGCCCGTCAGCTATGCCGGGCGCTCGCGCGGGTCCATGAGCGGGGGATCATTCACCGAGACGTCTCCGCGACCAACATTTGGCTCGACGAACGAGGTGGGGCACGCCTCGGCGATTTCGATACGGCAACTTCCCTCGATGAACCGCTCCCGAGTGACGGTGGTTCTCCGACGACAGAGGGCTACGCCGCTCCTGAGCTGCTGAGTGGCGCCGCTTTAGATGCCCGGGCCGATCTGTATTCCCTCGGTGCAGTTCTCTACGAGCTCCTCGCCCGTAGTGGGCCGGCACTGGCAGGTAAGCCCGCAGAACTCGCACCGCCATCCAGGTCGCGTGGTGACGTTCCTCCACGTCTCGACAAGCTCATTCAGTCGATGCTTGCGACGGAACGGGATGCTCGTCCCGAGAGCGCCCAGGCGGTACTTGACGAGCTTCGCGACATCGAGAAGACAGCGGACCTGGATTCGCTGATACCAAACGGCGAGAGCACCTCGCTGGAGTTTAAGCAGACGATGTGGTGGGACACGGTGCATCTCAAGCGCCACAAGGACCTGCTCAGGGGGTGTGTGAAGACGGTCTGCGCCTTTCTCAATGGTGACGGCGGGACGCTGCTGATCGGTGTGGCTAACTCGGGAGAGCCCACAGGCCTGGAGGATGACCTGCGGGACTTCTCGGACAACAGAACCGTCGATGGCTTCGAGCTGAGATTTCGTGAGGCACTCGTCGCTGGTCTCGAGCCAGAGGCGAGCCACCTCGTGATGCTTTCGTTTCCGTCTGTGCGCGGCGTCCAGATCTGCCGCGTGGATGTCCAGCGTTCTCCGCATCCCGTCTTCCTGGTCGGCAAGAACGTTCCTCTGGAGTTTTACGTTCGCAAGGGAAACGCCTCGCGACCGTTGGATGTCAGGCAGGCCCACGAGTACATTCGCGATCGCTGGGGATGACGACTCTCTGAATTCCCGTGGGCTCGCTCGCGGCCACCCATCAACGTCCGGCTTGGCGCTCCACCATCACCCCAGGAACGGTGGAGCATGAACACCCTCACATCGGCAGATCCGTGCGTGGTGACGTGCCCGTGCCGCGTCCAGATCGCCCGGTCCTCGCTCGTCGCGGCGACGCTGTCATGCTTCAGTCGGCCGCGCTGAGCTCCGGTTGCAGCGCGCCAACGCGCGCCGACCTCGATTCGGCCAGGAGTGCGTACCGGGGTACGTCGATGGATTTTCAGCTACCTGAGCGCCCGGCCCTGTGCTGCCGCAGGTGCCTGGGGCAGGCTTTGGGGTTCATGTGCGGGGCGATAGCACGACTCGATACATCCGGGTTGACCGCAGCGAACCGCGATGTGGCCCTGCTCGCGGCGGCCAAGAGTGGCAGGACAATCGCATGGCACCCACCCGATGGTCACCCGGCCCGGGCCCCATGGATGTC
>WNGL01005670.1_pt1 | contig 14801 bp, 14 predicted proteins | sample 5400591 | NCBI WGS metagenome assembly WNGL01 (sample SAMN13153377, study PRJNA577476) | soil metagenome | isolation source: 80 cm soil or saprolite under Garry oak tree replicate 1 | place: USA:California | collected 2016-06-15
CGTGGCGGGCGTCGCGACCTGGACACCATTGCGGCGCACGATATAACCGGTCACCCCGACGTTGTCGGTTGAAGCGCTCCATGACAGGTTGGCTCCGGTCGAACCCGCCGCCGCGGCCGTGAGGCCGGTGGGCGTCGTGGGCGCCGTTGTATCAGCTAGCGTGACGCTCACGCTTGTCGAATCCGGTGAGATGTTGCCGGCCGCGTCGCGCGCCGCCACGGTGTAGCTGTAGGTTCCAACGGACAAGCCCGTATCCGCATAGCTGGTCGTAGCGGGCGTCGCGACCTGGACGCCATTGCGGCGCACAATATAGCCGGTCACTCCGACGTTGTCGGTCGAAGCGCCCCAAGACAGGTTGGCTCCGGTGGAACCGGCCGCCGCGGCCGTGAGGCCGGTGGGCGTCGAGGGCGGCGTCGTGTCAGCTATCGTGATGCTCGCAGTTGCCGAATTGGGCGAGATGTTACCGGCCGCGTCGCGAGCCGCCACGGTGTAGCTGTAGGTTCCAACGGACAAACCCGTATCCGCATAACTGGTGGTGGCGGGCGTCGCGACCTGGACGCCATTGCGGCGCATGATGTAGCCGGTCACTCCGACGTTGTCGGTGGAAGCGCTCCATGACAGGTTGGCTCCGGTGGAACCGGCCACCGCAGCCGTGAGGCCGGTAGGCGTCGAGGGCGGCGTCGTGTCAGCTATCGTGATGCTCGCAGTTGCCGAATTGGGCGAGATATTGCCGGCCGCGTCGCGCGCCGCCACGGTGTAGCTGTAGGTTCCAACAGACAAACCCGTATCCGCATAACTCGTTGTAGCGGGCGTTGCGACCTGGACGCCATTGCGGCGCACGATATAGCCGGTCACTCCGACGTTGTCAGTGGAAGCACTCCACGACAGGTTGGCTCCGGTCGAACCGGCCACCGCAGCCGTGAGGCCGGTGGGCGTAGAGGGCGGCGTCGTGTCGGCTGCGATCGCGGTCGTGACGCTCACGCTCGTCGAATCGGGTGAGATGTTGCCGGCCGCGTCGCGAGCCGCGACGGTGTAGCTGTAGGTCGCTCCGGCTGACAAGCCCGCATCCGCATAACTGGTCGTGGCGGGCGTTGCGACCTGGAGGCCGTTACGGCGCACGATATAGCCAGTCACTCCGACGTTGTCGGTCGAAGCGCCCCAAGACAGGTTGGCTCCGGTGGAACCGGCCGCCGCGCCCGTCAGGTCGGTAGGCCGAGAGGGTGGCGTGGTGTCGGCTGGTGTATTCCCCGTTGCGTTGCTGGTCTCGGCTTCACCCACGCCGTTGCAACCCGCGAGCACCACAGCGGTTACGACAAGGAGCAACAAAGCTTTCGTGCGCAGCATGGGAATCCTGTCTCCTTGGCCGGCACACTCACTACCTTGGCCGGCACAGCGAACGCTTGCCGGTGTGGAAAATCAACGATGCTGATCGTATGCCAATGGCATATGACGACGGTATGCAAAAGTCCTCGATGCAGACGACATTCCCGCGCGCATTCGCCCCTTTGTGTCAAAAGTCTCCGTTACTGCGGCCGATGTCGTCTGAGGACGACACATCGTCACCGCTAGGCGAAGCGATCGGGTCTCCGATGGTGACCAAGTGATAGGAAATTCAATCGGCCCGTTGCCCGCATCCCGTGACGATGCAAGTCAGGCGCGATGTTTTCTTCGCCCGCGGTCTGCGCGAGCGGTTCGAGTTGGGCATAAAAAAAGCCGCGATGCGCGGCTTTTTTTCTTCGCGGGTCGTACAGCGCGTTCGGGCCAGTGCCCCGCTACGCCGTTCGCAACGACGACCTCGGCGCCCGCGAGCCGGCTGACGCTCACCGAGATCGGCATCTCGGCGTGGTGTGCGACGTTGAACGTCGTCGAGGTCGGCTTCGACGATGAACCGGAGGTGTTCTCCAATATCAACACGCGCGAAGAGCTGTACACTTGGGAAGACGCGCCACCGGCTTGAGTTCCTCGCCGCCTCGCTTATTCGCGCGATCTCCGGCCGTCGAAGAACCTGGAGCCTTGACCTAGCGGTGCCACGTAACCCGAATCAGGGAATGTCCTTGAAAACTTCGTTTGAATAAGAGCTTTCCTGGCCCAAGGTATCAAAGTCGGTCACAGCGAAGTAGTACCGGGTTCCGCTGGCGAGTCCCATAACGGTATAGGTCGTAGCATTGCCCACGTTGATCCCTTGTCCAACGGGCTGGAGATAGGTTCCGGGGGCGGTGCCGAAATAAACGCGGTACCCATTGAGACTTGGGACTGTTACGGCATCCCACGTCAGGCCAGCGCTGTTGGACGGTGGCGGCGGAGTGTTCCCGGTCGTAACGCTCGCAGTTGCCGAATTGGCCGAGATGTTGCCGGCCGCGTCGCGAGCCGCCACGGTGTAGCTGTAGGTCGTCGCGGCGGACAAACCCGTATCCGCAAAACTGGTGGCGGCGGGCGTCGCGACCTGGACGCCATTGCGGCGCACGATATAGCCGGTCACCCCGACGTTGTCGGTCGAAGCGCTCCACGACAGGCTGGCTCCGGTGGAACCGGCTGCTGCCGCCGTGAGGCCGGTGGGCGTAGAGGGTGGCGTCGTGTCGGCTGCGATCGCGGTCGTGACGCTCACGCTCGTCGAATCGGGTGACATGTTGCCGGCCGCGTCGCGAGCGGCCACGGTGTAGCTGTAGGTCGCTCCGGCTGACAAGCCCGTATCCGTAAAACTCGTTGCGGCGGGCGTCGCTATCGGGGCGCCATTGCGGCGCACGATATAGCCGGTCACTCCGACGTTGTCGGTCGAAGCGCTCCATGCCAGGTTGGCTCCGGTGGAACCGGCCGCCGCGCCCGTCAGACCGGTAGGCGGAGAGGGTGGCGTGGTGTCGGCTGGTGTATTCCCCGTTGCGTTGCTGGTCTCGGCTTCACCCACGCCGTTGCAACCCGCGAGCACCACGGCGGTTACGGCGAGGAGCAGCAAAGCTTTCGTGCGCAACATCGGAATCCTCCCTGACCGACATTCACTTACACTTGGCCGGCGCAGCGAACGCTTGCCGGTACGAAAAAATCAACGAGGCCGATGATATGCCGCTGGCATATGACGACGGTAGGCAAAATTCCTCGATGCAGACGACATTCCTGTCCGCATTCGCGCTTTTGTGTCAAAAGTCTCCGTTACTGCCGCCGATGTCATCTGAGGACGACACATCGCCACCGCTAGGCGAAGTGATCGGGTGCTCGAAGGCAACCAAGTGATAGGAAATTTCAATCCGCCTGTCGCCAGCGTCCGGTGACGATTCAGGTCGCAGGGGCACCTACTTCTTTCAATAATCCACTAAATCAATAATCCGCTAAAGCGCGATAATTCGCGCGTGGCAACTCTAAAAGAAGTCATCTCCTGCACCAGCGGCTACGACCCGGAGGCGCTGCCGGTCGCAAAAGCTAACGAAGTCATCCGCTCGTTCATCAATCCGGTGTCCGGCGTCGAGAAACCTCGCGTGCGTGCAGCGCTCGGGCGCGTGCTCGCGAAGGACGTCGTTTCGCCGATCAACGTCCCTTCGCACGACAATTCGGCAATGGACGGTTACGCCGTTCGCAACGACGATCTCGGCGCGGGCAAGCCGGTGACGCTCACCGAGATCGGCACCGCATACGCCGGCAGGGAGTTCACGGGTGACGTGAAGCGCGGCGAGTGCGTGCGCGTCATGACTGGCGCCGTGATGCCGAATAACACCGAGACTGTCGTCGTCCAGGAAGCCGTGACGACGAACGGCAAGCGCATCACCATCCCGCCCGGGCAGGAGCCCGGACAGAACCGCAGGGTTGCAGGCGAAGACTTGCGGAAAGGCAGGCCCGCCCTACACGCCGGACGGATGCTGCGCCCCGCCGATATCGGACTGATCGCCTCGCTCGGCATCGGCGAAGTGAGCGTGCGGCGGAAACTGAAAGTGGCGTTCTTCTCAACCGGCGACGAGCTGGTGTCGGTCGGAAAAAAACTGAAGGCCGGCGAAGTGTACGACTCCAACCGCTACACGCTATGGGGCATGCTGCAACGCCTCGGGTGCGAGGTGATCGACTTAGGCGTCGTGCGTGACGATCCGAAAAAGCTCGAGACCGCCTTCCGCACGGCCGCGGGAGTTGCCGACGCAGTGGTGACCTCGGGCGGCGTATCGGTCGGCGAAGCCGATTTTACCAAGCAGATGATGGCGAAGCTGGGCGAAGTCGTGTTCTGGAAAATCGCCATGCGCCCGGGCCGCCCCATGGCCTTCGGCCGCATCCGCGCGCACGGGAAATCGGCGTATCTCTTCGGCCTGCCCGGCAATCCCGTCGCGGTCATGGTGACCTTCTACCACTTCGTGCGCGGCGCACTGCTGATGATGATGGGGCGCAACGACATCGATCTGCCTCTCCTGCGCGCGAAATCGGAGACGGCGATGCGCAAGAAACCGGGCCGCACCGAATACCAGCGCGGGATACTGGAATTGAAAAGCGGCGAATGGAGCGTGCGCCTCACCGGCGCGCAAGGCTCGGGGATCCTGCGCTCGATGTCGGAAGCGAACTGCTTCGTCGTGCTCGGGCATGAGCAGGGCACGGTCAAGGTCGGCGACTATGTCGAGGTGATGGTGATGGACGGGTTGGTCTGAATTCCCCGTGTTCTCCGGGCGACCCTCACCTGTCCGTTCTGCGGGCGCCGGCGGACCGAAGAGATGCCCACCGACGCGTGCCTGTACTTCTACGAGTGCACGGCGTGCCACGCGATGCTCAGGCCCAGGCCCGGCGATTGTTGTGTATTCTGCTCGTACGGCTCGGCAAAGTGCCCGCCGCGGCAGCGGCCGACCAGAGACCGCGACGAATAACGAGCGTACCGGTCAGCGCCCGACATCGGAGGAGGACTTGCCATGGACGCGCACGACGAACCGAGATTGCTGTTTCCCAAGCTCAAGCCGTTCTACGATTGGGTTGCGCCTCTCACATGGCCGCTGATCCGCTTGACTGTGGGCTTGATGATCCTTCCGCACGGCTGGCCCAAGTTGATGGCGGGCGTCACGGCGACGGCGCAATTCGCGCTGGTCAAACGTGGCATCGCGCCGGCCGAACCCCTAGCGGTCGTTCTCATCATCCTGGAAACCATCGGCGGGCTGTGCGTCGCCCTGGGCCTCTTCACGCGCTTTTTCGCGGCCGCCATCACCATCGAAATGGCGGTGATCGCCTACCACCATCTGCCCAAGTTCGGATGGACCGGTCCCGGCTACGAATACCCGCTGATGTGGGGTCTGATCATGTTCGCCATAGGGCTGCGCGGCGGCGGCGCCTGGTCGCTGGACCGCAAGATCGGTTGGCAACTCTAGAGGCAGCAAGACGGGTCGGGTTGGGGTTTTCCAGAAAGGGGTTCCATGACAAGCATCGCCAATACCGCGGTAGCACTGGTCGCTCTCCTGCATTTCGGGTTCCTCGTCCTGGAGATGTTCCTGTGGACCCAGCCCCTGGGCCTTCGCACTTTCGGCATAACGCCCGATTTCGCCAAGGCCTCGAAGGCGCTCGCCGCGAATCAGGGCCTGTACAACGGCTTCGTCGCAACCGGGCTCGGGTGGGGTCTCGTTCTCGGTGACACGGGAACCTCGATCAAAGTTTTTTTCCTCTGCTGCGTCGTCGTCGCCGGCATATTCGGCGGTTTTACCGCCAGCCGCAAGATCCTCTGGGTCCAGGCGCTTCCCGGCGCGTTGGCCCTCGCGCTCGTACTGCTGGGCTGAGCGGCGGTTATCAGCCGAGCGCGGCGATCTTGGCGAGAAGGTCCTTCGCATCGACAGGCTTGACTATGTAGTCCTTGGCGCCCTGGCGGATGCCCCACACCCGGTCGGTTTCCAGTTTCTTGCTGGTGCACACGATCACGGGGATGTGCTTGGTGGCTTCGTCGCGCGTGATGGCGCGCGTCGCCTTGAACCCGTCGGTTCCGGGCATGATGATGTCCATCAGGATCAGGTCCGGCTGCTCGGTCTTCGCCTTGGCGATCCCCTCGTCGCCGTTCTGCGCGGTCACGCATTGATAGCCCTGCTTGCTCAACACTTCCAGCAGGAACTGGCGGTCGGTGGCGGAATCATCGATGATCAAGATCTTCTTGATTGGCATAGCAAACTCTCCAGTGAACTGGATCGGAATCGGCGACCTCGGCGCCAGTTCATTACGCCGCGGACACCCCCCAGTATAAGCCTCGGTCCGCGATCACAGCTCCTTCGCGCGCGGCTCCGGCAGTTCCACGCCGACGGAGTCGAGCAGCTCCTCACCCACTAGGATGGGCGCCTTGAAACGAATCGCCAGTGCGATCGCGTCGGAGGAACGGCTGTCGAAGACCCTGGTGGTCTTCCCTGCAACGACGCTCAGGGCTCCGTAGTAGATTCCTGCTTTGAACGTGATGACGACCTGCGATACCTTGGCGTCGAGCGCCTCGAGGATAGTGTGCATCAGGTCGTGCGAGAGCGGGCGTACGGGCCTTTGTCCGACGATCGCGCCCTGGATGGATTCGGCGACGAGGGCATCGACGAAAACGGGAATCGCTTTGTTACCGACCTTGAGCAGCACCACCGGCCCCGCCTGGGAGAGCCGCACTTCGATATTCTGGACGCGGACGTCCGACGAGCTTCTCGCCGCATCCTCGGCCGCGGCCGACAAGCTCGCGAACAAAAACGCGCACCCTACGAGAGATCCTCTGAGTCTACCCATGGCGCCCTCCCGAGAACGTGTACTCTAATATGGAAGCTTTCGCTCAGGAGGAAAAAATGAAAACGCTTCGCTGCTCAATCTGGGTCGCCTTTGGGGTCTCGCTCGCGCTTCGGGCGCTCGCGCAGGGCACGCCCACCCCCGCGCAGCAGCAGCTACGCGAGATCTACAAGGAGCTTGTCGAGATCAACACCACCGACTCGGCGGGAAGCTGCACGGCCGCGGCGGAGGCCATGGCCGCGCGCCTTAGAGCGGGCGGGCTGCCCGCGCAGGACGTGCAGGTCATCGTGCCGCCCGGCGGACCGAAGAAGGGCAACCTCGTCGCCCGCTACCGGGGCACCGGCGCGAAGAAGCCGATCATGCTGCTCGGGCACCTCGACGTGGTGGAGGCGAAACGCGAGGACTGGCAGCGCGATCCGTTCAGGCTCGTAGAGGAGAACGGCTATTTCTACGCGCGCGGCGCATCAGACGACAAGGCGATGGTCGCGGTGTTCCTCGCCAATCTCATCCGTTACCGGCAGGAAGGCTATCGTCCGGACCGCGACATGATTCTCGTGGCGACCTGCGACGAGGAAATCGTCCCGTCGAATTTCAGCGGAATCGTGTACCTGCTTAAAAACCACCGCAACCTGATCGACGCCGAGTTTGCGCTGAACGAGGGCGGGAATGGCCTGCTCGACAGGAACGGCAAGTACCTGCGCATGAGCATCCAGGCGGGCGAAAAGGTTTTCCAGACCTATCAGCTCGAGGTGACCAACCCCGGCGGGCACAGCTCGCTGCCGGTGAAAGACAACGCGATCACCCATCTCGCAAGCGGCCTCGCGCGGCTCGGCGCCCACGATTTCCCGTTCAGGCTCTCGGACACCACGCGCGCCTATTTCGAGCAGATGTCGCGCATCGAGACCGGGCAGACGGCGTCTGATATGAAGGCGATCCTGCGCGACCCGCCCGATCCCGAGGCGATCGCCCGGCTGTCTGCGACCGCGCTCAACAACTCCACCTTCCGCACCACCTGCGTCGCCACGATGCTTGAAGCGGGGCACGCGACCAACGCCCTGCCGCAGCGCGCGCGCGCCACGGTGAACTGCCGCATCCTGCCCGGAGAACCGGTCGCGGAGGTGCAGAAGACCCTGGCGCGCGTTCTGGCGAACGACAAGATCAAGATCACGCCGACGCACGAGCCGACGCTCTCGCCCCCGCCGCCGCTCACGCGCGACATCGTCGGGCCGGTCGAAGCCGTCAGTTCGCGGATGTGGCCCGGCGTGCCGGTGGTACCCACCCTGCTCGCGGGCGCGACCGACGGCCGCTTCACCATCAACGCCGGCATTCCGACCTACGGGGTGAACGGCATGTTCCGCGATCCCGACGGCGGGGGCGTGCACGGACTGAACGAGCGCATCCGCGTGCGCTCGCTCTACGAAGGCCACGAGTTCCTTTACGGGCTGGTGAAGCTGTACGCGGGGGAGCGGTAAACCGCTTAACGTGGGTGGAACCGGACAGGCGAACCGTCGCGTGCTGCGTGTCGTGCTCGCCGCTGGAGGCGCAGCTTCGATTTTATTGTCGGCTGTGATCGCGCACGGCACCGCCTGTGCGGGGGAACAAACCAACGAGGCGCAAGCGGAACATGCGTCGAAACTTCGACCGTACATTCACTGCGACGGATTCGCGGGCGGGGTCCGCGGTGTGGCTCTGGACCGCCGCCCGCAGAGCGCCGAACCGTGGCGTGAGGTGGGCTTGGGAAACCGAAGCGAGCGGGTGTCGGTGGTGGACGGGTACCGCGTGGCTTACTCTTTTCCCAGGACGCTTCACTTCGCGAACCTGAAGGCCGAACGTTCCGACCCTTCGAGATATGCCGAAGACAAGGAGATCGTCATGCAGAACCTGGCGGATATGGCCAAGGCGGACAGCAACACGGCGCTTACCGAGTTCTCCGATCGGGATTTCTCGGGCCAGACACTAGCGAAAGAGGAATTGAGCGGAACGACGCTCGCCATAACGCAGATTTTCTCGGACGAAGACTCGGTGATCGTGACGATCTATTTCATGAATCAGGTGCCGGAGATGCGCAGATTTCAAACTCACGAAGAATTCACCGCGCTTCGCGACAGTTTCATCCGCGGATACGTCGAATGCGTAGCGAACAAAAAATCCGTTCCGCCTCGTTAACACCACTAGGCGCGCGGTAGGGCGCGGCCTCGATTCTTGTCTGAAAACTGGCGCAAACATTTGATTTCGTGGCAAGACGCTTGAGGATCTCCCGTCAAGCTGTTGTTCTGTTGATATTCGTGGGGATGACCGTGCAAAGGATCTTTCAGCAATTTGTCAGCTACGGATTCCAAAACAAACGCAAACTTACGATCGTCAAGTTTTCACGTGGATCGCTACGATCCAAACGTCCCAAAAAGAGCGGCACCGGAGGAAAGCCATAAGTTCTAAAAGTGCGCGGGTCTGACCCAGCGCACGTGGTTCGAAACGCGCTCGTCGTATCGAGCGAGATTCCTTTCCGGGCGCGCGATTTTTCCGGGCGCCCGCCGCGTACAGGGACGGTCAAGCAGTTTTCCCGCAAGCAACAAGCAGGTAACGAGCGCAGGCGCGTCACGCCATGAATGCTGGGCCGGTGCGCGCATGTCATGAAAAACGTCGTACCACCTAAAGGAGGCAGCAAAATGTTTGCAAGATTCGCTTTCCGCACTTCACTCGCGATCGTCGCGGCTCCGATGCTGGTCGGGGCCGGGGCGCTCGCGCTATCCGGCGTAGCGCTGGCAGATGATCGTGATGGAGGGGCGGTCAAGCTGCTCACGACCGTTCCTATTCCCGCGAATCCTGGCCGCAATTGCCCCAGTGCAGCAAACCATCTTTTCGACGGGATGTGCACTTTTGACATCAGCTGGATCGATCAGCATACCCAGCTTTACTATCTCGCGGATCGTTCCAACGCCGCGATCGATGTCGTCGACGCTAGGACAAGCACGTTCGTGAAGCAGATCAAGGCCGGGTTCAAGGGCTTCACCGGGAACAACGACACGTCCGGTCCGAACGGCGTCGTGACATCCGGGCGCTGGCTGTTCGTAACCGACGCGCCCAGCAGAGTGGTCACGATCGACCTCACTACAGGTCTGGCTGTCTCCGAGGTCAACACCGGCGGGGCGGATGGCTTGCGTGCGGACGAACTGGCTTTCGACCCTGAGGATGGTCTCATTCTGGCGGTGAACAACGCCGATGATCCGCCATTTGCGACCTTGATCAAGGTCGATTCGAGCAACGGACACCTGACCCTGGGAACGAAGATCGTATTTAATACCGCGAACGGCGTGGACGCGACCAATGGCGCCGAGCAACCGGTATGGGACCGCGGCACCGGCAGGTTCTACATTTCGATCCCGCAAGTGGGGCCCAACCAGAAGGACGGCGGGGTCGCGAGAATCAATCCGCACACCGGCGCGATCGAGACGGTATTTACGGTGAGCTTCTGCCAGCCTGCCGGACTCACGGTCGGTCCGCGCGGGGATCTTCTCATCGGTTGCAGCACCGCGTTTGACTCCGCGGGTGCGGCGTGCAGCACCAACTCGAGCGATCTGACGACCTGCTCGGCGGGCCAGTTCGCCGCGCCCAAGCAGGTGATCATGGACGCCAGAAACGGTTCGATCGACCGGGACGTGTTCGGCGTCGGGGGCAGCGACGAGGTGTGGTTCAATTCCGGCGATGGTCGCTACTACACCGCTTCCCGCAATAACCCCGAAGGGCCCGCGTTGGGCGTGATCGATGCGAGGAGTCAGAAGCTGCTCCAGGTGGTTCCGACGGTTCCGCTGCAGTACGGAAACGCGCACTCGGTTGCAGCGAATAGTCATAACAACCACGTGCTGGTGCCTCTGCCGGCCAACAACGTCGTCCCGAACTGCCGAACGGGTTGTATCGGCGTGTACGGGACAGAAGGGGACGACTAGGACAGGGAGATCAGGGATCGCCGATAGCGCTCTCTTGGAAATGACAAGGGCCGGCCATTTGCCGGCCCTTTTTCTTTGGTCGATTGAGGGCGCGATCGCGAAGCGATCGCACGGCGCAGGGGGTGTCGGCCCCAAGCGCAGTTCGTAGTGCCGTATTACAATACCCCGGAGCCGCGATTCGACCGGCTAGCCCGCGCTTCCGTAGGAAATCCGAAAATGATTCAACTTGCGACGATGTCTTTCGCTGTGCTCCTGCTGTCGTCCTGCGCCACCGCGCCGGACGTTTCCCCCGCCGCGAGATCGGAGCTGGCCCCGACGGGGAAACTGCGCGTCGGAATCAACGTCCAGAATTTCCTCCTCGTCAACAAGGAACGTACGGACGGGCAGTACAGCGGCGTCGCGGTGGATCTGGGCCGCGAGCTCGGCAGGCGGCTTGGCGTTCCCGTCGAGCTGGTTGCCTTCGAGACCGCCGGAAAGCTGGCCGACGCGGTGAAAGCCGGCGCGTGGGACGTGGCCTTCCTCGGCAACGAGCCCGCGCGCGCGAACGAGATCGCCTTCAGCGCGGCGTATCTGGAGATCGAGGCGGGCTACCTCGTTCCGGCGGGCTCGCCGATCCGCACGATCGAGGACGTTGACCGCGAAGGCGTGCGCGTCGCCGTCAACGCGAAGAGCGCCTACGACCTGTACCTCACGCGCAACCTGCAGCGCGCCAAGCTCTTCCGCGCGCCGACCGTCGACGCTTCCTACGAGCTGTTCGTCGGCGACAAGCTCGATGCGCTCGCCGGGCTCAAGCCCCGGCTCGTGATCGACGCGGAAAAGCTCCCCGGCTCGCGCGTGCTCGAAGGGCGTTTCTCGGCGGTGCAGCAATCGATCGGCACTCCGCAGGGCCGCCCCGCCGGCGCGAAGTACCTTCGCGAATTCGCCGAGGACGCGAAAGCCTCCGGATTCGTCGCCAAAGCGATAGAAAGACACGCGGTGCGCGGCGTTTCCGTCGCGCCGAAGGCGCCGGCTTCGTAGAGAGTCGCTTGGCTCGTGCTGTCTTCCGCGCCATGACGCCTTCCCCAGCCGCGCGATCCGAGCTGGCCCCGACGGGGAAGCTTCGCGTCGGTATCAACTACGGAAATTTCCTGCTGGTGAACAAGGATCCGGCGAGCGGGGAGTATCGCGGCATCGCGGTCGACCTGGGGCGGGAGCTCGGCCGACGCTTGGACGTTCCCGTCGATCTCATCGCCTTCGAGACCGCGGGCAAGCTGGCCGATGCGGTGAAGGCCGGCGCGTGGGACGTCGCCTTTCTTGGAAACGAGCCGCAGCGCGCGGGCGAGATCGCTTTCAGCCCCGCCTACCTCGAGATCGAGGCGGGCTACCTCGTTCCAGCCGGCTCGCCGATTCGCACGATGGCTGAAGTGGACCGGGAGGGCGTCCGCATCGCCGTGGCGGTGAACAGCGCCTACGACCTGTACCTGAGCCGCAGCCTCAGGCACGCCACGCTCGTACGCGTTCAGGGGATTCAAGGTTCGTACGATATTTTCGTGAAGGACAAACTCGAAGTGCTCTCCGGGCTCAAGCCGCGCCTTGCTACTGACGCGGCGAAGCTTCCGGGGTCGCGCGTGCTGGAGGGCCGCTTTACCGCCGTGCAGCAATCGGTGGGCACGCCCCGGGGACGGCCTGCCGGCGCGAAATATCTCGGTGAGTTCGCCCGGGACGTGAAGAACTCGGGTTTCGTCGCGCAGGCGATCGCCCGGCACGCGGTTCGCGGAGTCTCGGTCGCGCCTTAGGGGCCGGCGAGGTGGAATTCCAGGCCCGCGTAAAGTGTTTGCTGAAGGGAAAGTCGTATTCATTTTTTTGCTGGCCACCCAAACCCTAGGAGGGGATATGAAGAAGAATCTCGCAGCTCTGGCAATTCCGCTGTTTTTCTCGGTCGGCATGACCGCCGGCCCCGCACTCGCGGACGGCAACCGATTGTTCATCGACCGCGACGTCAATACCTTCGCCGTGCTGCCCGACGGCGTACAGCATCCTGAGGGGATTACCGCCAATCCCGCGAACGGCGATATCTATGTATCCACGTTCACGGCCCCCTTCAAGCTGCTGCGTTATAACCGGCACGGCAGGTTGCTCTCACAGCGCGACTTCAGCCAACCTCTGCTCGGTCTGGAATTCGATCGTCACCACAATAGGGTCTACATCACGAACGTCGGGAATTTTGTAGGCGTCGATTCCAAGATCCAGCGCGTCGCGGCGGATCTGACCAACCTCGAGGACGTCGCGATCATTCCGGGAATCGGCGCGCCGGCTCCGCGCATCGTTGGCAATCCGGACGGCAGCAGCGATACGATTTCCTTCGGCTCCGGCGCGCGCGTCCCCAATGCGCTCGTCTTCGACAAGGACGGGAATCTTTACATCTCCGATTCCTTCCAGGGCGCGGTCTTCAAAATTGCCAGGGTAGCCGCATGCAATGTAGGTACCTGCAACGTGGAAACATTCAGCCACGATCCGCTGTTCGCCACGCCCGGTTTCCCGCCTTTCGGCGCCAACGGACTCGCGTTCAACAGGGACGAGACGGCGCTCTTTGTCGCCAACACGGGTGACGACCGCGTGCTCAAGGTCGAGCTGGTGTCCGGCCTGAGGAAGGTCTCCGTCTTCGCCGAGAGCCTCAACGGCGCGGACGGCCTCGTTTTCGACGCTCGGAGCGGGCTGCTGTGAGTCTGCGCCAACCAGGCCGACGAAGTCGTGGCGCTGAACGCGAACGGCAGGATCGTCGCCAAGCTCGGCGAATTCCGCGGGATCAACGGCGACGGGACGCCTGACGGGCTGCTCTTCCCCGCGAGCCCGGTCATCGTCGGCGACGAGATCATCGTCACCAATCTGGCGGTCGCTCTGACCGACGCCCCAGGCGACGAGCGCGAAGAGGACGTCAAACTCTGGACCATCTCAACGATGAGGCTGCCGCACTGAGTTCCTCCGCTTTAAGTGGAACGCAAAAAGCCCCGCCTAAACGGGGCTTTTTCACGCGGCCGGGAATGTAGACCTAACCCGCGAATTGCCGGACCAGCGTCAGCACCAGCATCCCGCCGACGATGGTCGCGAGGATGCTGCGCGTCGCCGCCGCCAGCGCAAAGGCGACAAGGCCGCCGACGAGGCGCGGATTTTCGATCGAGATCGACAAGGCGCCGTGCGCCAATGCGAGATCGGGGACGATGATCGCCATGATTGCCGCAGCCGGTGCGTAGCGCAGCACGCGCTCCGCCGTGGGTGGCAGGCGCAGGTGGCTTCCCGGCAATATGAAGATCGCGCGCGTAAAGAACGCGACGAGCGCCATTCCGGCGATCAGCGTCCAAACGAGCCAGGATTCCGCAGCCACGCTAGATCCTCCCCTCTCCTTTGCGCGGGCCGAGCCACGCGACCGCGAGGCCCACCGCCACTCCGACCGCGATGGCTGCAAGCAAACCCAGGTTCAGGGGCAGTCTCGCGGCGATCAATGCGACGCCGCCCGCTGCCAAGGCGCCCCACGCCACCGCACGATCGAAGAGGAGCGGTATCAGCAATGCGATCAGGGCGAGGGTGCTCGCAAATTCGAGGGACCACTCCAAGGGAATCATCGCGCCGGCAAAGATGCCGATCCCGGACGAAAGTTGCCACGCGCACCACATCACGAGCGATCCACCCAGGAAATACCAGTGCTTGTACCGGTTCCCGTCGTCGGGTCGATAGCGTCCCGCGAAGAGCGCGAACACACCGTCCACCGTGACGTAGGAGAGCAGCACGCGCCAGCACCGTGGAAGATGCTCGAAGTGCGGCGCGAGGACCGCGCTGTAGATGACGTAGCGAAGATTCACGACGAGAGCCGTCGCGATCATCACCCACAGAGGTGCTTTTGCGATGAGGAGCGGAAGCACGGCGAGCTGGGCCGTGCCCGCGAACACGAGCACGCTCATCGCGACGGCCTGAGGCTGCGTCAGGCCCGCGCTCACCATCGCGATGCCCGCCACGATCCCCCAGGGCACGATCCCGACGAGGAGCCCGGCCGAGGCGACAGCGCCTTCGCGAAGGGCGGAGATCTGCGCGCGTTGCATTTCCGGGCTTGAAGACTCGATCGCCCGCTTCAAGCCAACGTCACACGGAAACGTGCGCCTGTCATGGCATTCATGATACACAACGCCCTTCGAGTTAATC
>WNGL01023519.1_pt1 | contig 14795 bp, 6 predicted proteins | sample 5400591 | NCBI WGS metagenome assembly WNGL01 (sample SAMN13153377, study PRJNA577476) | soil metagenome | isolation source: 80 cm soil or saprolite under Garry oak tree replicate 1 | place: USA:California | collected 2016-06-15
GCATGACCGCACCGCGACCGCATAGACCCGCCGCTCGGCCCGACGCGCACGAGCACCGCGGTTCGCCAGGCTGGCCGGTCATGGCGTGGCCGCCAGGAGGGCCCTTGCGGCCGTGCGTTCGGAGCGTCGTAGGCGCTCGGCCTGCAATACGGCGATGGGAATCGCATCGAACAGGTCGCAGACTGGGATTTTCGCGCCGGCCATTCGTCGTCCCCCCGCAAGCACGTGAGTGAGCGACGCGAAGCCTTCGACGCTGACCACGGCCTCCCACGCATTGCCCATCGGCCATCGGCGTCCCTGGTCGGTCGAGCGGCCGAATCGCCGGCCAACCACGACAATCACAGCCGCTCGCCCGCTCGAGCGCGCGAACGCGACGATCTCGTTTCGGTCCCGCCCTGAGACTTCGAGCGGCTGATAGAGACCGTCCTTGAAAACGTCGGCAAGCTGGGAACGAACGGCAAGCAGATGCCGCGTGAGCGCGAGCTTGATGCGGCCGTCGGGCCAGGCCTCGGCGACGAGCTTCCAATTCCGCTCGCCAGCCACCGATTCCAGCACCGACGCACGGGCAGCGAAGTCGACCGCGCGTCTGTTGTCCGGATCGACCAGGGCGAGATCCCAGAACTCCGTTCCCTGATAGAAATCGGGAATGCCGGGGAGCATCGCCTTGAGCGCGACCTGCGCCAAGCTGTTCAAGGCGCCGACGAGGCCGGCGCGGCGCGCGAAGGCGGCGAACGAATCGAGGAATTCTCCGGAGATTTCGCGATCGAGAAGGCGGCCAAGGAACTCCCGCAGCCCCGCTTCATAGTCTTCGTTGGGAGCAAGCCAGCTCGTGCGCTGTTTGCCTTCGCGGGCGGCCTTGACGGCGTAGCTCTGCATCCGGGCGACGAAAGCGGGGTCGCAACCGGCGAGCGGCCAGGCGCCGAGCAGGGCCTGGTAGAGCATGTATTCGTGCGCCGGCGAGGGCACGGGCGCGCGGCCTCGCCGCTCGATCAAGCGCGCATTGAGCTTGCGCCAATAGCGAACCGCCTCCGACCAGTCATCGGCAAGCTCGGAGAGCGCGAGCAGGCGCGCACGGGCGTCTTCCCCGCGTTTGGTGTCGTGGGTCGCCGTCGCCGTGAGGCCGTGCGGGAGCGCCGCGGCCCGCGCCGTCATGCGCTCATGGAACCCGGCGATGGTCATGGCGTGGGCGGCCGGATCGCCGCCGACCTCGTTCAGCGCGAGCAGACGGTGATAGCGATAGAACGCCGTATCCTCCAGCGACTTCGCCATCATCGGGCCAGTGAACTGCTGCACCTTGAGCGCGAACAGACGCACGCGCGCGATGCTGTGTCCGGCCCGCCCGGGGGCGATCAGGTCAAGCAGCAGCGCATCGCGGAGGAAATCGAAAATGTCGATGTCCGGACCGAACCATTCCGCGCGCGCCTTGGCGATGGCCGTCTCGATGATCGCCCGGTCCTCGGGCGTCGGTCCCGTTGCGGTGATGTAGGTGCGATAGACCGGAAAATGCAGGATGAACTGTTCGAAGGCGGCGCGCAGACGATCGGCCGCGTAGTCGCGCGTGGTGTAATGACCGGCCGCGATTCGGGCGAGGAGGCGGCTCAACACCGTGAACTCGCTCGCCAGGATGCCTTCCAGAACACGTTTCTTGGCCGCGATCAGGATTTCTTCGAAGCTGTGGCGATCGCCGCTCGCCTCCTGCCAGGCGCGGTCGAGCGTGCCGAGACCACGCTCGTCGAGCAGCAGACGCGATATGACGTTGAGCCATTCGTAGCCGGTGGTACCGGCGACGCCGGCGAAACGCGGCAGCCGTTCTCCCTCGGCGAGAATCTTCTCGACGATGAGGTAGAGCCGATCGCGCCCGGGCGGCGGTGCGGCATTGATGAGGCGTTGCAGCCGCCGGAAATATTGGTTGGGATCGCGCAGGCCGTCGACGTGGTCCAGCCGCAATCCTTGCAGGCGGCCTTGGCCGATCAGGCGACCGACAAGGCGATGAATGGCGTCGAATGTGGGGGCATCCTCGACCCGCAGCCCGGCCAATGAATTGATGTCGAAAAAGCGCCGGTAATTGATCTCGCTGACCGCAAGCCGCCAATGTGCCAGCCGGTAATGCTGCCGTTCGAGCAGATAGTGGAGCGCGGGAACCGCCCCGGGCCGCCCCGCATCGGGCCGATAGGCGCGGAGCCCGCGCTCGATCACCTCCCCGCCGCCGGCAATTGCGGCAAGCTCCGCCTTGAAGGCGGCCGCCTTGCTGCGCGAGGGATTGTGCGGGCCGCGATAGCGCGCCGCGGCTGTATCGGGTCGGCTCGATCGGGAGCCGATGCTCGTAATACCAGGCGGAGAAGCTTGATTCCCTGCCGTCGTAGCGAAGCTCGATCTCGCCGCGCTCGAGAGCTTCGCCATAGGGCGTTCCGAGGACCGGCAGCAGCACGACACCCTGCGGCCGGTGCGGCAGCGCGCTCCAGTCGATATCGAAGCAAGCAGCATAAGGCGATTTCGGACCCCATTCGAGCACGTCGAGCCACCAGGCATTGTCGGCGTAGAGAATGCCCATGTGGTTCGGCACGAAATCGAGAATGAGGCCGATATCCGCCTTGGCGAGCGCCTCGGACAGGCGCTGGAATCCTGCTTCGCCGCCGAATTCCGGGTTGAGCGAATTATGGTCGACGATGTCGTAGCCATGCGTGCTGCCCGAGCGCGCCTTGAGAAACGGCGAGGCGTAGAGATGGCTGATGCCGAGCGCCTTGAGATAGGGCACGATCGCGGCCGCATCGTCGAATCCGAAGCTCGGCGAGAATTGCAGCCGATAGGTGGCGAGGGGGACGGCGGGCGGCATCATCGGTCTCCGATGCTCCAGAACACCGACCAGGGCGGCAGCCTTTGCTGCGGCTCGCCGCCCCAGATCGGCTGGCCGCTCGGCAACAGGCCGGGTCGCTCGACGCTGGCGGCGGACAAGTTGGCGAGCAGCATCAATGTGCGGCCGTCACCAAGCCGCCAATGCGCGGTCAACACGCAATCCTCGCATCGCGCCGCGCCGAATTTCGTGCCGGCAAGGCGCGGCGCAAGCTCTCGCCGCCGCGTCGTCAGGAGATCGCGAACGAGTGCGAGCCGCTTGCGTCCCGCCGGCCTCGCCCGCGCGTCCCAATCGAGCACCGCCGAGCGAAAGGTCTCTTCCGCCAGCGGATCGGGAATCTCGCCGCCGACTTCGGCATAGGCCGGCTCGAATTCCTGCCGGCGTCCCCTGCGGACGGCTTCACCCAGCTCGCCGTGAAAATCGCAGAAGAACGGGAACGGCCGGGTCGAGCCCCATTCCTCCCCCATGAACAAGAGCGGCGGCATCGGCGCGAGCAGAGTGACCGCGAGCGCGGCCGCAAGCGCTGATTCGTCGGCTTGCGTCGACAACCGATTGCCCAGGGGGCGATTGCCGATCTGGTCGTGGTTCTGCAGGAAATCGACGAACGCCAATGGCGAGAGCGCGCCGGACGGCTCGCCCCGGCGCCGGCCCTTGCGGTGCGCCGAGACTTCACCCTGATAGGCGAAGCCCGAGCCCAGGACGCGCGCGATATGGCGACGCGGATCGGGGGCGTAGTCCTGGTAATAGCCTTTGTCCTCCCCGGTCAGCAGGAGGTGCCAGGCGTGATGATAGTCGTCATTCCATTGCGCCCGGTATTTGCCCTGGGGCGGATCGGCGTCGGGATCGATGAGGCTCGCCCGGTTGTCGTCGTTCTCCACCATGAGGTGGATCATCCGGCCGCTGACGGCCGCGAGCTCGCCGACCACGCGACTGAGGTCGTGCAGGATCGACGGCTCGCCGGGCTCGGCGATGGCGTGGACGGCATCGAGACGCAGGCCGTCGAAACGATAGGTCCGCAGCCAGTGCAGCGCGTTCTCGATCGCGAAGGCGCGTACCTGGGGCACGCGATAATCGATGGCATGTCCCCAAGGCGTCTCCGTGCTGGCGAAGAAACGCGGCGCGTAGCGCGGCAGATAATTCCCCTCGGGCCCGAGGTGGTTGTAGACCACATCGAGAAAGACCATCAGGCCGCGCAGATGCGCGGCATCGATCAGGGCCTTGAGGTCTTCCGGCCGGCCATAGGCGCTGTCGGGTGCATAGGGAAGGACGCCGTCGTAGCCCCAGTTGTAGCGCCCGGCGAAATCGGCAATCGGCATCAGCTCGATCGCGGTCAGTCCGGTCTCGCGGACATGGTCGAGCTTCTCGATCGCCGAGCGGAAGCTGCCGCCGGGCGTGAACGTTCCAGCATGCAATTCGAGGATGGCCGTCTCCTGCCACCGCCGCCCACGCCAATCCTTTGCGCGCCACGCGAACTTGGCGTGGTCGATGACCTCGCTCGGGCCCGAGACGTCCTCGGGCTGGAAGTGCGAGCCTGGATCGGGGACGTCGATCTCGCCATCGATGCGGTATTTGTAGAGCGTTCCCGCGCGCGCCCCCGCGATCGTGGTCTCGTACCAGCCCTCGGGGTGCGGCCGCATCGGATGCGCGCGCTCGAGCAGCAATTCGACCCGCTTGGCGGCCGGGGCCCAGAGCCGGAAGGTGACCCCGTCGGCATGGAGCTCGGAGCCGAAGCGCGTGTTGGCACTCATGGCGTCCCCGAAAACACCAGAACCGAACGCGGCGGCGCCTGCGACTTCTCGCCCGATGTGAGCTGCCGGCCTGGCTGCGCGTTCGGCGAGGTGTCGAGGACCAGGGTCCAGCGGCTGCATTCGGGCAGCGTCGGCAAGAGGAATTCGATCGTCTCGGGCGCGCCGTTGAGGACGATGTAGAGCGGCGTCTGCCCTTGCTGCACCGGGCCCAGCACGTAGGAGAGAAAACGGCCCTCCGGAAAATTCCAGTCCGGCTCCTTCATTTCGGTCGCCTCCGGCGTGAGCCACAACACGCCGTGCGAGCCGTCGGGGCGGCGGCCCTCGACGAAGCGGCGGGGGCGGAGCTGGGGAAACCGATAGCGCAGCTCGCTGAGCTGGGCGACCAGCGCGGTCATGTCCTCTCCCTCGCGGCCGAGCGCCGACCAGTCGACCCAGCCGATCGGATTGTCCTGGCAATAGGCGTTGTTGTTGCCGCCCTGGCTGTTGCCGACTTCGTCGCCCGCGAGCAGCAGCGGCACGCCCTGCGCGAGCAGAAGGCTCGACAGCAGATTGCGCCGTAATTGCCGTCTCAATTCGAGGATCTTCGGATCGTCCGTCGGTCCTTCGACCCCGCAATTGGTGCTGTGATTGTCATCCGAACCGTCCCGGTTGTCTTCGACGTTGGCCTCGTTGTGCTTGCGTTCGTAGCTGACCAGATCGGCGAGCGTGAAGCCGTCGTGGACGGTGACATGGTTGATGCTGGCCCGCGGACTGCGGCTGTCGTGGTTGAAGAGGTCGGTGGAGGCGGTCATGCGCCCGCCGACATCGCCGATGAGATGTCCTTCGCCACCCCAATAGCGGCGCAGCGTGCGGCGGAAACGGTCGTTCCATTCCGACCACCCGGCCGGAAAGCGGCCGACCTGATAGCCCTCGGGACCGAGATCCCAAGGCTCGGCGACCAGTTTCACCTCGGTCAGGACGGGATCTTGCCGGATCGCCGCAAAGAAGGCCGCGCCGCGATCGAACCCGTTCGGCCCGCGGCCGAGCGTGGTCGCGAGATCGAAGCGGAATCCGTCGACGTGGCAGGTCTCGACCCAATAGCGCAGCGAGTCCATCACCATCTGCAGCACCCGCGGATGGGCCAGGTTGAGCGCGTTGCCGGTGCCGGTGAAATCCTCGTAATAGCGCGGCTCACCGGACTTGAGCCAATAATAGGAGGTGTTGTCGATGCCACGGAAGCTCAGCGTCGGCCCGAGATGATTTCCTTCCGCGGTGTGATTGTAGACGACGTCGAGCACGATCTCGAACCCGGCATCGTGGAGCCGCGAGACGGTCGAGCGGAAGGCGTCGAGCGGCCCATCCGCCCCGTAGCGCGATTCGGGAGCGAAGAAGCACAGCGTGTTGTAGCCCCAGTAGTTGCCGAGGCCGCGTTCGATCAGTAGCCTCTCGTCGACGAAGGCGTGAATCGGAAGCAGCTCCAGCGTGGTCACGCCAAGCTGCTTGAGATGGTGGATCACCGATGGCGCCGTGAGCCCGCGGAAGGTGCCGCGCCAGGCGGGCGGCACGTCGTCGCGCTGCTGGGTCAATCCTTTGACGTGGGCCTCGTAGATGATCGTGTCTTCCCAGGCGATGAGGGGTCTGCGCTCCTCGCCCCAGGTGAAAGCCTCGTCGAGCACGACGGCCTTCGGCATGCCGCGCGCATTGTCGCGCCGATCGAAGGAGAGGTCGGCCCGTGGACTGCCGGCGCGATAGCCGAAATGTGCATCACTCCAGACCAGCCGCCCGGCCAGGCGTTTGGCATAGGGATCGACGAGCAGCTTGTTGGGATTGAAGCGAAAGCCGCGCTCAGGCTCATAGGGTCCATGCACCCGGTAGCCATAGACCTGCCTCGGCACGACATCGTTCAGATAGCAGTGCCAGACATCCTCGGTGCGCTCCGGGATCGAAATGCGTTCAAGCTCGCGCCGCCCCTGGTTATCGAACAGGCAAAGCTCGACCTTCTCGGCATTGGCGGAAAACAGCGCGAAATTGGTCCCGCGTCCGTCCCAGGTGGACCCGAGCGGATGCGGCGCACCAGCCGAAAGCCGCATGCTAGCGCTCCGGGACGAGAAAAATTGCAGCAAGCGGCGGTATGACAAGGCTGACCTCGGGGACCATGCCCTCGTCCAACGTCCTCACTGCGCCGCCGTTCCCGACATTGCTGCCGCCATAGAGCGCCGCATCGGTATTGATGAGCTCGCGCCAGGTCCCTGAGAACGGCACTTTGATGCGATAGTCCCGATAGACCTCGGGAGTGAAGTTGACGACCACCAGGCAGCGGTCGTGGCTCTCCCTCCCCTTTCGCAGCCAGGCGAAAACGCTGCGATTGGCATCGTGCATCACGAGCCACTCGAAGCCGGCGCCGTCGCAGTCGAGCTCGTGCAAGGCCGGCAGCGTCCGGTAGAGGCGATTGAGGTCGCGCACCAGGGTCTGGACCCCGGCATGACGCGGCTCGCCGATGAGATGCCAGTCGAGCGAGCGGTCGTGGCTCCACTCGTTCGGTTGGCCGAACTCGCTGCCCATGAACATCAGCTTCTTGCCGGGATGGCCGAACATGAAGCCGTAATAGGCGCGCAGGTTCGCGAACCGCTGCCAGTCGTCGCCGGGCATGCGGCCGATGATCGAACGCTTGCCATGCACGACCTCGTCGTGGGAGAGCGGCAGGATGAAGTTCTCGAAGAACGCGTAATGCAGCCCGAACAGGATCTGGCCGTGATGATGCTTGCGGTGGATCGGGTCTTTGCCGATGTAGTCGAGGGTGTCGTGCATCCAGCCCATGTTCCACTTGTAGCCGAAGCCGAGGCCTCCCCAATCGACCGGCCGCGAGACTATGGGCCAGGCGGTGGACTCTTCGGCGGCCGTGGTTGCCGGCGGGAAGCGCGAGAAGACTTCGGAATTGAAACGGCGCAGGAAGGCGATCGCCTCGAGGTTCTCCCGCCCGCCATACTTGTTGGGAATCCAGCCGCCTTCCGGCCGGCTGTAATCAAGGTACAGCATCGAGGCGACTGCATCGACGCGAAGCCCGTCGACCCCGTAGCGGTCGAGCCAAAACAGACCGCTGGCGAGCAGAAAATTGGTGACCTCGGTGCGTCCGTAATTATAGATGAGCGTGTTCCAGTCGAGATGCCGGCCCTGTTTCGGGTCGACATGCTCGTAGAGAGCGGTGCCGTCGAACTGACCGAGCCCATGCGGGTCGTCGGGAAAATGTCCCGGCACCCAATCGAGCCACACCGCCAAGCCCGCCCGGTGACAGGCGTCGATCAGCGCGGCGAAATCGGCAGGCCCGCCGAACCGGCTCGTCGGCGCAAAAAGGCCGGTCGGCTGGTAGCCCCAGGAGCCATCGAAGGGATGTTCGGTCACCGGCAGGAATTCGAGATGGGTGAACCCCATGTCGCGGGCATAGGCGGGCAACACCTCGGCCAATTCGCGGTAAGNNNAAGTGAGCCAGCGGTCGTCCTGCGGCCGTCGCCGCCAGGAGCCGAGATGGACCTCATAGATCGAGATCGGCGCGCCCAAGGCATTCATTCCGGCAGGCGCCGGCTGCGGGTACGGCAACGCCTTCTCATCGACCACGATCGACGCCGTTTGCGGTCGCAGCTCGGCCGCGAAAGCCACCGGATCGGATTTCAATGGCAGCATCTCTCCGCGCGGGCCGACGATTTCATATTTGTACTTGTCGCCGGCCTTGGCGCCCGGCACGAAAATCTCCCAAAAGCCGTTGCCGCGCACGCGCATGGCGTGGCGCCGCCCATCCCAGAAGTTGAAATCGCCGACGACGCTCACACGCCGGGCATCGGGCGCCAACACCGCGAAGGCCACGCCCGCGACCCCATCGTGCACCATCGCATGGGCGCCGAGCTTCTCGTAGAGGTGCATATGAGTGCCCTCGCCGAGCAAATAGAGGTCGAGGTCGGACAGCACCGGGGGAAAGCGATAGGGGTCTTCGAGTTCGACCACGCGCTCTCCGAACCGCGCGCGCACGCGATAGCGCCGCGTTCCATTGCTCAGGCGCCCTGCGAACAGGCCCGCCTCGTGCATGCGGCAAAGCTCGCTCTCATGCCCCTCATCATCGACGACCTTGACCTCCTCGGCATCGGGGAGAAAGACGCGCACCACCGGCGTGCCGCCTTCGACATGCAGGCCGAGATAGTGGAAGGGGTCGGAATGGCGCCCTTCGATCACGGCACTGGCTTCGGTCGGGAGCGTGGTCATGGCGCCACCCGTTCCCCACGCGCGAGAATGCGCCAGGTGCCGGCGAGCGGCACGCGCAGCCAATCCGGCCGGTGCGCGAGCTCGTATTCGATCTCGTAGAAAGCCTTTTCCAACAGGAAGAAATCGAGCAGGCGATCGGCTTCCTGCGGGTCGCGCGGCCAAAGCCGGGGGTCGGTGAGAAAGTCCCGATAGGCCGACAGGACGGCGGCAACCGAATGCTCGCGCCAATCATCGAGCGCGCGGGCGATCTTGCCTTGCTCGTCCGGCGCCGATTTCAGCGCGCGCTCGAGCGCCGCGGTCGCGGAATAATCGATCGAGCGGATGAGACCGGCGACATCGCGCGCGGCAGGCGCCTTGTGCCGCCGCTCGGCGAGGCTGCGCCGCGGCTCACCCTCGAAGTCGATGATGTAGACGTCCTCCTTCACGATCAGCATCTGGCCGAGATGGAAGTCGCCATGGTGGCGAATCTTCATCGCGTCGATCGTCTCGGGAAGCAGCTCGCGCAGCCTTGCCGGCAGCAGTTCGCGATAGGCGAGAAGCGCATCGGCCAGCGCCCGTTCGCCCTCCTTCAGGTCGGCCCGGCGGCGCGCCAATTCATCGAGTGCAAGGTCGGCGCGCTGCAGCAGGTCACCGATCCAGGTCCGCGCATCCTCCCGGATGACCGGCTCGGGCGCGAAGGCGGCGAGGTCGGAGCGGCTGGCCAGCGCAAGCTGCATCTCGGCCACTCGCCGCCCGATCTGGCGGACGCGCCGCAAATAAGCCGCCTCTTCATCGCTTTCCACCGCGGCCTCGGTCGTGAGCAGGCGCTGCTCCTCGACGAAGCGGTCAAGATAGGCGCCGGTCACCGACCAGGCGTCGCCCTGATTCTCGACAAAGCGATGCACCACCGCGACCGCGGTGCGCACGTCGTTCTCGACCAGCTCCGCCGTCCCCAACAGAGCGGGCGCATTTTCGAATCCGACCGTTTGGGTCAGGAACTGCCCGACCTCGATTTCCGGATTGGTCCCCGGCTCAAGCCGCCGGAAGAGCTTCACGACATAATGGTTTCCGACCAGCAAGGTCGTATTCGATTGCTCGGTGTCGACGGCGCGGACATTCTCGATCGTCGTCGGGGCTATCTGGAAAGAGCTGCTGGTCGGCTTGAACTCCAATCGCCGGCCATCGGCCTCGACCGCCTCGCCGGCGCGCACTCCTTCGAGCAGGAAGGAGACGAAATCGACGTCGGCAGAGGCGTCGAACAACGTTCCCTCGCGCGGGCCGCGTCGTACCGCCGCGACCGCGTTCGGATTCTGCCGCTCGCGGTGGAAGCGATTCCATTTGATCGTGAGCGGCAGGAGGTACTGCGCCGTTTCGCGCCCTTTCGCCTCGACCAATGCGAGCGCGAGGCCGGGATCGCGCGCGGCGAGCGGGATCGTCGCGGCGACGCGAGTCGCGATCGACGAGTTGCCCCTTTCGGCGAACCAGCGGCGGTTGGCGAGGAACGCGGGAAGAACGTCGCGTGCCAGAATCGATCCGGTGCGGCCCTGCACCAGCGAGCTCCAGCCATTGGTGACAACGAGCGTTTCGAATTCGGGAACGATGCTCGGCGCTTCCGCGGCGCCGGAGGGCTCGCTGAGCTGGAACCAGAAGAAGCCATAAGGCGCGAGCGTGATCAGGTAGGGTTGATCGCCGATCGGGGGAAATTTCGTTCGGCCGAGCAGCTCGAGCGGAACGCGTCCGCGCCATGGGGCGAGATCGATTTCGGCGGCCTGCGCCGAACGCGACAGATTGGCGACGCACAAAAGGACTTCGCTCTCGTATTGCCGGACATAGACCAGGACGGAACGGTTCGTCGGCCGAATGAAGGCGAGCGAGCCGCGGCCGAACACTTTGCTCGACTTGCGGACCGAAATCAGGCGTTTGGTCCAGCTCAACAGCGAGGCGAGGCTGCGCGATTGCGCTTCCACGTTCACTGCCTCGTAGCCATAGACCGGGTCCATGATCATCGGCAGGCACAGACGCGCGGGATCGCAGCGCGAGAACCCGCCGTTGCGGTCAGGCGTCCACTGCATGGGCGTGCGCACGCCATTGCGATCGCCGAGATAGATATTGTCGCCCATCCCGATCTCGTCGCCGTAATAGATTGTCGGCGTGCCTGGAAACGACATCAGCAGCGACTTCATCAGCTCGATCTTGCGGCGGTCGTTGTCCATCAAGGGTGCGAGCCGGCGCCTGATCCCGAGATTGATGCGCGCCCGCGGATCGGTGGCATAGGTCGACCAGAGATAATCGCGCTCGGCATCGGTCACCATTTCCAATGTGAGTTCGTCGTGATTGCGAAGGAACAGGGCCCACTGGCAGTTGCCAGGGATGTCCGGCGTCTGACGCAGAATGTCGGCGATCGGGAACCGGTCCTCCTGCGCGATCGCCATGAAGATCCGCGGCATCAGCGGGAAATGGTAGGCCATGTGGCACTCGTCGCCGTCGCCGAAATAGGCGCTGACGTCCTCGGGCCACTGGTTGGCCTCCGCCAGAAGGAGCTTGCCGGGCGCGTAGGAATCGAGCGCCGCCCTGATCTTCTTGATGATCGCGTGGGTCTCGGGAAGGTTCTCGTTGTTCGTCCCCTCGCGCTCGCAAAGGTAGGGAATCGCGTCCAGCCGGAACCCGTCGACCCCGAGATCGATCCATCGCCGCATGACCTGGATGATGGCGAGCAGCACGCGCGGATTGTCGTAGTTGAGATCGGGTTGATGCGAGAAGAACCGGTGCCAGTAATAGGCGCCGGCAACGGGATCCCAGGCCCAATTCGATTTCTCGGCATCGTTGAAGATGATCCGGGTCGCGGCATAGCGCTGGTCGGTGTCGCTCCAAACATACCAGTTGCGCGCATCGGAGCTCGGCTTGCTGCGCCGCGCCCGCTTGAACCAGGGATGCTGGTCGGACGTGTGATTGATCACGAGCTCGGTGATCACCCGCAGCTTTCGGCGCTTCGCTTCCTGCATGAAGCGGCGGAAATCCTGCATCGTCCCGAAGTCGGCGTTGACGCGGCGGTAGTCGGCAATGTCGTAGCCGTCGTCGCGGCCAGGCGAGGGATAGAAGGGCAGCAGCCAAAGGGCTGTCACGCCAAGGTCCTGCAGATAATCGAGCCGGTCGGTAAGGCCCGCGAAGTCGCCGATCCCGTCATTGTTGCTGTCGGCGAACGCCTTGACGTGAAGCTGATAGATGATGGCGTCCTTGAACCAGAGCTCGTCGCCCTGGAGCTTCGCTTCGGTCTTGATCTCCGGCGCGATGTTCACGACACGACCTTCATCACGCGAAGCAGCGGAACACGAGAGCGGGGTCTTGATCCGGGTTGGCGCGCAGCCGGACCCCGCCCCATTCGATGGTGTGGCGCTGGCCGGTCACCAGGTTTTCGATGGCGCCGACGCGGCGGCCTGCGCCAGGGGGGCCGATCTCGATGTCGCCGAAATGGAACCAGAACTCCCGCGGCGCCTTCGTCAGCGCCACCGCAACCGCCACGGCGTTGCCGCCCGCAACCGATTCCTTGACGAAACCGATGACCTCGCCGTCGTCGACCGCGGCGAAGCGCAAGTTGCCGGTTTGCAGCAAGGCGGGATTGCTTTTCCGTATCCGGTTGAGGCGGGCGATATAGTCCTTGATGTTTCCAGGCTTGTTCCAGTCGCGCACTTTGAGTTCATATTTCTCGGAATTGAGATATTCCTCTTTGCCCGGGATCGGCTCGTGCTCGAGGAGCTCGAAACCGTTGTAGATGCCGTAGCTGCCCGCGAGCGTCGCAGCGAGTGCCACGCGCGCCTTGAAAATCCACGGCTCTCCCGTCTGCAAGTGGATCGGCAGGATGTCGGGGGTGTTGACGAAGAAGTTCGGGCGGAAATATTCGCGCTCCGGGTAGCGTGTGATTTCGCTCAAATAGGCCTGCAGCTCCTCTTTGCCGGTACGCCAAGTGAAATAGGTATAGGACTGGCTGAAGCCAAGCTTGGCGAGCGCCTTCATGACCTTCGGCCGGGTGAAGGCCTCCGAGAGGAAAACGACGTTCGGATCGGCGGATTGGACTTCGCGGATCAGCCATTCCCAGAAGGCGAAGGGCTTGGTGTGCGGATTGTCGACCCGGAAGATGCGCACGCCCTGCCGGACCCAGAACAACACCACGTCGCGCAGCGCCTTCCAAAGGCTCTCGCTGTCGGCGCAGGAGAAATCGGGATTGACGATATCCTCGTATTTCTTCGGCGGGTTCTCGGCATATTGGATCGAACCATCGGGCCGCCGCTTGAACCAGTCGGGGTGCTGCGCGAGCCAAGGGTGATCGAGCGAGCATTGAACGGCGAAATCGAGCGCGATCTCCATTCCATGCTCGGCGCAGGCCGCGACCAGGCGGCGGAAGTCATCGAGCGTACCGAGTTCGGGATGGACCGCGTCGTGGCCGCCCTCCGAAGAGCCGATCGCATAGAGGCTTCCTGGATCGCCGGGCGCCGCGCGCAGCGCGTTGTTGCGCCCCTTGCGGTTGGTGCGGCCAATCGGATGGATGGGGGTGAGATAAAGGACATCGAAGCCGAGCGCGGCGATGTCCGGGATCCGGCGAATGGCATCCTCGAACGTTCCGTGTCGTCCCGGAATGGTCCCTTGGCTCCGAGGCACCATTTCATACCAGGCGCCAGCCCTGGCCAGCGGCCGATCCGCGACCAGCGGAAAAATGGCGCTTCGCGTCAGATCCGATTGATGAGCCTTCGAAGCCGCTGCCGCAACCTCCTCCGTCAGCAGCGTCTCCGGGTCGCCCACCTCGGATTTTCGACAGAGCTCGCCGACCGAGCGAGCACGAACCTCGCTGCGCGGTTTCAAGTTTGACAGAAGATTACGGCCCACCCGGGCTTCCAGCGTGACGTCGAGCCCCGCCTCGCGCTTGGCGCGATAATCACGGCGCCAGGTGGCAAAGACATCGGTCCAGGCTTCAATGGCATAGAGATAGCGGCCTGGCTTCGGGGGGGTAAAACTGGCAGTCCAGCGGTCGTTGCCGTCGAGATCCATCGCGACCCGCGACCACCGGGTCGCGGCCTCAGGCCGCCACAAGACCTCTGCGGCAAGCACTGCATGGCCATCGCGGAAAATATCCGCCCACACTTCCACACCCTCGCCGGTGATCCGCTTGACCGCGAAGCGGCCTGCATCAACAGCGGGGTACACATCCTCGATATAGATGCGACGACCCGACAGGCCGCCGACCGAAGAGATAGCCGCGTTCGCTGTCACGTTTCGACCGTTGCGCCCTTCTCGCAAGCCTCTGTATGGCAGCGGGACCAATAGAATGGAACCGACAACATCGCCTTTTGGTTCCGTTGCTTAGGGGGCTCGCGACCGCATTGCACAAAACGGCGGGACAAAGTCGCATTGCACCAAAGGATTACGCTTGGAACAACCCCTGCCGACGGGAAATCCTGTCACCAGGCTGCCAGAGGGCCGAGGCCGCCGCCGTTGCAGCCGCAGTCGCAAAGGCCGCGGCGCCCGTTGCGAGCAAGCTGCGCCGGCTCGCATCCATGGTCTTCCTCCGGTGCTCGCTAACGGGTCGCTGCAAACGCGATCGGCGCGTCGGCGAAAATCTTGTACTGCTGCGATCTCGGCTTCGTCTTGTCGTCCTCGTTGACGTATTGGATCGAGCTTTTTCCAAGCAGCTCCCGCGGCAAGATCATCACGCGGATGAAGCGCGTCGGACGGTCCGCCGCCTGCGCGAAGACTGGATCGGGCCCGCTCTCGTACCACGCGCCGCCCGGACCGTAGGAGGTCGAGCGGCCATGGGTGTCGATGCGGATGCCGCCCTCGATCAGGCAGCGGATGCCAGGCCCCTGATGCCGGTGCAGATGGGCACAGCCGCCCGGCGGAAAGGCCACGCTGTCGCCGCGCAGCAGCAGGTTGCCTTTCGGCAAGGGATCGAGCGAGGCCGCGAGCTTTTGGCGCGAGGTCGCGCCGAGACCCTCGAT
>WNGL01010152.1_pt1 | contig 14793 bp, 13 predicted proteins | sample 5400591 | NCBI WGS metagenome assembly WNGL01 (sample SAMN13153377, study PRJNA577476) | soil metagenome | isolation source: 80 cm soil or saprolite under Garry oak tree replicate 1 | place: USA:California | collected 2016-06-15
GTACCATACTCTCACAATCTTAACCAGTTCTTAACCGAGTTCAGCTTAACTCGATACCCTGTTTGCGTGCCAGGAACTCTAGTTTTCCCACAAGATTTTCGATGACCTGGTCCCACAGGAACTGCTTTGCTGTACTGCGACCGGTGGAGCGGATGCGCTCCTGCTCTTCCGGATGGCGGCGCAAGTGGAGGAGATACCCCACAATCTCATCCGGATCATCTGTTTCAGTGACGATAGCATTCTCAAACGAGATAGCGTAATCCTCGCCTGTGCTACCAGTGACGGCGATCCCTCCTGCCGCCATGGCTTCGAGAGCGACCAGGCCGAAGGGCTCGTGGCCGCTATTCGCCAGCGTAACATCCGCGGCGGCGTAGGTGGTACGCACAAAATCTTCGGGGAGGAAGAAACGCAGGTTATAAATGTCGGCGGTGCCAGCCTTTGAAATGGTATCCATGCATTGTTTCAAGTTCGGACGGCTGGCCACGACATCTTTGATAGTCAGGCCCAGGTGATAGGCGTGAAGTAGGACTTCGGCCCCGTGTGGCTCTATACCACCGCGTACAAAGAGAGAGACCGGATGGCCGCTGTGCTTGAGACGCGCCACGGCCTCTACAGCCATAATCCAGCGTTTGTCGGGATCAAAGCGCCCGATCTTAAAGCAGAAGAGGTGGCGCGGATCACCCTGGCGAACAATCTCGCGCAAGCGTTTCACATCCTTTGGATTAACTGGCGTGAGATGCCGCGCGGGAATGCCATTGGGGATGACAAGCGGGTTGACCCCGTAGCTCCACATCTTGTGCTTCATGTACTTACTGACCGTGCACAGCGTCGAGACGAAGCTGAGTCGCCCCCAGTTGATGCGGTGCAAGGACATCAGGCTGTTCAGGTTCCACAATATCAAGACTTTTTGACGCAGCCCATACCAGTATAACAGGTCAGAGATGCGGCATATTGTTTCGGATGTATGCCAGTCCTCACCCATAATGACCACTGTTTTGCCCTCGGCCTGTGCCGGGCGCACAATATCATTATAAATATGCAGTGGGACGCTATCGTTGTAGTCCTTCAGCTTCGACTCTTCGCCGTCATAGACGCCATTGGGATAGTATGTGCTGAGCCATTGTGACCAGCGCTTGAGTATCAGGCGGCCGTCAACGCGCACTTCTTCACTGGGCTTATCGGGGGCGCCAATGAAAATAAGGTGGGTGGTGTAGCCTAGTTGGGCCAGGGCTTCGCTCAATTCTGTGACGCGTGTACCTAAACCCCCGGCGGTAGAATAAACATCAGGCCCTTCAAAACACAGGAGTACAAACATCGTGTTATTTGGGGAGATGGCTCCGTCTAGCTCTATCATAGTACATTAACCTCTGAAGTCTTTTAAAACAAAGTATATCACAACACCATAAGGGCAAGAGCAACCCCTGACCCCCCCCACAATAGGTTTTTTGGAGCAGATCCGCATGGGACATGATCAATCGGGCCTCTACTCCAAGATGTGATATACTCAAGTCATTAATGTAGGGGCCCAATTATGCCCTTTAACAAAATACCTGGGCCAACCGTAGGGGCCGATTTATCGTGCCCATCGCCGATTTATCGGCCCTCGGGGAAATCCATCACATCCCCTCATCAATTTGTTAAACAGCATTATCGCGCCCCAGGGGCGGCTTTCAACAGTAGGTTTTTTGGGGCAGATCGTCACAGTCGTAGGGGCGGGAGAGGTGAGGAGTGGAGTGGGGACGCTTGCGTCGCCCATGGGGGGCAGGTGGGAAGCGGCAGGGGAACAGGACGCCGGGCGACCCAAGGGTCCCCACCCTTTCTCCCTGCCACCCCCGCCCCTACGAGACGAACCCGCTTCCCTGCTCGTTTCACAAACTACCTACACTTGAGAGCCCAGGCACGGGAGGCCACTACACCCGTCAATTGTAGGCTGCAATGATGCAGCATCTCTTTAGTAATGAGGAGCAAACTACCCATGGGACGGCTAGAAGGTCGTGTAGCCTTTGTCACAGGCGCAAGTAGAGGAATCGGAGCCGCGACAGCCCTCCGCATGGCGGAAGAAGGAGCGCGTGTTGCGCTTGCCGATATAGACACAGAAGGCTGCCTACAAGTGTCGGCTGAGTTGGACCGCCTTGGCTTAGAAAGCCTCATCGTGGCCTGCAATGTAACCGACGGCGCAATGGTAAATGAAGCCGTGGAGCAGACCGCCAGCCGCTTCGGACGCCTGGATATTCTCGTCAACAATGCGGGAGTCGTACGTGATAATATGCTCTTTAAAATGTCCGAGGATGAGTGGGATGCCGTCATGAATGTGCATCTCAAGGGAGCGTTCCTTTGTAGCCGTGCCGCGCAGAAATACATGGTGGAGCAGAAGTATGGGCGTATCGTCTCACTCTCTTCGACTTCTGCCCTTGGCAATCGTGGCCAGGCGAACTATTCCTCCGCCAAAGCTGGCTTGCAAGGATTTACGCGCACCTTAGCTATCGAGCTTGGTCCATTTGGTATCACGGTCAATGCCGTCGCTCCCGGCTTTATTGACACAGAAATGACTCGCGCCACTGCCCGTCGCCAGGGCATCGAACACGAACATAGAATCGCCGAGGCTTCTAAGGTCATTCCAGTACGTCGCGTTGGACAGCCACGAGATGTCGCCAACGTCATCTGTTTCCTAAGTTCTGATGAAGCCGGTTTTGTCAGCGGCCAGATCATCTACGTAGCAGGCGGACCTCGCGGCTAATAGACGTCAATGTAACCTGTAATTACATGCAGAAGGGGCGATAGCTATGCACTCTTTGGAACGCCGGCAGGCGATCATCGTTCTCGATTTTGGCTCTCAATATAGTCGGCTGATTACCCGCCGCGTGCGCGAATGTCACGTGTATAGCGAACTTGTGCCCGCGACTACTACCCTGGCGCAGCTCCAACAGAATCCGCACCTTGACATCAAGGGCTTTATCCTCTCTGGCGGCCCATCGAGCGTGTACGATGAGCAAGCGCCCCTCTGTGACCCGGCTATCCTGCATAGCGGCTTACCCGTTCTTGGTATCTGCTATGGCATGCACTTGCTGGCCCAACAGCTCGGCGGCCATGTCGCCCACTTTAGTGGACAACGCGAGTACGGCCCCGCCACTATCGAAGTGCTGCCCGCCGCGGCACGCGACTGGCAAACCTTCCGTATTTTTGCAGGGATCGATAGTTCTCCTACCCAGACCGACCCGTTGGGACCGCTATCTGAAGCGGTGCCGCATCCTGAGCCGCATCCTGTACGCCTGCCTGTCTGGATGAGCCATGGTGATAGCGTAGACGTGCTGCCGGCCGGTTTTGTCGCCCTTGCCAGTACCGGGAGCACTTCCGTGGCGGCTATCGCACATCCAGGAGGCCTGGTTGGGCTGCAATTTCATCCAGAAGTGACCCATACCCCGCAGGGTACCCGGATCATTCGCAACTTCCTCTACCATATCTGTAACTGCGAACCTTCCTGGACTCCTGGCTCAGTCATTGAAGAAACAACCGCACAGATATCCAAACAGGTAGGTGATGGGCGGGTAATTTGCGGCCTTTCAGGCGGCGTCGATTCAGCCGTCGCGGCCTTGCTTGTTCACCATGCCATAGGCAGTCAGCTCACCTGCATTTTCGTCGATACTGGCTGTCTGCGTGCAGGCGAACGCGAGCAGGTCACTGGTACTTTCAGCGATCACCTGCACATCCCGCTCGTCGTTGTCGATGCGCGCGAGCGTTTCCTGGCCCGCCTGGCCCATGTCGTCGATCCCGAGCAGAAGCGCAGGATCATCGGTGAAGAGTTCATTCGCGTTTTCGAGGAAGAGGCTCGGCGCCTGGAGCAGCAGGGTGGGCCCATCACCTTCCTGGCCCAGGGCACCCTTTACCCCGACGTGATCGAGAGTACCAGCCACGACACCGCCACCACCGCCACACGCATTAAGACGCATCATAACGTGGGTGGATTGCCCGAAGATATGTCCCTCAAGCTGATTGAGCCCCTGCGCTTCCTCTTCAAAGATGAGGTGCGCGAGATAGGTCTGGCTCTTGGCCTGCCCGGAGAATGGGTCTGGCGTCATCCCTTCCCGGGTCCCGGCCTGGCAATACGCGTCATCGGCGCCGTTGACGAGGAACGCCTGGCAACCCTGCGCGCCGCCGACGCCATCGTCATCGAAGAGATCCGCCGCGCCGGCATCTACCGCGAACTCGGCCAGGCCTTCGCCGTCTTGACGCCGCTGCAAAGCGTCGGTGTCATGGGCGATTATCGTACCTACGCCAGTGTCGTCGCTGTGCGCGCCGTCACCACCGGCGACTTTATGACGGCAGACTGGGCGCGCATCTCACCAGACATCCTGGCCCGTATCTCCAACCGTATCGTCAACGAAGTGCCGGGGGTCAACCGCGTCGTATACGACATCACCTCCAAGCCCCCCGCCACCATCGAGTGGGAATAAACCAATGAGAGAGTTCGAAATACTAGCCCGCGGTCTCTACCGCCCCGACCAGCTCGAAATAACCTATGACCCATCCCTGAGCATGCCCACCACGCCAGCAATTCAGGAATGGATGGACACCCTCTGGCAACAAAAACTAACCACCGCTCAACAAAAAAGCATCCCCCTCTTCGACGCCCCACTATTCCGCCTCATCCACGCAGAAACGCGCCCCAACACTCAACACAAAAATACCTTCGTCCCACCCGTAGGGGCGGGGGATGGGCTGTGTGGGGAGGGGACCCTTGGGTCGCCCACGGCCAGGAGGGATGATCACCCCTTCGTCCCACCCGTAGGGGCGGGGGAAGGGCCGCGTGGGGAGGGGACCCTTGGGTCGCCCACGGCTGGAGCAGAGTCGCTCCATCTCACCCTCGGCAACACCAGCTACAAAGAATACGTCACAACTCGAGAACCATCCTTCGCCCACAATCACGCCCGCGAAGATTTAGGCAACGCCCTCTCCGTCTGCTCCGTCGTCGAAACAACCGACGGCCACATCCTCCTCGACAAACGACAGGGCGTAGACGTCTACGTTGGTCGTTACCACGTCATCGGCGGCTTCTTTGAACGCAACATCGACACAACGATAACAATTGCAACAACTGCAACAATTGCAACAACTGCAACAAACCCGGACCCCTTTGGAGCCATACGCCGCGAAATACGCGAAGAAACAGGCATCCAGGCCGCCGATATCGCAGATCAATACTGCCTTGGCGCCGTCTACGACCTGGCAACCCCTCACGCCGAACTCTGTTTCCTGACTCGCCTCAACATACCCCTCAACGAGGTGCGCCAGCGCGTCCCCGAAGAGCATGAGATCAAGCAACTACTCTCCCTCAACGTCACCGAAGAGAGCTTACGGGACTTTATCCTGACCAACCACGGCAACATTTCAGCCACCGGTGAGCCGAACCTGCTGCTGTACGGCGCAGTGAAATTCGGAAAGAGATGGTTTGAGGAGATTATGGGACGGCTATAGATAATAGCGTTGCAATATCACCATGACGCGGCGCGGAGGCCACGGCGTTCACGCCGTGGGGTCGTTGACTCACACAACAAACTCCCCCACATTCAAAATGCCCTCCGGATCCCACCGCCTCTTCAATCTTCGCATCAAATCAACTGCCTCTGGCTCATACCCCCACCGCTCTATCACCTCCCGCCAATCATCCGGCATATCCATCACCACCGCGTACCCACCCATCCCGCTAGCTGGTTGCCGCAACATCTCCACCCATGTACGAGCCTCTTCCGCATCCTCCACATGCGCACCAACAGCATAGATCAACCCATTACCCATATCGGCCAGAAATGCGCCCTCATTGAGCACATCTGCCTGGTCATCGATGTATGCCGCAACATCTTTCGCCGCCACCCCTGCCCGCACGAGCAGCTTTCCACGCGAGCCTTGCAGGTGCGCAGCCCATATATCTGTCCCCGATAACCCTTCAACCTCAATCGGTTCTGCTCCCCCCACTGTTCGCAATACTCCGCGTACCTGGTCAAGTTCGGCCTGCACATCTTCTGGTACACCTTCAGCCGTGTAAGCGAACATGTAAGGGCTTTGAGTACTACGCACGACTCCTGGTATAGCGCAATCCTTGCATAGCGCTATTGCCGAAGCCACCAGCGCTAATGGCAATAACTTTCTTGTCAAGGTCAATCCATGCCTGTAATCGTCAAATGGTACCAGCAACGTGCGTTGAGTGCGCGGCTTGACAACCAGTTTGAGCGTCACATCGGCTATCAGTCCCAGCGTACCGTGTGAACCAACAAAGACTTTGGTCAGGTCGAACCCTGCCACGTTTTTAATCACAGGCCGGCCCACGCGAATCACCCGCCCATCAGCCAGTGCGATTGATGCACACAGCACCAGGTCACGTATTGCGCCATAGCGCATGCGCATCGGCGCATTCACATTGGTAGCAATCAGCCCGCCAATAGTCGTTCCCGTCCAGGGAGCAGCCATTGGTACTTGCTTCTGCTCAAGCGCCAGGAAACTCTGGATTTCTGCCAGCGTCGTACCTGCACCCGCAGTTACATAGAGATCCTCCGCGGCATAGGTTGTAATTCCCCTCAATTGGGCGGTGCTCAGCACAAGAGAGTCACGCTGTCCCTCCGAGACTTCTAAACGCCCACGTATGTATATCTTCCGTTTATCCTTCGTCGCGGACAGCAGCACCCCAGCCGCATCCCCCACCGTCACCGGCAACACAACTCGTCCCGTAGGGGCGGGGGAGGTATGGAGTGGGGAGGGGACGCTTGCGTCGCCCCCGCCAGGGGAGGTTGAGACCTCATTCCCTGCTATGACACCGTTTTGGGCGACCCAAGGGTCCCCGCCCTTCTCCTCCCCACTCCCGCCCCAACGGGCGTATTCGTTTGGGTGAATGGATTGGGCGACCCAAGGGTCCCCACCCTTCTCCTCCCCACTCCCGCCCCAACGGGTGTCTTCGTTTGAGGAGAAGGTCAGGGTGAACCCTGTCGGCGCAGGAAATATTTTCCCCGGATTGAGCACATTCTTGGGATCGAAGACTTCTTTCACATCCCACATTGCCGCCAGTTCAGCATCATTGAACATCAACGGCATGAACTCTCTCTTCTCAATACCGATACCATGCTCTCCGCTCAGGCTACCATCTTTGCTAACGGCCAGTTCGACTATCTCATGCCCGGCCCTGTGCACGCGCTCCACCAGCTTTCTGTCTTCAGGATCTGGAATCAGAACTAATGGGTGAAGATTGCCATCACCTGCATGGAAGACATAACCCACGCGTAGTTGATATTTATTGCAAATCTGATTGACCTCAAACAGGGTCTCCGTCAGGCGGCTGCGCGGCACAGTGATGTCAATGGTATAATAGGCCGGGGCCAGGCGAGTAATAGCCCCGGCTGCACTTTTGCGCGCGAACCAGATCTGGTTGCGTTCTTCGCTGCTGCTGGCAACGCGCAGGTCGCGTCCACCATGTGCTTGCAAGATGTGCGCCACTTCAGCTATTTGCTGATCCAGGCTTGCAGGATAGCCATCCACGTCAATAATCAGGATGGCCTGCGCCTCAATTGGCAAACCAGCATGAGCAAACGGCTCGATGATCTGGATAATGTTCTGGTCCATCATCTCCATAGTCGCTGGCACCAGTCCGGCCGCGATGACTGCTGATACCCCTCTCCCAGCCTGCTCGACCGAGTCGAAAACGGCGAGCAGCGTCTTGATAGCAGGTGGGTTGCGCACCAGCCGCACAGTGATAGCAGTTATAAGTGCCAGCATACCCTCACTGCCAGTGAGCAGACCACAGAGATCATACTCGGGATAATCCAGTGCGCGCCCTCCAACGCGTACATGGCGACCGTCAGCCAGCACGACATCCAACCCCTGCACATAGTTGGAAGTGACCCCATATTTGAAACAGTGCGGCCCACCCGAGTTCTCTGCCACGTTACCGCCAACAGTCGAAGCCCGCTGGCTGGCCGGATCCGGCGGGAAATACATTCCCTTCATTTTCACCTGTTCGTCCAGCGCCAGGTTAATCACCGCTGGCTCGACTACAGCGCTGCGCCCGCGCTCATCAATCTCGAGGATACGCTTCATATGTGCAAATTCAACAATGATCCCGCCCCGATCAGCAACAGCGCCTCCCGAGAGACCCGTACCCGCACCGCGCGCAATCAGAGGCACCGCATGCTTGGCAGCCCAGCGAACGACACGCACAACATCTCTGGCTGAGTGGGGGAATACGACACCTTCTGGTCTCCCTCGATCCATGCCCGCGTCAACTTCATAGCTGATGAGCGAGGCCTGATCGGTAAATACCCGCCCAGGGGGTAACAGGGTTTTTAGAGAGCGTAGTTCGTGTTCTCGTAGCACAATTTGCAACCTTTTAGTGCGTAGGAACCCGATTATGCAGAATAACCAATTCATCCGGACGCTCGTAGGGGCCGATTTATCGCGCCCAGCGCCGATTGATCGGCCTCGGTGGATATTCCGCTCTCCGGATTATTGAGTAAATGTGCATTATCGTGCCCAGCGCCGATTATGCAGTTTCAAAAAATAAGACGGATGATGGAATCGGCCCCTCCACTGTCACCCTGAGCAAAGCGAAGGGTCTGTCGCACTAACCCGCCAGTGCATGCCTGGGCGGCATAGCGCGTCAATGTCACCCTGAGCGAAGCGAAGGGTCTGTCGCGCTGGGCGTCGAGATGCTTCGCGGAGTTTACACTGAGCGTAGCGCATGTGCTCAGCATGACCGTGCTGTCACCCATACGGATGCCTGGACCAATGTGTTCATTTGCATTATCGGCCTCGGTGGATATTCCGCTATCCAGATTATTTAGTAAATGTGCATTATCCGTCCCCACGCCTGCGCACCATATTTCAACTGCGCCGTGGCAATGCTGCGACGAATGTACCACTAACCTTTACGTCGCCATTTTGATCGGCGGCCTGTACCTTTCCAGCGATACGTCCCTCGCCATCGACCTCGTATTTCTCAGTGATGTGGCCTGTGCAGGTAATCACATGATCAAGACGTGTCATGCCTTTGAAGCGCACGCCAAATTTGCGCAGCGCTAACGGTCCCACGTAATCGCTTAACATCTGTCCCACAAAGCCCATAATCAGCATCCCATGGGAGATGATACCGTCGGTACCAGCCATCTCACCAAACTTTGGATCGGTGTGCAGCGGGTTGAAATCCCCCGATGCACCTGCGTAGCGCACCAGGTGCATATGCGAAAGCCCTGGTTTCACCAGCTTTGGTATAACATCGCCAACCTGCACATCTTCATAGTACAACTTTGTCGGAGCCTGAGCATTCGTTGTCATAAACATTGCCCCCCGCTAAAACGTAACTGTAACTGTAGGGGTAGGGCTTGCCCTACCCACATCGACGGCTTGCCCTACCCACATCGACCCGTATACCTACTCTCTTACGATCATCATCTCACGCGCATTCAACACGGATTGACCGTGCTGGTTGGTGTAGCGTATCTCAACTACCAAAATATCCATTACGGAACCGCCAGAGCCATGGCGCGTTTTACCGTCAATCACCGTCATCACACCAGTCAGGGTATCTCCCGGATAGATAGGAGCAAGATACTCGTAATCCTCTTCGCCGTGTAGAATGCGCATCGCATTTATCCCAAGGCTGGCAATCTGGCTCACCATGTTTGTATTACCCCAGAACGTGAACATCGTAGGAGCCGTTGGGAAGAGCGGCACATCAGCATACCCAGCCGCCTGAGCCGCTTCACGACTCTGGTATATCGGATTATCGTCCCCAATGGCGAGGGCCAATTCGCGAATCTTCACTCGTTCCACCTCAATGGTGAACGGAGGGAAACTTTGGCCAATCTTGCTTTTGTCAAACATGCAATAACCCCTTGTTTCTAAATGGTCTGGCCTGCTTCGTTCAATAACGTAAAGATAGTATCCGGTGTAAACGAAGGTAATGTCAAGGGAACAGATAGAATTGTATCTCTACACACCCTCAAACGTTCTAAACGTAGATGCACAGTAAATATTACACGAGAGAAGCAAGGGCAGCAAATCATGAAAGATAAGAAAGTAGGAGACATAGGTACTCACCCCCTCCCAAAAATCATCGCACTACTCGCTTGCTTCCTATTCATCATCGGTGGATGCTCATTAACGCCCACTAATCCCGGTGGAACCTACCTCTCTCCCATCCCATCAGCAACCCGCACAACCTCTTCCCCGATCATTCTCTCACCTCTTCCCACAACGCCGCCACTCTCCGACAGTGACCTGGCCATGAGAATCGTACAGGGTATGAGTCTCGATCAAAAGCTAGGGCAGATGGTCATCGTCGAATTCTACGGCGCGACCGTCAATAGCGACCTCACCCAGATGCTCCGGGCCAACCAGGTGAGCGGCGTTTTGATCGAGAATAAGAATGGTAACGCGCAGTCGCGCAACCAGCTCGTTTCCTTGAACCATGCTATGCAGAGGCTAGCGCCAATTCCACTTTTCATCACCACCGACTTTGAGGGCGGACTCGTCAATGAACTGCGCAATATTACTGGAGAACGCTCATCAGAACAAGCAATAGGTGCGACAGGTAACCCCACCGTGGCCTATAATGCAGGCCACAGCGCCGCTGCCGATCTGAAAAATCTAGGCTTAAATGTGAACTTCATGCCGATCGTCGATGTGCTGACCAATCCCAACAACCCCGGCCTCCCTATGCGTACCTTCGGCTCCGACCCGACCCTGGTCACCAATATGGGCCGCGCTTACCTCAAAGGCCTGACGGATGGCGGCGTCATCGGCTGTCTCAAGCACTTTCCCGGCCTGGGCAGCGCCAATCTCGATCCACATTTTTCACTACCCCCCATGAACCGCAGCCTTGCGACCCTTAACGCCATTGACTTCGTGCCCTATCGCACTATGATCAACGAAGGTATTGTGCCAATGGTAATGGTCACACATATTCTCAATCCGCAACTTGACCCCAAACTACCCACGTCGCTCTCGCCCAAGGTTGTCACCGGGATATTGCGCAAGCAACTCAATTTCAAGGGAGTCATCATCAGTGACACGCTCTGGATGGGTGGTATCAGCAACACCTACAGCCTCGCCCAGGCCGCCGTGCTGGCAGTAAAGGCCGGCACAGACCTCTTGCTCGGCCCACGCGGCCTGGCCGATACCCAGCATATGCTTTACGGTTTACACCAGGCAGTAATAAGTGGTCAGATCTCCCAGGCGCAGATCGATGCATCCGTCGCGCGTATCCTGGAAATGAAGATCCATTACAAGATCATCTCACATGATAAAGCCATGCAACTGGCGAGAAATGCCGTAAGTGTGGGTTCGCAGGGGGATATACGCTGTCTGTGTAACGTAGGTGTAGGGGATGTGGATGTGAGAAGGATGATCGGCTAGCCTTTGTTGAGGAATCATATTTCTTTTCTCTTCGTTTCCATCACAACGTGCGTTTGACTAAATCTATCATTTCGTATACAGTAATGTTCATGCAACTTGAGAAAGAGTCAACATATGAAGCGTGGAATCAGCAAAGCCGCGGCCACGTTTCCCCTCTCAAAACACTTGATTGGAGCAATTGTATGGACGCGGTTAGCGCATACGACACTATCATCGGACGCTTGAAAAAAGAAGGCATCTCGTTCACAATTCATGAGCACAAGGCAACTAGAACTGTGAACGATGCTGAGGAGAACTTACCTTTCCCCAAAGAATCATTTCTCAAAACCGTGGTCTTCAAACTCAAAAACGCCAATTGGATTCTGGCAGCGCTGAAGGGGCAGGACAGTGTCGATTACCGCAAATTGGCAACAGCTTGTGGCGCAAAACGCGGCGATATAATTCGACCCCCTGCTGAGGAGGTTGAGACCGCCCTGGGATATGCAATCGGTGGTGTATGTCCCATACCGGTGAATAACTCTATAGCAGTGGTCTTTGATAGTGAAGTCATCGCTATGGACACGGTCTATTGTGGTTCTGGCAGGAATGACCGCACTCTGGAAATCAAGCTGCGCGATCTCTTGCGTATTTCGGGCGGGCGAATACTCCCTTTGGCCCGCGAACAGGGGTTATAGACGGTCTCTCTCTCCCTGATTTGATTATCTGGAATTACAGCGATTGTATGAAGCCGATGATGATTACCCCTACCTCTTCGTACGGCGCAAGTTCGTCCTTGGTGCCATGAATAAACAGTTTGGGTTTGTGGCAACCCTGCAGCGTTTCACCTTCGAACATACGAGCGAGTACGCCAAGACCGATCATCGCCCGGACACGATCATCAACAGCTGCAACATGCATCCCGACGTAGGCGCCAAACGAAAAACCAGCTAATATAACCGGTAAACCCGGGTAACGGCGGCTCAAAAACTCCAGCGCATAGCGTACATCATCCATCTCTCCACGCCCCTCATCGTATGTTCCCGTACTATGACCTACTCCTCTAAAGTTGAAACGCAGGGTAGGAATATGTAGTGATTGCAATGTCTGCGCTACCTTGAAGACCACTTTGTTATGCATTGTGCCACCACCCAGCGGATGTGGATGGCAGACAAGCCCGGCAAACTTAGGAATTGTGCCATGCTCTTCTGGTTTAAGAATACCCTCCAGGTGACCCTGCGGAGTTGGTATATTTATATGCAATATCTGGCCGATAACGAAACTTCCCTTCCCTTCCCTTCCCTTCCTGAAACGGAAAGGCATACAATAATGACCTTCTCCTGAACACTTATGCCGATAGTATATCATGAATCTCAAGCACAGCGGCCTTGCGGCCCTACACTCCCCGTACTTCCGTCCCCGAATAGTTCGTTATGATCAAGTGCTCCGCGTCTCTCTTATTGCGGTCTTGAAAACTCACAAGATACTTCTTATCAAATGCTTGTATATTGAGGTCTGTTTGACAGTAAAGATCGCGAATCGCCGCGGTATTTTTAATCACCAGCATGAACCTGGCTTTACAGTGATGCAACAAATACCTGGCCAGCCGCTCCTGATCCTGCCTGTCAAACTGGTTGCGCGCATACGTACTAAATTCGCTATCATATGGCGGATCCAAAAAAATGAAATCGTCTGGCTGTGGATTGTACTTTTGTAAGAAACATAGCAGCATATGCATTTTCTCTGACAAAGAAATAGATGGCGGCGGCCAGGGGAGGTGAGATTTCGTATTCGCTGGTTTTGTTATAGAGATGTCTGAGGTGCATATAGTAAGCGCTTTTCAGCGCGCTCTCGAAATTGGCCACGATATCGCCATCAGGCAACATGCCTTTTTTTCTCTCAAGTTTTCTCATGCGCTTTGTTTTACTGAACAGGTTCCTCTTGATCTCATACAGGAAATGTTCACTGTCTTTGTTGTAGAGCATGCTGAACATACTTTGCAGTATTTCGCTATGCTGCTGTACAAACCCTATGAGGTTATGTTCCAATGCTGCTCGCGCGTCCTCATCTCTTTCATCCAAAGAGTAAGCTTTGTATATGCCAATCAGCTCTGCTGCATTCCTCACTACTAGCTCACTCACACCCAGCCAGCCGGCCAGCAGCGTTTCCAGCACGTCAAAAAAGGTGCGATTCTGTTCTGCCACCATCTTATACAGGTGAAAGAGTTCAGGGGATTTATCATTGATGAATTTTCTTTGTGACTGGATAGCAAAGAAAACCGCTCCACCGCCAACAAACGGCTCGTAGTAATCATTGAAGGATGGCAACAAGGGCAGGATATACTTTAATTCCTGCTCCTTCCCGCCTGCCCACTTCAGTAAAGAGGTGAGCCTCTCCGCCTTTACATTCTCCTGGATAGGAGTCAAAGTATTTCCAGTCATTCTTATCTCCTCGTTCGGCTTCTCAAGCACTCTTTGGGCGATTTTATAACCCTTCCAGCAAAAAGCTTGATTGTTTCGTTTGAGCATTAAAACGATGTATTTTTGCTATCGGCCTCAGTTTTGCTGATCTACTCCTTCTGTTTTCTGCCCCATCTTCTGTAGGAGATTGGTGTAGTCTTCCCGAGCTCTTTTCGTGAAGGGATGATCGAGACCAAAGACCTTTTCTCTGATGACCAGGGCACGCTGGTAGAGCGGCAAGGGCTCCTCGTACTTGCCCTGCTCAGCGTAGAGGTTTGCCAGGTTGTTGAGTGTGCCCGCTGTTTCGGGGTGCTCAGGGCCAAGCACCTTTTCTCTGATGGCCAGGGCGCGATGGAAGAGCGGCTCGGCCTCCTCGTACTTGCCCTGGTTCCTGTAGAGGCTTGCCAGGTTGTTGAGTGTGCCCGCTGTATTGGGGTGCTCAGGGCCAAGCGCCTTTTCACTAATGGCCAGGGCACGCCGATAGAGCGGCTCGGCCTCCTCGTACTTGCCCTGGCTATCGTAGAGGATTGCCAGGTTGTTGAGCAGGTAATCGGTCTTGGGATGATCGCGCCCGTACCTTGTTTCCCCAATGGTGAGCGCGTATCGCAGGAGCGGCTCGGCTTCTCGATACTGTCCACGATTTCTCAGATAGAACCCTGCATTATGCAGCAATGCTGCTGCTTCATCAAGAGCGAGGTTCCACTCTTGGATGAGTTCTTCACAGATCAGTGCATGAGGAAGATAGCGTTGACTGTGGGGCCAGGGCGCCGGCTCATCGAAAGGAAATACCTGGTCGGTCGCTCGTACCGCCCGTTCTGCCCAGTGGCGTTGCGTCTCCTCGTCCATCTCATCCTTGATCACGGCCTGCACCAGGCGATGGATGGTGAGGGTGTGGGTCGTGGCATTACGGCGGATGAGCGAGTACTTGAGCAGTTCAGCGATGGCTGTATTCAACCTGCTGCGG
>WNGL01016985.1_pt1 | contig 14793 bp, 7 predicted proteins | sample 5400591 | NCBI WGS metagenome assembly WNGL01 (sample SAMN13153377, study PRJNA577476) | soil metagenome | isolation source: 80 cm soil or saprolite under Garry oak tree replicate 1 | place: USA:California | collected 2016-06-15
GAGCCAGCGCTTTCGGTCAATGCAGAAGCAGGTACGCTATTCTTTTGGGGAGCATTGATACGAGCAGTTTCCATAACTTACTTCCTGGTTATACAAATCCCGTCAATCACGCGTAACTCCTATTTTGTGATGAACGCAACGGGCACACCGCCCCCATCTTACGATACTCACGCTGCACCGCTGTCTCCAGGTGCGCAGTCGTCATCATGCCACCTTCATTCAGCCCGAGCAGCGAAGCATGCAAGACAGCATTGCGGATCTGCCCGCCGGTCAGTACGCAGCGCACCGCCACTTCTCTAAGGAACGAGAGATCGATTGCATGAACGACAGGGAGATGCAACTGCCAGATAGTCCAGCGTTCTGCTACGTCGGGGAGTCGGAAATCTACAACCACATCCATGCGACGCTGGAAGGCATCGTCTATGCGGTTACTGGCATTCGTGGTCACGATCAAAATGCCCTCGAACGACTCAAGGCGCTGCAACAGGTAGTTCGTTTCGAGATTGGCGTAGCGGTCGTTAGAGGTCTGCACGTTCGTCCGGCGGGTGAGTAGCGCATCTCCTTCGTCAAGCAGCAAGATCACATCCAGTTCCTCGGCACGCGCTAAGACCTGGTTCAGACTCTTTTCAGTTTCTCCTATGTATTTGTTCACCACCGCTGAGAGATCCAGCCGGTAGAGGTCCTTTTGCAGCACTGAGGCCAGCAGCCGCGCCGCGAGTGTCTTGCCCGTGCCGCTCGGTCCAGTGAGCAATGCGCGCACACCAGTATTGAGCTGCGTACTCAAGGCGACGCCGACAGCCATATGCAGGTGCTCGCGGTGCCGGCAGCGACTCTCCAGGTTGACGAGTTCGCGCAGCGTCTCCTCGGCAACAGCCAGGTGACTCCAATCGCCAGTGGTGGGTACATGCTGGGCGAGCGTTTCAAGCGCCTGGCGGTTCAAAGCGCGACTTGCCTCCTGTACATCGGCCAGGACGACTTCCGGGCGGTCTGCCAGCGCCGCGTATGACTGCGCCAGGGCCGCGGTGCGCCGGATGTTCCCGCTGGTCATACGGAAGCGCTCGCAGATAGCGTCCAACTCGTTGACGGGGCGCGCAGCGGAGCTTTGCTGCCAGTGGAGGCGGCGCGCCTCCACTCCAGGCGCCTCCAGCATCAGGCTAAGTGCCCGTTCTGTCTCCGCGCCGCTCAGTCCGCCCAGTTTGCCAAGCACGATGCCTAAAGGACCATCGTACCCATGTAAATGCGGCAATTCGGAGGTTTCTCCAGGCGACAGATCAAGCATGATAGCAGGGAGCGCGTTCAACAGCGTTGCCAGTGGGCCAACCAGTCGCCAGCGCTCATCGTCCGTTCCATACAGGCTACGAATCTCGAGCATTCCGCGATTCAGCATTCGCGCCACGGCGCCCAATACTGTGCGTCTCCCATTATGCTGGGGGCCGCGCACAATCAACGCCTGCACTTCGCCCGCTTCGAGCAATCTTGGCATTCTCGCCAACTGCCGGCGCTGCGCATCCGGGAGAATAAGCTCGTCATATGAGGCTAACCTGGCGGGCGGCGAATAATGCGCCCAGGGGGTAAGTGTCTCGTGCATATCGCCGCGTATCACATCCCACAGCAGTCCTGGTAGTTGCAGCGCCCACTCGCTGCGCGGCGCATCAGGATTGACCACCTGGACGAGACCCAGTTCCTGCAATCGCCTCAAGATAGCGCGTACCTCACCGCTATCGGCGGATTCTCCCCACCATGCATTGAGTAAACCAGGTGTCGGACGATGCTGTCCTGGCGTACCCTGTACCGTTTCAAACAACAGTCCGAAACGAGCATCTTCCTCGCTCAGGCCGATGCTCAAAAGGAGCGTTATCCCGGCATGACTCAGACCACATGCTTCGCGCAATGCACGTAGAGGCAGATGAGCAGGCACCTTATCCTCCCATGTACATAATGAATCGCGCCACCACGCCTCAGGTTTCCCTGCTGCCAACCCTTCCAGTCCCCGCGTAGCGAGTTCGTCGTAATAACCCTCCAGAAACGGAAAATGTTCAATCGCAGCTTCACGCGAACCAAACGTCGAAGAAACCCGCACGATGAGATGGAGCACCGTTGCGTAGAAATAGAGCTTGAAGTGCTCTACTGCTGTCGGCGCCAGGTCGGTAAAAGATAACGTTTGCATTGCGTGTTGCTCCCAGCCTTCTATACGTGGCTCCCACGTTGGTTCACTCAAAATGAAAGGCGATGAATCGCCCGGTGGCTGGCACCCAGCCCGGATTGCGATCAAGTCCGGAGAGCCGCACCTCAATCGGCAGTGCGGCCAGCGATAATACAATATCAAGATGAGTTGCCGTCAACACGATACGCGCAGCGTGCTTGCATAAAATGTGTGGCACATCGCCTGCACCCAGGAGACCAAGCGCACGCTGCAGGCGCACCCGCACATAGGGCATGAGCCAGCCCAACCAGCGCTCAACCCCTGGAGGCAGACCAGCTACAGCAGCAAACTCGTCGCGATGAATGAGATCATGCTCAAGCACTACCTCAGAATGCCAGAGGTCAGTAAACTCCTGCATTTCGCGTTTCAGCTGCTCTTCAGCAGCGCCGTCCTCCAATTGCAGATCAAGCACTAAAAATTGCTCAGGATGTTGCACCTGTAGTCGCCCCGCGTCTATGTTCCTGCGCCATGACCCTTCTCCTGGAAATGACTCCAACCATTCTGCTGGCATACGCCAGCTTTCTGGCGGATCAAAATCCTTGCCCGGCAGGTCTTGCTCACTCCGACCCGCGAGTCGCGCCAGCAATCCCCACACCGGGTCCGCTTTTCCAGGTGCGCCGAGCAATTGTTGGCCAAGCAGGGTAATAAAATCCCAGATGCTCAGGGAGATTCCCGGCTGCAATGGGGTCGTAAAGTCTCCGTAGAGGTTCAGGAAGAGACCCAGGTTGATGAGATAGAACAGGCCGCCAAGCTCCGTTTCAATCTCTGCTTCAAACAGTTCAACCACGCCCGGCTGCTTCCGATTAGCGGTAGGGGGTATCGCACCGGGTACCGAGAGCAGGTTTAATGCAAGTGCTGGCTCTTCTGTTTCAGAAAGAGGGACAGGAACCAGGGTATCCTCAAACGCCGGTTCTGCTATTTGAGAAAGAGGGAGAGGAACCTGGCTATCCTTAACCGCCGGTTCTGCTATTTGAGAAAGAGAGCTAGGAACCTGGCTATCCTCAAGTGCTGGCTCTAGTGACTCGGAGACTGGTAGCTGAGTACGTTGAAAGGATGGCTCTGCTGCTTCTGAGACTGTGAATTGCATGCTTTCAAGCGATGTAGCTGCATTGCCTTTGTCACTCGATTCCTCCTCAGCTATAGATGGGTACTCCACGTGGTTATCTCTCGCTTGCTCATCCGTTACAGGCGCTTCATAAGGGGCTTTTGCTATGCTGGCGCTTCCGGGTTTTGTCTGTTGTTGCACCGGCGTATCTTCAATTGTAGAACCCTTTCCTGAAGGGAATGTTTTGTTCGATGGTGCATACTGTGCTGCGCCCCACCATTGTTGGACGGCGCGCGCAAATGAAGGGGTGCGCACCACTGCTGGCGCTCGCATCAGCATCAGCCCGATTCCCAGCAAGCTCTGTCGCTCAAGGGACAGCTCGCTGCCGGTTTTCTCCGGCATCCAGGGTTGCCAGGGAGTGCTTTGGAGCCCAGGTTGCTGCGCCGGCGGGTTTTCAGGTATTGACCTGGCCTGGCTCATTGGTTGAACGGCAGCAAAGGCTGAGCGTGGCAGGGATCCGCGCTGGATGGGTACAGGAGGCCAGGCACGCGGCAACTGCGGCATTGCTTCTTGTATCTGTTCAGGCTGTTCAGGCTGTTCAGGTTGTTCAGGCTGTTCAGGTTGTGCGGGCTCTTGAGCAACAGTTCCGTCTAGAAACTGTAATTCATACAACCCGAAGCACCGTATCACGCTCTGCATCATTGCATGGACTTCATCGAAACGTAATGCTCGCACAAATGGTACGGCCTTGTCCCTGCTCGCCAGGTATTGCAGGGCTGCCGGTATATACTCGGGAGTGTCAAGCCAGGCAGGGACGAGCAACCGCGCGATGTCTTTTCCCCGCAACAGCCCCTGCCACCACCAGCGTCCAGTAACATTTCCTTCACACCAGTCGCTCGCCAGGCACGCCAGCATTTCTGCCCGGTCGGCAAAAATTACCGCCTCGGCATTCGGTGGAACCGCTTCGCGCGCAGGATAGAACGCGCGCTCGACCAACTGTTTGAGCAATGCCTGGGCCGCCTGCTCCCAGGCAAGCGGAGGTGGTGCACCGCTGCGATGCAAGCGCAGTGAACCCGGTAAAGGGTCCCGGAATCTGCGAATGCAGACAATTGCCGGAGCAGGTAAACCGGGTGGGTGCAGGTCAGTGGCGGAAAGCGCGCTGGATAGACGTAGCTGGAGCGCGAGCGTATCGCGCTCACTGCTGGTCGCACGCACTTTTCTGATATAGGTCTTGCCTGGTTCGACAATCACTGCTTCACGTCCTTCTTTTGAAAGCTATCTCCCTGCTTCCCTAAGACCATCGAACAGGGCCTTCGCGAAATGCCCTGCCCTGTCACCATGAGTCGCCTTGAGAGCCCTGGCGACTTTCTCTTCGCCCTGCACCAGGAGTTGAGAGAGAGTCTTCACCTGCAGCACCCTATCCAGCACGTTAACAACATCTTTACTCACTGAAGCCAGTTTCACCACCTGCAGACCCTCTTTTTGTGCTGCTTCTGCCTCTTTTGTGAGATACTCCACAGTGTCCGCGGAAAGACCTGTCACTTGCCTAAGTGCTTCCTTCCTGGCCCTAAGCACCTCATCGACTGTATTGATATGAGCTTCACCCAGTTTCGTTGCGACCTGAGCATTCACGTTAGGAAGCATGATCAGGTCTTTGATGTGTGCCAGGGCAAGTGAACTGGCCGTCAACTGGGCAATGGCTTTCGCGTATAGTTGATCGATGGCATGCGGGTCTTGTTGCAAGGCGCTTTCCAGTTGCTTGTGACCCTGGCTATCTTCTGCCCTCTTCACAAAGTCACCTTTGGAACTTATGCCGATCTGGTGTAGCGATGGTATTTGTTCTGACGGCAGTCCAAGTGTCTGCAGGGACCAGTGCTCCGACTGCACCGCCTGCCTGGCTTGAGCAATCAAGCGACTCGCTAAGCCGGCATTTTTTAAGTGCTCACCAAGCACGCCCTGATCTGCGTTCGCTAGTGCAACATCGTCGGCTATGCCCAACCGATCGAGCACCTCTTGAACCCGAGCATCGAAACCTTCATAGTAGCGGCGAGAGCTATTGAGGTTTTCCACCACGTTTAGAGCATCCTCAATCAGGTACCGGCCAAACTCAGTCGATTGGCCAGTTGCATGAGCAATCAATTGCGACCAGGCTCCAACGACTTGATCGACATAGAGAATGCCGATGCCCGCCAGCGCCTGTACTGTATCGTCAGCGAGCCCGGTAATGCCAGCTTTGGCCAGGGGAACCGGGAGCGGGGTAGTGTAGTAGTGAAGATTAACGAGTAATGGTACTGCAAACTCGCCAAACACGGCATAAGCCGAAGGCTCCTGCGGCACATCGCCGGGTTTCGGTGGTGAGTAGTAATCATTCATATAGATGGCCGGAGTTGAGACATCAATGCCCTGATTGGGATACTGATCGTTCAACCAGCTTTTCCACTTGCTCAACCAGTCCAGCACATTTTGCGGCAGCGGGCCTACTCGAATCTTTTTCGAGAGTACCTCGGAAGCCTTTGCCGGCTGTTGGACTATCGAGAAGCGCACCCGGTGCAAAGCCGGTCGCCCTATTTTGTCCGCGTCGACAGAGAGCGGTCGATGTCCTTCCCGGGGGCCGTCTTGCGTCAAAGGTATGGTCAACTGTCCCTGCTGCCCCACCGTGAATGACACATAGAGATTCGTGGGCTGATATCCCTGAGCGTTAACCGTCACGTGTACACGACCGGTGTTAGAGCGAGCGAAGAGAACAAAATCGGGTTGAGACGGATCCTGGTAGACATCCACCCGCGGCTCGCCCGATGGTGTGCTGTCTGGGTCCGTATAGGGTCCTACTTTGATAGGGCTTTCGTAGAAGGAGTTATGCAAGATCAAGCGGAAGAATCGCCTGTCCACGCAGGTGATGTCGGATGGCGCGAGGGAGCCGAGGAAGGTCTTCCAATCAAAGTTGTCTTTCCCGACCTGCAAGTAGCCTGCGGCTGGTAAATAGCTAAAGACCTGGGCCGCTCTCACCGCTTTGAGTGTGTTGGAGGTGGTCCGTCGATTTTGGGCAACAGGTGCATTAAGGCGGGCGATCGCGACTCCCTGCTGGATGTCGTCAATTTGACTCTGGAATTGCAAGAACATGGCCTCAGCTTCGGCCAGTCGCTGGTCGCCGATCGCGTCCTGCCAGGGACTTGTGAATGCCGGATGGATTAAGCGACGGCGCACCGACCACATGTCGATAAAGTCGGGGTGCCCGCCGCTTGACCAACCCAGGATTGCCAGCGGCACATCAACTGTCAAATCTACTTTCGCAAGTTGTGCTGTATTTTGTTGCAGTGTCTCGAGCAATCGAGCGTTCCGCGCGAAAGGGCCGAAGGAATCGGGCGGTGGATATGGGGATTCATCTGTAAAACCGAAGCAGCGATACGCAATTCTGTTGCGCAGGTGGCCGGGATCCCGCAGCAGACCGCTGCTGAAGGTGAGCTGGATCAGGCGAAACTGGATTGCATCGACGGAATAGCGGGTGTTGCAGGTAGCAGTGCTACTCCCAGCACCACTATTGCTGAATGCGCCCACAGGAGAGAATCCGTCACTTCCCCAGGCAGGTGCGATGGTGAGCAGGTACAAGCCTGCTCCCAGCGTATACTGCCCGGTCGTCGATGGCTGCGAAGCGAGAAAGGCTCCCTGACCGGGAGCTGATGATCCGGCATTCGATGTGTTTCCCAGTTGCACAGTGATGTCATTGTTCAGCAGTAGCGTTTTCCCCGCTGCATTGATAGCCATGCCCTGACCGACAGTGACGCTAGGCCCCGGGTCCTTTTCTCCCGGCAGCGGGGATGGGGTTTGAGTAACGTTCAGACCGGTGACGACCCCCATCCCAGCGGACCTACCAAGCCTGTCGTGTGCTTGGCGATTCCCCTCCTGCTCCTTACTCAGGTCTTCTCCCGAGAGGAGGCGGCCATTAAAGAAGTTGACCGAGCGAATACCCCCATCAAGATGCGGCTGTTGTATTGCGATTACACTCATGGGAAGATGCTCCTTCTCTGCTTTACCAGGAACCTACCGTTCTCGCTTACGTGCCTGAGGGCCTGTCTGATCACCCGACTCGGGGGCAAGAACTTCATACTGACTGACTTCAATCATCAACTCAAGCTGTTCGAGATTCTCTCTGCTTACCGGATTGCCGTTTCTATCCGTCACGTGCAATTCGAAGTAAGACCTCGTGAATTTACCGTATTGGACAATACAGGGTCTTACTATGGGGTTGGGGTGCAGTCCCGCGAGCACTTTCACCACGTAGTGATTGTTTTGTTTGTACCCGTTGAAGCTCGCATGCACGACACCTTCGACAACTTTGCCACCTCTACGATCTGGAGGGATCCGCGCGTTCAGCCCGTTGTAACTGGTATCCTGCCCGGTGCCATTGCATGTCACTTTCCCCGCTGCAACAATAGTGTAGCGCCCCAACTCCCTCGGACGCTCGACCATAGGCGGTGGCTCGGGCATGGATGATGGCTGCCATCGCCCACCGCTATACATGAGTACCTGGCCATCGGCTGGAAGTGTGGGATCGATAGCGGTCTTCTGCAAACCCTGGACGGTGACGGAACCGTCCCTGGTGCTTACCGCATCACCCTAGAGTTCCGGTGCGTCATGGCTGTGATCCGCGCGGCTGTACCCTGAAAGGATAACAGATAGGGAGTACAATATGTTCTCCGGCGTGCCATGGCTGTGATCCGCGCGGCTGTAACTGGTCATCGTACCTGGATGTGGTTTTTGACCAAATGAGGTTGCTTCCGAAACATAATCGGAGGGAGGAGTCTCGCGCCGACCACAGAGCATCCATTCTTGCAGGAGCTGCAAGTGTAGCAGGCGTGGACGATCACCCTCGTGTACATGAACCGGATTGGTCGTCATCTGTNNNGTGGTTTTACCTGCCAGTCTCCGGTGGTGGGCGACTTGACGATCGGCATCCTCAGCTTTGCCAGCAACAAGCTGTCTTCGTCGGGAACGTCTCCATTGCTGCATAGCGCCCGCCACTGTGGGCGTAGTTCGGTCGTCCAGATGCCAAAGGCGATCTGCCAGTACTCGCAAGCTTTGTCCGCCGGGATAAGCAGGTCGGTAGGTGGTGAGCCAGTCATCAATGTGGTAGGCGAGGCCGGGTCCGAACTTTGGGCGGCTTTCAGTATGGCGTGTGCAAAATTTTCCGGCGTGGTAAAATTATCCTTCCTGGTGGTCTGCGGATCAGCGATGCGCACCCGCCTTAGCCATGCAATGAAAGCGCGCAGGGCTTCTTCTTCACGCTGGTCGGGGGGTGCGAGGCGCAACTCCAGCGTGAAATCATCCGAGAGGCGCGAGGGGGCCATGAGGCTATCTTCACTGCGGCATGGCTCGCCTGCAATCGGCACGGTATCGGTAGCGCAGGCGCGATAACTGAGTACAACATAAAGGGTCAGGGGATTATCAGGAGTGTCACCTAACTGCTGCCGGTTGGCTGCCATCCAATCGTTGATATAGGCGCACTGTACAGGTGTGGCGCGGATGAGTTGACCGCGCGGGCTGACCGCCACACCGGGATCAACGAGCACGCGCGGCCCTCTCTCGCCATCGACATCGCTGGTGACTTGCAGGCCGGAGGCCGTGCCATAGCCGAGCAGTTCGCGCGTGAGCCAGTGGTCGTAACCGGAGAGATAGGCATGTTCCTGCGTGAAGTCATCAACTCCGAGCAGCATACCCAGCGTGTAATTGACATACTTGTGCGGGTCGGGTTGAGGAACGACTGTAGGTGGTATTTTCGTAAAAGTGCTCGCCATCTTGTTTCTCCCGTCAAGTACTGTAGGGATGCGATTCATCGCGTCCACTAGCTCTGCTGCTCACGCTTTAATATTTCTCGATGAGTGACATCGAGTGTTTGTTGAGATGCAAGGTAACTTTCCAACAAATAGCTCTGTCCAAGTATCGCGGGCGTCATCAATTGCTGCGCGCGACTGCCGAGATCGACAAATGTATCGATGCCGAGCCGGGTTGCGCCGATGCGAAACGCTGCCAGGTAGAATTTTACCTCAAATACGGTGTGGGAGGGTTTCCCCATCTCGGTAATACGGGTAGCCAGGTCGAGTTCGCGCAGGTAATCCTCTGCCGTTCCTGAGATTGGCGCTGGCAGCAGGACCGTGAACTGATGCGCGCTATTGCGCATGGACAGAACGATAGACTGAAATTGATACCAATCATGCATAGCGGGACCATCCGGAGGAAGCGCTTTCGGCAGCGGCACATACACAAAGTCGCTGAAAATTCCCAGGTAGGCGCTATTGAGCGCGTCAATCTTCTCATAGCGCCGCTGGAGAAAATCCCCCCACAACTGCTGGTCAGCGTCGCTGGTAGATGGGATAAATCCCAGCGCGACCTGCGCGCATTGCTTCCATGCCGCGAGTACGTTTGCATCGGTTGGAGCCACGAGGGGGAAGTCATTTACCTGTGTGGTGTCCAGCCCGCGCTGCTCCAAAAAAAGCTTGTAGGCCTGCCGCAACGCTGCCCCGCCCTGGGCAGGAGACCAGGTGGGACGCGGGCCAGCCTGGCGCGCTCGAAATGCTTCTACGATCCGAATGCTGCTGCTATGCGCACTGTCCCCCGGGCAATCGGTGAAGATAGTCTCACCGGGACGGCTATCGAATGTCAGGCGCAACATCATGAGGAGACCGCAGATGGTACCACGATATTGAAAGAAATCCATAGCATGCCGGAGGAATAAACGCCGCCTGTTCGCATCCCAGGCTAAATCGAGAGCAATACCAAACCAGCTTGCCAGCCAGTCCAACGCTTCAGATGGCGCGCTGCGCGCATCGAATAACATCTGAACCGCCGCGAGCTTATCTTCAATGCTGGTATAGAAGCCTTCCAGGTTGGCGAGGAAACGGTCAAGGAACGAGGCCGATTGACTATCCTCGCGGTAGGCCGCCGGTAAGTAATGTTCGAGATACGAGAAACGGGGATAGTAGATGCGCATGGCCCTCAGGTGCGGCGTAGAGCGGCCATTGCCGGTCAACACAATCTTCAATTGCAGATAACGCCCAGAAGCGGCCTGAAATAACAGTTCCCATGTGCCGTTATCCTCGCCGGTCACCGGCTCCCCAAAGGGGAGTTCCGAACCATCACCGCGTAAGTAGAGAGGTGGTTCCGCCTGCCATTGTGCGGAAGGGAGCTCCTCTTCATCATTTGCTGTGCGGCTGTATATCAGTACACTTGTCTCCCGTGGAATGCATGCATCGAGCATCAAGCGATGCCATACGCAGTCGAGGAACTGCCCATCAAAGGCATGACGGTGTCCGCCGAGAGGCGTAAAGAGCGTGGCCGAGGTTGAGTAGCGGGCGCGCCGTAGTTCAACCAGGGGGACCCAGCCATCGGAAAAATCGTACCATGCCTGGTCACCTTTCGCTACCAGCGCCTTGCCACCGAACATGCGCATCGGGAAATAGTTGGGCAGCGGTTGCAGCCCGAGCTGGTTGTCCTGCTGCTCTATGGTGAAAGGATAGACCTGGTTTCCCTCCTCCGGGACGACATAGAGCCGGTCGGGGAGCGGTTCGCCATCCTCGTTATGCTCCGGGACGAAGGCAAAGTCATACCCTTTCAAGTGAAAACCATCCTTTTTGCCCGGCTCGACCAGCGTCTTCATGGCCTCGGTCGAAACGTACTGGCCGAGTTGTCGTGCAAAGAAATAACGATAGATGAGCGAGAAAGATGCCCGGGGGTCGCTTTCGAGAATCAAGACGGTGCCATCGGGGAGCGCTTCGATGGCAACTGCATCAAATATTGGAATTGGAACAGCGGCGTCCAGCAAGATACCCCCCGGAAATGTACGCGCCACCTTGCGGCGCTCAGAACTGCCATCCGCGGGTTGGAAAATATCGACCTGCTCCTCTGCCAGCAGCAGCTCCTGTTGCTCCCTGGTAATCACGTTGAAATGGCGATCGAGCGCCCAGTAGCGGGCATTTTCGCGGTCGAGGATCCACGCGCCCCCGCCCGGCATGGGCGCCATATCGAATGGCGTGAATGGCACTTCCCCCGGCCAGAGTATCATCTGTGGGGGGCCGCCCGCGTACAGGTCGAAGACCAGGATGCCCCTGGGCTGCAACACGCCAACCACCAGGTAGTGATCCTCTGTCACCGCCAGCCCGCTCAGTGCGAGTGGGTCCGGCAGAATCGGTTCCTCTCCTGGGCGAGGCTGAAAATAGCCACCGTCCAGCAGGGAGCCGCGATCAATACCATCCGCCAACGTCCAGAAATGCGTGGTATTGCCCGTGCCCACCGAGTTCACCAGCAGTTCTCCCCCCGTCTTGTCAATCCAGTACCAGTTGCCATAGCGATCGCGATCCGCGCCTCGCCGGTCGCTCAACTGTGGTCGTGCATGCGAAGGCGACGCAACGATCTGTAACAGGCAGGGCTTCAAGGTCAGTTCAGCATGCTCCTCGTCCCATGCGCAACTGGCTCTGGCGCGGGGGTCCGAGTTTTTCCATGCCTGGCTCAGGGGCGTTGCCCCATCCTCAGTCTCCGAGCAATTGCCCCAGTCGTTAGAGCCGAGAAACAATTGAAAGCGAGTTCCGTTTACATCCATCTAATTGCATTCCTCTGGAGTCACAGGCAACGGCACAAAAGGAGGCACAGCTGGAGGGCCACCCTGCGTGCCCGGCCCTCCCTGGCCAGCTCCACCCGGCCCTCCCTGGCCAGCTCCGCCCGGTCCTCCCTGGCCAACTCCGCCCGGTCCTCCCTGGCCAGCTCCGCCCGGCGCTACCTGGCCACGCACCTGGTCCAAACTCATCGGATCGCCAACAGCCACATTCATACCGGCAAGACGAGGCAGTTCTAACCCATTCATCGGAATCTGGCTGATGCCCGGGCCTGATCCCTCCCCCAGTAAGACCTGGTTGATCAACAATACCCCCTCGACGCGGCTGGCTACCGCCTGCAATTCAAGATCAATCACCGGCGTACGTAAAGGCCAACCTCTCTGCTTCTGCGCCTGTTGTGGGGCTGCGACTATGCCTAACTGGCTGTCCAGCTGAGCGCCCAACCCTGGCAAAGCAGGCAACGGGGAAAGATGCTGCTGTATGACGAGCTTGACTTTATCCCGCACTTGAGGAACGCTTGCGCCTGGAACAACCTTTAAGCCTATCGAGACCCAAATCGCTTTATAGGTCGGGCCGTGCAAAAAAATCTCGGTGGTAACTAGACGGCGCTGATCAAGATAATCTCCCATAGTATTCAGGAAGAAATTGTCGGGAACCGGCGCGTTAGGGTGAACTGGATCATACTTGGGAATAACCATTAATGTCACCGCTCCTGCCGCGTCTCCCGGGGTGTTGGGATACAGATCAGGATTGTACGCGGGAATCACTTCCACACGCCCGATATCCAGTCCGGGTGTGCGCAGGGCAATTGTCTCGAAATCCAGGGCGCTGACCAACCGATCGCGATGTTGCAGGTAGCGCGCAATCTGTTTCTCACCATCGCTTGCCGCCTCTGCATCCGCCCCTCCCCATGTGCGCACCGGATTGGTCACTGTCAGGCCTGGCGGCAGCGCGGAGCCACTGTTGATAGAACTGGGTCCCACGTTGCCGGCGAATCCGACACTGTACGCGTAGCTCGCGCGTAATATCGCCCCGAATGGTGGGCGCGCTCCATGCGCTCCATCGCCGAAGCGGATGGTGCCAGCTTCGGGATCGACACTAAACACCTTCGATGACTCAATGGAAGGAAGTGTTGTACCAGGTGGCAACTTCGAATTCGCTACTGGCACTTCTGGAGGAGCTGCCAGCAGATCGTCAATCTCTTGCCACTGTTCTGATTGACTGTTGGTCGTTACCGTCAACTGTACCGACCTCGCAATCACAGGTGTTTTCGCAAGCGTAGCTACCTGGTCAGGCAAGCCGGTCCCTTCAGGCAGCAGTTCGTTGGCAACGTACGCTTGCTGTGTGACCGAAACTGTGTTGATGCCAACCCAGAGCAGTTTTACCTGTGATAAAGGCGGTGCGCTCACGCGTAACCAGGTAATCAGCTGTTCGTTCAGAGCGGAATCTGCCAGCGCAGGCGGAAAATCAGCGACCCCGGCTTCTAGCGGATCAAGGTTACTCCACAAGGTCAATTTCTGTGTATCGCCGGGCAGGGTGAATTCGACAATCCCCGGCTGCGCCAGGACATCGGTCAGCGCGTTGCCATCTAGCGTCAGATACTGGGGCGTTCGAAATCGAAAATCGTCAGGCAATTTTCCGTCAGCCGGAATATGTGGTATGGCATACTGTAAGCGATTTCCAGATGCCGACTGACCAACAGGCAACAATTGCTGAGAAGCATTATCCAGTACGGGTACCACAGCCAGGCTGACAGTTTGTCCCGCAATGGCCTGCCGGGCTTCGTCGATCGTTTCAATATACGGTTTGTCGGATGCGCGAACCAGCAGGGCAACCCACAGCGCATTATCAACGGTGTCTGTACCTAGATTCACTCCGCCTGCATTGATGATCTTCTGCGAAAGCGGCACCGTCTCGTAGAGCACCGGCGGCGTATCTAGTTGGTGGCCCCTATACGTGGCATACAATTGATTATAGTAGGCAAGCAGGTTGCCTGAGGGATTCTCTATTTTGCGCTTGAAGTAGACTTGTGTATCAATGGGCAGGACATGGAGCTTTTTGTCCGTGCGAAAAGGTATCTGGCCCGCGAGCACCTCCAGGTCATCATTGAGTGAAAGCGTTTGCAGCGGCCCACGATTGTTCGAGATGGTGACGAGTCCGCGCGCCGGTACCGCCGGCTGCAGGGGGATGCTAAGTAACGAGAGAAATTTGCGGCGATTGCGCTCAGGAATCTGGTTACTCCGGTAGAGCAGATTCTCGGTGAGGAAGGCGAACAGCTCTAGCAACGTGACACCGGGATCGCTCTCGTTGAAATTCGTCCACTCCGGATTGTGTACCGGAATGCGAGCCAGCGCTTCATTCAGCAGATCCTGGTATCTGCGATTGTCGAGCGTCGGTATAGTCAACGGCATGGGCGGACTCCTCATCAACTGGCGAACGTTACATTCAAACTAACGCGTTCCTGGCTCTGGGTAGCGACAAGCTTATAGGTGATGGTAGCGATGGCCGCTTGCGGATCGGATGGATCCGCCTCGACGTCTACCGTCTGTACGAGTATACGCGGCTCCCACTGCTCCAGCGCCTTGATAATACGGTCTTGCATTGAGTACCTGGTGGCAACGGTATTTGGCTCAAAGAGAAAGAGGCCGAGATTGCCACCAAAATCTGGCAATCTCACTCGTTCGTTCAGCTCGGTCAGCAAGATAACCTGGATCGATTCCCTCACATTAGCCTCGCCCTCCGACCACGAAACTCTTCCGTCTGGCCCAATGCGCGGCGGGAAGCTAATCCCCTTTCCGAAAATTTTGCCTGCATCAAGCATAACCTAACTCGCTTTCAATTTGATCGGGAAACAAATACGGATAAACGGTAGCCACCAGAACACGATATTCAATAGGATCAGGAAAATCATCAGGACAATCAGGGCACAGATCGTGATGATG
>WNGL01005677.1_pt1 | contig 14792 bp, 15 predicted proteins | sample 5400591 | NCBI WGS metagenome assembly WNGL01 (sample SAMN13153377, study PRJNA577476) | soil metagenome | isolation source: 80 cm soil or saprolite under Garry oak tree replicate 1 | place: USA:California | collected 2016-06-15
CGGATTGGTACTATCGCTGTAATTTGGCGACGACGAGCGTGTGAAGTTTGCCTCGATTCGTCGGCGCGCCTAGGCGGCCCAACAAATTAAACAAATTAAGGATTCTTGCCGCGCGCGTTTTTCAGCCGCGGCAAAATCCTGGGTTGAACTGAATCCGAGGTCAATTTCCGATATGGAGATTCAACGCCCGCGGGTGAATGTCGGGTGGGGAATGGAGAGGAGTGGTAGTGCAGGAGGGCCACGCGAAGAACGAAACGGTGTAGTGAAACAAGTGCTGGGGAGTTTTTGCAGGCGGTGAATCTGTGAAGCTCAGCAAGCGGGACGCACTTCATGGCGCGCGTCCAGGTGTGAAGGACGGCCAGAATACCCAGGCGCGCGCCCAGATGCTGGGGATCGGCCGCGAGCTTCTGTAGGGCATCGGCGGCGGCCTTCATCAGCAGGCTGTAGATTTTCTTCGGCGCAGCGGATTCAGTTCAACAAAACGATGGAGCCGACGCCCTTCGCGGTGAAGCCGCTCAGGGTTCCCTCGCTCGCAAAAAGCGCTCGCTCGGCGCGGCTCATCGTTAGGGCGTTAGCAGGCGCAAGTGCGACATGCTGTGCGTATACTGTGCCGGTGCTGATCACCTGGGATCAAAAGAAAGCCGAAACGAATCTCCGCAAACATGGCACCGATTTTCACGAAGCGGCTACAATTTTCAGTGATCCGTTCTCGACTACGTTTCCGAGCCAGGATCATTCAGAAAGTGAAGCGCGCTTTTTAACGATCGGTCTATCCGTGAACTGGAACGTGCTGGTCGTGGCTCATACAGAAGAGGACAATGTCATTCGAATAATCAGCGCGCGAAGGGCAACATCACAAGAAAGACGATTCTATGAAAAAGGTCGGTCATCTTGAAAACGACATGCGCGCCGAGTACGACTTCGCTTCCATGCCCGGCGGGATTCGAGGCAAGTACGTGCAAAGACTTCGGCGTGAGACCAACATTGTTGTGCTTGAACCCGATGTGGCCGAAGCATTCCCTACTGGCGAAAGCGTTAATGCAGCGCTTCGAGGAATGCTGGACACAACGAGAGCGGTCCGAACACATGGAGGGCTGCCTAACACGGCGTTGCAGCCGCCGACCCGCGCGCGAGGTAAATCCAAGTCGGGAAAGAGTCGTCGCGCGGGTCGCGGCTGAACGCCAAAGTCGTTAGCCAGACAGATAACCAACGCAAACATGAAACATGTCGCATTCGTCTTGTTTTTGCAAGTAACGCTTTCCGCTGACGTAGAACCTCGAATATTACAAACCGTAGTGTCTGAAACGGCCCGTGAACCTAGGCTGGAGCGATTGCTGCGAGAACTCGTGGGCGGAGGCGATGTGGTTGAGCGGTATTACTATAACCGGGTCGATCTCGACAATGACGGTACACCGGAATTAATAGCGATGGCCGCCGGTCAATACATTTGCGGCTCCGCCGGTTGTCCGACGTTCATTTTGAGGAAGAGCCAGGCAGGCTATACGCTTGTCGCGGACTTGGAGTTGAGTAAGGCTCCGATCTATCGGGGTGCTCGGCTATGAGATTTGAGGTTCGGGTCGGCATGAAGTGGGTCACGGCTGTTGCAGGAAGCGTCGGGCCATTACCGTGAGCCGCGCAACGTTTTGGCAGACACCAGTTGCGAAATCATCTGGGCTGCTTGGCCGCGCGTGAGTCCGGCCGGCAGCGTAATCTTGTTTCTGGCAAGAACCTCCTTCTGCTTATCGCTGGGTAGTTCGTCCCTCCAACGGGCCGAACGTTCAACGAGTCGCCGTGCGTCGGGACGATTGATGGCCACGAACCCGTCCGCGAATTGGACAGCGGCGGCCAGGCTGTCCTCGCGCCCCAATCGCTTTGCGCCCTCAGCTACTGTGGAAAGCTGAACATCCCACGTATCCAGCAGATTGGGTTCGATTGAAATCCATTCACCATCGGGAAGGCTAAGGCAGTATCCGCCGGGCACGCCGTGCCACGTATTCTGAGTGTACGGCCGCAATTCCGCGGGCGCATCGAAATTGAAAAACTCGATACGTTCGGCGGCGAGCTTCAGATCTTCCAATGTGTGGATGCGTGACGTATCGATCCACGGCTGAGTCCGATTCAGGCGCTCGATCTCTCGTTCAATTTCCAGCGCATTCCCGCCGCTCAGATTCATGTTGATGGGCAGGTTGAACAAGCTATGCAAGCCCGGTAACTGGTGAGTCCTAGAGTTGTCGCCAACATCGATCACCATTAGATCTCTCTTGTCTGGGTGCAGCCGCGTGCCTCGGCCGATCATTTGCGCATAGAGCAGCTTTGATCGTGTCGGCCGCGCCATGATCACGCAATCGACGCGTGGTTCATCGAAGCCCTCAGTCAGCAAATTACAGTTGGTAACAACGTCGATTTTTCCGGCAGAAAATTCCGCCAGGACGTTGCGGCGTTCGTCTCTTGAGAGTTCTCCCCAAACCGGCGCCGCTCGAATGCCGGCTTCGTCAAACGCACGATGCACGTCCTGGGCGTGGGCCACATCGACGCAGAAGATGATGGCGCGCCTTCCTGCAGCAAAATCTCTGTAAGCTTTCACCAGCAGCGTGTTCCGCAACGGCGTGTTCACCACGCGCGCGAGCTGGCTTTCGACGAAATCACCATGCCGAACCTTGACATTATCGAGCGATAAATCGGTATCTATGCGCCAGCCTGTAATCGGACAAAGGTAACGGCACGCGATCATCTCGCGCATATCACGCGCGTAGCACACCTCTTCAAACACTTCTCCGAGCCCCTGTTTATCGCCACGGCGGGGTGTGGCCGTGAAGCCGATCAGGTAACGGGAAACGCCCGGTTCGAACAGGCCGAAGTGGTCGAAGATGCGCCGGTAGCTGGGTGCTACGGCGTGGTGTGCTTCATCGACGACAACGATGGAAAACTCATCCGGATGAAGCCGTGCGAGGCGAGCGCCATTGCGGGCCAATGTCGGCACAGAGGCAATGACGACCTTCGCATCGGCGGCGGCACGCGCGCGGGCTTGTTCAATCTCCGCTTTCAATTCTGGGTCGATGGATCGAAACTTGTCCCGCGCTTGCAGGAGCAGTTCTTCCCGATGCGCCAGCACCAGCAGGCGTTTCTTCATCTTCAGAACTCGTGGGAAATGAGCGAACACTACCGTTTTTCCGGTGCCCGTGGGCAACGACACTATCACCCGGCGTTTATCCGCCTTGTATGCGTCGCGGACTGCGTTCAGCGCCTCGCTTTGATACGGACGCAGAAGGAATCGTTTCTCTTGCTGATGTGTCTGCGTTCTATCATCCATCTGATGCAATGATGGGTCCGGAGGGTTCTCGTTCCAAGTCCGTTTTCAGAAAATTCTACTTCAGACCGTTGCGACAGAAGAGGCAAATACAGCATCCGCATCAACGATCAGTGGCGGATCTGTTTCGAACGGCCTGACAAGTCTCAGGGCCCACAGAACGTCGAGATCGTTGATTATCACTAACAGAGGACCGCAATGGCGCTTACAGCAATCCATCCGGGAGAGCATCTTGCCGAAGAACTCGAGGCGTTGAACATGAGTGCTGCGGAATTGGCTCGCCAACTCAAAGTGCCGACGAACCGCATTACCGCAATACTCAATGGTCATCGCTCCATTACAGGCGATACCGCTTTGCGACTGGCTCACTTCTTCGGTACGACTCCCGAGTTCTGGTTGAACTTACAGAGCCTGTATGACCTCCGCATTGCGGAGCAAAAGTCGGGCAAGAGCATTCGCAATTTGCCGACACTCAAGCGCCGGAAACCCATACACGCGTGAAGCGAGAAGATCTCGTGCGCTTAATTCAGCATCTCCAGCAATAACCGGGAATCAAATTCCTTTGGGTAATCAAAACCGAGGATCTTAGCCAGAGTAGGAGCGATGTCCTCGGGGCCGCATTCGCTCGGATACGAGCCGGGCTTGATTCCGGGGCCCATGAAGATGATTGGAACGTGACGGTCGTAATCGTAGGCGGTGCCGTGCCCGGTGCCCGTGATCCTAAAGCTGACATTGCGCTTGGGCATAAGCGTCACATTCGGGCTTCGGGGAGCGAAGAACGAGTTGCGGAACCACTGAAGATAGGGATCGTTGTCTTTGTCCGTCTTCTGGCCGAGTAAATCGGATTTGGTATACGCCAGTTCAAACAGGCCGGTCGACATCATGGCTTTTGCAGCCGTCTCTTCGACATCGGTCGACTGCAGTTTGTATTTGCGAATCACGTTCTCGTCCAGATAGAGCCGGAATTCACCGGCAATCGTGAGGTCGGCAACGAGACTATCCACCCCTGGATATTTCTTTGCGAATGCCTGGCGCAAGGCGGCATCGACTTCGGCCCGCGTTCCACGGCGTGCATCGATACCTTTCGCTTTTAATGCCTCGACCAGCGGCGTCACTCCATGATCCGCGGTCGCGACAACAAGCGTGTTTGCCAGACCGATGTTTCGATCGATGTACTGGAACAGTTGGTCCAAAATCTGATCGAGCCGTAGAAGCTGATCCAGGACTTCCTGACTGTCGGGACCGTATCGATGACCAATCATATCGGTCGCCGAAAATCCGATGGCGAGGATATCCGTTGTCTGACCACCTCCCAGATGATGCGCTTTCATCGCTTCAATCGAGAATGCCAGCAGCACTTCATCGGCAAACGGAAAGTTGCGCAAAGCTGCGTAATACTCAGCCGAAGGCGGCCTGCCTTGTAACGTATGCGGAAATACAAGGTCGTCTTCGGCTTCGCCGGCCTGATCATCACGGCCCGCATATTTCTCGTAAATCGTCTCGTCGGCAAGCAGGCGATTCCATTTTCTTCCGGCGTATGCGTCGCCAACGCGTTCCATGTTCCATTTGCTCAGCCACTCCGGTGCCTTGGACATGTAGTAGGTGCTTGTAACGAAGCTGCCATCGGATTCAAACCAATACGCCGCATCACCGCGGTGGCCTGCCAGCAATACGGCGGCACGATCCTTGAATGATGTCGCAACGACGTGTGATGTCGGGCTGTTCAGCTTCAACAGATCACCCACAGTACTTCCGATGAAATTCACAGGCGAAGCGCTGCGGCCCGTGCCGCCAACGGGCGGCTGGACAGGATCATCAACCACGTTGACCAGAGCCCGGAGCAGCGGATCCCACCAGTCATTGCCAACGATTCCCGAATGACTCGGATGGCGTCCCGACAGGATGACGGAATGTCCTGGGCCGGTCTCCGTCACAGCGTGCCTGTAATTCGCGTTAGTAAAAACGGCGCCTTTATCGATCAGCCGCCGCAACCCGCCTTTATAGAGGGCGTTGAAGCGGGGAATATAGTCATATCGCATTTGATCCAGCGCCAAAACGAGGATTAACTTCGGTGCGTTTGGCGGCAAAGCCGCAGAACTGACAGCCGCCGTCTTCGTTAACACCGGCAGTACCAGGATCAGCGCCAGGAAGAAAGTGGCTCGTTTCACGGGCCGCTCCGCTCTTTAGCCAAGCGGTCGAGCGCCTCGCCTGTCATCCGAAATATCGTCCAGTCGCTCATGGCGACAGCACCAAGTCTCTTGTAGAACTCAATCGCCGGCTCGTTCCAATCCAGAACCGCCCATTCGAAGCGGCCGCAGTTGCGCTCGCGCGCGATCTTCGCCAAATGCACCAGCAGCGCACGCCCAAAGCCTTTGCCGCGCATTTCGGGAATGACGAACAGATCTTCCAAATACAGGCCACGCTTGCCCACAAACGTGGAGAAATTGTGAAAAAATACGGCGAACGCGACGGGCCTCTCCTCGTAATAACCGAGCAATACTTCCGTCGATGATCGCGGGCCGAAGAGACTTTCGCGCAGAGTCTCTTCGGTCATGGTGGTTTCCTCGAGCAGCCGCTCGTATTCGGCCAATTGCCGGATGAACCAGGCAATGAGAGGAGTGTCGGCCTCAGTTGCTTTTCGGATTTCGAAATTCACTCGACGGTGACGTGTGTGCGTTCTTTCGATCTACGTTTTTGGTTCACTTCGTATACGGGATGGCACCAGTCGCGATATTTGGCAACCTTCCCGCGAACCACGTCAAAATAGATTTTGCGGAGACGAGATGTAACGTCGCCCAACTTTCCCGTCCCGATCGGTCGATGATCGACGGCTGTGATCGCGCTGATCTGCGCGCCGGTGCCGCAATAGAAGGCCTCATCCGCGAGATACAATTCGGTCCGGTCGATTTCCCTCTCCTGCACTTCTATCTTGAACTCATCGCGGACGAGCCGCATGACCGTACGCCGCGTAATTCCTTCCAGTACGTTCGCCGTGATGGGAGGCGTCGCCAGAACGCCGTTGCGGAGCATGAAGAAATTCGCCGCCGATCCTTCCGAAATGTGGCCGTCGGCATTCAGAACGATCGCTTCGTCAAAGCCGGCCCGTACGGCGTCGGTCTTGACGAAAGCCGAGTTGACATATGCGCCCGCGATCTTGCCGCGCGCCGGAAGAGTGTTATCGTCGATGCGGCGCCAGGAGGAAACCGTCACGTGCATATTCTCTTCGTTCTTGTTGTAGGCGCCGAATGGCATGACCACAATCGAAACTTCCGCTGTAAGGTCGTGAAGGCGAACGCCGATGATTTCGTCCGAATAGAATGCCAACGGGCGAATGTAGAGATCTTGCTCGTGTCCTTCGGTGCGAATCAGCTCGACCAGCCCCTTCAGCAAATTGTCGCCGTTTGTCTGCGGTTCCATACAAAGCAGCTTCGCGGACTGAAGGAACCGGCGAAAGTGATCACGGGGTCTGAAAACGAAGAGCTGCTTCTCATCCTCGTTCCAGTAAGCGCGGAGGCCGCCAAATACGGCGGTTCCGTAATTCAAAGCGTGTGTGAGCACGCCGAATTTCACCTCGGAATAAGGAACGATTCGGCCGTTATGGAAGACAAAATTTGGCAATGGCACGGTTTCACCTCAACTGCTCAGTCTATCACACGAACAGGCTCTGGAGCCGGTTGGCGCTCCACCTGAAAAGCCAGCAGGCTTACCACTCCGACGAACGTTGCTGCAAAGTAAAAAGGCATGCCATGGCTGATCCTCTGGAAAAGCGTTGTGGAAACCAATGGCGCCACGACGCGAGAAATGCCCGCAAAGGTCTGGGCAATTCCCATCGTGGTTCCCAACTCCGATCGAGGCGAATGATGAGACATGAGCGCCGTGGTTGCAGGGAACAGCAGTGAGGTTCCAATCGGAACGAGCGGCACGATGAAGGCCAGGGACCAGAGATTGGGCGCCAGCGGATACGCGAGTAAACCCAAAATGAGCGTTGCCGCTCCAGCGCGTATCGACCAGGGCTCACCAATCCGGTCGACGATGGGGCCGATCAGCGCAGATCGCATCAAGACGGAAAAAATTCCGACGTAGAGGAATACGTAGCCAATCGTTTTCTCCGTGATTCCAAACTCGGCGCTCAGATAAAGCGCCAGCACCGAGGTCAAGCAAGAAAAAGCCAGCATTGCCACGGCGTAAATCAAAGTCAGGCGCTGTACATTGCCCGCTGGATTGCGGAGCACCATCCAGACTCCATGCCATACCGGTTTGCGGCCGGGCGCATGCGCCTGCGGTTGCTTCGATTCCGGAAGCCATTGCCACGCAAACAGGGCGTTCGCAACACACAGTGATGCCGCCAGAATGCCCGGCCACTGGTGGCCCCAATAAGTGGCGAAAGACCCGATCACCGGGCCCAGCATCGTACCCACATTCGTCCCAGCCGAAAGCCAGCCGAGGGAGCGCGCACGATCTTCAGGGGGCACCGTGTCGCCCACGTACGCCTGAAGCACGCCCGTGGTCCCGCCGCCAAGGCCTTGCACGAGCCGGCAGACGAATAACAGCCAAACCGCATTTGCGAACCCGAAGACAAAGTAGGCCGCCGCGGATGCGCTAAGTCCGACGAGCAGCGCGGGCCGGCGTCCATAATGATCGGAAACACGGCCCCATACCGGAGCGGCAACCAGTTGAGCTATGAAGAATGACGCGATGATCATTCCAATCGTCGTCGCCGATGCGTGCAGTTTCAGAGCGTAGAACGGAATGAGAGGAAAAACCATTGCCCCGCCGATCATATCGACGGTCGCAACAGCGATCAGCACCAGCAAACGACGGAATTGATCTTTGGATCTGTCCAATTGAGCAGGCATAAAACGCAGAATTATACTGTAGCGGCGGTCCGCGAAGCGTCTATGGATAAGGAAAAGATCGGGCAAGCCATCGAACATCTTCGCCGCGCGGACCCCGTCATGCGCGACGTCATTCGTCGAGCCGGCCCATTTCGACTCAAGCTGCGGCGGGACCGCTTTCATGCTCTGGTGTCATCGATTTTGTCTCAACAAATATCGGGAAAGGCTGCAGCATCGATTCGAGCGCGGCTCGAAGAATATGTTGCGCCCGAACGGATTTCCCCTGAAAGTCTGGGCCGATTAACGCCAAGGCAGTTGCGAGCGATTGGCGTTTCGCCTCAAAAAGCGGCCTACCTGCTGGATCTGGCAGAACGCGTCGGGAGCGGCGGTTTGAGGCTCCACCGGCTGGCGCGCATGGCCGACGAGCAGGTTATCGAGGCTCTCATCCAAGTCAAAGGTATCGGCGTCTGGACGGCACAAATGTTTTTGATCTTCTCGCTGGGCCGGCTTGATGTGTTCCCTCATGAGGACCTCGGGGTGCGTGTGGCCATTCGCAATCTCTATGGTCTGGAGGATCTTCCGGATAAGGAGACGAGCTATCGTATTGCGATGCCCTGGCGCCCATACGCCAGTGTCGCGAGTTGGTATTGCTGGCGATCGCTGGAATTTAAAGACTGACAAAAGTCTCCAATTTCGACTCTCGAATCTTGGACTCTTGCAAATTTGAAAATTCCAGATTTGAAGTTTGTAAAAAAAGCGGGCCAACAGACCCTCTCGGTTGGCCGTCAGCCCGCGTAGACAGGACAGGGACAGACGTCTATAACTTTTTTACCAGCGGCTTCGGCGAAGCCAGGCCAGAACGCGTTGGGTTTTCTTGCTTTTTTCCTTTTTAGCCCGCTCGCGCTCCTCGTCGAGTACTCCGAATTCGAAGCCTTCCGTCAGGCTATGGAGGACCCACGGCATGCTCGCATTTGCCGCGTTGATACGAGGAATGGATGACCATTTGATTCGCATGGCTTATTTCCTATTTACACCGACCGGCACTTGCGTCTGTGCTCCGCTGGAAATTTCAAAATTGGTGCTCGATGAAGCGATGACGGATTGAGCTTGACCTTCCGATTCAGTCATAGACTGCCGTCACAGTGGGTAGCAATCACCTTGCCCAGAACCGTTAATTGCGCCGTGGCCGTGAGTTTTCGCACAAAGCGTTGAAAGATGGCCTGCGTAAAGCCTTCGTGCGTGCAGTTTCGAAACAATTCTTAGTTGCGGAATTCCACACAGTTTGTGGATCGGGCAGATCGGAGACTGCCTTTCATGAAAAAAATCCATGAATTGCCGATCCCGGTGATGGTGGCCGAGCTCGGCCGTTTGGAGTCGAATCGCGACAGAATGATCCGCTCCAGATCGGCTTGACTTGACTAAATACGGATCATATGCTCGCTCGCACCATGTAATTGCGTGCAGCATGCACCAATTTGATTTCTGAACCCCATCACAGTGCGGGTTGCTGCATACAAAAACCGAAACATTCATAACGAAGGGCGGAGGCCTATGAAAGGGTTAAAGACCATACTCGTTCTGGGATGGATGATTTGTTTCATTGCTCCGGCCACGATCTGGGCGCAGGCGACGGCTCAGGTCAGCGGAACAGTAAGGGACGCGAGTGGTGCTGTTTTGCCGGGCGTGCAAGTCACGGCGAGCCAAGTGGACACCGGCATTTCGCGAACGACGCTGACCAATGAGACAGGATTTTACGTGCTGCCAAACCTGCCGCTTGGTCCATATCGGCTCGAAGCGTCTTTGGCGGGCTTTCGCACTTTCGCGCAGACCGGAATTGTGCTGCAGGTCGGCAGCAGTCCTGTGATCGACGTGAAAATGGAAGTGGGCCAAGTCGCCCAAGCTGTGGAAGTGCAGGCGGACATCGCGACCGTGGAAACGCGGAGCGTTGGTGTGGGCACGGTCATTGAAACGCAGCGCGTGGTTGATTTGCCACTCAACGGCCGGCAGGTCACGGATCTGATCACTCTGAGCGGCCTCGCTGTCAGGACAGGTGGTTCGCCCGGCTTCAATATGGATACCGGAGTGAGTATCAGCGTGGCGGGAGGAACAAGCTATAGTGTGCAATATAACCTCGACGGTGCCCCACATCTGGAGTTGTATTCGGGAACGAATATGCCGCTTCCCTTTCCGGATGCTCTTCAGGAATTCAAGCTTGTCACCAGCGCCCAGGAGGCCTCCAATGGGGGTCATTCGGCGGCCGCGGTGAACTCCGTGACGAAATCCGGCACCAACCAGTTTCACGGTGATGTCTTCTGGTTCTTGCGCAATGCGGCAGCCAACGGGCGGGATGCGTTTGCTCCGAAAAATGATCAATTGAAGCGCAATCAATTCGGTGGTGTTCTCGGCGGACCGCTGAAAAAAGACAAGGTGTTCTTTTTTGCCGGATTCCAGGGCACAACGACGCGCCAGACTCCGCTGGCCGGCACTGCTTACGTTCCTACAGCCGCAATGCGCGCAGGAGATTTCTCGGCTTACGTCAACCCGGTCAACGGCTGTCCTTCCGCGACTGCCATCAGAAGCATTGTTGATGGGAACGGAAGGCTAACCTTCCCGTTGAGTGCAGCGGCTGTGAACATCGCAGGCAGACTTCCCCAAACCAGCGATGCGTGCGGCAAAGTTGCGACCGGGAATCCTCTCCACGAGAACCGGTTTCAGGTGCCGGCCCGGTTGGATTATCACTTGAACGAACGGCACTCGTTATTTGCGCGGTACCTGGTCACCAAAATCGACACGACTGTGCCGTTCGAAATCAGTCCGAACGACGTACTGACTTCGAGCGGAGTGGGCGCCGACGACATGGGTCAATCGTTGGCTTTTGGCAGCACCTATGTATTCAGCCCGACCGTCGTGAACTCTTTTCGCATTTCCGGCAACCGTGTTGGGCAAAGCAAGCTTCCCGCAAAATACTTTAGTCCGGCCGACGTGGGCGTGAAGAATGTGTTCAGTTATATTCCCCAATTCACCTCGATCTATGCCATCGGTGCATTCCAACTCGGTTACAATGCAAACTTCTATATCTCCACGTCGGCGATGACCAACTTCGGCGTGAATGACGACGTGACCCTCGTGCGCCGATCGCATCAATTGTCTTTTGGCGGCAGCTTCAATCGTGGTCTCTTGTTTTCGCGCTCCAACGCATGGGCGCCCGGCGTGATGATTTTTGCGGGTTTGCCGAATCTCAATCCACTTCTTGGAGTTCCTCCCGGCGCGCCCCCGGTGTTGGGTACCGGCGCGGTCATCACCGATTTCCTGACCGGCAAGCTGACGCAGCTTCATCAGGCGAATCCGAACCCGGAGAACCTCACTCAAAACTATTTCGCTTTGTATTTACAGGACACATGGAAAGCGGCGCGTACGTTCACACTCAATTATGGTGTCCGCTGGGCTCCATTCATGCCGATGGAGTTCAAGAATGGAGACGTCTACAACTTCAGTCTCGAGAAGTTCTACAAAGGAGTGCAGAGCAAGGTTATTCCCACCGCGCCGCCGGGCTTCAGCTACCCCGGTGATCCGGGGTTCCACGGTAAATCCGGCATGGAGAACCAATGGGGAAACTTGGAACCGCGAATCGGAATCGCTTGGGATCCGGCCGGCGACGGCAAAACGGCCATCCGTCTGGGAGGCGGGATCGCGCACGACTTCATCCGAATGGACCTGCACGAGAACACATCGTCGGTGGCGCCATTCCGGCTCACGGTCATTACGCCGGCCGGACCTACCACCCTAGATAATCCATTTCCGGCGGGGAGTCCGTTTCCGTACAACTTCGATTCCGCTCACCCCACGTTCCCGTCGAGCCCGTCTTATCAAGGTTTTTATCCCATTCCGCCAAACCTTAAGACGACGGAACAATACTCATGGAATTTCGGCATTCAACGCCAGGTTACACCCAGCCTGTTTGTCTCCGGAACCTACGTGGGCACGCATCTGATCCACACCTGGACGGCAATCGACCTCAATCCGGGAATCTTTATCCCCGGCAACTGCGTTCCGGGGCAATACGGCCTTACAGCTCCCGGTCCCTGTAGTCAGTCCGGGAACGTGGACCGGCGGCGGCGGCTGAATCTGACCAATCCGGCCGCACCCAACGTCAACACACTTGGGGCGATGCCTCAACTCGATGACGGCGGCACGCAGAGCTACAACGGCCTCCTGTTGAACGCACGGTTACGTCTTGGCCAACGAGTGAATCTGGACGGAAATTACACATGGTCGCACTGTATTGGACTGCCGATCACGACGCTCACGAATATCGGCGGCGCTTATCCACATCAGCCCTATCAGAACAACGGACCTAATGATCGCCGCCTGGACATAGGCGACTGCACCAGCACCGTCTTGATCGGCTCCCTGGACCGCCGGCATGTCGGCAATATCACACTGGTAGCCACAACGCCGAAATACTCGGGCAGTTCCTGGCTGCAGCGGATCGCTTCCACCTGGACTTTCTCCAGCATCTTCCAAACCTATTCCGGCCAGGCCCTCAGCGCCCAAATCGGGAGCGATCAGGCTTACAACGGAGTCGGCGCAGGTCTGGGCGCCATTCCTATACCACAGCGGCCGAATCAATTGCTGGCCGACGTGACTGCCTCCGACCAGGGTAAGGGCTGTCTGCCGGCTCCATGCGTGAGTTGGATCAACCGTGCCGCATTCGCTCTGCCCGCGCCAGGCACGTACGGGAATATGGGTATCGGCACCTTGAGAGGTCCGGGATTCTGGGAATGGGATCAAACCGTATCCAGAAAATTCCAGATCGCCGAAGGCCAGCAGATCGAGTTCAGGGCCGAGGCCTTCAACGTTACGAACAGCGTCCACCTTGGCAATCCCGCGACGGATTTCTCGAGCGGTAACTTCGGAAGGATTCTGTGCAGTGCGCCCATTGCCTCCCCGACAGGTTGTAATCCGGGGGCAGTAATCTCTCCTTCAGGAGGGCCCCGCATCATGCAGTTTGCGCTCAAATACGTTTTCTGAAGCTCGCAGAGAAGATGAAGTCGCGACGCGCCGGAAATTTGAACGTGCACCACTCTCCTGAAGCGCGAAGGTCAATTTTAAAGGGCCACGGCACGGCACAAATTCTTTGACTATTGCAGCAGATACTTGCAAACTTCAGTCAAAGAGACAAAGGTGACGAACCTCGTGAAGGATCCGCGCATGATGCGATTGGCGCTGAAGTGCGCCTTTTAGCGCAGTAGAGCAGGCTACTGCTTTCCAGAACGATAGCGGAGGTTGCGATGAGCAAAAGCCCATTGGTTTTTCTGATCGCGTTTCTCGCATGTCTATGGTCTGCCGCACCTATTCCGGCGCAAGGAGCGGCTTTGCGCATTTGTGCCGATCCGGATTACGTGCCCTATTCAAATCGAGCCGGTCAGGGTTTTGAAAACAAAATTGCCGAAGCTGTTGCGAAAGCGCTGGGTGAACCGTTGGAATATACGTGGGAAAGTACCCGCTCCCGCGGCGGGTTTCCGGAATTCCTGGCGCGTACGCTCGACGCGAATAAATGCGATGCGGTGATGAATATCCCCTATGGAAGCCGGGAAGAGCTTACCACGCAACCTTACTACGTCTCGTCTTATGTTTTTGTTTTTAACAAGAGCAGAAACTACGACATCCGGAGCCTGGATTCGCAGATCCTCAAGCGGATCAAGATCGGTTTTGAAAACGATACGCCTGTCGAAGATGGTTTGAAGATACGCGGCCTGATTCCAGCTACGATCGCTTTTGACGTAGGGAGTAATAGCACGGAGTCGCCCGAGGTGATGCTCAACGCGCTGGATAGTGGGCAAATCGATGTCTTAATCACGTGGCAACCGGCGATCGGCGCTTTTTTGCGGCGGCATCCCGGACTGGAAGTCGTTCCCGTTCCGAATGCGCGCACTTTAGGTCCGCCGGAGCAATATACGTTCCCTATGTCTATGGGGGTTCGGCAGGGGAATGAATCGTTAAAAAGACGGCTTGACGATGTGATCGCCAAACACCAGTCGGAACTCACGTCCATTCTGGCTCAGCATGGAGTGAGGTTGTACACGCCGCAGTGAGGAGCGCATGAGCAGATTACGTGACGCCTTAATCAGACCTGTTATCTTCGGGGTGGCGATCCTCACCATTCAAACCATCGACGTTGTATCCTGGCCCGCCAAAGCGAGGCAAGCGCCCGCTGAGGGAAAGTCCGAGGCAGCGAATACCGAAAAATTGCTGGCCGACAGTGATTGCCGCTCTTGTCACACTCCTGACCGCAAAGTCGTGGGGCCCTCGTACAGCGACATCGCCAGACGATATGCGGCGCAGGCCGATGCGGTTGAGAAGCTGGCTCGCAGCATTCGACAAGGCGGCTCTGGCAACTGGGGCAATGTGTCGATGACACCGCACCCGGATTTGAAAGACGAGCAGCTTGCGCAAATCGTTGGGTGGATTCTTTCATTGAAGGACGCGCAACCGGCTCCAACGCCGCCAATACGAGCTGAGGTTAAGCAGTACAAGTACACACTTAATAATGGAAAAACAGTGGCACTGGACTTCCAGGTTTTTGTGGAGGGCAGTGACAAGAAGGTAGCAAAAGATATTTTCCGCGGTTATCAGATCTACAACTCATA
>WNGL01010700.1_pt1 | contig 14791 bp, 18 predicted proteins | sample 5400591 | NCBI WGS metagenome assembly WNGL01 (sample SAMN13153377, study PRJNA577476) | soil metagenome | isolation source: 80 cm soil or saprolite under Garry oak tree replicate 1 | place: USA:California | collected 2016-06-15
GTCCTGGGCGGAGAACCATTCGGCGCGCGCCGCCGCCCGCCGCTGGCCGCGCTCGTCGAGCGGCAGCTTCAGGGCCGCGATCAGGTCCATGACCTCCTGCCGGGCGGTCATATGGGCGAGGCTCGGGCGGGCGCCGAGCGTGTCCTCGTCGAGGTTGTCGAGCGCGGTGAGACCGCGGGGGAAGAATTCACGGTAGATGGCGCGCTCGGCGAACCCGTCGGCGCAGCGGAAGCCGAGCCGGGCCGCAAGCTCGAGCAAGCCCTCGCCGACAAGACGCTTGTTGCGCGAGCCGAGCATCGACAGGCGGTTGCGCACTACGACCCAATCCATGCGCGCGCCGTCGATCTGCCGGCGCTGCCGGCGGGCGTCGCGGACCATCTCGGCATAATGGCTCTCGCCGACGACCGAGTAGGTGGTCGGGTCGACGATGCCGAGCACGTCGAAGTCGACAAAACTGTCGTTGAGGGGGGTGATCAGCGTGTCGGCCATGGAATGGGCGAGCCGCGTGAGGTAGCTGTCCATCCCAGGCGTGTCGACCACGACGAAGTCGTGCGAGTGCTCGATCGAGGAAAGAGCCTCGGCGAAGCCGGCGAATTCGATCGCCTCATTCTCGTCGAGCTTGAGCGTCGTTCCGCGGGCGATGCAGAAATGGATCGGGAGCTTGAGATCGAGACGCGCGAGCTTCGCCCAGGTGCGCCGGTTCTCGATATAATGCGTGAAACTCTTCTGCCGCGAGTCGAGGTCGATGGTCGCCACCCGCTGCCCGCAATTCAACAAGGCGACAGCGACATGCATGGCGGTGGTGGATTTGCCCGAGCCCCCCTTTTCGTTGCCAAGGACGACGACGTGCGCGGACGCTCCCGGTCGCGTACTCGCCTGCACCAACATGACGCCTCCATCACCTGCGGCCATTCCTATCTGGGCGCGGTCCATGGTCAATACATTGCGCCCGCCGGGTTGCTTTAATCATTAATCAAGGAAATCAAGGACGTGGTTTCGGCACCGATGCTTTGCTAGCTTGCGCGCCGCATCGCTCCCATTAACCAAGCCAGATCCAACCAAGCCAGATCCGCTGCCATGCCCAGGCGACTGCGCGTTGCGCGCACACTCTCGACGCTGCGTCGTGCAGTCGCAAGCTTTCGCACGGCGGGCGAGAAAGTCGCGCTGGTGCCCACGATGGGGGCGCTGCACGAAGGCCATCTGTCGCTGATGCGGCTCGCGCGGCGCCGCGCGCAGCGGGTGATCGTGTCGATCTTCGTCAATCCCGCACAGTTTGCGCCGCATGAAGATTTTGCCAGCTATCCGCGCTCCCTCGACACCGATCTCGCCCTCCTCGCCAAGCTTGGCATCGACCTCGTCTGGGCGCCTGCGGTCGAGCTCATGTATCCGGCCGCCTTCGCCACCCGCCTCGTCCCGGAAGGTCCGGCCAAGGTCGGGCTCGAAGACGCGTTTCGCCCCCATTTCTTCACCGGGGTCGCGACCGTCGTGGCAAAGCTGTTGATCCAATGCGCGCCCGACCTTGCGGTGTTCGGCGAAAAGGATTTTCAGCAGCTCAAGGTGGTTGCCCGTCTCACCGCGGATCTTGACCTGCCCGTGAAGATCATCGGCGCGCCGATCGTGCGCGAGGGCGATGGTCTGGCGATGTCCTCACGCAACGCCTACCTTTCGCCGAGCGAGCGTGCGGCCGCCCCGACGCTCTATCGCGTCCTTAAAGATTGCGCCCGAAAAATCGCCCGCGCAGATGAGCTTCCCCGCTTGCTCGACGAGGGCGGCGCGGCCATCGAGCGCGCGGGCTTCGTGCTCGATTACCTCGAGGCGCGCCACGCCGAAACGCTGACGAAGATCGAGTCGCTCAAGGACGGCCCGATGCGGCTCCTGGTCGCGGCGCGGCTTGGACGCACGCGGCTGATCGACAATATCGCGGTGTGAGGCCGATGCTTCGGAAGGCAAGCTACAGCAGTCCCAGCTCCCGCAATTCCCGCCGCATGGTCTCCGGCATGTCCTTGGCGCCGGGCGCAACGCGGTCGAGGTCGCGCGGGGCGTCCTTGGGCTCGAGATAGCGCCAGCCCTGAAAGGCGCGCCAGGGACGCGGCTCGACCAGAACGAGCCTCGGATCGAGCACCAGCCGGCAGCGCCCGATGCCCTCCTTGTCGACGAAGGGCCGCACGTCGCGAAGCTCCTGGCGGCACATCACCTCGCCGCGGATCACCCAATAGAGCGAACCGCCGTCGGTCAGCTCGGCGGCGCGTTTGGGCATCATGCGGGTGGTGTGCACATGCTCGCGCGGCAAGCCACGCTTGCGGCAGTCTCTGAGCTTCTCTCGGATCCAGTCCGCGAGATCCTTGACCGAGTCGCAACCGACGCAGAGCTTGATGAGATGGAGTGCCACGACCGGACTGTGCTGCCGCCACCAATGTGGCCGAATCTTAGCGAGCGGATCGCGCCTGGCTACGGCGCTTCGGGGTTATCCTCAGGCTGATCGAGGGAACTACTGCGCGCTCGGTGCGGGCGCTGCCGCACGCGCTGCTGCTGCCGCGTTGAGGTTGACCGGCTTTTGCGCCGGTGCGGGCGCGGGCTTGCGCTGCGGTGGCTGCGGCTTGGCGGCGGGAACCGCGCCGGATGTGGTCTCAGGCGCCGGAGCGGACGGTTCGGCAGTCATGATGTTGATGGGGGGGATCGACGCCGCCGAGGGCAGAAAGTAATTGGCGGGAAGCGGCCTGCCCGTGGCCGGGGCCGCGGCCGGGGGGGGCAGCGCGGCTACCGTGGGCGGCGGCGACAAACTCGCCATCGGCGTCTTTGCGACCGCGGGCCAGCCGGCGGCATGGCGCAGGACGTAGAAGTCATAGGTGCGCTGGGCGAGATTGGCGCTCACATGGCTTGCATTGTTGAAGAGCGCGAAGGCGCCGCATTGGTCGGCTTTGCAGCCGTCGCGGAACGCCAGCACGTGGGCGACGATGCCGAAGCGGTCGATCTCGACGGCATGGCGCAGGTTGGTCAGTGTGGGATTGAAACTGGTGTCGGCGCGGCGGGCAAAATTGCTGAGGTCGGCGAGCAGCGTGAGCTGCACGGAGACATAGGATACGGCGGCGGCGACCGTCTCCGGGGTCGCGAAAAGCGCGTTCTCGCAGGAAGCCTCGACGGTGTCGCCGGCGCCGGCATCGAGGCAGGCGAGCGCCGAGCCCGGTACGAGTGCACGCGCCGTGAGGTCGAGCACGCGCGCATCGAGCTGGCGCCGCTCGACGGCGAGATCGCGCCTGGACGAGGCGTCGAGAACAAACCACGTGACCGCGGCCCCGATGAGCACCAGCGTGATCCGGGCGAGACCGGTGCGGCCAAACACCAGCTGGCAGAGACTGACCAGCAGCGCGCGCAGGCGGCGATAGCCTGCCACGAGCTTGCGGCCGAATGCCAGCAGGCAGAGGATGACGAACAGCCCCACCGCCACCTGCGCCGCCCATAGCGGCAAGGCCAGCGTCCCCGTCGCCGGATCCAGCCCCGGAATGCGTCCGACCAAATCGAACATGCCCAACTATCCACAGGCTAGTGCGGACAATCCACAGGCTACGCTACTGATGAGCTTCAATTATGAGCCGACCCGCGGGCATTTACCATAACGTCGGACCGGCGCGGGCGAAAAACATCGCGGGGGTGAGGCAGGCCTGCCACACCCCCTCTCTCGGGCGCCTGCACGGGGGCACGCTCGCTGACCACGATCTTGGCAGGTTGGAAAAAGTTCCACACTCCGCGGCGGCAATCAATGGAGCCCGCGCAAGTCTGCCGCGCCAGCGCGCTTTACCGATAGCGGTCGAGCTGGCTTTCCTTCGCCACGCGCTCGAACGCCTCGTCGGCGCTCTTGATGCGGTACTGGTAGTCGTCGCCATCGGAAGGAAGCAGCTTCACGACCCGAAACGCGCCATTGGCGGGCATGTGGCCAATGGGCCTCGAGGTGAAGTAGACGGTCTGACCGATCTGGAACTTATGCTCTTTCAACTCTGATCTCCTGCACCTACACACTACACAAGAATCCACGAGCCGCTCCGCGGATTGCCTTCCTGAATTTCCATTCATAAAGGCCTAATATAGCAGCGGAATCCGCGTCCCGCGCAAAAAAGTGCCACCGCCCTCGCCCCCCGGCCGCAGAGCTAACCCGCTACGCCTTTGATTATAACGATATTTCAGCGCTTTAAGCAAATCTGTTGGATTGTTTTCTCCCGGCCTGTTGCGACACCTCGGTCAGCAATGTCCGCCCCACCAGCGCCGAGATCTGTGGTGCTGCCAGGGTGAGAAGCAGGGCGAATCGTTGCTCGGCGGGGTTGCGCAAGCGCATCCGCCAGAACACAATCGTGCCGCGTTCCTGGCCTACCGGCTGCGCGAGTTTCTTCCACGGGGGGGAGAACCGCATGCGCATGTTCTTCGGGATCATCATTGGCTTCGCGCTTGCGGTTGGCGGCGCCTATGTCGCCGACACTATGGCCGGTCCGGGGGCTCGCCCGATGGTGAATTGGGACGTCGTGGCCAAGAATATCGAAACCCTCACCGCAATCGCGCGCGACGGCTGGAAGAAGATCGCGGGCTGAGCCGCAGCAGAGCGGCAACACTCGCGCGGGCAAGACCGCAATCCCCGACATCGAGCCAAAGTGGCGATCTGACGCAACCGGATTCGGGGCTAGGATGCCCGGCCGAACCCTGCGTTTTCAGGATGTCGGAGCGTGCCGGCGATCTCCTGCTTGCTGAACCGGGTGCCGTCGTCCCCTTCGATCAGCAGCGTGACACGACACGCTGGCCACCACCGGGGTGTTCCGGTCGACTCAGCGGGCTGCAAATCCCCGCATTTTTGGGAACCGAGGCCCGGTTCATTGGTTGCCCTTGGTAGCCGAAGGCTCGGCGGCACGGGCAACATTGGAGGTTCGCTCTCATGAGACACAAACTGATGGTGACGTCGGCTGCCGCCGCGCTCCTGGCCGGAACGCTCTTGGCAGCAGCCCAAGGAGTGCAAGAGAAGAGCGGCGCCCAAGGCGGCGCCCGCCAGGAACAGGGCCAAGGGGCGCAGAGCCAAGGGCAAGAACGGGGAAAAGCCCAGGGCCAGCAGGAGCAGCGGCAGCGTGGCCAGGCGCAAGGACAGCGTTCGCAAAGCCAAGGCCAGGGCCAGCGCGAACAAAGCCAACAAAGCCAAGGCCAGCGTGAGCAAGGCCAACCCCAGGGCAAGCCCCGGCGAGACCAAGCCCAAGGGCAAGATCGGCGCGAGCAAGGGCGAAGTCAGACCCAAGGCCAGCGAGAGCAGAACCAGCGAGAGCAGAACCAGGGCCGGACTCAAGGTCAGCGCCAGCGGGACCAGGGCCAGACTCAGGGCCAGGGCCAACGACAGCAAGGGCAGCCGCAGCAGACTCAGCCCCAGCAGGGTCAGCCGCAGCAGGGTCAGGCTCAGCAGGGTCGGACCGGTGACCAGAGCGGCGGGGTGACGTTCACGACCGAGCAGCGCACGAAAATCCGTGAGACCGTGCTGACGGGCGGCAACGCGCCGCGCGTCACCAACGTCAACTTCAACATCCGGGTCGGCACGGTCGTGCCGCGCACGGTGAGGGTCGTGGCGGTGCCAGAGGTGATCGTCGAGATCCACCCGCAGTGGCGCGGGTTCCTGTATTTCGTCTACGAGGAAGAGATCGTCATCATCGAGCCGGGCTCATTGCGGATCGTGGCCGTGATCACGGTCTGACCTCCGGCACAGCTTGACGTCGCAAGGGCGGCCTCGGGGCCGCCCTTGCCGCATGTCTGGGGTCAAGCACGCACTTCCTGGCGCTGGAAGACGACATAGCCGGCGACGAAAAGAAGGATCGTGCCGGCAACCAGGCCGACGATCTGCGCCCATACGATCAGCAGGCTTTGCAGCAAGGGTATCGGCGCATCCGGGATGGAGCCCCGCTCGAGCAGGACCAGGCCCAGCGACGCCAGCATCGATTGTTGCGTCGATCGCACCGAGGGATCGAGCACGACCGCCACGACTTCGTTGAACAGCGCGCTCGGAGATATCCGCGCCAGCATCTGCTGCGCATTCAGGGCCCCCAGAACATCACCAGGCGCGGCGATGGCGGGGGCCAGCGCCGGCGACAACAGCGGCCAGAGAATGGTCAGGAACAGCCAGAGCCCGAGCGTCACCAGCGCCGCCGTCGCCGCCGATCGGAACAGAATGGAGAACAGCAGCGCGAGCGCCAGCCACACCCCGGCATAGACGATGGTCACCAGCAGAAAGATGAACGCCCGCGCCACCTCTTGCGCGCCTGGCGGTATCCCGAGCAGAAGGAGGCCGAGCCCCATGATCAGCAGCCAGAGCGCGACCAAGCTGATCGAGATCGTCCCGAGCGCGGCGAGGAACTTGCCGAGCAGAAGCGCGTCACGGTAGATCGGCTGCGAAAGCACGCGGCTCAGCGTTCGCTGATTGTGCTCGCTGTTGACGAGGTCGAAGCCGAGGCCGATGGCGACCAGCGGCACCAGGAACGACAGCAGTGCGACGAGCGGCAGCGGACCGCCCGCACGGGTGAACACCCGCAGGAAGAGGAACGGGTCTTCGGCCGTGATCTCCTTGATCTGCTGGATGGAGGCATAAACCGCCGCGATCGCGGTCAGCACCACGAGCCATTCGAGCACGCGCATGCGCCAACTGCTCAGATGGTCGGACAGTTCCTTGAGGATCACGACCCCGAGGCCCTGCCAGGGTGAACCTTCACGCCGCATGACGCGCTCCCTCATATGGTGCGGTGTGGAAATAGGCGGTGTAGATCGCCTCGAGGCTCGGCTCTTCGACCGAGAGGCGGAGCAGACGGCCGCCGGCCGCCACCACGGCCGCGGCCGCTTCAGGGCGCACGTCCCGGTCGGTCAGGAGCCGAACGCGGTCAGGACCCACGGCCTCGACCTTGCGCACGCCCGGGACCTTGGCGAGCCGCTCGGCAAGCCCCTGCCCTTGCGCCTCCACCTCGACATTGAAGCCGCCGCCGAGCACTTGTCGTCCAAGCTCAGGCACGGTGCCGAGGAGCACGATATTGCCATCGTTGAACAGCGCGACCCGGTCGCAGACGCTCTGAACCCGATCGAGCAGGTGGGACGACAGCAACACGCTCACGTTCCGGTGCTTGAGGTCGCGGATGATCTCGAGCAGTTCGACTGTCGCCTGCGGATCGAGGCCGGAGGTCGGCTCGTCAAGGATGGCGATCTGGGCGTCCTTCATCAGAATCTCGGCCACTCCGAGCCGCTGGCGCATGCCGCGAGAGAAAGTTCGCACCCGCTTGTCGGCGACATCGCTGAGCCCGACATGGGCGAGTGAAGAGCCGATCCGCTCCTCGCGCTCCTCCGGACCGAGCCCGATCAGGCGCGCCATGTAGCGCATGTTATCGGCGGCAGTGAGGTTCTCGTAGAATCCGACCTGGTCGGGCAGATAGCCGACCCGGCGCTTGACCGCGAGCGGCTCGCGCACCGGGTCGTGATCGAGCACGCGAGCCTGCCCGTCCGAGATGTCGCTCAGTCCGAGCAGCATCAGGATGGTGGTCGTCTTGCCGGCGCCGTTCGGTCCCAGCAGCCCGAAGATCTCGCCCCGCGCCACCGAGAACGAGATGCCCTTGACGACGGTGGTCCCGTCGTAGCGCTTGGTGAGGTTCTGGGCCTCGATGACATTGGTGCTCATCGCCGTCCATACCTCGCCACGGCCCCGACCATCACCAACAGCGCAATGCCGATGAGACCGACGCCCCAGATTCCCCACAAGGGCGAGGTGGCAACCGCGACCCGGAAGGTTGCGGAGGTCGAGTCGCCGCGCCAGTTGGCCCGCAAGGTCGTGACATAATCGCCCGCCACCGCTTTCTCGGTCGGCGTGATCAGCGCTTGCACCTCTTTGGTATCGTTCGGGGCGATGCGGTCGACATTCTTGGGATCGAAGGTGATCTTCCAGCCGGTGGGGGCCGACCCCGACAGCTCGACGTCCTCGGCCGGAGCCGATCCAGAGTTGCTGATGACGACGGGAACCGATTTTTCCTTGCCGGCCGTGGCACTGGTGCTGAGCAGGCCCTCGCGGCCGGCGAGGTCGAGCTTGGGCTGGCCGGTGATGTCGAGGCCGAGGTCGGAGGTGACGCTGGCGTCCTCGGCGGAGACTCGCGCCGTGACCTTGTACTTGCCGGCGGCGGTGGTGTTCGGCGGCCGCACCTTGAGCTTCACGTCCTTGGACTGGCCGGCATCGATCGGGACCGCGTTGAGTTCCTGGCTGCCGTACTGCTCCGTAAAGGTGGCATCGAAGTTCTGCGGCGCCTGGGCGGAAAGGCTCACGGTGAGCTTCTTGCCGCTGTCGTTCTTGATGTTGAGGGTGTATTCGAAGCTCGACTTCGAGGTCCCACGCAGCTCGGGAAGCTGCGGCGCCAACTGAAGCTTGGCCGGCAGGTCGGTGGCCAGCGTCACCGCGATCGGCAGGCTCACATTCGTGGTCGGGCCCTTGGCGCTGACGGTGAGATTGGTGGTGCCGGTCGCGGCCTCCTTGGGCACGTCGAGACGAAGCTCGAGCGCGACGCTCTGATTGGTCGCAGGCATCGCCGCGGCGATCGGCTGACCACCGCCCATCAAGGTGGCGGTCCAGCCCGAGGGTACGCCCGTGATCGCGAGCGCCAGATTCTCGGGCGGCAGCGCATAGTTCTGCAGGCGAAGGTTGACCGAGGAGGTCGAGCCCGGCCGCAGCGTGACGGCGGGGTAGTCGGCCAACAGGAACAGCCCCTTGACGTCATTCTTGGCCTCTTCCGCCCCGGCAGGGGCGATGAGCGCAAGTCCGCAAAGGGCGATCGAAAGGAAGGCGACAACACGGTATCGCATGATGACAGCTCCGGCGGTAAAGCAGGGTGATCCCGCTGTTTAATAACCCCTCCCGCGGGCACCGCAAGATCAAAAGGGTGCGGCGGGACATCGCGTATTTTTTTTCGTCCCCGGGCCGGAATCAATATACATCCGCGACATTTTTTTGGCCACCGGCCCGAACCTGGTCAAATCCGGGGTACCGCTGGCCAGTCGATCTCGTTTTGGGGGAGGACCCAGGGCTCCCGGAGCGCCGCCGCCCGCCACTCGGCCCAGGCCGGCAGCGCCACCACCGCTTGCATGTAGGCGCGGGCGGCAGGGCCGACCTCGACCGCGTAGGTCTCGAAGCGGGAGACGATGGGGGCGTACATGGCATCGGCGGCGCCGAAGGCCCCGAACAGGAATGGCCCGCCCCGGCCGAAGCGCGTGCGACAATCTGTCCATAGCGCCTCGATGCGCCGGACGTCGGCAGCGGCCTCGGCAGTGAGGTCGCGCCGCCCCGCTGGCCGCCACATGTTCATCGGGCAATGGCGCCGCAACGGCGCGAAGCTTGCGTGCATTTCGGCGGCAATCGCGCGGGCGTGCGCCCGGGCCGCCGGATCGGCCGGCCAGAGCGCGGCCCGGGGGAATGTCTCGGCGAGATAGTCGAGGATCGCGAGCGACTCCCAGACATGGATGTTGCCGTCGGCAAGCGCCGGCACCTTGCCGGTGCCGGACACCTTCGTCACGCGCTGCTTGAAGTCCTGGGCATCAAGCGAGATCACCTCCTCCTCGAAGGCGATCCTCGCGACCTTCATGGCGATCCAGGGCCGGAACGACCATGACGAATAGTTCTTGTTGCCGATCACAAGCGTGCGCGCCATCGCAACGACCACTCGATAGACCAATCCCGGATCCCGGAGGCGAGACTTAGCTAGCACGCCGGAAAATGAATGGGTCAAGCGCTTCGGCGACATTGCCCTCGCACCGGGCCGATCGACTCGATGCGCGCGATCGCGGGCGAATAGCAAGGCGACGTCAGGTCAGTCCCATTGTCACCGCCACGAACGAGGCGAGCAGCACGGCGACCGTGGTCGCGAATACGGTCGCGGCAATCTCCGCCCATTTGATGATCCGGAACAATTCGAAGCCGGCCCAGGCGGCAGAGAGGGCGGCGTGGATGGCCCGCATCGGACAATCCTCCCCAGGGCGTCAACGCGCGGTATGGGTCGTGTCGCGCTCGCAACCCGGTCGAATGGAACGGACGGCACCAAAATACCGGCGCGCGCCGACGCTCAGAAGATATTTTTTGCGGAGTCACGGAATTCGCTGTGGACGAACGGCCGAAGCCGGGTGTCCATCACCATCCGGGATCGCACATCACCGGCGGCAACTGTCGGCACCGATGGCGCGGTCGCAGCCATGACCGGCCACCGGACCTGGAAACAGCTCCGACGACTGGTCGGTCAGCCAATAGACCGCGAGCCCGACCCATTCGCGCGCGGCGGTGTCGGTGCGCCGCAGCCCGTCGCCCAGGGTCGGGAACGGCCGCAGCGCGTCCACCGGCCCGCGCGTACGCCAGTCCACTGGATAGGCTTCGACCGCAAAGCCAGCGCGCCGAAAAACTCCCATCGCGCGCGGCAGGTGATAGGCCGAGGTGAGAAGGAGCCAGCGCTCGCCGAGTTTCGGCTGGGCGAGGCGCTTTGAGAACAGGGCATTCTCGACTGTGTTGCGCGACTTGTCCTCGGCGATGATCCGCTCGCTTGGGATGCCGAGGGTTTGGAGAAGGCGCACGGCGAACTCGGCCTCGGTCCCCTCGTTGTAAACCAGCATGCCGCTGCCGCCCGAGAACACGATGCGCGCATGGGGATAGCGCCGGGCGAGCTCCGCGACCGTGGTCATGCGCTCGGCCGCTTCATTGAGCGCCGGCTGGCCGCGCCCCACGGAGACGTCGGGCGAGATCGCGCCGCCGAGCACGACAATGCCGTCGGGGGGCCCGCGCGAGGCATCCCAGGGCGGAAACCGGTCCTCCAAAGGGATGATCAGCGCATTGCCGAGCGGCGAAAGCCCGATGACGGCGAGCAGCAGGAGACATCCGATCGCGAGCCGCCATCCCGCGCGCGCGAACCGCGTGCGCAGCAAGAGGACGCCGCATAGGCCGAGCGTGATCACGAGGTTGGAGGGGATGGCGAAAAAGCCGAGAACTTTGGAGAGGACGAAGAACATGGCTGGTCGCGGGCCAGGCGTCGCTCAGCTTCGCTTCTTCCAGGTCTCGTAGCGCGCCTTGGTCTCCTCGTTCATCGGATAGAGGCCGGGAAGCCTTGCGCCACGCTCGACCTCGCTCACGATGAAGCTCTCCATGCGTTCCTGCTCGGCACCTTCTTCCGCCACGAATGCGAGGAGGTTCTGTGGGATGACCACGGCGCCATCGTCATCGGCAACGATGATATCGCCGGGAAAAATCGCGCACCCGCCGCAACCGATCGGCTCCTGCCAGCCGACGAAGGTGAGGCCGTTGACCGAGGCCGGCGCCGCGACCCCCGCGCACCACACCGGCAGCTTCGAGGCCAGCACGCCCGCCTTGTCTCGCACCACGCCGTCGGTGACAACGGCGGCGACGCCGCGCTTGGCCATCCGCATGGTGAGGATGTCGCCCAAAATGCCGGCGCTCGCGATCCCCATGGCGTCGACGACCGCGACGCAGCCTGCCGGCATGTCCTCGATCGCGCCGCGGGTCGAAATCGGCTTGGCCCAGCTCTCGGGCGTGGCGAGGTCCTCCCGCGCCGGCACGAAGCGCAGCGTGAAGGCTGGGCCGACAATGCGCTGGCCGTTGCCCGCAAGGGGTTTTGGGCCATTCATCCAGCAGCGGCGGATGCCCTTCTTCAGGAGCATGGTGGTGATGGTTGCGGTCGTGATCTGGCGGAGCGTGTCGAGCAAGGCGGCACTCATCGCAAACCTCGTTGCTGCGGGTATCGTCCGCCCTTCCACTTGGCAAATCCTTCCGCCCGCAACCGGCAGGCCGGGCAGTCCCCGCAGCCATAGCCCCACTCGTGCCGATGCGAGCGGTCGCCGAGATAGCAGGTGTGGGTCTCCTCGACCAGCAAATCGATGAAGGCATTGCCGCCGATCGCATGCGCCAGCGCGAATGTCGCCGCCTTGTCGATCCACATCAGCGGCGTATGAATGACGAAGCGCCGATCCATGCCAAGCGTCAGCGCAAGCTGCATGGCCTTGATGGTGTCATCGCGGCAGTCGGGGTAGCCCGAGAAATCGGTCTCGCACATGCCGGCGACGAGGTGCTTGGCGCCACGGCGATAGGCGAGCGCGCCGGCGAAGGCGAAGAAGACAAGATTGCGGCCGGGCACGAAGGTCGTCGGCAGGCCGTTCTCGGCGATCTCGATCGCCACCTCGCGCGTGAGCGCCGTGTCGGACATGGCGGCGAGCGCATCGAGCCGCACCACGTGATCCTCGCCCAGCCGGGCCGCCCAGGCGTTGCGCAAGGCCGTGATGCGCTCGCGCAGCCGCGGGCGCACGTCGAGCTCGGCGCGGTGACGCTGCGCGTAGTCAAAGCCGATCGTCTCGACGCGCCCGAAGCGCTCGAGCGCCCAGGCGAGACAGACGGTGGAGTCCTGGCCGCCGGAGAACAGGACGAGGGCAGTGTCGGGACTCGTGCTCAAAATCATCCGCCTCAGTCCCACTTCGGCGAGCCGGAAAAGGCGAAATCGACAATGCGGCCGTCGCGGCGCGCAAGGCTGTCGATCGCGGCCATTTCGCTGGTCGACAGCTTGAAGTCGAAAATCGAAAAATTCTCCGACAGACGCTCGACCCGGCTGGTGCGCGGGATGACGACGATCTGCTGCTGCACCAGCCAGCGCAGGGAAACCTGAGCGGCCGTTTTTCCATGCGCCTTGCCGATGCGGGCGAGCACCGCATCGTTTTTCGCGCCGCCGCGGGCGATCGGGCTGTAGGCCACGACCGCCAGGTCATGCGCCCGGCAGGCGGCGACCACCTTCGACTGGTCGAGGAACGGATGCATCTCGATTTGATTGCAGACGAGCGGCTCGTCCGCGAGCCGTGTCGCCTCTTCGATCATCGCAATCGTGAAGTTCGAGATGCCGACGTTGCGCACGAGCCCGGCCTGCTTGAGCTTGCAGAGCGCACCGAGCGTCTCGGACAGCGGAATGCGCGGGTTCGGCCAATGCAGGAGCAAAAGATCGACATCCGACAGCCGCAGGCGCATGAGGCTGTCCTTGGCGGCGCGCTCGAGTTCGCGCGGCGCGAAATGCGAGGGCCACACCTTGGTGACGAAGAACACCTCCTCGCGCCGCACCCCGGACGCGCGCAACCCCTCCCCCACTTCGCGCTCGTTGTCATACATCTCGGCGGTGTCGATGTGGCGGTAGCCGATGCGAAGCGCCTGCTCGACCACGCGCGCGCAGGCCCGGCCGCGCAGGTCCCACGTGCCAAGACCGACCAGCGGGATGCGAGCACCGTTCGCCTCAACGACCTCAACCATTGTCGCCCTCGCGCCTCATCCTCTCGAAGAATTCATCTCGCTCGGTCGCGATGTGGCACAAGCGATTGGAGTATCTTCTTACATTAGAATAATTCCATCAAAGATAATTGCTATTGCCCAGGCGCATTTATTGGTTTTGATGGAAGGCGGGGGTGAATTTGGTGAGATCGGAGCATGCGCGGGGCCATTCTGGCATCGGCGATCGTGGCATTCGGGATTATCGATGCGCCCGGCATTGCCGGCGCGCAGGAGTTCTCGCTCACGATCAAAAATCACCGGTTCGAGCCAGTGGAGATCCGGGTGCCGGCCGGCAAACGGGTGACGATCTATGTGCTCAATGAAGACCCCACGCCGGAAGAGTTCGAGAGCAACTCCATGAAGATCGAAAAGATCATTCCAGGCAAGTCCAAAGGTCTGGTGCGGGTCGGGCCTCTCACCCCTGGTCGATACGATTTCTTTGGCGATTTCAACCCGGACACCGCCAAAGGTGTCCTGATCGCGGAATAGGAGCGGATCGTGCTGGGCGCGCTGGTCATCGTCTTTCGCGAGGTTTTGGAAGCCGGCCTGATCATCGGGATCGTGCTCGCGGCGACGCGCGGCCTGCCTGGCCGCGCCCGCTGGGTGGCGCTCGGAATTTTGGCGGGCGTCGGTGGCGCGGGCATCGTCGCGCTGTTCGCGGAAGGCATTTCCAACGCCTTCGAAGGCTCGGGCCAGGAACTGCTCAACGCCAGCGTGCTCAGCGCCGCCGTCCTGATGCTGATGTGGCACAATGCCTGGATGGCCCGGCACGGGCGCGAGATGGCGGCCGAGATGAACGCGGTCGGTCGGGCGGTCAGCGCGGGGGCGCGCCCGATGACCGCGCTCGCGGTCGTGATCGGCCTCGCGGTGCTGCGCGAGGGCGCTGAAATCGTGCTGTTCCTCTATGGCATCGTCGCCACCGGCACTTCTGCCTCCGCGCTGCTGCTCGGGGGCATGATTGGCCTGGCGGCCGGCGGCGCGCTCACGGCGCTCACCTATTTCGGACTGCTCGCGCTGCCGACACGACATGTCTTCACGGTCACGACGGTGCTGATCGCGCTGTTGGCAGCCGGCATGGCTGCCCAGGCTGTGCACTTCCTCGACCGGGCGGGGCTGATCGACGTGCTCGACAACCGCCTGTGGGACAGTTCGGGCTTCTTGCCGCAGGACAGCCTGATCGGCCGCATGCTGCATACCCTTATCGGCTACACCGACCAGCCGACCGAGCTGCAGCTGGTCGCCTATCTGATCACGCTCGCGGCAATGGCGGTGCTGTGCTGGGCCCTCGCGCCGCCGCGCCCAGCGCGCACCGCGGCCTAGCGAGCAGACGGCGGGCGACGGAGAACAGGCGAGCGAACGACCTCGCTATCCCTAGTCTGTCGTGCGTCCTCCGGTGCCTGTTCTGCTCAAAACCGCGAAAGCGACCTGGGGGGCCTTGTCGACCATCTTGAGCAGCGC
>WNGL01005949.1_pt1 | contig 14787 bp, 16 predicted proteins | sample 5400591 | NCBI WGS metagenome assembly WNGL01 (sample SAMN13153377, study PRJNA577476) | soil metagenome | isolation source: 80 cm soil or saprolite under Garry oak tree replicate 1 | place: USA:California | collected 2016-06-15
GATCATACTTGCGATTGAGCTGGCCCTCGCGGTCCTCTACCTTGCGCTCTTCGCGCTCGACTTCTTCGCGACGGCCGCGGACCTCGACCTCCCATTCCTCTCGGAGCTTCATCAGCTCTTCTTTGCCGCTGAGGACGGCTGTCTTGCGCAGGCTTTCCGCCTCGCGCTCTGCCTCGCCAACGACTCTCGTGGCTGTCTCTTCGGCTGTAGCGTGCGCCTCCTGTTGCCGCCGGAGCTCAGCACGGCCGCCCAATCTTCTGCCGATATAGAAAAAAACCGCGCCGGCGATAACAAACAGAAGTATGCCAGCTGCGGATAGCCAAGCCGTGGTCGTCATGTCGTATCTATGTTGGGCCCGCGGCAAAGCCACAGGCGGCCCCTATCGCGCCGGAAAGTCGTCGCGTAGTTGGGTCTAAGGTAATGTCGTCTATTCGTCGCGTAGTTGGGTCTAAGGTAATGTCGTCTATTGATTTGGGCGAGAGTGGGATTAGGCGTCGAGATCCGGCCTCGACGACTGGCATCCACAGAACCAAAGCGGGGAGCGTTCAGCTGCTTAGCCGCTTGGCTGGGAGCGTCAGCCCCTGGCTAGCAAGCTGCAAAGCTCTACGCTCCCCGCTTCAGTTTTGTGGAGGGCAGCCGACGAACCGAGATCTCGACGCCGGAGCTACTCTTTCCGCTTGGCCGGCGGGAGCCACGGCCTGATCTCCCCGCTCAACCTCTTCATCGACCCGGCAAGCTCATCACCGGCTTCGCGGGCATCGAATAATTCGTCGGTGATGCTCAAGGCGGCGAGGATTGCGGCCTTCTGGGCCTCGACGATGTTCCCGGCTCGCATCGTATCACGGATCACCTGGTCGACGTGCTCTGCCACAGCGCGGGTGCGCTCGGGACTGACATCGCTTCGAATGGAATACTCGTCGCCGAGGATCGTAACCCGAACGACATTTTTCTTGGAGCTCAACGAGCCGTCGCTCCGTCGTGCTGCTGCTTGAGGAATCGGACTCGGTCGATCATCTGTTGCGTCCGCACACGTGCAGCCTCGAGCCGACTCGTGAGTCCGGCGTTCTCCCGCTCCAGGAACTGGACGCGCTCCGGAGAAACTACTCCCTTGACTCCCGTAGATTCCAAGCTCTTGAGACGCGCCTCGGCCTGAAGTGCACGACGACGAAACGAAGCCAGCTCGTCACCGAGATGCTTCACGAGCTGCTCGAGCTCCCCGAACGCGGCTTTCTCAGGTCGTACGCTGTCGGACACCAAGCTCTCCCTCGAGTGCTTTGACGATCTTCTCGGTGATGCCCTGCACTTCTTTGTCCTTTAGTGTGCGCTCGGGATGACGGAAGGTCAACGCCCACGCCAGACTGCGCGATCCCTCTGGAATTCCCTGACCAATGAACTCGTCGAACAGCGTCAGAGTCTCGAGGAGGTCGCCTGCCTCTCTGCGAATGACTCCTTCCATTTGCGCAGCGGTCACATCGGTCGACGCGACCAGCGCCAGATCGACCTGCGCGCGCGGAGTCGATGGAATCGGCCGATAAGCTTTGATTCTGCCCGGAATCTGCTCGATCGCCTCGAGGTTGATCTCCAGTCCGAATGCTGGCTTGGCCCAAACGGGTGCATCGAGAGTAAGGCGCCGCGCCGCACCCACCTTCGTGCCATTCACTGAAACGTCCCAAAGAGTTTCGCCCCCCCGCGAGCTTGGTAAGAGCTCTATTGTCGCCCACGGAAACGCCGCTCCGGCGGCTCGCTCCGCGAGGAACTTGATATCCCATTCGTCGTAGCTTGGTTGTATCGCTTTGGTGAAATGCGTCGGAGCTCGCTGTCCCATGACGAGCGCGGCGACATGCATCTCCTCGCGTGGCAGCTCTGCCTTCTTCGGACCAGGGCCCTGCGCCGACGCATCAGCGGCAAAAAACGCGGTTCCAATCTCGAACAACCGGACGTTGCCCTGCATGCGAGCCAGATTGTACTCGGCGCGTGAAACGAGCGTCGTCAACAGATCGCCGCGCAGGAATGCTTCGTCCTCAGCGAGCGGATTGGTCACGCGCACCGTTGCACCTTTCCCTTCGGCAACGAACGGCATCGGACGTACTTCGTTCAGACCGGCACCAACTAGCGTCTCCTCCACGCGCTTCGTGACTGAAACCAGTGGCGCGTCTGGAACATCGCTGGCGCGGAACGGGCGCAGCTCGGAGGAGAAGGTGTCGTAGCCGCGAAGACGAGCGATCTCTTCGGCCAGATCTACGTCACTGTGGACGTCGTGTCGCCAGCTCGGCGGCGACACCTTCAACACATCTTTGGCTTCAGGTGCGATCCTGAAACCGACCAACCTGAGATTCTTTTCCACTTCGCCCGTCTCAACTGGCTCACCAAGCAGGCGGGCAACGCGTGCGAGCTTCAGAGAAATAGGCTGCGGTCGTTTCGGGAGCGGATACAGATCGATCGGACTTCCCTGCGGAATTCCCCCAGCGAGCGATAGAATCAGTCTGACTGCGTAGTCGACCAGACCGGGGATCGCATCGACATCAACGCCACGCTCGAAGCGATAACTGGCGTCGGTGGAGATTCCCAATCGGCGACGAGTGGCGCGAATGCGAGCTGGGTTGAATGCGGCTATCTCGAGGAAAATCTCGGTCGTCGTTTCGGATACTTCGCTTCCGCTTCCACCAATGATCCCCGCGATTCCCTGCGCTCGCTCGGCATCGCCAATTACTACCGCACCTGGAGGAAGACTGCGATCAACACCATCGAGCGTTCTGATCAGCTCTTCGCCGCGAGTTTTTCTGACGACCACAGTGTCACGCGCAATCTTATCCAGATCGAATGCGTGCATCGGCTGGCCAAAGCCGAGCAGCATGTAGTTGGTCACGTCGACAACGTTATTGATTGGACGCGACCCAACCGACTGAAGCCTTTGTACCAGCCAGTCGGGACTTGGCCCAACCTTCAGCCCGGTGATGACGGCTCCCGCGTAACGTAGGCAGCCGTCGGTGTCCTCGAGCTTGACCGTGACATCACCAACTTTTCCGGACGTCGCCTTTACAGTGTGGCTACGAATGACGAACGGTTTTTCCTCGGTGATCTCCGGCCGCGTCACAGTGCCGCCTGTCGCCGCAGCGATCTCGCGAGCGAGACCCTCGTGCGAGAGGAGGTCGGGGCGATTCGGAAGCACGTCAATCACGAGTCGCGTATCGCCGATCGGCATTGCGTCGAGAAATCTCGTTCCCGGCGTGACATCGATCGACAGCGCCAAGATTCCTTCCTGATCCTGCCCGAGACCGAGCTCACGCGCGGAGCAGAGCATCCCTTCCGAAGTCTCTCCCCGAATCTTGCGCTTCTCGACTTGCACGCCGCCAGGGAGAACGGCACCAACCGGCGCAAACGGATAGAGGGTGTTGACGCTGACGTTTGCCGCGCCGCATACGACATCAACAACGCTGCCGCCGCCAGCGTCGACCTTCGTCAGCCAGAGGCGATCCGAGTTCGGATGACGTGAGGCCTCGACGACGCGCGCGATCACGACGTCGCGCAGATCTTCGCGCAGCGAGACGAGATCGTCGACAGTAGCGCATCGCGATGTGAGAAGATCGCGCAGCTCAGTCGGACTCAGGCTGAATGGCACAAACGCTCGCAGCCACTCGTAGGAAGCGTTCATGACGTGCGCCGGTTCACTGGAAAGAGATCTCTCATCGAGATATCTGGTACAGGAATCTCACATCCGAATCGTACAGAATCCTTATGTCGGGAATGTCGTAACGCAGCATGGCGATTCTAGCCGGTCCCATGCCGAACGCCCATCCGGTGTAGCGATCGCCATCGAGTCCGGCGGCGTTAAGCACCGATGGATGCACCATTCCCGAGCCGAGTATCTCCATCCAACCGGTTCCTTTGCAGCCTGGGCAGCCAACGCCATGGCACAGTTGGCACTCCACATCCATCTCCGCCGACGGTTCCGTGAACGGGAAATAGCTCGGCCGGAAGCGCGTTTTGGTTTTGCCGAAGAATCGGTTGGCGAAATGCGTAAGCGTGGCCTTGAGGTCGACGAAGCTAACGCCCTCGTCAATGGCGAGTCCTTCGATTTGGGCAAACATTGGGGCGTGCGATGCATCGAAGAAATCGCGGCGGTATGCGTTGCCGGGGCTGAGAATCCTGATTGGCGGCTTGAAGTTCTGCATCGTCCGGATCTGCACGGGCGAGGTGTGAGTTCTCAGGAGCGCGTTTTCGCCCAGGTACAAAGTGTCGTGCAGGTCCAGCGCCGGGTGGTCGGGCGGAAAATTGAGCGCGGTGAAGTTGTACCATTCGGTCTCCGCTTCCGGCCCCAGCGCAATCGTGAATCCAAGCTCGCGGAAGATGTCTTCGATCTCCTCGATGACGAGCGTGACCGGATGCTTCGATCCAAGCCACTGCCGCCGAGCAGGCATGGTGAGATCGATTTTTCTCTTCGAGGAGCTTGCCGCCTCCAGCTGCTGGCGCCGCTCTTCGAGGCGCGTCTCGAGCTTTGCCTTGACGGCATTGATAAGCGAGCCGCCTTCGCGCAGCTCACCCGGCGCGAGCGATGGAAGCTGCTTGAAGAGCTCCGGCAATCGTCCGGATTTTCTTCCTAGCAATGATGTCCGGGCTTCCTCGAGCAATGCGGAGGTCGTCGCGGCATCGATGAGCTTCTCGCCTTCAGCGGCGAGTGTGGTGACGAGTTGCTGGAATTCCGAAAGCGTCACGGTTCAGTAGATGGGTGGCCGGGGGGGGGGGCGGAAACGCAAAAGACTCCACCGCGCTGATTTGACAATAGCGCCGGCAGAGTCCTTTTGAAATCCTTGCGAGACGTTACGCGGCGTCTAGAGCGGACCTCGCCTTTTCGGCGAGAGCGGTAAACGCAGCTGCATCGTTGACAGCTAATTCTGAAAGAACTTTGCGGTCCACCTCGATGCCCGCCTTCTTGAGGCCGTGCATGAAGACCGAGTACGACATTCCGTGCTGGTGCGCACCCGCGTTGATGCGGATGATCCACAGCTTCCGGAAATCCCGTTTCTTGTTCTTGCGATCGCGGTAGGCATACTTCCAGCCGCGCTCGACATTCTCCTTCGCTGCCTTCCACAGCTTGCTCCGGGCGCCGAACGCACCGCGGGCCGCCTTCATAACCTGTTTCTTGCGCTTCAGGCGCGCGACGTTCGATCTAACGCGTGGCATTGGTCTATTCCTCTATGCCTGGAGCAGGCGCTTGATGTTCTTCACCTCGCCCGGAGTGTGAATCGTCGTCTCGCGACGGAGTCGACGTTTTCTCTTCGGCGATTTCTTGGTAAGGATGTGGCTGTGGAAAGCGCGAAAGCGTTTCACCTTGCCGGATCCGGTGATCTTGAAGCGCTTTCTCGCGCCTTTGTGGGACTTCATCTTCGGCATTGCTGTTCCTTCGTATGTCGATCCCAGCCGGATACGACCAGGCTCATTATGAAACTTCGTCGATCGTCGCGCCGGCTACTTCGGAGCAAGGATCATGGTCATGAACTTTCCCTCGAACTTCGGATCACTCTCGATTTTAGCCACATCGGCTAGGTCCTCGGCGACCCGATTCACCACCTGACGTCCGAGCTCCGGGTGGGCGATCTGTCTTCCCCGAAACATCAGCGTCACCTTCACCTTGTTTCCTTCCAGCAGAAACTCTCGCGCATGGCGGGTCTTGGTCATGAAGTCGTGCTCCTCGATACCTGGCCGGTACTTCACTTCCTTGAGATGAATCACGTGCTGCTTTTTCTTGGCCTGGCGAGCCATCTTCGCCTGCTCGAACTTGAATTTCCCGTAGTCCATGATGCGGGCCACGGGCGGCCTCGCCATTGGTGCGACTTCCACTAGATCCAGTCCCTGCTCGACCGCCGCAGCGAGTGCTGTTTCGACGTCCATGATTCCCAGCTGCGCTCCATCGGCAGCGATGACTCTGATCGGACTAATGCGGATCTGTTTGTTGACGCGTACGCGCTTGGTTGTGTCCTGGATACGAGCCCCTTTACTCGAAGAAAACAAAAACGCGGACCCGTTTTCGGAGTCCGCGCGACTGAACGCTGCCGAGCACGGCTGCGTCGTGGCCAGAACTCCTGTAGCACGCCTCGAACATCGAGGGCCAGAGGGTGGGGTGATCCGCCCGGATCGCCCACTTATCGCATTGTCGGGACGTAAGATAGGTTGGCCCAGTTCACCTTGCAAGCGGCGCCGCCAGCTTCCCCGCGCTTCTTTCGGGGCCTAGATTCGCGGGATGCCCAAGAAAGTCATCGGCGGCAAAGTCGAGAAGCGGGTATCGGTGGATGGGATTGGCGGCGTCTTCATCTACGCCAACGACGCGAAAGCGCTGTCCAACTGGTACGCACACCACTTCGGTCTGAGACTCGAAACCTATGAAGACGGAAAGGTTTACGGCACCGAGTTCAAGTACCGTCGCCTGGGCGATTCGTCGCAGGTCGACTCGACGGTGTTCTCGATCTCTCAGTCGAAGGTGACACTGCCGCCCGAACGCAGCCAAGCGATGATCAATTACCGAGTGCGGGACCTCCAATCTTTCCTCGATCAGCTGAAGGCCGAGGGGGTCGATATCGAGAAGACCGAGGATTTCGATTATGGGCGGTTCGCGTGGATAAAGGACCCTGAGGGGAATCGGATTGAGTTGTACCAACCTCTAAGCTGATAACTGCAAACTGAACGGCGCGAGTCTGGTAACTGCAACAGAACGGGTGCGAGTTGTCAGTGGCACAGTTGCCAGTTTTCAGTTCACTACGCCCTGACTTATCTCCTTGGCGTGACAGCCACTGCTTGTGCCCTGAATGGCGATTGGTGACGTCCCGACGTTCGGAACTGGCGACTGACAACTACACTACTGACACTTCGCACCCGTTCAGTTGTCGTTTCCCCGTTATCCCGCACCGTCGGCCAGACGGTATGCCTTGCCGTCGTGCTCCACCCTGCCCCACGCGATGGTGGCGTCGTGCTCGAAGATGAGCAGCCACTGTTCCTCGAGCGCCTGCTTCAGAATCCCGCGCTTTGTTTCCAGCGTCACGAGTGGTTCGATGTCGTATCCCATAATCCATGGAAGCGGCAAGTGCGCGTGGGTCGGGACGAGGTCGCCAAGGTAAAACGCTCGCTCGCCCGCTGACTCGATCAGAATGCTCTGGTGAAACGGAGTGTGACCGGGAGTCGGAATGACCCGAATTCCTTTCACGATCTCTTTTTCGCGGGAAACGAACTCGATCTTCTCGGCCGCCTCAAGCGGTGTGTAGTTTCGCTCGAAATAGCTGGCCACCGTTCTCTCATTCGGACGCGTGGCGAACTCGTACTCGCCGCGCTTCACGATGTAGGTGGCGTTGGGAAAGCTGATTTCCAGGGATCCGTCAGATCGATTGCGCGTGTTTCCCCCAGCGTGATCAAAGTGCAGATGCGTGTTGATGACCAGCGTAACATCTGGCGGAGTGATGCCAATCTGCTTCAGGCCATCCTCGAGCAGGGTCGCGCCATCCGCGCCCTCGTTCTCCAGACCGTAGATGTCCTTGAACTTTTCATTTTCTTTGTTGCCGGCGCCCGTGTCGATAAGGACGAGCCCCGACGGATGCTCGATGAGCAGACAGCGCATGCCGAGTTGTATGCGGTTTCGCTCGTCGGGGCGGATGCGCCTTTCCCAAAGTGGCTTCGGAACGACGCCGAACATCGCACCGCCATCGAGCTTCTGACCGCCGGCCTGGATCGCGTGAACAGTGAAGTCGCCGATCTTGCGGCGCTCCACCAGCGGAGTTGGCGCGGTCACGCCGTTGTGTCGCGAGTGACTGGAGTCGGTAATCCCGACGGTCTGCGCTTTTTGCGGCGCCCGGCCGGAGCACGCAGTAATGTCTGAAGTTCACCCCACGTACCGCAGCCGCGATCGGCGAGATCCGACATCAGGCGAATCAGGCACTTGGCAGTGGCCAGCGCGTCACCGCCGGCGCGATGACGATTTCGGATCTCGATTCCGTAATAGCGCGCTACGTAATCGAGGGACCGACGGGGAAGCTGCGGCAAAACCTTACGCGCGATCTTCACCGTGCAAAGCTTCCTCCCGCGCAGCTGTCTGCCGGTAGAGCGTGACAGTTCCGTGGTCAGGAACCGCCAGTCGAAGTTTGCGTTATGCGCCACGAACACATTGCCCTCGAGCACACGCATGACGTCAGGCGCAACTCGGTCGAATGTCGGCGCGTCCTTCACCATGTCCCAGGTGATGTTCGTCAGTTGCGTTATGAACGGGGGAATGGGCCGCAGGGGATTGACGAGCGTCTCGTAAACCTCCGCGATCTGGCCGTCGCGCACGACAACCGCTGCGATCTCGGTGATGCGATCACCGAGCCATGACCTGCCACCCGTGGTCTCGGTGTCCACCACGACGTAAGACAGGCGATGGAGCATATCGTCTGCCGATTGCCCGATCGAGCGCGACCGGCCACGCGCAACGGCGTAGGAGTTCGGCGTCAAGGCAGCGAGCATCCAACGACCGTCGGCATTGCGCACGAACTGCGGTCGGCCGGCGAACATTGCGTGAGCCATGTGCTCGGCTACGATCCGCGGAGCGCCGGGAAGACTGCAGATGTGACCAATCAGATCGACTACGTCGGCGGGACCTGCCGAGAGATAGTTGAGAGCACGCGTTGTGAGCAGAGTCTCTTCGGGCTCGGAGTAAACTCCCCTGCTCAGCTCCACGGATCGTCTCTCGTAATCGGACAGGTCATACAGTGAGGTCCGCCGCCGCCGCGTACGAGCTCTCCGCCCTCGAAAGTGATTGCTGCACGCTGGTTCGAAGGAATCTCGTGAGCGTCAGACAAAAAATCGGATGCGGACACCATCTTGAATCCGGCTTTCTCCAGCTCTCTCAAAGTTGTCTCGTTTCGTGCATACGATGTGACGACGCCGGGACGGAGTGCGGTGAAGTTACAACCTGACGCCCATTGTTCACGGTCCTGGACGATTCTTCTTCCCCCACCGCAAAGAATCGGCTCCATGGGCAGACCACAGTCCTTGAGCGCCCTGAACAGATCAGGTTGCTCCTTCATATGAGTTTCGCCTTTCTGCCAGTGAAGTATCGGCAGTCGATACGGTCCAATGAAGTGGGGCGGATAAATTACGCACAGCTCACGATCGACGTGGGTGAAGATCATGTCGAGGTGGATTGCAGTCGCCTCCTGCGGCATCACCACGACGATGAGGTTCGTCACTTCGGTCTGCTCGAAGAGGAGCGTGGCGAGACTGTCAATGCCCGCCGGACTCGATCTCTCGCTGAAGCCGATCAACAGCACATCTTCGCGGAGCGGATGAACGTCGCCACCCTCGAGAGTGTGGTTGAGTCGCCGTTCTGTCGATCCGTCGTACAGAATGCCCTTGTTCTGCAGCTTCGGGTGAGACGTGAACAGCGCCTTCATGATCAGCTCCTCTGTCCAGCGCGCGTGAAAGCGCATCGATCCAATCATCATGTTGTGATTGATCGCCATCGCCGAGTCGCGAGTGAAAAAAAGATTGGGCAGCGGCGGGAGCGTGTAGCTGCACTCGTTGAGAGTGCGTGACAGCGGACCGGGCTCTTCCTCCTTCCCTTCTATGAGAAGATTCACGACCGCTTCCGGGGGAAGCTCGCGCAGTTCGGCGGCGAGTGGTTGAAGGGGAACGACGTCGAGAGTCTCGCGAATGATCAGCTCGCGGACTTCACTGTCCTCGAGGACCTCCGTCAGCAGCGTGCGCACGTGCAGCACTTCGCAAAAGCGCTCCAGCACCTGGACGAAGCGGCGATGCTCGCGCTTGGCGAGATCGGCATCGACGATGTCGTCGTACAGGAAATCCGCGCGCGTGCTCGGCGTCACCGCAAGGAGCTCGTTGCCCGGGCTATGCACGAGAACGGTTCGTAGTGCACCGATTTCTGAGGTAACGTGGACTGGCATGCTCCGAAGATACGCCCCGGCCATGGTGTAACGAAGGGGAATAACTGCAACCGAACGGGCGGGAGGCGTCAGCGAACCAGGCGCGAGGCTCGAGGTCACGACGTCGGCGACGTTACTACTGCGCTTATGGCAACATGCAGTTGCTTGGGCTCCGAATGGTGCTAGTGACGTCCCGACGCAGTGACCTAACGCCTGGTACCTACATCGCTGACGCCTCCCGCCCGTTCAGTTGCAGTTGTGTTTTCTTCCCCTTCCCGCCCTCCGGGATTAGTTTGTGAATTACTTCACAAGCATCCTTTGAAGCGGATAGCTGAATCGACCGTACGACGCCTTTCCCTCTATCTGAGCTTCCTCGAGGGGATCGAGCGACAGGGGCTCGAGACCATCTCGAGCGATGAGCTCGCGCGACTTGGTGGGACAACGTCCGCTCAGGTTCGCAAGGATCTCTCTCTCTTCGGCTCATTCGGCAAACGCGGACTTGGTTACTCCGTCCCCGAGCTTTCCAAACAGCTGCGCGAAATCCTGGGACTGGGAAAGCAGTGGCGTGTCTGTATCATCGGCGCCGGAAAAATCGGCGCTGCGCTCGCTCGCTACCGGGGATTTGCCGAGCGTGGGTTCATCGTCACCGCCGTTTACGACATTGACGAAGCGAAGATCGGGAAGCGGTTCGAGTCGCTGACCGTCAGACCAATTTCTGAGCTGGAGAAGGACGCGGCGAAACACGAGTACGACATTGCGGTGGTTGCAACTCCGGCCGAGAGCACGCCGAATGTCGTGAAGCAGGTAGTCCGCGCCGGCATTAAGGCGATTCTGAATTTCGCGCCGGTTCAGATCTCGGTTCCATCTGACGTCACCGTAAGGACGGTGAACATGGCGATGGAGCTCGAAGGGCTATCGTTCGCGCTATCCAACCGCGGCGAATAGATCCCTGCAATTAGAAAGTTGGTCTTTCCGCGCGTACTATCTCGAACAACCTGGCGAACTCAACCGGTCCGACAACCTCCGGTCTGGCACTCGGATCGATCCCCACGCGTTCCAATACGGCGCCTGCCCTTTCGGGCGACAGCCCACGAACTGTGCGAAGCACGCGCACCATCTGCTTCCTCCGCAACCCGAACGCAGCCTGAACGAAAGTGCGGAATCCTTCAAGCGAGTCGAAGGGGACGAGAGGCTCCGCGCGCGGAGTCAGTCTCACCACCGCTGATTCGACTTTCGGCGGCGGCTTGAACGCGCTGGCTGGCACAGTCAGGACTTGCTCCACATCGGCGACGGCCGCGACGTTCACCGATAGCGCGCCGTAGCTTTCTGTGCCCGCGCCAGCCGCCATTCGTTCGGCCACTTCGCGCTGGACGAGAAAGACTGACCGGGCGGGAATTGGTGGCTCCAACGTTTTGAACACGATCGGCGTCGTGATGTTGTACGGGACGTTGCCGATGAGAAGAAAATCTTTCCCCGCCAGCGCGGTCAAATCAGTCTCGAGGAAATCTCCCTCGACGATCTCGACGTTCGGTCGGTCGCGGTATCTCTCGCGCAGCTGCGTGGCAAGCGCGCGATCGATTTCCACAGCTATTACTCGGCTGCTTCGCTCGGCTAAAAGATCTGTGAGTGACCCGCGACCTGAACCTACCTCGACGACGGTGTCGTGCGGCGTCGGCGCGAGAGCATCGACGATCGCCGTGAGAATCGTCTGGTCTGTGAGAAAGTGCTGGCCGAATTTCTTGAGAACTGGTGGGTGTCGGCGACGCCCGCCGGGCGCACCTGCCACTCTCAACTCCTTAGCACCACGAGCGTAAGATCATCGCGGAGGCTCACGGCTCGCGTATGCACCTCGAGCATCTTGAAAACTCTGTCAACGATTACCCGCGTGTCGTTGTCGCGGTTTTCTCTAATCAGCTCGAGCACGCGTTCTTCGCCTAGACGCTCGTTACGAAGGTTGCGCGCGTCACTGATTCCGTCGGTGAAGAGGACGAGCAAATCTTTCTTGCCGACCCAGCTGAGGGAAGCGGTGTTCGGAACGGCGTCGATCATGCCGAGTGGCGGATTGACCGCCGCGAGACGCGTCACCGTTCCCTCCTGACTGATGACGAATGCGTGCGGGTGTCCAGTATTGGCGTAACTAAGCTTCCCTTTCTCCGGATCGACGACGCCGTAGAAAATCGAGATGAACATCTCCGTCGTCTCGAGCTCTTCGCGCAAAGACCGGAGCAGCGCGCCGAGCATCTCACCGGGGTTCACGAAGTTCTGCGCGTGGATGGCAGAGGCGCTCATTGCCAGCGCCATGATGAGCGCGGCACGATACCCGTGTCCGGAAACGTCGCCGATCATGATGCCCGTCGCCCGCTCGCGAAGCTTGAACAGCTGATAGAAGTCCCCACCGACACTCTCGGCCGGGATCACTCGAGCCGTGGCCTCTGCCTCCGGCGACACGACTTCTGTAGATGGAAGGAGCTTCATCTGCAGGTCGTGCGCGAGATTCATCTCTTGCAACAGGCGCTGACGGTCGAGTGACGCGCTGACGAGTCTGGCGTTCTGAATCGCCGTGCCGATCTGAGTCGCGATCGCCGTCACGAGCTTCTGATCGCCGGCAGTGAACGGCTGCCGCGATCTTCGGTCGGCGAGATTCACCACTCCCAGAGGCTGCCCACCGGTCGGCGTCGTCCACATAATCGGGACTGACAACATCTCTCCGCGCCCATAGGGCGACTCACTTCCGAAAGTCACTCCCTTTCCGACAACGATCAGCGGATGCTGGGTCCGGAACACGCGCGCTGAGACGCTCACCGGATCATCGGCGCTTATTGGCGGAATTTGCTCCTTCGGCACGCCGAGCGCCGCCACGGCCTGCAACGTATTCGTCCTCGCATCGTGTACCAGAATCGACGCGACGCGGGCGCCCACCGTCTCTGAGATCTCGGTCAGAATTGTCGCCGCCGCATCTTCGAGTGTTACGGTTCGGCCGAGAATTTCGCCGATCGTGTAGAGAAGGTTGATCTCCTCGTATCGCTCGGCGAGCTCAGTCGCCGCGTGCTCGACCTCGAGCGCGGCCTGGGTGAACTGCGACACCACCGGCATCAGCAGCTTGATGTGCCGCTCCTCGGGCGAGTACGATGGATCACATGGTCCGACTGTGAGCCAGATCTTTTTTACGGATGGAACGCGCGTCACCAGCTGCGTCCCAAAATTCGTCGGAATGGATTGACCCGGCTCGTCGGGAAGGACGTCCGGCATTTGAACTTTCGGGCTCGATCGCGCGATGACGCTCAATGCCGATCGACCGTCGCCGCTTCCCCAGACGGCGGCCTCACAATGCGTCCCCTCGCGGAACGCAATGAGGACTGCCTCCAGCTCCTTCACGGCCGACGCAACGTCAGTCGAACGACGTTGCCTTTGTCCCGGAAGCTCTCCACGCGGTCCATCAGCTGCCGCATCAAGAAGAGTCCGCGGCCTTCCTCCCTGGTGAGATTTTCCGGAGTGGTGCAATCGACCGTGCACTCTTCGACGTCGAAGCCTGGCCCTTCGTCGACGACCTCGAAGACGAGATCGGTTTCACTGATAATTGCCCGAACGCGAACGTGCTTGCCGCCGGTCGCATCATTACCTCGAAGGATGGCGTTCGAGAGCGCCTCCGTAAGCGCGACGGGCACATTGAGCGAGCATTTTGTGGGAGAAAGCTTGATCTCGCGGCAGCGCTGCCTCGCGAGCTCGACTACGCCTTCTATGTATTCAACGTCGCTGGGGATCTGGAGATCGAACGCGACGCGCGATTCCGCCATTAAAAACTCTCTAGCGCGCGCTCCCGTGTGTCGGAGATCTGAAACAGAGTGTCGAGCTTCGTGAGCTCGAAGAGCGTCTGGAGGTCGTCATTGAGATTCGCCAGACGCAGCTCGCCGCCCTGTTCTCGAATCTTCTTCGACAACGAGACGAGCACGCCTAGGCCTGAGCTGTCGATGTATCCAGTTTGGCTGAAGTCGATCAGAAATTTTTTCTCTCCCTTCTCGAGCTCATCCAAAACTTTCTGCTTGAGCTCCTGGCGGTTCCCCACAATCAACTGACCTTCGACATCTACCACGACGACCTCTCCCTGTTTCTTGATCGAGAAACTCATTCAGTTTATCTCCAGTGTGGTTCTAACCGCTCAGCTCGCGCGAGACTAAGCCCGCCCGGCCGATTGCAGTGCTGCAATTGCGGCCACGTTAATAATGTCCTCACGGTCGGCGCCGCGCGAGAGATCGGCGACGGGACGCGCGAAGCCCTGAAGTATCGGACCCAGCGCCTGCGCGCCGCCCACTCGCTGCACCAGTTTGTAAGCGATGTTCCCGGCATCCAGCGATGGGAACACTAACACATTGGCTCTTCCGGCTACCGGACTGGATGGTGATTTCCGGGCGGCAACCGTCGGAGCCAGCGCGGCATCTCCTTGCAATTCTCCGTCCACTGCGAGGTCAGGTGCACGTTGTCTGATTATAGCAAGCGCTTCCCGTACGAGATCGACGCTCGGCCCCGCTGCGCTGCCGTGAGTGCTGAATGAGAGCAGTGCCACCCGCGGCTCGTCGCCCACTATGAGCTTTCGGTCGTGCGCTGCTGCGAGTGCAATGTCGGCGAGATTCTCGGCGGTTGGGTACGGTATCACGGCGCAGTCAGTGAAGGTCAGGACTTCACTCACGTCGGCGCCGACCGGGACAACCATGTAGAACGCACTCGAAGCAACGCGGACACCCGGTGCCACACCGACATTACGGAGAGCACTTCGTAACACATCGGCTGTCGTATAGACTGCGCCCGCCACGCAAGCGTCTGCTTCACCCGCGGCTACCAGTCGATGCGCAAACTCGAGCGCCGATCCATCCTCGAGCAGAATCGAATC
>WNGL01005681.1_pt1 | contig 14784 bp, 11 predicted proteins | sample 5400591 | NCBI WGS metagenome assembly WNGL01 (sample SAMN13153377, study PRJNA577476) | soil metagenome | isolation source: 80 cm soil or saprolite under Garry oak tree replicate 1 | place: USA:California | collected 2016-06-15
GCGGCGGCGGCGGGGGCGTCCGTCGCGCTGAGCTGGCGGCGGGGAGCTCAGGGGGTTCAGGCGCCGGGCAGGGGGGGCAGGTCGCCGGTCTTCTCGTAGTCGGCGATCATGGCCAGGCGGCGGGCGTGCCGCGGCTCGCCGGAGAACGGGGTCGAGACGAAGACCCTGGCGAAGCCGACCGCCTCGTCGACGGCGTACATCCGCGCGCCGAGGCTGAGCACGTTGGCGTCGTTGTGCTGCCTGGCCAGCTGGGCGGTCTCGTCGGTCCAGGCCACCGCCGCGCGGATGCCGGGGATCTTGTTCGCGGCGATCTGCTCGCCGTTGCCCGACCCGCCGATCACGATGCCGAGGCTGCCCGGGTCGCCGGCGACGCCGTGCGCCGCGCGCATGACGTACGGCGGGTAGTCGTCGTCCTGGACGTAGCTCTCGGGGCCGCAGTCCACGGGCTCATGACCGGCCGCGGCCAGCCACTCGATGAGGCGGACCTTCAGCTCGAAGCCCGCGTGATCAGATCCCAGGTATACGCGCACACGGTAAGTGTGCCAGACGCGGTATCAGGCGAAGATGGCTTCCCTGGTGCGGGGACTGCCCCCGCCGGTCGATCTCACGGGCAGATAAGGTCGAACCAGAGGTCGACACGCACGGGTTCCTGCGTGGTTGGCTCATGAGTGGTTATGTGCTGGTTCCGCAGAAGGGACGATCGGGTGGCATCGAACCTGACCCGCGACGAGGCAGCGGCGCGCTCGTCGCTCATCACGGTCACCTCCTACCAGGTTGACCTCGACCTGACGGCGCGGGCGGACGACGACGCGACGTTCGGGTCGGTCAGCGTGATCAGGTTCGGCTGCGCCGTGCCGGGTTCGGCGACCTTCGTCGACCTGACCGCTCCCGGGGTCCGCGAGATTACCCTCAACGACGCGCCGGTCAGCCTGGACGCCTTCGACGGCGACCGGATCGCGCTGACCGGGCTGGCCGCCGGCAACGTGCTCACGGTGACGGCCGACTGCGCCTACTCGCACAGCGGCGAGGGGCTGCACCGGTTCACCGACCCCGCCGACGGGCGGGTCTACCTGTATTCGGACCTGGAGACCTTCGACGCCCACCGGGTCTACGCCTGCTTCGACCAGCCGGACATGAAGGCGACCTACCAGCTGGCCGTCACCGCCTCGGCCGAGTGGGAAGTCGTGTCGAACATGGCGCCGGAATCCAGCATCGCCGACGGCGAGGCGCTCCGCTGGCAGTTCCCGCCCACGCCGGTCATGCCGACCTACATCACCGCGGTCGCGGCCGGGCCCTACCACATGGTGCGGGACGAGCACGACGGCATCCCGCTCGGCGTGTACTGCCGCCAGTCGCTGGCCGCCTACCTCGACGCCGACGAGATCTTCGAGGTGACGCGGCAGGGCTTCGACTTCTTCCACAGCTCGTTCGGGATCAAGTACCCGTTCGGCAAGTACGACCAGCTCTTCGTGCCTGAGTTCAAGGAAGGCGCGATGGAGAACGCGGGCTGCGTCACGTTCGTGGAGGCCTATATCTTCCGGTCGCGGGTCACCGACTTCGCGCGGGAGGCGCGCGCCGAGACCGTCCTGCACGAGATGGCGCACATGTGGTTCGGCGACCTGGTCACCATGCGCTGGTGGGACGACCTGTGGCTGAACGAGTCGTTCGCCACCTGGGCCGGCACCCTGGCCCAGGCCGAGGCGACGCGGTGGACATCGGCCTGGACCACGTTCGCCCAGCTGTACAAGGCCTGGGCCTACCGGCAGGACCAGCTGCCCTCCACCCATCCGGTCGCCGCCGACATCGGTGACATCGCGGCGGTGGAGGTCAACTTCGACGGGATCACCTACGCCAAGGGCGCGTCCGTGCTCAAGCAGCTGGTGGCCTACGTCGGGCGGGAGAACTTCCTGGACGGCGTGCGCAAGTACTTCGCCGCGCACGCCTGGGGCAACGCGACGCTGGCGGACCTGCTGGCCGCGCTCGAGGAGACCTCGGGCCGCGACCTGACCACCTGGTCGGCGCAGTGGCTGCAGACGGCGGGGGTCAACACGCTGCGCCCGTCCTACTCGGTGGACGCCGACGGCCGGTTCACCGAGTTCGCGGTGGACCAGGAGGCGGCCGCCACCCACCCGGTGCTGCGCTCGCACCGCATCGCGATCGGCCTGTACGACCGGACCGCGGACGGCCTGGTGCGGCGGCACCGCGTCGAGACCGACGTGGCCGGCCCGCGCACCGTGGTCCCGGAACTGGCCGGCCAGGCGCGCCCGGACCTGGTCCTGGTCAACGACGAGGACCTCACCTACGCCAAGATCCGGCTCGATGACCATTCGCTGCACACATTGGTGGACTCGATCGGGGAGTTCACCGACTCGCTTCCCGCCGCGCTGTGCTGGTCGGCGGCCTGGGACATGTGCCGGGACGGCGAGATGGCGGCGCGCGACTACGTCCATCTGGTCCTGTCGGGCATCTCCTCGGTGGCCGACATCAGCGTGGTGCAGACCCTGCTGCGGCAGGCCAGCCAGGCGGTGCGCCGGTTCGCCGACCCCGGCTGGCGGCAGACCGGTCTTGACCTGATGGCCGGCGCCCTGCGCGGCCTGCTGCAGGAGGCGGCGCCGGGCTCGGACACCCAGCTCGCGTACGTCCGGGCCTTCGCCGAGGTGGCCACGACGGCCGATGACCTGGGCCTGCTGGCCGGGCTGCTGGACGGTTCCGCGGTGCTCGACGGCCTCACCGTCGACACCGAACTGCGCTGGTCACTGCTGTGGCGGCTGGCCAGCCGCGGGTCGGCCGGGGCGGGCGAGATCGACGCGGAGCTGGCGCGGGACGCCACCGACGCGGGCGAGCGGCACGCCGCCGCCTGCCGCGCGGCGATCCCCACCGCCGAGGCCAAGCAGGCGGCGTGGGACGCGATGACCGGAGGCGAGCAGACCCTGGCCACGTTCCGGGCCATGCTGTCCGGGTTCGCCGACCCGGACCAGCCGCAGCTGGTGGAGCCGTACCGGGAGAAGTACTTCGCCGTGATCGGCGACGTATGGCGGGACTGGTCCTCGGCGATGGCGCAGGACTTCGTCAGCGGCGCCTACATGGTGGGCGCGATCTCGGAGCAGACGGTGCGGCTGACGGACGAGTACATCGCCGCCGCGGACCCGCCGGCCTCGCTGCTTCGGCTGCTGGCCGAGGGCCGCGACGACGTGCTCCGGGCGCTGCGCTGTCAGGCTAAGGACGGGCAGGAGGCCCGCGACCGGCAAGCCTAGGCGTGCCTACACCAGGACGCAGGGGATGTCGGTGTTCTCGTCGATCCAGTAGCTCGCGCAGACCCGGTGGTAGCCGTCGGCGACGATGAGCGGGCGGTCGTCGTCGCCGCGCAGCAGCAGGATCGGCGACAGGGCCGTGCCCGCCGCGGCCTTGCGCAGGTCGGCGGCGACGTGCTTGTTGTCCTCGCCGAGCAGGGCGAGCTGGCTGGCCCGCAGGATGTCCTTGGCCTTGCGGTGGGTGATGTCGTCCCGGGCGGCGGCCAGCTTGCGCCGCCACTCGGCGGCGAGCTTGGCCGGCATGATCAGCGACAGGTAGTCCTCCGCCGCCTGGAAGTCGTGCTTTTGCGGCTTGGGCAGCCACTTCACCGTCTGCGACATGTCAGCCTCCCACCACGGCCTCCCGGACGTGCTTGGCCAGGTCGTCCAGTGGGATCTGGACGCTGGAGCCGGCGGCGCGGTCGGTCAGCTCCGCCGTGCCGGCCGCCAGTCCGCGCTTGCCCACGGTGACCCGGAACGGGATGCCGACCAGTTCGGCGTCGCTGAACTTGACGCCGGCCCGGACCGGCCGGTCGTCCACGATGACCTCGACGCCGGCGTCGAGCAGCGCCTGGTACGCCTGCTCCCCCGCCTCGGCCACGGCCGGGTCGTCCTGGGTGGCGATCACCACCACGACCTCGAACGGCGCGATCGCCACCGGCCAGACGATGCCCTTGTCGTCGTGGTGGACCTCGACGATCGTGGCCATGGCGCGCTCGACGCCGATGCCGTAGCAGCCCATGATCGGCTTGACGGGCTTGCCGTCCGGGCCGGACACCCGGATGTCCATGGCGTCGGAGTACTTGTAGCCCAGCTTGAAGATGTGCCCAACCTCGATGCCCCGCTCTATCTCCAGGCCGTGCCCGCAGTTGACGCACGCCTCGCCCGCGGCGATCTCGCGCAGGTCGGCCCAGCGGCCGACGGCGATGTCCCGCTCCACGTCCACGCCGCGCAGGTGGGTGTCGTCGACGTTGGCGCCGGTGAACATGCCGCGCCGGCCGCGCAGCGCCTCGTCGGCGATGACCGGGTGATCCCCGATACCGGGAGGCACCGTGCCGACCGCGCCGAGGCTGCCGGGCAGGGCGCCGAGCGCCGCACGGATCTCCTCCGGCTGGGCCGGGCGGATCGCGACCGCGCCGGTGGCGTCGGCGAGCTTCTGCTCGTTCAGCGCGTGGTCGCCACGCATCAGCACCAGGGTGAGCACGTCGTCCAGGAAGTACACCAGGGTCTTGATCTGCCGGTCGGCCGGCGCGTCGTACCGCAGGGCGAGATCGGTGATGGTGCGCACGCCCGGGGTGGCGAAGGGCGCAGGCGCGGCGAGCAGCCCGGCCCGTTCGGAATCATCGACGGCGGCCAGCCGGGACATGGCCTTCTCGATGTTCGCGGCGTCACCGCACTCCGGGCAGCGGACGATGAGGTCCTCGCCGGAGGGAGACGGGCAGACGAACTCGGTGGAGTCCGAGCCGCCCATGGCGCCGCTGGACGCCGCGACCGGGATGGCCGGGACGCAGAGGCGCTCGAAGATCCGGGTGTAGGCGTCGCGGTGCGCGACGAAGGACACGTCAAGACCGGCCCGGTCCAGGTCGAAGCTGTAAGAGTCCTTCATGGTGAACTCGCGGGTACGCATCAGGCCCGCCTTGGGGCGCGGCTCGTCGCGCATCTTGGTCTGGAACTGGTACCACATCTGCGGCAGCTCACGGTAGGACTCAAGCTCGGTGGCCAGGGTGGAGACGATCTCCTCGTGGGTCATGCCGAGGACGAAGCCCGCGCCCTTGCGGTCCTTGAGCCGGAACAGCTCGTCGCCCATCAGCTCCCAGCGGCCGCTCTTGACCCACAGCTCGGCCGGGTGCATGACCGGCATCAGGAACTCCTGCGCGCCGATCCTGTCCATCTCCTCGCGGATGATCCCGATCACCTTCAGCCGGACCCGCTGGCCGAGCGGCAGCAGCGAGTAGTGCCCGGCCATCAGCTGGCGGATATAGCCCGCGCGGAGGAGCAGGCGGTGGCTGGGCGCGCCGGCGTCGGCCGGGTCGTCGCGCAGCGTCGGGATGTGCATCGTGGACCAGCGCATGAGCCCGTAGTTTATGCCTTCCGGAGGGTACTGGGGGTTCGTCCCCTGGCCGGCGCCGCAGCGGGTTATCGCGGAGTCGATACGGCGAGCTCGGCCAGGCTGCGGACGTGCGGATGGCCGTCGGGTGCCGGGCAGAACCCGTACGGGTCCATGTGCACCGGCTGCAGGCCCGCCGCCAGGGCGCCGGCCACGTCGTACCGCAGGCTGTCCCCCACGTGCAGGACGGTGCCGTCCGCGGGCACGTCCAGGGCCTCCAGCGCGAGGTGGAAGATCCGCGGGTCCGGCTTGGCCACGCCCACCACCGCGGAGTCGAGGATGACGCCCAGGGGGATGGCGTCGGGGCGGTCCGGGCCGCCGTCGGGGGCACCCGGGCCGTCGGGGGCGTAGCACAGGCCGACGCGGCGCAGGTCGCCTGCCACGGTGCCGTCGGAGTTGGAGACCACGCCCATGGGCAGGCCATGTTCGGCCAGGGCGCGCAGGCCTTCCTTGACGCCGAGGCCGGCGTGGGCCCAGCCGCCCTGCCTGGGGCGCTGGGCGATCTCGAGGGCGAGGCGCTCGCACTGGTTCCCCGGCACGCCGCAGGCTGCGACGTAGGTTCGCAGGTAGTTCGGCCACCAGGTGTCGGGCGCCGGGGGCCGGGGCTCCTGGTCCTGGGCGGCCATCGCCCGGTAGTGAGCGCGTTCCAGCGTGGCCAGGTCGGGGTCGACGCCGGCCGCGCGCAGCGGCGGCAGCAGGTTCTCGGGCCGGGGGAACACCAGGACCCCCCCGGCGTCGAGCAAGATCGCGCTGACGGCTGAACTCCCGAGGCCGTCGCCGACGGGATGGACGCTGCCTGATGAACCCACATCCGCACTATATGCAGCGCGCGGCGGTGCGCTGGGCGGCGGCGCGACGCGGAGGGCGCAGGACGCCTCACGGGAACCACTCGTCACGGCTCGCGATGCCGAGCATTGGGGTCGCGGGCCCCTTGGCCCCAATAGGCGGGGGCAAGGGGCCCGGCACCCCAGACACAACGCGCGCTACGGGTAGCTGCCCATCGGGGCGGGGAGGGTGGCCGGGGCGGATAGGCCGGCCCGTTCGGTCCTATAGAAAAGCGGTGCCGGATACGGGGGGTCACCAGAGCGGGGGGTGCCTGTCCTTCCAGGGGCGGGCCTGCTCCAGCTGGGCGGACAGGGAGATCAGGGTGGCCTCGTCGCCCATCCGGCCGGCCAGCATCACGCCGATCGGCAGGCCGTCGGCGTTCCAGTACAGCGGGACGTTCACGGCGGGCTGGCCGGACACGTTGTAGGTGGCGGTGAACGGGGTGAACCGCTTCTGCCGCTCGAAGTTCTCGGCGGGCTCCACCTCGTCGAACCAGCCGACCGGGCGCGGGGGCAGGGCCAGCGTGGGGTGCAGGATGGCGTCGTAGCCGTTCAACGCCGAGACCGCCGCGCGGGTCACCGCCTGCAGGTAGGCCTGGGCGAAGACCAGGTCGGCGGCGCCGGTGGCCAGCCCGCGACCGCGCAGGTAGCGGGTCAGCGGCAGGAGCATCTCCTCCTGGCCTGGGGCGAGCGGGGCCAGCGTGGCGTAGGCGTACCACAGGGTCTCGAAGAACGGCACCACGTCGGCGCCCAGCGGCATGGCCACGTCCTCGACCTCGTGGCCCAGGCTGGCCAGCAGGGCGCTGGCGTCCTCGTAGGCCGCCACGCAGTCCGGGTGCACCTCGGCGCCCTCGACCGGGTTCTGCAGCGTCCGGCCGATCCGCAGCCGGCCCGGCTCCCGGCGGGCGTAGCCCAGGAACGACTCGCCCGGCGGGAGCGGCGGCTGGGTGTACATGTCGCCGGGGAAGTTGCCGGTCATCACGTCGAGCAGCAGCGCGGCGTCGGCGACCGTGCGCGCGAGCGGGCCGTTGACGCCCAGGCCGGCCAGGTCGGGCATCAGCGGGCCCTCGGAGATCCGGCCGCGGGACGGCTTGATCCCGAACAGCCCGCACACGCTGGACGGGATGCGGATGGAGCCGCCGCCGTCGCTGCCCTGGGCGGCCGGGGCCAGGCCCGCCGCGACCGCGGCGGCGGCACCGCCGCTCGACCCGCCCGCCGACCTGGACAGGTCCCACGGCGTGCGGGCCGGCGGGCCGACCTCGGTCTCGGTGTAGCAGGGCAGCCCGAACTCGGGGGTGGCGGTCTTGCCGGTGATGACCGCGCCGGCCCGCTTGATCGCGACCACCACGTAGTCGTCGGTGTCGGGCACGTTGACCTCGAAGGCCTTGGAGCCCAGCGTCTGCCGCACCCCGGCGACCATGTTCAGGTCCTTGATCGGGATCGGCACGCCGGTCAGCGGGGGCAGCGCCGCCTTGTCCCCGGCCGAGGCCACGGCTTTCTCGGCCGCCTGGGCCTGGTCGGCGGCGAGTTCGGCGGTGACGGTGTAGAAGGCACCCACCTGGTCGTTGAACTCCTGCGTCCGGCGCAGATAATGATCGGTGACGGCGACCGGCGAGAGCTCGCCCGCGCGGATCGCGGCGGCCAGCTCGATCATGGTTAGCTCGTGAATCTGGGCCATGACGGAGATCGTAAACCACTGGCGGCACAGACGTTTCGCGTGGTATCAGGGCCAATGTCCAGCTATAAAACCGGCTGGAGTAGGGCACAATCGTCGTAGTGACGGTGCTATGCGCTGAGTCCTAAGGCAGTTACGCTGAGGTGGTGGGTGATACCGGATGGCGTGGCCGAGGCTGAGAAATAAGTCGTCAGGATCCTTGATGACAGCACGCAATCGCAGCGGGGCGGCACACGAGGGGACACGGTCGCACGGGGGGGCAGCGCACGGTGCGGCGGGCGGTCCTGCTGGTCCGGGACGCGAGCCGCGTCCGGCCGAACCGATTGCTGACGCGCCGGCGATGCCGGATGCCTCGGTGGCGGCGGCCCCGGAGGCTCCGGAGACTCCGGCGGCTCCGGAGGCTTGGCCCGGGCCGGCCGGGGACGAGGCAGCGGGGCTAGCCGAGGCCGAGGTCACCGCGGCCGAACCTGAGTCGTCCGACCTGCCGTTGTGGGACTGGTCCGGCTCCAGGGAGGCCGCGTCCTCCGACGAGCTGGAGGCGCGGAGCGCGGAGGCGCGGAGCGCGGAGGCGCGGAGCGCGGAGGCGCGGAGCGCGGAGGCGCGGAGCGCGGAGGCACCGGGCGCGGACCCGCCGGGCGCGGACCCGCCGCGGCCCGAGTGGAAGCCGGTGGTCACCCCGGTCGAGGAGGCCGGGGGAACGTCGCGGCTCGCCGCCATCGGCCAGGGCCGGGGCAGCCTGAGCCACCTGTCCGGCCACCCCAGGATGCGGATCTGGCTGCTGCGGGCCCTCGTCGCGGTCGTCGTCCTGGTGGCGTTCGGGCTCTGGGTCTCCTGGCCGCTCGGGTTCACGCTGGCCGTCATCGTGGTCATCGCCGACACCGTCTACCGGGCCAGGCGGGGTTCGGCCGGGATGGCCAGGATGACCGGCGCGCAGCGCCGGACCCGCAGGCAGCTGGCCAAGCTCGGGCGCGCGGGCTACCGCGCCCTGCACGCCAGCCCCATCCCCGGAAGCGAGGACCAGATCGACCACCTGGTGGTCGGGCCCGCGGGCGTCTTCGCCATCGACTCGGAGGCGTGGAACAAGCGGCTCCCGGTGCGGACGAGGAACGCCAGGCAGCTGTGGCACGGGCCGTTCAGCATGAAGGACCGGCTCGAGCACGCCCAGTGGGAGGCCCAGCGGGCCGGCGACCTGCTCTCCAGCGCGACCGGCAAGCCGGTCAGCGTCCGCCCGGCGATGGCGGTCTACGGGCCGAAGATCCCCTGGGACGTGGCCACCATCCGGGAGGTCGACGTGTTCAGCGGGCCGCGGCTGCGGAAGTACCTGCGCCGCCGGGCCAGGCAGCAGGACGTGCGGCTGCTCGGCGGCGACGAGGTCGACCGCATCTACCAGGCCGCGAACCAGGCGTTCCCGCATCTGACGTCGGGTTCGCCGGCCCGCTGATCCGGCTCTTGCGCCCCCTTCGGCCCCGGTAGGCTGGTGACCTGCTAGTCAGCCCATGCTGAGGGGAGATCCGGTATGCCGCCGCTACGGTCCCGTACGGTCACGCACGGCAGGAACATGGCGGGCGCGCGCGCCCTGCTGCGCGCCACGGGAGTAGCCAGGGAAGACATCGGCAAGCCGATCATCGCGGTGGCGAACAGCTTCACCGAATTCGTCCCCGGCCACGTGCACCTGCGCGAGGTCGGCCAGGTGGTCGCGGACGCGGTCCGGGCGGCCGGGGCGATCCCGCGCGAGTTCAACACCATCGCGGTCGACGACGGCATCGCCATGGGCCACGGCGGCATGCTGTACTCGCTGCCCAGCCGGGAGCTGATCGCCGACTCGGTGGAGTACATGGTGAACGCGCACTGCGCCGACGCCATGATCTGCGTCTCGAACTGCGACAAGATCACCCCGGGCATGCTGATCGCCGCCATGCGGCTGAACATCCCGACCGTGTTCGTATCCGGCGGCCCGATGGAGGCCGGGGCGCCGGCGGGCCTGGCGGGCGGGGCGAAGCTGGACCTGATCGACCCGATGATCGCCTCGGCGGATCCCTCGGTGTCCGACGAGCGGCTGCTCGAGATGGAGGAGTCGGCCTGCCCGACCTGCGGGTCCTGCTCGGGCATGTTCACCGCGAACTCGATGAACTGCCTGGCCGAGGCGATCGGCCTGGCGCTGCCGGGCAACGGGACCACGCTGGCTACGCACTGCGCCCGGCGCGTCCTGTTCGAGCGCGCCGGGGCGCTGATCGCGGAGATCACCCGGCAGTACTACGCCGACGGGGACGCCTCGGTGCTGCCCCGCTCGATCGCCAGCCGGGACGCGTTCGAGAACGCGATGGCGCTGGACGTGGCCATGGGCGGGTCGACCAACACGATCCTGCACCTGCTGGCGGCGGCGCACGAGGCCGGCGTGGACTTCGGACTGAAGGAGATCGACGAGCTGTCCCGCCGGGTGCCGTGCCTGTGCAAGGTCGCGCCGAGCAGTTCCTACCACGTGGAGGACGTGCACCGGGCCGGCGGCATCCCGACCATCCTGGGCGAGCTCGACCGCGCCGGGCTGCTCAATCGCGGCGTGCGCACCGTGCACAGCGCGTCCCTGCGGGAGTTCCTCGACGCGTGGGACCTCGGTTCCGCGTCCGTTTCCGCCGAGGCCGTGGAGCTGTACCACGCCGCGCCGGGCGGGGTACGGACGGTTGAGCCGTACTCGCAGTCTTCTCGCTGGGAGACGCTGGACGAGGACCGGGCCGGCGGGTGCATCCGTGACGTGGCGCACGCCTACACCGCCGACGGCGGGCTGGCCGTGCTGTACGGGAACCTGGCCCAGGACGGCGCGATCGTCAAGACCGCCGGGGTGCCGGAGGAGCTGTGGACGTTCTCCGGCCCGGCCGTGGTGTTCGAGAGCCAGGACGACGCGGTCGCGGGCATCCTCGGCGGCGCCGTCACGGCCGGCGACGTGGTGATCATCCGGTACGAGGGCCCGCGCGGCGGGCCGGGCATGCAGGAGATGCTGTACCCGACCAGCTTCCTCAAGGGCAAGGGGCTCGGCCGGGCCTGCGCGCTGATCACCGACGGGCGGTTCTCCGGCGGGACCTCGGGCCTGTCGATCTGCCACGTCGCGCCGGAGGCGGCCGGGGGCGGGCTGATCGCGGTCGTCGAGAACGGCGACACGGTCGTGATCGACATCCCGCGGCGTGAGCTGCGGCTGGACGTGCCCGATGCGTCGCTGGCCGCGCGTCGCGACCGCGCGCTGGCCTCGCTGGGGTCCTACCGGCCTGCTGACCGGCAGCGGCCGGTGAGCGCGGCACTCCAGGTCTACGCCGCGATGGCCACCTCGGCCGCGACCGGCGCCGCGCGGGACATCACGCTCATCGCGCACCCGGACAGTTGAGCCAGGACGCGGGCTTCGTGCGCCCGGCCCGCGCGGGCGACGCCGAGAGCCTGGCGCGCGTCCAGGTCGCCTCGTGGCGGGCCAGCTTCGCCGGTATCGTGCCGCCCGCCCTGCTGGCCGAGCTGACCAGCGCCGAGGCCGAGGGGGTGTGGCGGGACCGCTGGCGGGAGGCGATCACCAGCCCGCCGACCAGCAGGCACCACGTGCTGGCGGCGGTCACCGGGGCGGCGCCGCGGGAGGTGGTCGGGTTCGTCTCGGCCGGGCCCGCGACCGACGCCGACCGCTGGGCGGGCACCGACGCGGAGGTCTACGAGCTGAGGATTTTTCCCGAACGGACCGGGCTGGGGCACGGCAGCCGGCTCATGCAGGCGGTAGCGGACACGCTCGTTTCAGACGGGTTCCACACCGTGTCGATCTGGGCGCTCGAGGCTGATGGTGACGTGCGCCGCTTCCTCGAGTCGTCCGGCTGGGCCGCCGACGGCGCCCGGGGCGAGCTCGACGTGGGCGCCAGCGTCCCGGTGGTGCGGCTGCACGCCGCGATCAGCTCATGATTCGGTTCGCCTAGGATCTGTGCGTGGCTGAACCTCGGGAATGGCTGGCGGGGACGCGGCCCCGGACGCTTCCGGCCGCCGTCGTGCCGGTGCTGATCGGCTCGGGCGTGGCCCTCGGGTACGGCCGGTTCTCCTGGTGGCGGGCGCTGCTCGCGCTCGTGGTCGCGCTGGCGCTGCAGGTCGGCGTCAACTTCGCCAACGACTACAGCGACGGCGTGCGCGGCTCGGACGAGCGGCGGGTGGGGCCGGTCCGGCTGGTCGCCGCCGGGCTGGCGGCGCCGCGGCAGGTGCTCTTCGCCGCGGTTGGGTGTTTCGCCGGGGCCGGCGTCGCGGGACTGGCGCTGGCCGCGGTGACGTCCTGGTGGCTGCTGGCGGTCGGCGCGGCGTGCGTCGCTGCCGCCTGGTTCTACACCGGCGGCCCACGGCCGTACGGGTACCACGGGCTCGGCGAGGTCTTCGTGTTCGCGTTCTTCGGCGTGGTCGCGGTGGCCGGCACCGCGTACGTGCAGATGACGTCGCTGAGCTGGCTGGGCCTGGCGGCCTCGGTGCCCGCCGGGCTGCTGGCGTGCGCCCTGCTCATGGTCAACAACCTGCGCGACATCCGCACCGACACGGTGGCGGGCAAGCGCACCCTCGCGGTCATGCTCGGCGACGCGCGCAGTCGCGCCGGGTACGTGCTGATGCTGCTGGTGCCGTTCGGCGTGGCGGTGGGGCTGGCCTTCTTCCGGCCGTTCACGCTGCTGACTGCGCTGACGCTGCCGCTGGCGCGGCTGCCGGTCCGGTCGGTTCGGGCCGGCGCGTCGGGCCCGGCGCTGATCAAGGCGCTCGGCCAGACGGGGCGGCTGCAGCTGGCGTTCGGCATCGCGTTCGCGATCGGCCTGGCCATTCATTTGTGACGTGGGGCCTTTGGGGTTTTTCGTGGGGTTTAGCGGCGGCCGGGCGGGAGCGGCGGCCAGGCGCGGCGGTGCGGGGGCGGCGGCCAGGCAGGGACGCGGCGGCTCGGGGTCGCTGGCTGGGCGAGTCACTTGGATCTCAGGCGGGAACTGGCGTAACAGCAGCCCCTTTAGGGTGGCAGGGTGCTCGAAAGATCTTGGTGGATCCGGGCTTGGTTGATCCGGTGCATGATAGACCCCCTAAATCACCGCCAAGCCCGAATCAACCACGGAAAGATTAAGATGCTCGCACTGGTGTGCGAATTGTGATGCTATGGGGACTGGGGGGAGTCGGCGGGGCATTCGGACGGCGGGCGAAGTGGGATCCTCCGCGGAACAACCTCCTGAGGTGGTGCATGGGTGGCAGGATGGCACGCGCGGGAACGGTGGGGCCGAGGGTGTGTGAGGCGCTATCCGATCACGCCCTAGTGCGACGCATGAAGGCCGGATTACCGGGCAAAGGATAGGCCCGGATGCGCGATTCTGGCACGCTTGCGCGCCTGGCGAGAGACACTTAGCAGGAAATGAGTGGTATCAGCGACATAGCGGCGGCTGGCGCGGTACCCTGCCCGGTAATCCCAGGTGATGTGGTGCGGGCTCGGGTTAGCGCCTAAGCCCAGGCGGATCCAGCGGGAAGGTGCCCAGTTGCAATTCCGGGGAACGTGGTCGGCCGGACGTGGCGACGATCAGGCACGGTTCCTTGCTGACCTGCGCGCGCTGCGCGACTCCGCCGCGATCGGGTACGACGAGATGGCGGCCCGGGCCCATTACCCGAGCGACATCCTCAAGGAAGCCGAGAACGGCCCCTTCCTGCCTGGCCTGCCCATCCTCACGGCTTACGTCCGCGCGTGTGAGGGAGACGTCCTTGACTGGGAAGAACGCTGGCGGCGCCTCAACCCGGACGTGGCCGACGACCCAAGTCTCCCGGTCAGGCCAGCTGGAGCGAGTGCGGCCGCGGTCGCAGGGGCCCGCGCGGGCGTGGGCATCGCGCCTCCCGACGTCTACGATCCGGACCGTATCAGGGCCGCGCTCCGGGGTGACCAGACGCGTACCAAGCAGGGCGGCCGAAGAGCGAACGGCCCGGGCGTTTCGGCTCTGGACACCGTCCACGGGGGGAACTCAGATCACATCCTGCCCGCCGATTCCGGCACGGGGCCGGACAGCGGGGCGGGCTGGGGGTCCACCCCGGGCTGGGACACGGCCGCCGACCCGGGCGTCACGTCGGCCAACGGAGACCACGCGGCTGCCCGCGGCAGCCGCGGGCGGTTCGACGCCGCGTTCACCGATCTCTCCGGCCCCGACGACCGCGCCGAACCCGCTCAGGCCGAGGATTTCTCGTGGCTGACGAAGAACACGCAGGAAACCCTGCCCGCGGGCAGCGAGGTCGCGTGGCAGGGACAGGCCGACACTGGGTGGGCCGAGTCGTCCCAGAGCTGGTTCGAGCAGTCACGGCCCGCGGAGCCGGCTGACCAGGGCGCGGGCTGGTCCGTCGGGCTGGCCGAGGCCGCGCCGGTGGCGGAGCCCGTCGTGGGGCCCACTGCGGGGCCGACCGACCGTGACTTCGGATGGCCGGAGCAGACGGACAGCCGACTGGCGTCGCCGCCGGAGGCCGAGGCCGTGCGCCCGCAGGCCGAGCCGGTCCCCGACCGGACGGACTTCTGGTCCAGGCCGGTCCCGCCCGCCCCGGCGGACCTTCAGGTGCCCGGCGCGATGCGACGGGCCGAAGAGCCGGCGATCGCGCGGGCCTCCTGGCCTGCGCGGGGCGACAGCGCCGCGGCTCCGGTCGCGGAACCAGCTCGCCGCGTCCCGGCCGAAGCCGCCGCCACGGCGGCGCAGCCGCTCAGGCCGGCTGTGCCCGCCGCGCGGGTGAGCGTCGCCGATCCGGACGACCGCCGTCAGGACCGGCTCTTCCCGGTCCGGCTGCTGGTGGTCATCGTCATCGCCGCGCTCATCGGCAGCGCGCTGGTGCTGCTGCTCAAGTAGCTTCGTTGCCGTTGGCGGAGGGCGGGTCGCCGTCCGCGGTCACGGCCGA
>WNGL01006678.1_pt1 | contig 14784 bp, 12 predicted proteins | sample 5400591 | NCBI WGS metagenome assembly WNGL01 (sample SAMN13153377, study PRJNA577476) | soil metagenome | isolation source: 80 cm soil or saprolite under Garry oak tree replicate 1 | place: USA:California | collected 2016-06-15
GGCTGGTGTGTGAGATCTGGGTCTTGAAAAAGTCGGTAATGAGCCAGGCCTCCACGCCCTCCAACTCGCAAGCACGGATGATCGCCTCGACCTGCTCGAATGAAGAGTGCCGGGCGCTGAGGATGACGCCGTTGACGGAATATTCGTGCAGCATTTCCACCAACCGCTGCACCGAAGTTTCGTTCAGGTTCAACTCCGCCAGGATTTCGACTTCCTCATGCGAGTTGGCTTTGAGTTCGGCCCGGAGGTGGCCGGTTTCGCCGCCGGCTCCTACCAGTATAATGCGGCGGCGGTATTGGGCCAGGGAAAATCTGCTTTTGAAAGCCAGCCGCAGCACTTCCTCTTTCGTAAGCACCAGCAGAAAACTGATCGCCCCAAACCAGATGACCACCCAGCGGGCTATGAGCAGCCGGAAAAAAAACAGCGCCAGGATCAGGCTGAGTACGATAAGCAGACATCCCTTGGATAGTTGCCAGAAGGTCGTACGGCGTGAGCACAGCAGCGGGCGATTGTAGAAGCCCTGGGCCTCCAGCGCGAAAAATGAGAACGGAATCAGAATTAAATAGAGCCGGCCATACGATGCAAAGGACTGGGGATTGGGATCCAGGTGAAGGAACGCTACAACGTCGGGGTCCGAGCGCAACACAAACGCCAGCCAGAAGCCAAAAACGAACAGACCTACATCCAGCAACTGATGGATTTGTTTCCAAACCTGGCGATGGCGGCGCAGCATGGTCTCAGCAACTTTCGGTGAGCATCGTTCTTACCAAACCTGGCCGGGCAAGCGCAATCTTTTTTCGGAGCGCCTGCCGGCCACGAACACAAAAATCTGCCTTGCGCACCGAGAATCTCCCTCCCCGGGGACCGAGTAAGTGTTCAGGGTCACGCTTGGCTGCGTAACGCACAGACTCCGCGTCACGCTGAACAGATCCGTGGCAGCGGGCCGGGGCAGGACGAGCGTTGCGTCCCGATCTCATCGCCGCGCGGTGACCCTTGGCTGCGCTGGCCGTGGCGCCAACTGGAATTCAGGAACCGAGGCGGCGATGAAGCTCTTCATCCGCTCGAAAGTCGCCTCCTCCTGGCCTGGGTAACAAACCGAAAAGCAAGTGATGTAGGCCCAGCGCTGCAACACCCCGCTGCGTGCCAGGTCTCTGGCCATCCACCACATGCGTTGCACCCCGGACATGCTGGCACTGATCTCGCCGTCGGCCACGTACCAATACACATAAACTCCCCGCGCCGTCAGGCTACGCCCGTTGGCTTTGACTTCTTTGGTCACAATCAACTTGACCACCGGCAATTCATAAACCAATGGCCGCTCCATGCGCACCGTCGTTTGCGTCGAAGCCGCCGAATCAATGTGCCAGCCGGTGCCTTCCAGGCAGAACTGCGGCTTATGATGGCTGGTCCGATCACCCCCCATCAGCACGACATTGACCATAGTCTCGAAACCATCCGGCGCCGTGTAGCGTCTCTGGCCGAAGCTGGTGTCCTTGGGCAGTACCTCCAGCACGATCTTGTCCACTTCTACCGGTTCGGATTTCCAGTCCAGTACGTTCTCAGGCAGATCGACCTGGAGCCTGTCGCCATCGGCCAGCGGGCTGGTTTTGACGCCAGGCGGTCCGAGCCTTTGGTGCGTGTGGATTTGGCGCAATAGCCTCGCCGTGCCGCACATCAGGGCCAGCGCCAGCAGCAACATGACCCAATTCTGCTTGTTCATGTGGCCTTGGCCTCCAAGGGCAAGCCGCCTTCCAACTCCCGCTCGCGCAGCCAATGACCGAGCAACAGCAGGCCCGCAAACGAAAGCACATACGGCAGCAGGCTAAGCACCCCACCGGGCCCCCCCTGGTGTATGTATTCGCCCGCTTGTTGGCCGCCAACCTCGGCGGCAACCACGATGCTCAACATTCGCATCACGTTTCCGATAACCGCCAGGGGAAACGCCGAAGCCATTAAGAGCGCGCGCTTCCACCACTTGGGCGTGGACATCAAGGCGTAAATCATCGCCAATGCCAGGGTGGCGATCAGGCTGCGAATCCCGCTGCAAGCCGCCGCCACTTCATACTGGTATTGGCCCGTCGAGTCCCTCAGGATCGTGCCGTCTCGGATAATATCCGTCGCCAGCACAGACTGCGATACCAACTCCACCAGCCGGCACACCAGTAGCCGCAGCGGGAAAGTAATGGGTTGGGCCAAAGAACCAAGTGGAACACAGAAGGCGAATAAGAAAAACGGAAAGAAACTCGCCCGCAACCACTGCCAGCCCCAGGCCAAACCCATCAGGCCATAGATGCCTGTAAACAAAGCAATGATGGATACGCGAGGTTGTTGGACCACATAGCCCAGAACATGCAGCGCCAGGCCCAGACCCACCAGCAGCAAGCCTGGCCACCAGGTCTTGAGCGGCAGGTCCAGCAAAGCTTTGCGTTTCCACCAGAACAGTCCTAACACTACAAAAGGCACCAGCAGCCCGTGGGCATCGTCGGAGTCCCCGGGCCACCCATCGCTTGGATGATACGCTTTGTACATCCAAAGCAACAACGACGGGGTGCGGATGTAGCCAAGAGTGGCGTTGCCCTGAAAGTGAAACAAGGCCAGCCACCCAGCCAGGAGCGCCAGGAAAAAAGCCTTGTTCGGCAGCCGTTGCCAGCACTCAAGGAAATCCGTGCGCAAGTCTTCGCGGGTCCCGTTGGTCGGCTGTTTTTCCATCTGGTCTCAATTTGACCGTATCCCATAACTGAATCATCCGGCTAACTCAACTAAATTCGATGGCTTCAGCGCAGGCGCAGAAGTGGAACGGCGCACGCCCTTCGCGCCGCTTCAATTTCCTCCAGCGCCCGACCGCTTTTCCCTTTGCAGCCATGTAACCCAATAACCCAGGTTACCAAGCAACCCATGTATCCCCTTTGACTTTGCGGACCACCAGCCTTGCGGCTTACTCTTCCCCCCATGGAAATCTACGACCACCCGACGTTTCGCATGGCGTGCCGGCAGTTTGATCTTGTCGCTGACCACTTGCAGATTCCTGACTCGGAGCGTGACCGCCTCAAATTCCCAAAACGTTCGATGACCGTCGCATTGCCCATCCATTGTGACGACGGCTCGACAAAGGTCTTCATGGGCTACCGCGTGCAGCATCATTTGACCCTCGGGCCCACCAAGGGCGGCTTGCGCTATCATCCGGACGTGACCCTCGGCGAAGTCGCGGCGCTAGCGATGTGGATGAGCTGGAAATGCGCGCTCACGGGCCTTCCCTACGGCGGCGCCAAAGGTGGCATCGCTTGTGATCCGACAAAAATGTCCAGGAACGAGCTCGAGCGCCTTACCCGCCGTTACACACAGGAAATGATTCCGTTCATCGGCCCGCAGGTGGATGTAATGGCGCCGGACCTCGGCACCAATGAACAGGTCATGGCCTGGATGATGGATACGTATTCGGTCCACGTGGGCGCCACGGTGCCGAGCATCGTCACCGGTAAACCCGTCGGCCTGGGCGGTTCGCTGGGCCGACGCGAGGCCACCGGACGCGGAGTTGGCTATCTGGTCAACCGCGCTTCCGACAGCATCGGGCTGGATATGAGTAAAGCCACGGCGGTGGTGCAAGGCTTCGGCAACGTCGGCTCCATCGCCGCGCTCTCGCTCGCCCGCTACGGCGTGAAGGTCATTGCGGTCAGCGACGTCCAAGGCGCGATTTACAACTCCGGGGGTTTAGAGCTTTGGGACCTCGAAAAACACGTCGCCAAACACAAAACCGTCGCTGGCTTTTCCGAATCCGAACCGCTCACCAACGACCAACTGCTGGTGCTGCCGTGCGACATCCTCGTGCCCGCCGCTCTGGAGCGGCAGATCACCGAGGCGAACGCGGGCAAAATCCAGTGTCGTATCCTGGCGGAAGCCGCCAACGGCCCAACCACGCCCGAGGCCGACCTGATACTAAATCAGCGCCCGGAAATTTTCGTGATCCCGGACGTGCTGTGCAACGCCGGCGGCGTGATTGTGTCCTACTTCGAATGGGTGCAGGACTTGCAGAGCTTTTTCTGGGGCGAGACCGAAGTGGTGGATAAGTTGTTCCGGATTCTGGAAACGGCCTACACGCAAGTTGTGAGTTTAAGCAGGAAACAAAAGCTCCCACTGCGCCTGGCCGCGCTGAGTTTGGGGATTAAACGCGTGCAGGAAGCCAAACGCATCAGGGGATTGTTTCCATGAGAAGAGAAAGGCAGGAATTGAATCCAAGAGCGGACTACTTGACCGCCTGCGCGGTGCTTCTGCTTGGCCACAGAATCGTGACACGGACTTGGGAGCGTTGAGCATGGATGGTCACTCCAACCCGCGCTCCGCCAGGCCATCCTCATCCAGGCCGAGGTAATGACCCAGCTCGTGCAGGAAAGTGGTGTGGACCTCTTCGCGGAATCGTCCTCGGTCAGCCTCGGCCTGGTCCCAAATGTTCTCCAGAAAAAGAATGATCTGCGGCGGCAACGGCGATGCGGTGTTCTGCTCGTCGGCGAACGCCGGTCCAACAAATAGCCCGAGCGTGTCCGGCTCGATGCCGTCGCGGCGCTGGGCTGGGTTGGGCTGTCGCTCGAAGGTTACCGGCACCGATTGCGCGCGCAGGCGGAGCGCAGCGGGCAAGGCCGCGAGCGTCAACTCCACTTCCGCCAGCGCCAGGGTTTGAAGTATTTCCCAATCAACTCGCAACTGGTTTGTTGGTTTATCTTTTTGATTCGGGACCGCTATGCTGTATCGTTGACGACAACCAAGTAAATGAAGAACCGAATGAAATCTCTCATCTCATTGGCTGTCGGCGCTTCTGTCCTCGCCTTCGCAGTCGTCGCCCGCGGCGAGATCAAGATTGTGGTGGACCATAACTCAAACGAGAGCGCCAGCGTCGCCTTCAAATTCAAAAATGTCCCCACGCCCTCCAAGAACGACCCAGCCACCAGCGCGCGGTTCACCATCCTGGACGGAGAGAGAGATGACAACGGCGGCGATCTGGACAAACTTCACGACGGCAAACTCCCCACCGAGGAAGATGAGCCGGCCGAGAATTTCTTTTTTAATGCCGGTACGGAGAGCGGGCGGCTCCGGGTTGACTCGGGCAAACTTATCGAGATCAAACAGGTCAACACGTATTCATGGCATCCCAATACGCGGGGACCGCAGGTCTATAAACTTTACGCAGCCGATGGAAAGGCTGAGGCCTTTAACGCTCAGCCAAGGAATGCAACCGACCCGGACAAGTGCGGGTGGAAACTAATCGCCAAGGTTGATACGCGGCCCAAGCAGGGCGAAGGCGGCGGCCAATACGGCGTGAGCATCTCCGATTCCGACGGAATCATCGGCAAGTATCGCTATCTCCTGTTCGACATGGTCCGCACGGAGAATGACGACCCTTTCGGCAACACTTTCTATAGCGAAATTGACGTCATTGGCAACGATAGCGCGGCCGGAGCCGGCGCGGGCGCGTCCGAGCAAGCTTTCATCATCCACTCGGCTGACGGCTATTGCGAGATCTCCATTGACACTTCGGCGGCGCCGGACCTGAAGGATTGGGCCGAAAACAAGCTGGCATTAGTGCTTGCCGAGTGGTACCCGAAAATCGTGGCGATGCTTCCCTGTAAGGCATACGACCAGGACATCGTCAAGCAGTTGAACGCGGCAATGCGGCAGGGCAAGTACCACGAGGAGCTGTGGAAAGAGCACACCGGCCACAGTTTGCATGAACTCACCGATGAGTGGAAAGCGGGCCTCGAAAAGCAACTTGCCATGCCAATCAAGCCCAAGCAGCAATCCTCTTGACCCAAGCAGCTTCGTCCTCACCCCGGCCCTCTGCCCCAGGAGAGGGTGAATGCGAAAGTTTGTCCGCCTTGGGGCTGATCGCCAGTCGGCGGCCACTGGTGATTGGGCATCGCGGCTCTTGCCAGCTTGCACCGGAGAACACACTGCCTTCCTTCAAGCTCGCGATGGACGCCGGCGCCGACCTCGTCGAGCTGGATTATCGTCACACCAAAGACGGCGTGCCGGTGGTCATCCACGATGCCGAACTGGATCGCACGACGAACGCTTTCGAACATTGGAAGCGAAGGCACGTAAGAGTGGCGGTGAAAACCGCAGCGGAGATTCAAAGCCTTGACGCCGGCCGCTGGTTCGACTTGCGGTTCGCCGGAGCGAAGGTGCCATTGCTCAGTGAGGCGCTGGATTGCACCATACCCAGCAGCGTCGCATTGATTGAACGCAAAGCGGGTGATGCAGCCACCTGCATCAGGCTATTGCGCGAGAAGGGCCTGATCAACAGGGTCATCGTGCAGTCATTCGATTGGGAGTTCCTTCGTTCGTTCCATCAGCAGGAGCTCGCGCAAGTGCTGGGAGCACTGGGTCCGGCCAGGGTGCTGCCCGGCGGCAAAAGACCCTTTGGCATTTCCAGGAAACTCAATGTCGCGTGGCTGAACCAGGCGCGCAAGACTGGTGCGAAGGTGGTGGTCTGGAGCCAAAAGGTGTCGAAAGGCTCGGTCCGGCTCGCCCACGAGAGAGGGTTTAGAGTGTGGGTCTATACGGTCAACAATCAGCGACAGGCCAAACTCTTGCTTGCCGCGGGCGTGGATGGACTTATCACCAACTACCCACACCTGATTCGGCATACGGTCGGGCTGCGCTCGATCCCAACCACGTAGCGCAGGTTTGCCAGCCTGCGGGTTCGTGAAGCTACCTTGCGTCGTGAGACTCCCACGAAATCAACTGGGAGCAGGGATGCTCCCCTGACCCGCGCGCAAAGATGCCTGCGCTACTGTTTCTTGGCTGCTTTCAACTCCAGGTGCAACTCGCGCAGTTGCTTCGGTTCCACCGCAGCAGGCGCGTCGGTCATCAAATCCACACCTTTGGCGGTCTTGGGGAAAGCGATCACGTCGCGGATGCTGGGCGTGCCGCAGAGGATGGCGAGAAGGCGATCGAAGCCCAGCGCGATTCCCCCGTGCGGCGGCGCACCGTAACGGAAGGCCTCGAGCAAGTAGCCGAACCGCGCCGTCACCATGTCCGGCGGGATTTGCAGCACCTCCTCAAACACGGTCTTCTGCACGTCCGGCTGATGGATACGGATCGATCCGCCGCCCAGCTCCCACCCGTTGACCACCACGTCATAATGCTGGCCGCGAACCTTCCTCGGATCATGCTTGAGCAGCGGAATGTCCTCCGCCACCGGCGCGGTGAACGGATGATGACTGGAGTACCAACGGTTTTGTTCCTTATCGAAACTGACTAGCGGAAAGTCAACGACCCAGAGAAAGTCGAAGCGATTAGGGGGCACGCTGAGTTTGCCCTGGCTCTTGAGGACTTCGGCGCAGTAGAGGCGAAGCCTGCCGAGGATTTCGCAGGCGGTTAACCATTGGTCGGCAGCGAATAAAATCAAGTCGCCTTCCTCGATGGCCAGCTTGTTCGTGAGCGCGGCTTTCTCGGCCTCGTTAAAGAATTTTACGATAGGCGATTTCCATTCGCCACCTTCGACTTTGATATAAGCCAGCCCTTTGGCGCCGAAGCTCCGGGCTAATTCGGTCATCGCGTCCACTTGGCCCTGGGTTGCGCCGGCGAAACCTTTGGCGTTGAGGGCTTTGACGAGGCCGTGATTGGCGATAGCGCCGCTGAACACCTTAAAGGCGCTGGCGCGAAATTCTTCCGTGAAGTCTGCTAACTCCATGCCGAAGCGCGCGTCGGGCTTGTCAACGCCGAAACGGTTGATGGCCTGCTGGAACGAAAGCCGTTTGAACGGGGTCGGCACATCAAGGTTCAGCGCCGTTTTCCAAATACGTTTCAGCAGACCCTCGACCAGGTTGTAGATATCCTCGCGCTCGATGAAAGACATTTCGATGTCAATCTGCGTGAATTCCAGTTGGCGGTCGGCGCGCTGGTCTTCATCCCGGAAGCAGCGGGCCAGTTGGTAATAGCGCTCGACGCCCGCGACCATGAGAATTTGTTTGAACTGCTGAGGGGACTGGGGCAATGCATAGAAGGTCCCCGGATCGCGGCGGTTTGGCACCAGGAACTCGCGGGCGCCTTCTGGTGTGCTTTTGAAGAGGATCGGAGTTTCGACTTCCAGGAAGCCTTGTTCATCCATGAACAGGCGCGTGGCGGCGGTTACCTTGCTGCGCAGGCGCAGGTTGCGGGCCATTTCCGGCCGCCGCAAGTCCAGGTAGCGATACTTGAGGCGCAGTTCCTCATTCACTTTGCCGGCCACTTCCGGGTCGTCCACCGGGAACGGCAGCACTTCGGCAAAGTTCAAGACTTCAAGGGCTGCAGCCACGAGTTCGATCTCGCCAGTAGCGATTTTCGGGTTGTTTGTGCCGGCGGGGCGCGCACGCACCTTGCCGGTAATGCTGACCACGCACTCGCTGCGCAACGCGGCCGCTTGCTCAAAAATCTCCGCCGGCAAATCCGACGGATCAAAAACGGTCTGGGTGCGCCCTTCCCGGTCACGCACGTCAATGAAGATCAGTCCGCCCAGGTCGCGCCGGGAATGGACCCAACCGGCCAAAGTCACAGTTTGGCCGATGTGCGCCGGGCCCAGTTCGTTGCAATGATGCGTTCGTTTCATGTTCCATTAGTATTGAGCAACCGGAGGCCAGAATCCGGCATCCGGAATTCAAAAGCGAGCGCGCATGTTGGCGGGGCATCTGCCGATTTCAAAGAAATAATTGGCTGACCCGAACCGGAGTCTTGGGCTGATGGCGTATTGGAGTTTCCATCACTCCCTCACCACGGCCGAGCCATTTTCCACGGCATCAAGAAGCCTGCGGTCTTTATTTTCCTTGATCTTCTGGAAAATCCTTACGGTAACGGCTGACCAGTTCCTCGATGTCGTTTTTCAGCAAATACAGCTTGCCGTGAATGAGCTTCGTTTCACCTGCCAATAGTCCGCCTACGCGCGGGTCACTGTGCAGACAAACGTTGACTCCTTGGAACAACTCTTGGGTCCGGTCAAAAGCTGTGGCGAGCAGATATTTTCCGTCGGCTGAAAAGCAGCCAATCAACCCATTCATCGGCTGATCGGGGCTGATTGGACGCGGGTTCACGTCCTCCATGTCGATCCCTTTCGGCACATAGACCTGGCCGCCGCGATACAGCGCCTCCTCGCGCCGCCGCGTTCTGTCCAGCGAAGTCAGCCCGCGCCCGGTAAAGATGAAACTGCGCGATAGATAATTCGTCTGGCCCAGTCCAGTGAATCGCTCGGCGCGGATGCAGGCCGGCTGAAACCATTCCAAATCTACCGGCTCGCTGCCCCAATTGTGCAATTCGAATCTGAATTCGACCTCGTCGATTCGGGCGAAAACGTCGTGCAGCACCTCCACCTCCGGTTGCACTGTCGTCCGGAAACGGAGGTGGTGCTGGTCGCCCGAGAGCAAAACGGTCTTGTGCGGCAGAGTCGTTCGGCCCCAATCCCGGTGTGTCGAGCCTTTGCGGCAGAAAGCTTCGAGATACCAAATGCCGAGCTGTCCGCCGGGTAGCTTCGGGCTGGAAATCGTCAGCAGATTGTTTGTCCAGTTGAGTACCAGGCCCTTGTCAGCCAGCACGAGGCTCGGGGCGCTCAAGACGCTCCAAATCCCAAATCCCAGGGCCCAGTGCAGACCGAGTTTCTGGTGTTTGGCGCTCGGAACTTTTCTGGAGCTTGGCCCTTGGGATCTGATACCGCGACAAAGAGGTTTCGCTACCCCGGCCAGAGCACGGGTAGGGCGCGTCACTCCGTGCGCGCCGCAGGCACGTGCGGCATCCTTGCTCGGCGCGCACGGAGTGACGCGCCCTGCCATGTCTCGCAACTTGTTTGTCACTTTACTGGAGTCTTTCATCCGCCGGCCCACTTCGGAGGGTTTTTCAATTGAAAGAGCATTTCCCCGGCTTGGGGGACCAGCAAAATACCTTCGTCCTCCCGGTTGGCAAACTCTTGGACGCGGACAGTGCTCGGATCGCGATAGCCGAGGTTGATCTGTCTGCACTTGGCAGCGGGGATTTGGGAACTGAGCGTCACTCGGGCGCGGCATTTCTCGAGGCCATTTTCAAATGTGCCGATGCCACGCACATGGGTCGAATGCGCCAGGACACCCCAGGGAACCTGTTTGAATTTGTCCCATTGCTTGAGGAAATAATCACGGCAATGATAGCCGATGGCCTCAATGTGCGTGCCGTGGCTGACACAGACTTCTTTCAAGTGAGGCGCGTAAATGGTCAATTCGCCGCCATCCGCCAGCACCGGCTCAAGCTTGTACATGCATTTGCCGGCGGTCCAAAGCTCGTCGTACATTGGCGGAGCGCAGGAGAGGATGGTGTGAAACGGTCGGTCTTTGCAGGTAATGTGGATTTGCCCTGACAGCTCGCTGGCGCTCTCCCACGCCGCTTGGGGTGCGCCTGCAAACAATCCAGCCAGTTTCTTGTTTGGGTCAACGACCATGCAAAAACACAGCTTGTCCACCTGGACCATCGCCGCGGCGCGCTCCACCACTCTGCGCACCGGCGTCCATTTGTTGCCGATAATCATCGGGTTGGTCACCACCGCGCCGAGCCAGTGAAAGAAATTCAATAGCTGCGGCCCGGCCACGCCGGGGAAAAGATACTTATTGCCGCCGGAGAAACCAACGACTTCATGGGGAAAGACTGGTCCGATGATGATGATCTGGTCGTAATCGAAAAGCATCCGGTTGATTTCCACCGGCACATCCATCGCGAACAATCCGTCCGTAAGTTGGCGGATTTCATCGGACGTAAGCATGCCTATCTGTTTGAGGGCCGCCGGGTTATTCCATTCATGGTTGAAGAATCTCACCAGGCCGTAAACTTCGCGCCGCTCCTGCTCTGAAATCTCCAGACGCCGGCGGATGGCAGCGGCGCTCATCGGTTGGTGGGTGCCGAGCGCGACTAGCACATCCAGCGCTTTGGTTACCTGCCCGATCTGCCGATGCAGAATTTGAAACATCAAACCGATGGGCGCGGTACGGGTGCCGTCGGGAATGATGAGCAGGATGCGCTTATTGCGGTACGCCGACGCGGGGCAGGCCCGGCTGACAATATCGAGCACTTGAAAGGAAGAAAGTGTGGCCATGGGAATTGCTGATCAAAGATCGAATTTCCTTATTCTCTAAATCGTCTGCGCCAGAAATCCTCCGTCCACTCGAATATCTGCCCCCGTGACGAAACTGCTGGCCTTGGGGCTCGCCAGAAAAATCGCTGCGCCCACCAGTTCATGCGCCTGGCCAAAGCGGCCCATCGGCGTGTGTCCCCAGACGGCCCTGGTGCGCGCAGTCGGCGAGCCGTCCTCGTTGAATAGCAGCTTGCGGTTCTGCTCGGCGGGGAAGAACCCCGGCGTGATGGAGTTGACGCGCACGCCGTTAGGCGCCCATTCGCGCGCCAGGAAGGCCGTCAAGTTGAGCACTGCAGCCTTGGCGGCGGAGTAGCTCACCACGCGGGAGAGCGGTATATGAGCCGATACGCTGGCAATGTTGATAATACTTCCCCTGCCACGCGCCATCATCGCCGGTCCGAATTCCTGGCACGGCAGCAGCACGCCGCCGACCAAATTCAAATCGAAGTTGGCCTGCCAGTCAGTCAGCGCGATCTGCTCGAACGGCCTATCGGGGCTCACGGTCACTCTCGGGTCGGTGCCCCCGGCGGCGTTGACCAGAATGGTGGGTGCGCCGAGGGATTTCTCAAGGGCCACATGGGCTGCCTGCAGGCTTTCCTGCTGTACGGCATCCGCCACAAAAAATTCGGCCACGCCTCCCTTGGCCAGAATCTTTTTGGCCCGCGTCCGACCCCGCTCCGCGTTGCGCCCGAGCACTGCCACTCTGGCGCCGCTTTCACCCAGGCCCTCAGCCAACGCTCCCCCCAACACGCCTGTCGCTCCAATGACCACCGCCACTTCTCCGCTCAGATCGAAAAGGTTCATGGCACCGTGTGTCCATTGTGGTGCAAAGCGACTTGCGGCAGAAGGAGATTCTTCCTCCGAAATTGCGAATCCGCAGAGCCTGAATGTAACAAAGGATCATCCCTCCCGTATTCGGTTCGAATTTCGGTTGGGTTGCAACGGCTTTAATTCCCCGCTGGCCAGGCGAGCAAAATTCAGATAATGTCTTTGGCCATGACGAACTCCTTGCCGAAGCCGGAGGTGATCATCACCCATGAGAGTGATCTCGATGGGCTGGTCGCCGGCGTTTTGCTGCAGCGATTGGCCCACGCGCTATTCGGGACTGGGGCCCGCCTCGAGGCTTACAATTACAACTACTGGCGGCAACGTGACCTGCGCGAGAAGTCGGGCTGGATCGCCGACCTGGCGTTCGAGCCGCGGCTGGACAAACCCAACTGGGTCGTTATCGACCATCACGTCACTGAGCACGGGCCTAAAAGCGCAACTTTGATTCACGACTTGAACAAGTCCGCCGGGTTGCTTTGTTACGAACTCTGCCGACAGCACGGCCTGGGCTCGCCAGCGCTGGATCGCCTCGTCCACTTGAACAACGTGGCGGACTTATTCCTGGAAGACGACCCTGACTTTGTGCTCGCGAGCGACTACGCGAACCTCGTCAAGATTTATTCATTCTGGAACCTTCACGCGCTCATTGAGGGCGAAATCGAAAAGCTGCTGGACCATCCGCTCCTGGAGGTTATGGAGGTTAAGCGTCGCATCGAGGACCCGCTTGGCCTGGCCTGGAGTAAAGCCAATGTGACTGAAATTAGCCCGACACTCGGCTTTGTGGATACGATCATCGGCAACAATAACTTGATCGTGCACCAAATGCTGGAGCGGCAGACGACGGTCTATCCCGTGCTGGTGACGCTCTTTCGACGCGCCAACGGAGTTATCATCGCCAGCCTGCGCAGCCGGAATGGCGAGGCGCTGAAGGTCGCCGAAAAACTCCAAGGCGGCGGCCACCCCAACGCCAGTGGCGCCACCCTCCCTCGTTCGATCAAGACCATCCCCGATGCCGTGGCTTACCTTCGCCAGCTCCTGAATCCTAAAAAAGACACGCCGCTTAACAGTTTGGAAAATCTATTCGCCTCCATCGAAGCGCCGCAGAGATAGTCAACTGGAAACAAGGACTAACCGCATAACCCGATTTTCCTCGTTGCTCTGTTGACAGCGGTTGCCTAACATCGCGCGCGTTTATGGCCCTGTTACAACCGCCTCCCCTAATATCCGCCCCGCGCGCCGACGGTCGCTGGCCCGACCAATTGCGGTCGCTGCGCTTCCAAAACCACATCGCGCCTCATGCCACCGGTTCGACTCTAATCGAGTGGGGCAACACCCGCGTGATTTGCGGCGTGACGGTTGAGGATACCGTGCCGCGGTGGATGAAAGAGCAAAGCGTGGCCGGCGGCTGGATTACCGCCGAGTATTCGATGCTTCCTTACTCGACCCTCCAACGCAAACCGCGTGACATTACCAGAGGAAAAATTGACGGCCGCTCGCAGGAGATTCAACGCCTGATTGGCCGGGCCATGCGCGCGGCCATTGACTTGGAGAAACTGGGCACACGCACCATCTGGGTGGATTGCGACGTTCTGCAGGCCGACGGCGGCACGCGCACCGCTGCCATCACTCATGCTGCATGCGGTTGCTGCCGTGAGCGTCGGTATCGTTTGCAACCACGCCTTGCTGGACCTCTGTTACACGGAAGACGCCTCGGCAGAAGTGGATTTGAACCTGGTGATGAACGCCGCGGGCGAATTCATCGAATTGCAAGGCACCGGCGAGGAAGCCACTTTCAGCGAGGCGCAGCTCGCCGAAATGCTTGCATTGGGGAAAGCAGGAATTGGCGAGTTGCTCGCCGCTCAGCAGGCAGCCTTGGCGGACTAAGTCCATAAAGCCCAGTTGCGGTTACTCAACTTCACATCCGGGCCGCAAACTCTTTCATGCACTCTCGTCCGCTCTGGAGAATTTCCGTAGCCACTGCTCCCGAAGCGGAAGAAGCAGTCACCGAGATGCTCGAAAACGCTTTTGGATTGCCCGCTGCCTCATTCACGGATTTCAACGCGCGCCGGACAACGGTCACCGTTTTTCAACCGAAAAAGCCAAATCGCCCACGCGCGACACGAGCCGAACTCATGGCGGCTATGGAGCGAATCAAGGCTCTCGGGTTACGCGTTGGTCCGAGCAAGATCTCTGTTGCCAAAGTCCGTCCACAAGACTGGGCGGAGTCCTGGAAGCGGCACTTCCGGCCAATCGAGATTGGTTCGACGCTGCTGGTCAAGCCGAGTTGGAGCAAACGCTGCCCGCGGCCAGGACAGGCCGTGGTCGTGCTCGACCCCGGCTTGAGTTTCGGCACTGGCCAGCATCCGACGACAGCTTTTTGTTTGCGCCAGCTTGCGGCGCGGCGCAAGCCGGGACAGCCACAATCATTTCTGGATCTCGGCACGGGGTCGGGAATTCTGGCCGTCGCCGCCGCCAGGCTCGGCTACAGACCTGTGGACGCGCTGGATTGCGACCCTGAAGCCATCCGGATCGCTCGGGCCAATGCCTCGAAAAATCGGCTTTCCGGCAGGATTCATTTCATCCTCCAAAATCTGACCAAACTCCCCCGCCGCTGGGCCGGGAAATATGCGCTGGTCTGCGCGAACCTGGTTTCCACTTTGCTCCTGAACGAGCGCGAAGTCATACTGGCTCGACTGCATCCCGCCGGCCTGCTGGTCGTAGGCGGCATATTGAAAACCGAATTTCCACTCGTCCAGAAAAGCTACGAAGCGGCCGGCCTTCGACTGGTGGCGAGCCGTACAGAAAAAGAATGGAAGTCAGGCACTTTTGCCCGGTGCTGGGGG
>WNGL01005683.1_pt1 | contig 14783 bp, 11 predicted proteins | sample 5400591 | NCBI WGS metagenome assembly WNGL01 (sample SAMN13153377, study PRJNA577476) | soil metagenome | isolation source: 80 cm soil or saprolite under Garry oak tree replicate 1 | place: USA:California | collected 2016-06-15
AGACGACGCTGGGTACCACGACGTGGCCATTCTGGCAGATTCGGCCAAGCACGCATCCTCGTTCTTCGGACCCTTCAGAGAAGCCGCTTTCTCGTCCCCGAAATTCGGCGACAGAAAGACCTACCAGATGGACTATTCCAACCCAGAAGAAGCGCTGAGAGAAATCGGCTTAGACGTGGCCGAGGGAGCGGACATGATCATGGTGAAACCTGCCCTTGCATACTTAGACCTGATCCATCGAGCCAAGACGAAGTATCACATGCCGACCTCCGCGTATAATGTCAGCGGAGAATTCTCCATGGTTAAGGCGGCGGCCCGCGAAGGATGGATAGACGAGAGGTCCACGGTCTTGGAGATTCTCACCGCGATCAGGAGGGCGGGTGCTGACATGATAATCACTTATCACGCAGGTGAGGCGGCTGAATGGTTACCAGGCTAGCCTCGAAGTCTCAACAGCTCTATGAGAGAGCAAAAAAACTGATTCCGGGGGGAGTGAACAGTCCCGTCAGGTCATACCCTCCCTACCCATTCTTCCTCAAATCGGCCAGTGGATGCAAGTTCCGAACCGTCGACGACGAAGAGTATCTCGACTTTTGCATGGCCTACGGAGTTCTCCTATATGGTCACGCAAATCCAGAAATCGTGAGGGCAGTCAAGATCGCAGTAGAGAATGGAACAGTCTTCGGCCAACCGACTGAACAAGAAGTCCTTCTTGCGAAGCTAATTTCCGATCTAGTCCCCTCCATAGAGATGGTCCGCCTGGTAAACTCCGGAACGGAGGCCACAATGCACGCCCTCAGACTGGCAAGAGGGTTCACAGGAAGATCGAAAATCTTGAAGTTCGAAGGAGGATTCCACGGATCACATGATGGAGTCTTGGTGAGTGCGGGCTCGGGAGCCTCAGCCCTAGCCAGTCCAGATTCTCAGGGAATCCCTCGAGAAACCGTGAAGAATACTCTCGTGGCAAGATACAACGACGAGGACCAAGCTAAACGGATTCTACGCGACAATGCGGGCGAGGTCGCTTCTGTAATTCTTGAGCCGGTCATGGGAAATATGGGACCGATCTTGCCAGAACCAGGCTTCCTTGAGGGTCTTCGGGAGATTACTGAGGAAGAGTCGATCGTTCTGATATTTGATGAAGTAATCACTGGATTCAGGCTAGCTCTTGGTGGTGCTCAGGAATATTACGGAGTCAAGCCAGACCTCACGGTTCTTGGCAAGGTCCTCGGCGGAGGACTTCCGTTGTCGGCCTTCGGTGGAAAACGGGAGATTATGGAAAAGCTCGCACCCTTGGGGAGAGTATATCAAGCGGGCACCTACAGCGGAAACCCAGTGAGTGTCGCAGCAGGACTGGCGACTCTCGAGTCCTTGAGGACACGCGCAGGCCAAGTTTACCCGAGCCTCGAAAGCGCCGGAAAAATATTGAGAAATCGCATAGCCCAGTCGGCCGAGTCCTTAGGACTCAAGGTTCAAGTGAATGGAGTCGGCTCAATGTTCCAAGTATTCTTCACCGACAAACCAGTAGTTGACTACCAATCCGCCAAGACCTCAAAACCTGACTTGTACCGCAAGTTCTTCCAATCTCTACTCCGATCCCACGTCTTTGTTCCTCCCTCCCAATTCGAGACCTGCTTCCTATCAACGTCACATACAGCCGAGCAAATCGAAGACTCGCTAGCCGCGATTGGCACAGCGTTTAGGGCAACGATCGAGTAGACCAATTTGCTCTTGCGCGTTGGTACGAGAGGCAGTAAGCTCTCGATTGCCCAGACAGACTTGGTCATTGAGAAACTACAGGTAAAACATCCGGGCCTAACTATCGAAAAGAGCCTCATCATAACCCTAGGAGACGTTGACAAGCACACTCCCCTTTTCAGAATGGACCAGAAAGGAATTTTTGAGAAAGAGGTCAACCAAGCAGTCCTAGATGACCGAGTGGACTTTGCCATTCACAGCATGAAAGACATCCCAGTCTTTGAAGAAGATACAGATCTAGTAATTGCCGGGGTCCCGGAAAGAGGCTCTGCTGCTGACGTAATTGTCAGTCGAGAGAACAAAGCATTAGAAGAACTAAAACCCGGAAGTACAGTCGGAACCAGCAGTCTTCTCCGAGTTGCTCAACTGAAACGTGCCAGGCCGGATATCAAGACTGAACCTATCCGGGGAAATGTTGAGACGAGGGTATTGAAAGTGGAACAGGGAGAGTATGACGCGGTGATCCTGGCCGAAGCAGGACTGGACCGTTTAGGTTTGACGCACAAAATCGCCCAGCGTTTGCCCCTGAACGACTTTCTCCCGGCGCCCGGACAAGGCATCATCTCTCCCATAACCAAGAGAGCTTCGACAGTAGTTATTCGACTGCTGGAGAGTGCGGAGGATTCTCAAACGCGGGCAGAGGGGGAGGCAGAGCGAGAACTCGTGAGAATCCTTGAAGGGGGGTGCAAAGTCCCAATTGGCGCTTTAGCAACCACCAGAGGCCGACAACTCCGGCTTACAGGCTGCGTCTTATCCGCAGATGGGAGGACGAGGTTGGAGGCTTCAGGAACTGGGGAGACTGTTGGTGCGGCTTTGTTGGGGAGAGAAGTTGGCAAAGATCTGCTCAGTCAAGGGGCAAGGTCACTTGAGGAGAGCTGGCGTGAGCTTCTCAGGTAGAGTTGCATGAACAGCCTCGCTGTGACCAGGCCTAGTGGCGAGGGAGCGAATACTGCCGCTCAGATTCGCGAGCGTGGGTGGAGGCCTCTGATAGTTCACACTGTAGAACTCAAGCCTCGCCCGGTTGAACGGGTCAGCGACGAATTGGAAAAAGAATTCTCGACAGGCATTCCTGACTGGATTGTTTTCATGAGTCCCCGGAGTACCGGCTTGTTCTTCGAGGCAGCAAATCAGCAGGACGGGTTGAAGACGACGATTTTAGAGCAATCCCGTATCATTGCTGTAGGACCCAAGACCAAGTCCTCGCTGAAGGAGACAGGCGCGAAGACCGTGGATATTCCAATGGACTACAGTTCGGAGGGAATAGCAGAATTCTTTTCGAAGACCCAGGCTCGGGGGAAACGCATACTTCTTGCGAGGTCCAATCAAGCCAGTGACTTGTTGGAGGAGAGGCTGAAAGCTCTAGGGGCTGTAGTATCAACACTCAGGCTCTATGACTCATCTCTCCCCTCAGATGAACGCAGCGTGTCGGAATTTCTGAGTGAGTTGAAGGCTGGGAATGTCAACGCGACGCTCTTCACAAGCGCCCTTTCTGCATCGAATTTGTTCAGCATGAGTGAACCGCATCTGGACGCGGTGGAGCTGAGAAGATTGTTGAGGAGCACGCTTGTGGGAGCGATAGGACCTGTAACATCAGAGAGGCTGATCATTCTAGGGGTTAACCCGGGTCTCGTACCCAAGCGTTTTCTGATCGAGGAAGGGATTGCGAATATCATCGATGCCCTGGAGACAAGGGCTAACGCAGTCTCCCAGTAGTCTATGCCGTCAGAAGCGTTTCGCCTGTGACAACCGAGCGGGTTGTTGCGAGGAGCGAGTCTATGAACTCCGGGTCCGCATTCAGAGATTGGGTTCGATCGAGCTTGACTCCCAATGATTCGGCGACTTGTTTGGCTTCGATGTCCAAGTCGTATAGAATCTCCAGATGGTCAGAGACGAATCCGACTGGGCAAACGAGAATCTCCTTGAAACCCTTCCTCTGAATGTCCACTATTTGTTCTCGAATCTGGGGTCCCAGCCATGTGTCTCGAGGTTCACCTGCACTCTGGAAGGCAAAGCTCCACGACTTGACCCCTGCTGATTCGGCCACGAGTCCGCTCGTCTCATCGAGCTGAGCTCGGTAAGGATCTCCCGGGACCACCACTCTCATGGGGAGACTATGGGCTGTGAACAAGACCATGGCTTGTTGAGGATCCTTCATCTTGTTCAAGCCACTTCGGAGATGGCTCGCCAGAGCCTCGATGAGTGACCTTTCCCGATGCCAGTTTTTTACCATGAAAAAGGGAGTGCTAGATTGGTTATGGGCGAGTGCCTTTCTCACAGCGTCTTCGTATCCACCGATACTCATCTTTGAGTAATGGGGCGCAAGAGCTATTCCGATTATCGATGTTACCTTGTCTCGCACCATTTCTTCCACGGTGCCCTTGATGAAAGGGGACCAGTGTTTCATGCCAATGTAGACCTGGTCTGCAATTGCGTTTTTGCGAAGGCGCTCTTCCAGTCGCTGGGCTTGCAGCTTGGTAATTTCAAGCAATGGTGTCCGGCCTCCAACCTGGCGGTATCGCTCCTTTAGCCGCTCGACCTCCTCCAAGGTTGCCATTCGGCCCCCACGGACTTCCTTCAAGTAAGCCCCTACTTCGTCGAGCGAGTTGGGGCTTCCATAGGCCATCAGAAGAACACTTGGCCTCGACATTGAGCAGGAGCCTACCGTCTCTTCGCCGTTGAGCCGTGTATGAACTTGACGAGCTTCTGAAGCTGTTCAGGCCGCGTTTCGGGGAGGACCCCGTGACCGAGGTTGAACACATGGCCAGGACGACCTCTTGTCTTCTCAAGAATTTCATTAGTCCTAGCCTCGACTAGTCTCCAGTCACCAAGAACGATTGCTGGGTCAAGGTTTCCTTGGATAGCTACATGCCCAAGTCTGTTCCATGCCTCGTCGATTGGGATTCTCCAGTCTACGCCAAACACTTCGCCACCTGATTTGCTCACAGTGTTGAGAATTCCTCCGGTTCCTACGCCGAAATGTATTCGAGGCACCCCTTTTCCTTCAAGATGGTCGAAGATTTTCCTCGTATATGGAAGCACGAATTCTCCATAGTCTGATGGTGAGAGGCAGCCCGACCAGCTATCAAAAAGCTGGACGGCATCAACACCAGCTCGGATCTGAGCCGACAGATAGGCTGATACCATATCAGTCAGCTTCGTCATGAGACTACTCCACACCTCAGGTTGACCGTACATCATCTTCTTAGTGACCGTGAAGTCGCGGGACGGACCTCCCTCGATCAGGTAGGATGCTAAGGTAAAAGGCGCACCAGAAAACCCGATGAGAGGGATTCCTCGATCTAATTTCTCCTGAATCAGGCGTATACTGTCCATAACGAAAGGGACGTGTTTTCCAGGCTCTAGTATCTCAAGATGCTCGACACTTTCTGCGTCTCTCAGAGGCTTCTCGATACTTGGTCCGCCATCAAGAATTTTGAGCTGAACACCCATTCCTTCTAGCGGTAACACAATATCAGCGAATAATATCGCAGCGTCGACTCCTAGCAAGTTTGCCGCATCAAGAGTTACCGACGCGGATAGTGAAGGGGTTTTGCAGATCTCCAATACTTCATGCTTCGATCTGATCCTTCGATAGCTTTCCATGTACCGTCCCGCTTGGCGCATGAACCATACTGGTGTGTAGTCAGTTTGCTTTCCCCAGCAGGCACGGAGGAAATTGTCGTTTTGCAGGTGGTTCAACGCTGGTCAGGTCCTTCTCTATGGACCAAGTAGGTCGAGCATTTTCTCCGGTTCAACATTCACACACGTGAACAGTGGAGTCTCAACCGCAGTATACTTGCTGGCTTCGCTAGTCCTAAGATCCATCACGAGGTTGAGAAAGTCTTGTGGATGGTCTGTCTCGAAAGATAGGACGAACTCATAATCGTCCAGGCCGAAACTGTAAGCGGTGTGAATCTTCACGGAGGAATACTTGTGGCCTGTCTGAATATGATCCCTCATTATTCGTTGTCTCTCCTCGAAAGGTAGACCGTACCATTCTCGCTTCTTAGTCAGTGGATAGACGAAGAGATACTTGGAGCCCACTGGTCCGGGCTCGGTTGACTTGCCGAAGTACTCCGAAGGCTTGAACATGGCCAGGTAGGAGTATGGGGTCGAGAGATATTTTCCGAGAATCGTCTTTAGCAGAGAACTGTGAACCTCTTGAACAGCCTCCACCGAGTCAGTGATGAGCCAGGTCGCGAAATCCACATCTGCTCTCGTACCTCTGAGCGAGTATGTTCGGATTGAGAACTCTCTCTCGTGACGCTTCAACTTGCTAAGAAAGTCCTTTTTCGAGCACTCGCACGTTTCGGGAGGAAGATGGTTCCATTGAGCATCGAGTTTGAAAAATGTATACTTGACGTACCTGTAAGGGCTCTTTGAGATAGCTGGAGAGCCTGTCTGTGGGGGTTGTAGGATCATGAGATAGTATTAGGTCAGACGCTTGACCTCTATTTGAAAGGAGTTTGCTTGATACCAGAGAAACGCGAACTGGCGCAATTCCGGGTAATTCTTGCCCCAGTTTCGATGCTAACTAGCGTGGTCCCACCAAAACTTGCGCAATCATGGAACCGCTTCACCAAGACCCTGTGGCGGACCCTATTCTTGGTTGTAGGCTATTCGGCGGTTGGAAATGCAACTTTCTAGCAGGCATGGCCGAAGTTTTGTCAAGCAGACTTAGGACGCCGAAAAACCACTTCTCTTTGGCTCTACGGCAGGCTGTCTAAACGGCGTTATAAACGAGGATGACGGGTTTGCCTTCGTACTTGTAGACCGGGTCTATCCAGGCCTTGTGGCGCGCGTAGCGTTTCAGTGTGGAAGCGGTGTGGGTCTTGTCTCCGTCAAGCCTGTAGCCGGTCCAAGTTCCATCTGCGGATGAGAACTCGGGAGGAAGATCTGCACACCAGAATGTGTAGCCTTTGTCCTTGTATTTTTCGTAGATTTCTTTGAAGTTGCCGTAGTCTTGGGTCTTGATCCACCGGTAGTAGTGGTACTTGTACCGGACTCGGATCTTGAACCGGCTAGTCTGGGCTCTCTTTGAGCGTTTTTTTCTTTTCTTTCTTTGTTCCGTTTGGGCTTGCTGGCTCAGGCTGACTCACCAAGTTTTTCTCCCATTCATGTGCGAGACGAAGGAACACATCCTTACTAGGACACTTCAAGCGCTTGGTGTGATACTGGACGAACCGAAGGAAGCTCTCAATGTCTCCATCCTCCTCAAAGTCCACGGTAAGTATGTATCTCAATAGCCACAGTGTCTCCTTGTAGTGCCTCGACTCGCGAATCGGCCTTAGCTTATAGGAGGATTAAGCGAATCGAAACCTTGGAACCTACTCCACAGTACTATCGCGTTGGAACCTGCACTCGGGAACTCGATTAGACCTCGTCCTTGAAGTTTGACAGATGGATCATAGCAGCCGAGGTAGCCTGGATTCCTTTGGTGTGGGTGGTGTTGTCGGTGCAGTCCTCTACTCGATATTGGATTGGGGTTGACGGTTGGCTGGTTTCCTGAGGTGGTCGGATGGGTGGCTGGTGCTTCTATCAATCATCGGTTCTTATTGCGGCAGAACCATGTTTTTCGAATAAAACCCACGTTTTCGAGGGAAGTATCGTATCGCTTCCACAACTTGCTTGCTGCATTGCTGTGTCCATCATCATCGAGGTTCACATCGGAATAAGCATGTAATTGGGGTCGATTCTTACCTCACATTGACCACTAGCCACGTCCATGTCAAAGATGACATTGCTGGACGAATGTCCAGCGGAAGTGGCAAAGCGCTTAAATCTGTTGCGGCAAATTGGATTCCTCAGTGAGTTTGTAGAGGGAGTCGGCGGGCGTGTATTGGGCTTGTATGTGTAGTGGAGCTAGTTCGTAATGGTGTACGAACGGTTTCATATAGAAACCAAGCCTGCACCGAACGTCTACAAGACGCCTCCGAAATTTGACGTCAGCGCGAAGAAGCTTCGGCTTGCCGCTATGCTTGTTCACGAGGCTTTCGAGTATCGGTTCAAGAAGGACGTGGTCCTATCCCGTCCTTGCATCTATGGAGTGTTTGGTGGAAGACTTGGCGGCTTCAAGCCGATCAAAGAAAAGTGCGTGGGCTGCATGCGGTGTGTTCAGGAATATCCGCATATCATGACGGTGAAGCAGTCTGAGGATTTCAAGCGGCTTGGCGATGCTTACTGGACTCCTGACGCTGTCCTGAACATACTCTACGAATCCTCGACTGGAAAGATTCCGGTCAAGGGAATGGGGTACAAGGGCTCGTTCGGCGGAGAAGGTTTTGATGGAATGTGGACCGACATGTCAGAGATTGTGAGGCCGACGAGAGACGGTGTCTATGGGAGAGAGTACATCTCAACTGTCGTAGATGTTGGCCGCAAAGCGTTCTCGGTAGAGTTTGACAAGTCCAAGCCTGTCGAGCCGACGAGAAACGCTCAGGTTCCGATTCCTATCATCTTCGACTCAATTCCAAAGACGGAGACTGGGAAGATTGCGGAGGCGATCGGTCTTGCTGCCTCTAGGCTGGAAACATTCCATGTTATACCACCAAAGGACGATGTCGAGTCTGGCCAGGTTATTCCGCTTGTCAAGAGAACGGATACCGAGACTGACAGGAAAGCTATTGCTAGGGCTCGCGTGGTAGAGTATGAGAAGAGCGGGTCCAAGCTTCTCCGAAGCATCAGAGAATTGAACTCGGAGGCGGTCGTTGTGGCGAGGCTCCCACTCAATGAGACGGCTGGAGAGAGAGCGTCGAGGCTGGTAGAGAAAGGCGTTGATGGTCTGCACTTGTACGCCGACTATCATGGCATGGACTATTCAGGCGAGCCTCAACACATCTCATCGGCTCTCAAGGCTGTTCATACCCGACTAGTCGAGGAAGGACTCCGGGACCAAGTTACTATTATTGCTAGCGGTGGGATCACCTTGGCCGAGCATGTTCCGAAAACGATCATCTGCGGTGCCGACCTTGTCGCGTTGGATACGACGTTGCTTGTGGCTTTGCAAGCCGAGTTCAAGGGAGAGACACGACAACGCGAGGATTGCCAGCTAGCTCCGAGAAGGATCGAGGCTGAGTGGGGAGCCCAGAGGATTGTGAACTTGATGGCTTCGTGGCACGATCAACTGATCGAAATTCTTAGCGCCATGGGCATGCGTGACGTGCGGAGGCTTCGAGGAGACGTGGGACGATCGATGCTAGACTCGGAGTTGAGGGAGCAGGCCTTGGAGGGAGTCGCATGGGCAGCAGAGACCTGATTGTCGAAAAACACACGGAACGGATTCATCACGGACTGGAAGTTCTCCCGACTCTCAAGTACGGTATTCCTCCGGCATTAGGGAACAAGCGGTGGACTGGTGAGCTAATCCTCGCCACCTACGAGCAGGCTTTGACCGGCGAGCTTCCTAAGAACGATCTGGAATATCGGACCGGAGACTCTGCTGGTGGCTTCGACATTCTCGGCTGGAAGAAAACTGAAAGAGCTGCAAAGATCGACCAGGACAGCGTAGACCTTTCGATTCCGCTGAACCGGAGGGAAGAAGGAGCGCAACTGAAGATTCCGCTTCCAATCTACGGCGGTGGAATGTCGTTCGGCTCAATTAGCTTGAACTTCATGATTGCACGCGCCCGCGCAGCGAAACGGCTTGGGACATACATGAGCACAGGCGAAGGCGGCTATCCTGACCAAATCGTCCCATACCGCGACAACGTGATCACACAGGTTGCGACAGGAATGTTTGGTGTCCGTGAGGAGACGATTCAGTACGCGCCCATTGTCGAGCTCAAATATGCTCAGGGGGCGAAGCCTGGGTTGGGAGGCCACCTACTCGCGGACAAGGTCACGTCTGAGGTTGCGAAAATGCGGGAGTCCTCCATGTTCACAAGCCTCTACTCACCGTTCCCGTTTCACAGTGTCTACTCTGTAGAGGATCACAAGAAGCATGTCGACTGGATCAAGACAGTGAATCCGCACGCGTTGGTCTCGGTGAAGGTATCAACGCCGACCGATGTCGATATGGTCGCGATCGGCAGTTACTATGCGGGCGCGAACATCATCCACATTGACGGTGGATATGGCGGAACAGGTGCAGCGCCGGAGATTGCTAAGAAGAACATTGCAATGCCCGTGGAGTATGCGATTCCCAAAGTGCACAAGTACCTAGTCTCGGAAGGGGTCCGCGACAAAGTCGTCCTGATGGCGAGTGGAGGAATTCGCACAGCAGATGACATTGCAAAAACGATAGCGTTGGGCGCGGACGGCGCGGTAGTAGCGACTGCAGAAGCGGTGGCTGTTGGCTGTACTCATTGTGGAAATTGTGAAAGAGGACGAGGATGTCAAGTAGGAATAACGACCACTGACCCTGAACTATCCCAGCTCATCGATCCAGAATGGGGAGAGACGAGAATTGTCAACCTGTTCGAGGCATGGAAGAAACAGCTGAGAAGAATTCTTGCAACATTCGGACTGTCAAGCATACGTGAGCTTAGAGGGAGGACGGACCTGTTGGTCCGCTACAAGTAGAGGAGCCATCGATGAGAACATCTGACAAGATCATCGCATCTAGAACAGGACTAGCTTCCACGGCTAAGTCTTTGAAAATGGAGGCTGAGGGAGGATGCGGAGTCATTGGTGCCGCATGCGCACTTCCGATAGAGGGCAAGTATCTGCTGCAGTCTCTGGTCCAGATGAGGAATAGGGGGAACGGGAAGGGTGGTGGAATCGCGGCTGTGGGTCTGGACCCCGAGCAACTCGGGGTCACGCGGCAGATCTTGGACGAGGACTATCTAGTCCAGATCGCATACTTGGACCCTGGCGCTAGGAGAGAGGTTGAGAATGAGTTCATTTTTCCATTCTTTGATGTTGACAGCTCATCCAAGGCGGATGAGGTTGAGGATTACAAGGAAGTCGGACTTGAGGTCAAGCCTCCTGAGGTTTACCGATACTTCTGCCGGGTTAAGAAGGGAGCACTAAACAGCTTCGCGGCGGAGAAGGGCCTTGAAGGACTCGACGACACGGAGCTGGAGGACGAGTTCGTTTACCAGAACAGCTACCAGCTAAACGTTCGATTCTACTCCTCCCTCGGCGAGAAGAAGGCCTTCGTCCTATCACACGGCAAAGATATGATCGTCCTCAAACTCGTGGGCTTTGGCGACGACGTAGTCCGATACTATCGACTGGAGGATTTCAGAGCTCACATCTGGATAGGACACCATAGGTATCCGACCAAGGGACGAGTCTGGCACCCGGGCGGGGCTCACCCATTCGTTGGGCTCCACGAGGCCCTGGTTCACAATGGGGACTTCGCAAACTATCATTCAATCGTTGAGTATCTTGCGCAGCGAAAGATCCGACCACTCTTTCTGACTGATACTGAGGTCTCGGTTCTCCTCTTCGACCTTCTCAACAGAGTCTACCGGTACCCACTAGAGTACTTGATCGAGGCGATGGCACCGACCACAGAGCGCGACTTTGAGATGCTGCCTGAAGAGAAGAAGAGTCTCTATCGCATGGTCCAGTCTACACACATTCACGGCTCCCCTGACGGTCCCTGGTTCTTCATCGTAGCCAGAAACGAACCTCAGAAGCGACAGTGGCAGCTACTTGGAATAACGGACACGTCAATGCTCCGACCACAAGTCTTCGCCCTGCAGGAAGGCAGAGTGAAGATTGGGGTAATAGCCTCGGAAAGGCAAGCGATCAATGCAATGCTTGGAAAACTGGCGAATGATGGCAAGATTCCAGCCAAGTTTGCGGATGTTTACTGGAACGCGAGAGGTGGGAGCCACACGGATGGCGGCGCGTTCGTTTTCACAGTCTCCGACGGCGAGATGGGAAAGAAGCTGACTTGTACTGACAAGTTTGGGAGAGAGATATCGACCTCACCTGGACAGACTCACTTTGAGCGCGACCTTGCACCCCTCTCGTTGAACGCAAGCATTTCACTGCAATTGGGTAGCCCAAGACTATCATCAAGTCCAACTGCGCTATACGAGTATCTACTTCCAGTCTTGAAAGAAGCTGAGTTCTCGTACTTCAACGAAGTCTTGCTGGAACTGAAGCGGTTCGGGACCAAGGACGAGAGCTCATGGAGGTTTGCGGTGGACTCGCTCACCCTCCTGTTCGACAGACTGTATGACACTGGCTCAAAGAAACGTAGCTCACTCCAACACATGTGCAGTGACGCCCTAAATGAGATGTTCCGGCGGGTCCCACTCCTCGTCAAGGGAAGACACTACTCACGACTCGACTGGGCGTACAGGACAAGCCTTGACCATCCGACAATCCCCGAACAAGTCTTGGTCATGGACGGGTCAGAGTTTCCAGTGGACGGGGATTCAAGCATGGCGAGGATGGTAGTTCAGGCCTATGGTCTGGGTTGGAAGCGAATGATACTTTACAACCTTCACGGCCACCGCTTCCTCGGAACCGGGCTCGGACCGAACACGAGCGATCTTAGAATTGACTGCTACGATGACATCGGCGATTATGCGGGATCGGGTATCGATGGGGCTGAGTTACACATTCATGGTGCAGGGCAGGACCAGGCTGCGCAAATTATGAAGAGTGGGAAGCTCGTAATTCATGGAGATGTTGGACAGGCGTTCATGTACGCGGCGAAGGGCGGAGAGGTTTACGTTTTCGGAAACGCTGCCGGACGCCCACTAATCAATGCGGTAGGAAGACCTAAGGTAGTGATCAATGGAACATGTCTGGACTATCTAGCTGAGTCCTTCATGGCGGGAGACCCGTACAACGGGGGAGGATTCGTCATCGTCAATGGACTAAAATCATCTTTTAATGGACGATTCGTAGCTCAGGAATATCCGTACCCAGGCAGCAACTTGTTCTCGCTAGCCTCTGGAGGAGCAATATTCATCCGTGATCCAGACCTGAAGGTTTCGAACGAGCAGCTCAACGGAGGACGGCTAGCAGCATTCACCGTTAAGGACTGGGAGCTGATTCGTCCTTTCCTCGAAGAAAACGAGAAATTGTTTGGAGTATCAGTGGAAAGAGATATCCTGACCGTTGCTGGCAAAGTACTAAACCCTACTCAAGTCTATAGAAAAATAGAACCAATCTCTCTCCAACAGTTGGCTTAGTTCAAGCGATCCGTTTTGACGTCAGATTGAAGACTCCGAACAGTCCCTCCCTGGCTAGAAAGAATTGCGAATTAGCTCTTCGTTAGTCTTTCCGCCTCAGAGAGCTCTTGCTTAGGTCACGGCTTCGGGCTCTCCCCGATAACGGGGAGAGTCTGATGATGACCGGATTGAACGATTGCGAGGCCGCTCGCCAGAGACTTCACCATCATTCTCTCCATCGTCGAACCCATTTCTTGGAATCTGCACAGGCCTGCTCGTCGCGCTACTCGGATACTTCAGATCCCTAGCTCCCTCATACGACCTGTTCAGCGGATGAGCCGGATCAGGTGGGCTGATTGCAATCACCTGGTCCTCGGTGACGAATATGTCGGTTCCAAAGCCTAAGTGGGAGAATGCGGCTTTCACGGCTTCAGCATAGAATACGCTCGCCTTCAAGCCCATGTCGTGCTTGACTATCAGGGTGTGAATTCGACCGTCGAACGTATAGTCAGATGTGAACGCTCGTCCATACTGGGCACCGAGAAACTCTAGCGCTTTGAGGACACTGTCGAAATCGAACTTTTTGAACCAGAAAGTGATTATACCCGGAGCCTGGTTCTCACCCCACCATCTTCCCATCTCCTTAGCCTGCTCGACCGTGAGGTAGTCGAAGAACTTCTTGATCGTGCTGCCCGATGTGGTAACTGTCCCGAACTTCTCCGCGTTAGCCTCCCACTCCACGTACCGGCGTAGAGCCTTGTTGGCAATCTGGTTCATGCTGACTCTTTCCTCGGAAGAGAGTCCTCCCAGTTTGTCGTCTACATCCCGGTCTATTCTGAACGTTCGAGTAACGGTTTCGGGTGAATGACGGCTTGCAGGCATCAGGCTCACCTAGCAGTAAATGCTAATTGCAATCATCTGCAAACATCTAGTTAAGTATAACGGATGACATAATAGTGCATTGTAAAACAGATGCTTGCAAACGCTTGCAGATTACCCCTCTTTCCCTCATCCTAACCCAGTCTGCCGGGACATGCTTTGCAATAGTGTAGAATGATTGCTTCCTGCACGCGGAGGTAAACATGGAACTTATCAGTTTGGAGCCACCTTTCTCCAATCGGAACGAAGAAATGATCCCGGCACAGACACGACCCCTAATAGAATTCCGAACCATACCCATGCAAAACTCGAGAGCAGTCACTAGGACTCTACGGATAGACTCCGATGTTGAGCATAGAATAGAGATGTTGGCGGAGAAAGAGGGAGTCTCGTTCAACCTGCTTGCAAACAGGTCACTGCGGAGGCTTGTCGAGTGGGAAGCAACGGCCGAAAAGTTCGGCTTCGCCCAAGTTCCCCTTCACGCGCTCGAACGCGTCTTCAATATACTTAGCGAGGAGCAGGCACGATTACTCGGAAGAGAAGCAGGCAAGAACATGATGCAAGAGCTAATACTCTTCTGGTTCAAGAAGCTGGACCGCGAAGCAGCTCTCAAATTGCTCGCAATGTCCGCCAAGTACGCTAGACTGTTCAAAATGGAACATACAAGCAACGGATCGACTGAGACACTCATCATAAAACATGACCGGGGCAGAAACGCATCAGCCTACTTTGCCGAGCTCCTCAAGTCACTATTCCAATCACTCGAGACCGACGTCACGACACAGGAAACAGAAGGCCAAGTGGTCGCCCAAATACCCGGACAGGGCCTAACTATTCGAGGCCCGCAGACCAACATAACTCCCCGACGACTCAGTGCAAGGCGAATAACAGAGCTCACCGCCTCAACGGACTAATCACCTACCCACGACGGGGGTCAGATCCGTTCTTCGCCCTTTCCTTCTCTACAGACTCGGCAACAAGCGCTAACACGGTTATCTCCACAGTCATAGTCCGAGACATGTACTCGGACAACTCCTGCAGCTTGACCTGCACGGCTTCCCAGTCCCA
>WNGL01008375.1_pt1 | contig 14782 bp, 8 predicted proteins | sample 5400591 | NCBI WGS metagenome assembly WNGL01 (sample SAMN13153377, study PRJNA577476) | soil metagenome | isolation source: 80 cm soil or saprolite under Garry oak tree replicate 1 | place: USA:California | collected 2016-06-15
GTGAGCGGACGAAGGCCGAGTTTGTAAGTCTGCTGCGCGGTGCGGGTTTCCGACTGTCGCGCGTCATCGCGACTGAGAGTCCGTTATCGATAGTCGAAGCCGTCAAGGCATGATGCGCGCAAGATGATCCCTCCCGCGGACGTTGGCCGATTCCGCTGTCCACTTTACGTATAGTCGGCCACCCACTTCAGGCTTGCCCGTAAACTGCCAGCTGCAACCGTACCCCTAGCCGCGTGGGAAGGGCCAGATGCCCCTTAGACCAGCTCACTCCGCATCCGTCGGATCGTTAAACAGCACCGTCAGCTTGACACTTCCATGTCCAAACTGAGGGAAGTTGGGCGCGTTGCGATTTCCTGGATCGAGGTTCGAAGCCGTGTCGTCCGGTGGAAAAAGAATCAGCGAATTCAGAAATTTCTGCAGCGCCGCCGATTCGGGGCCGGAGAGTTTCGCGTAAGCATCGCGGGAGGCCTGCGACTCTCCTGCGTGACGCTGAATCACATCGTCGAGAGTCATGCTGCGGCCGTCGTGTCCGTACGGACCGGTTGAACCAACGCCCCACAACGGACGCGTCAGAAACTGCTTCTGTAGTGTGCCGTCATAGTTTCTCTCGTAGAATCCCGGCCCCAGATCATGCCGCTTGAAATCGCTGAAGATGTTCTTTACGACATACGCATTCCCCTGCGGAACTTTCAGCGGCGGATATCCGCTGCCATCGTCCATGCTGTTGATCATGGTGCGCGCCGATGCAAACAGGCTATTGAAGTTTCCCTTGACCGGCTCATAGACGGTTTCGACGTCGGCAACGCGGCGATCATGATTGATCGGCAGGTCAGCCATGTGACAGGAAGCGCAGCCTATGCGATTGAAAACAGCTCGGCCAAGATTCGTGCTGGCATCTTGTTTTCCGAGTCCCGGCTTGAAGTAGTTCAGAAGATAGAATTCGAGGTGATCGACAATCGCAGGATCAAGTTCATACTGGCCCGAGACCGCGTCGGGTGGCGGCGGGGCGCTTACCTTGTCCTGCGTGCCGTCAAGCACCATGCCGGCCGGAGTGGTGACCTTCTGCCCGGCAGTGGCGGCCACGAGGTCGGGATCGTTCACTTCCAATCCCATTTCTTTGTGCAGCGCGCCGACCACGAATTCGCGAATCGAGATAGTGCTGCCTTCGGCAAAGAACGGCTTCACACGCAGGTCCCGGTCGACGCCTTGGACGTGCGAAGTATCAACCGAACCGGATGGACTTGCAGAGATGGAACCGTAGTTGATCCCTTTGCTTTGGAGCGGCAAGGTTACTGAATGGCCGCTCTTGGCTGCTTTGGTGATGGCCTGCTGGCGAATGTTGCGGAGGTCGGTGGTGATTTCGTCTGCAAGCATCTCCTTCATCCCGAGGCCGAACAGATGCGGTGCATCGCGGCTGTCAGGACGTGTGGGGACGTTGCCACCAGCGCCGCCGGACCCGCGCGGACGCCCGTGGCAAAGCGCACAACTATCGGCGAGTCCAGCGCCGATCGCGCCATCTGTGTTCAGATCGCCGAGGCCGTCGCCCTCGTTTGCTCCCTGCCCTTGCAGGCGCGTGAACTTGCGCTGAAAGAGCTGACGGCCGCGGCGGATGGAGCGGAAGGGATCGCGCTGAATGATGAAGATGGAAGAATTCCAAGCATTGGCATCGCCACGCCCGGTGCCGATTTCATCTTGCAACGACTTGGCGATGCCAACCTTGACGGTGTTGGGCGCTTGAGTTTGATCGGTAAGTTGCGCCAATGCTGGAAGGCAAAGCAACAAAACCATCACCAGACAAATAACTAATGTGCTTAACCGGCGGGAATTAGGCATATTTGCTCTCCTTGGACACGTTGCGGCAACCAAAAACTGCCTTATTTCTACTGCCCAAAGCGCGGGTCACCTATGGGCCGAAAATAGCTCTTGAAGACCCAATTGGCCACGCGAAGGCCCTGTGTGCGGGCAGCTCGATCCGAGTTGCGGAAGTGGATTCCGACGTACACGCGGGCATTAATGACCTCATCTTCTGCGCGTGAGAAGCGTCTGAAGTAACGCGTCTTTTGCAATGCGTTCGGGTTGGTGGTGGTCATTTGAAAATTCAGCTCGTCCGTGCCGAAGAAAAGCCGCAGCATATGTGAAACCGCACCACTAACGCTGGCGTGACCGGATGGATACTCGGGGAAATTGGGCGTGTTGATGAGGGGTTGCCAGTTAGGATCCACATCGGTGGCCGGATTGTCGTCTTGGTCGCCCAACTGAATGGCCGTAATCGGCCGCCAAAAATTGTAGAAGTATTTACTGTCCCAGCAAGCGATTTGAGCATCTGCGAGCGCAACGTCCGCCAGTGCAAACATGCGGGCCGAATCGCCAATATTGGTCAGATTAGTACGTGCTATATATCGCAGCGCATTCTGCCACAGCAGTGGGCCACTATCGGCCCAGAAGTAGCCGATGTCGGTCTGCTCAGGGGTGCGCGTTGTGCTAATCAGAGAGCCGACTGTTTTTACTTCGTTGAAGTCTGCAGCCCATGTGTCGCTGGTCAGATCAGGTGGCGGATCAACGCGGAATTGTGAGTTGCTCTTCATGCTGAATGGGGTGACGCTCGCCATCCATGGAACGAGACCTGGCGCGAACGATGGCGGCAGCCCCGGCAGCAGTGATGGCGTGGGTCTCCATTGGCCGATTGCATTGTTGCCGAAGAACGGCGGCGGGTTTCCGGGATCACCGAGATCAAGGCGACACATGTTTAGCGGGTCTGCATAGTCGGCATCGATGTTTGCACTTTGAGCCGGAAATAATCCCAACAGCACGTCGTGCCCTGCCTGGGCTGCAGCTACGCTCACCGAGCCAGAAGCGTTAGGTACCGATGCGTGATAGGGCTCATAGCGCCGGTCGATAGATTCGACCGCGTCGTAGATCGCAACGTGCACCATTGCAAATTCGACCGAGGTAACTGGCAATGGGTGTTTCGCGGCTTTTATCTCTTTCTCAGCGATCGCGTTGCAATCCGCTATCACGTCTCCCGCGGCAGCTCTCGTCGCCAAACTGCTTGCGATCAAGATCAAAGCGACCCCGCACTGAATGATCATTTTCATTTCTGCTCCTCCGTCTGGCCCCGTTCTGCGGGCCGACGCGATCCTCGTATGTGCCGGTCAAGTCCACAATCCCGCACCGCTCCTTTCCATGCCAAATTTGAATCAGAAGGTAAACTCCTCACTCCACATGAGATCAGGGCCCATCTCCGAACGTGTTAATTTGTGATACGCTTCGCTCTCAGAGATGTTTATGCCTGGCGCAACGCAGGCTACCACCGTCCGCCGCTTCGGCTCTTTCGAGGTAGATCTTCGATCAGGAGAACTGCGTAAAAACGGGATGCGGCTGCGGCTATCGGGTCAGCCCTTTCAAGTTTTGGCGGTGCTGGTCGAGCGCCCCGGCGAGCTGGTAACGCGCGAAGAATTGCATTCCAAGCTGTGGCCATCCGACACCTTCGTTGATTTCGATCATGGCCTGAACAACACAATAGCTAGAATTCGAGAGGTATTGGACGATTCCTCCGATACACCCAGATATGTGGAAACGATTCCGCGGCGGGGGTACCGATTCATAGCTCCGGTGAGCGACTCACGGCCAGTCGCTCAATCGCCAGTGCTTTCGAAATTTAGCGGTGATCATACGATCGCACGCTCGGGCACTTCTGCAGCCGCGGCTCCGGAGGATCAAAGAAGACTTGCATGGCGGCCGAGGCTGACACGCGCTGGAGTAGCCGTGCTGGCCGTCCTAGCCTTTTCTTTGGTCCTGTTCCGTGGCTGGCACGTTCGGACTCCCCAGCAGTCGGCCATCAAGTCGCTGGCCGTATTACCTTTGAAGAATCTCTCCGGTGAGCCAACGCAGGAATATCTTGCCGACGGAATGACCGAGGAGCTCATCGGACGGCTTGCGGGAATACAGCATCTGCGCGTCATTTCCCGCACGTCGGTGATGCGTTTCAAAGACACGAAACTCTCGGTTCCTGAGATTGCCAAGACTCTTGGCGCGGATGCCATTGTGGAAGGCTCAGTGATACGAGATGGAAGCCGAATCCGCATCCATGCCCAGTTGATTCGTGCCGCAACTGACGAACACTTCTGGTCCGAATCCTATGACCGCGAGTCCCGCGACGTCCTTGCGCTGCAGAGCGAAGTGGCACAAGCGATCGCGCAAAAAGTCGAAGTCACCGTCACCAGCGAGGAATCTAAGCGGATCGCAGCAGCACGTACTGTCTCTCCGGAGGTATATGAGAGTTTTTTGAAAGGCAGGTTTGCCCTTGACAAGTTCAATAGCAGAGCCAGTGTAGAAGAGAGCATTGCTTACTTCAACGAAGCAATTCGCAAAGACCCGACATTTGCGCCCAGCTATGCTGGCTTGGCCCGCGCCTATTCGGATCTCGGCACCGTGCTTATCGGCGGGATCGCAAACGAGGAGCGGCCCAAGGTCGTACTCAACGCTCGAAAAGCGCTGGAGTTAGATCCGGAACTGGTGGACGCGCACTTGCTGCTCGCCGGGATGGCAATGCAATACTGGCACTGGAAGGAATCCGGAGCTGAATACCGCCGTGCTCTGGAACTAAGTCCGAATAACGCCACAGCCAATGCAGAATTCGGCTTGTGGCTGGCATTCCAAGGGCGTGCAGACGAAGGAGTAGTTGCAGCGCGGCGTGGCCGGACCCTCGATCCGCTTTCCTTCTCAGCTTCTGACCACCTCGCATGGACTCTACTCTGTTCCCGACGATATGAGGAGGCAGAACAGGAGCTTCGCAGCGCGCTGGCGGTCCGGCCAGACGACGCACTCGCTCTTTGGATACTCGGCTTTGTCTTGACTGCTGAGCGTCGCCCCCAAGAAGCGGTTCCGGTGCTGGAGAGAGCGGTCTCCGTATCTGATCGCAGCCCAGGCATTGCTGGCCTTCTGGTGTACGCTTATGCGCAATCGGGCCGTCGCGCCGACGCCCTTCGGCTACTCGCGGAATTACAGCGCCGCAAAAAGACGGGCTACGTTCCCACTGCGGCGTTCGTCAAGGCATACCTCGGTCTGGGTGATTACAATCGAGCTTTCTTTTGGTTGGAGGAAGCTTACAAGGAACAATCGAATATACTGCTGTTCCTCAAAGTCCACCCAATCTTTGATCCGATTCGCAGCGACCCACGTTTCACCGACCTATCCCGCCGCGTTGGCCTCGAATGAGAGTTCGTGTTGACAGCTATAGAGCATGTACGGGTTACTCATGTCATCGCAGTTCGATTGTTTCTGGATGGTCGGCAACCCGGAAGTTAAGCACTCGGCCGAGTTCGAAAATCGTCTGCTAGAGTGTACCCATTCGGCTGAATTCAATCGTAAGGGCTGAAGGCGCTAGTTCTAAAATCTCGGTATTTTGCAGAAAAGTTCGAAAATCGTCTGCTAGGGCCGACCGTTCAATACGACTCCTGATTTTGATTACCTTAAAAAACTTCTGAAATGGGTTTAGCGGACCGACTTGCCCAAAGCAGCAACGGCTTGAGCAGGCGTCAGGCGTACCGTGAACCTGTCCTCGTGTCCACAACTGATTACCGTAGTTTTGTTGGCATATTCTCTGACCCAAATAACCCGCTCGGGGTTCACAAAAACTTCCAGCCCGTCCACATCTTCAAACATTACAAACTCCACGTCGCCTCCTTCTGGTGGTTGCTGGTGATCGCCCATCTTCCTGGAACAAACCGAGTTTAGAATGGCCAGAACTGATTCCTGGAAGTCCTGCTGGTGCCGGCCACTCTTTCGCGCGATCAGAATCTACCGGCGCTCGGAGCAACAGCACTGGCACGCCTGAACGCGAGGGCCGTCAGCATTCTATTCCAACGGAAGACCAACATAGTTTTCAGCGAGAGTGGTGGAAGCCGCGCGAGAACTGGTTACGTAATCAAGTTCTGCTAGCTGGCGGCGTCGATCAAAGGGATTCTCATTGGGAAAGCGGTGCAGCATGGAAGTCATCCACCAGGAAAACCGTTGCACTTTCCACGCACGACGCAAGCAAGTGTATGAATACTTGTTGAGTTTGCACTGACTCCCAGTAGAGTAAAAGCTGTGCAGAGCGCGGGCCAGTATTTGTACATCAGCGACCGCCAGGTTCAACCCCTTTGCGCCCGTGGGTGGCACGATGTGCGCTGAATCTCCTGCCAGGAAGAGTTTCCCATACTGCATTGGCTCAACCACAAAACTGCGCATTCCGGTTATGCCTTTTTGGATAACCGGCCCTTCAGTAAGCTTCCAGCCGTCGGAAGCCAGGCGGATCTGAAGTTCCTGCCAAATTTTTTCGTCGGGCCACAGGTTAATGTCCTCTGCAGGGTCGCACTGCAGATATAGCCGACTGATCTGCGATGTGCGCATGCTCAGCAAGGCAAAGCCGCGATCGTGGTAGGTGTAAATCAGCTCGTCAGATGATGGCGGTGCTTCCGCCAGGATGCCCAGCCACCCGAACGGATATTCGCGCTCGTACTCGGTCAATACGCCGTCAGGAATGCTGGGGCGGCAGATTCCGTGAAAGCCGTCACACCCAGCTATGAAATCACAGACGAGCTCATATTGGTTCCCGTCTTTGCAGTACCGAATCTTGGGACTCGAGCCGTCGAAGTCATGAATACTGACCTCTTCAACCTCGAAGAGCACTTGGCCACCGGTGGCGATGCGAGCGTTGTTCAGATCTTTGAGAACTTCGTGCTGAGCATAGATCGTAATTCCCTTCCCGCCAGTCAGTTCTTTGAAATCGATTCGATGACTGCGGCCATTGAAACGCAACTCGATTCCGTAATGGACGAGTCCTTCCTTTTTCATCCGCTCACCGACGCCCATCTCCGTTAGCAGATCAACCGTGCCTTGCTCCAATACGCCAGCACGGACGCGATCTTCCACATACTTGCGGCTTCGGTTCTCGACGACGACTGACTCGATGCCCTGAAGATATAGAAGATGAGACAAAACCAGGCCTGCCGGCCCCGCGCCGATAATCCCGACTTGTGTGCGTAATGAAGTAGGCACTGAATTGGCATTCTGGCCGCCGCGAAGACGCTGACGTCCAGTCCTTGAACCCGCTGCGCTAGAAGGTGAACTTGGCCGAAAGTTGAAGCTGCCGCGGGTTAAACATTGTTCTCGCCGTCCCGAATAGCTTGTTTGGTTCGGGAGCGCCTCCGTTGGTTGCCGGGTTACAACTCACTGCCCCGTTTTGTATGGCCAGCGAAGCCGCGTCGCGATAGCGTTGCGGCGTGGCCCCGCAGAAATCGATGGTACCGCCTCCATAGACCGATGTCACTTCATTCACGTTTTGCCGATTGAATACATTGAAAGCATCAACTGCCAAGTCGAGTTTAGTTCGCTCAGAGAAGCGGATGCCGCGCGCTAAGCGGAGATCAAAAGCATAGAGATGATCGCCGCGATACGAATTGCGTGGCGACCAGCCCACGCGATCGGTTACAGGGTTAGTATCGCCGTTGATGTCGTTGCCGACAAATATTGTGAAAGGCCGGGCCGACTGCAAGTTGATAATGCTGCTGAAATCCCAATCCCGAGTGAGCGCCATTCCCTTCTGGGGGGTGGACGCAGTGAAGCTGGCCACAAAGCGGTGACGAACGTCCTGGACTGAATCCGCCCGCTCCAGGGCGCGATTGTATAAGTCCTCGGGAGTGCTTACGAAGGTGGTGAAGGTCCCATCATCACGAGTGTGGGACCAAGTGTAGTTTGCATTGAAACGAAGATACTTGCCCAGCTTGTCAGTTAGGGAGAAGGTGGTGCCATCGTATTCAGCATTACCGGAGCCGTCGAGAAAATACATCAGGCCAGCGTTGGTATAGAGCACTCCACTAAAGCCGTCCCTGCCGTCGGCCAGTTTGTTGTTGGGGAAAGGCCCGAATGGCGTAAATGGCGGACCAGGAATGACTGAGGCCGGAGGACAAAAAGTTGCGGAATCGCTGAAGCCTCCAGGCGGGCAAACGTTCAAGTTTTCGGGACGAATCTGCTTGTGCGCCCGCAGAAACAAATACCCCGCGCTGAATACCAGACCTTTGCCCAGTTCCTGATCAATTTGCAAGCTGGCTTGCTCGGAGTAAGCGATACGCATATTGCGATCGATACCTCCGCCGCTATTCGTGACAAATGTGCCCTGCGGCCCAGTGTTGAAGTTGCACGGATTTTGCCCGGTGGTGACGAGAGTTGCCGCCGCTTGCGCTGGCGTCGGCACAGTTGTGCTCCCATTGCACTGGCCCGGGTACGGCAGTCCGAGAGCGTCGAAGCTCAACTGATTCAGGACCCAGGTGGCCGTGGAGTTGCCCTGCCTCACCCACGGCTGCGGCGCATTCGGGATCACCACTTCGCGCTGCGGATAAGTGACAAAGAAGAACGTCATGTTGTAGCGATCATCAAAGATCCCATATCCCGTGCGGATAACCGTGTGCTTGGCCGGCGAATAGGCGAAACCCACTCTCGGCTGGAAGCCGCGGTAGTCGCGATTTACAACTTGAGCGAGGCCAGACTCGAAATCCCAGCGCAATCCATAATTGAACGTCAGTTTCGGCGTGAGCTTCCACTGGTCTTGCATGAAAAACCCTGTGTAGCTGTGATTCAGGTAAACGTAATAATCCCGGGGATTGACGTAGGCATTGGCCCAAGTAGTGGGAATCGGCGGCGGCAAGCTGCCGGGAACGATTGGTCCGGAACCCACCGGAGCACCCCAGAACACAATCGGCACACCGTTGAGAGGATCGTTTGGATTCGGGCCGAATGGGCTGGGCGGAAAACCGAAGTTAGTAGCGGGGGTGATAACAGCGGTGGGACAAGGCCCGTCGGCGAGGGTGGATGGGACTCCGGCGCTGGGGTTCGTGAAGTTGGCAAAGTCAACCAGGCAGTTGAATCCCGGCGCGATGATACGCATGGGAGTGAACCCTGGCCAGATCACGAAATCCCAAATGTGATTGAAGTCGCCGCCAAATTTCCAGTAATGGTTGCCCTTGATCCAGGCGATGCTGTCGGAGAACTGCACGCGGCTTTCGTTGATCGCGTCGAATGTACCGAAGTTGTGTCCGAACGAGAGCGTATTGGGGAGATCAATGCCGGGCTGCCCGGTTGTGGCGGGAAAATTGTAATGGCGCCTGGAGTATTGGACGAGGGCTGTGTTCACTACCGTCGGCCTCAACAGGGAGTTCACCGTGCCAACCAAGGTCTGATCGCGAAGAAAAGTATTGTGCCCGCCGCTTGGTCCTCCGATGCCGCCGCCGTCCAGCGTATCTCCGACCAGGACATTCAGGTCGCGCGCATCAACAATGGAATAGTGAAGAGTCAGCCGGTTGTTGGTAGTGAGTTGGTGATCCAAACGCGCAAAACCAGTGTCGTTGTCGAGAGTCTTCAGAATATTCAGGTTCTCGGCCGGCAGCCCCAGGGCGGCCTTCGCTGCATTCACCAACGGTACGTTGTTGGGGAGATTTAAACTCGCGTTCCCGATGAGCGTGTAGGGGTACGTGGGAGACTGCCCCAAGCGTTGGCCCTCGTAATTCATGAAGAAAAAGGTCTTGTCCTTCACGATGGGGCCGCCAATAGTGCCACCAAACTGGCCGCGGCGATAGGCGTCAAAGGGAGTGGCAGTCAGCAGCGATCTGGAGTTTCCGCTTTTATTACTCAAGTATCCGTACAGCGAGCCATGCGTGTCGTTAGTGCCGGATTTCGTAACCACATTGACGATTCCACCCAGCGCACGCCCGTACTCTGCGCCGAAGCTGTTGTTCACTACGCGAAACTCGTTGACGGCTTCCTGCGAAGGCGTTGCGCGCTGCGAACCTGTGGCCTCGTTGATGTAATCGGCGCCATCCACGGTCACTGCGTTACTTAGATCGCGCATGCCGCCGAAGGAAATGCGCGTAGTCTCCTGCTCCGTGAACGTGGACTGAAGGCTGGTCCTGCCCGTGGCTACACCCGGGGTTAGCAAGGCGAAGTCAACAAAGCGGCGGCCGTTTGTGGGCAGCTCCTGGATTTGTGCAGTGTCAATCACCTGGCTGATCTCTGTGCGAGAAGGTTCTACCGGCGGGGCTTCGGTAGTGACGGTTATGACTTCGCCAGTGGAAGCGACTCTCAGAGTGACGTCGATGGTGGCCGTCTGCGCCACGCTGAGCGCGATGCCGGTCTGCACGTACTTCGCGAATCCCGGAGTCTGGACTGTGAGCTCGTACTGCCCCGGCGTGAGGTTCGGCACAAGATAGGCACCTGTAGGGTTAGAGACAGCCCGATAGCTCTGGTTCGTGCTCATGTTTCTTAGCGTGACGGTGGCGCCTGCCAAGGTCCGTCCGCTTGTGTCGAGCACGGTCCCGTTGAGCTGAGCGAAGCTAAGTGTGGCCTGTCCAAAACTAAAGGGAGCGGACGATACACTCATCGCAGTGGCGACCAACAAAATTAGAACCAAACGTAGTCTCATTGCTTCTGCTCCTCCCGCTCAAATCTCGGCAGACACAAAAATCCTAAAGAGCGCCAACCGTCGCAGAGCATGGTTTGAAACAGAAAAACTGTCCAATACATCTTTGGTTATTGGCTGATACCCAATAAGTATTACAATGTGGCTCGCCAGGGGTTAGGCCCACACGACAACGTCGCTTGGCAGCTTGACCGCCGTAGAGTGCCTTGTCATGGAACTGCGACACATCCGATACTTCATTGGGGTTGCCGAGTGCCTCAATTTTCGTAAGGCCGCGCAACGGCTGCATATCGCGCAGCCGCCGTTAAGCCGCCAGATCCGTCAATTGGAGGAGTATCTCGGCGTGGAGTTATTTGCGCGCGACAAGCGCGGGGTGGAACTGACCAAGGCAGGTCATGCTTTTCTTGAGGAAGCCAGAAAACTGCTCGCACAGGCAGGTCATGCCGCGGAGGCTGCCCGGCAGGCGCAAAAAGGCGAGACCGGAATCGTCAAGGTCGGAATCGCATCGGGGCTTGGCGGAGTCGTGAGCAAGGTGGTCTTCGAATTTCGTAAACTCTTGCCGGCTGTCGAAGTCGAGTGTCGTGATGTCTTTTCCAACTATCAGAATGATGCTCTGCGCAAGCATGACATTGACATTGGTTTTTTGCGCCCGCCGGTGGACCATATCAACTTGAGCTGCGAACTACTCTACGAGGAGGAGTTTGTGGTGATATTGCCCAAGACACATCGTCTTGCGAAGCGCAGGTGTATTCGGTTGCGTGATATCGCGGAAGAGCCGCTCATTATCTTCGACCGCACTTTTTCCAGCGGGTTGTATGACAAAATTCTTGGCCTATACAGCCGGCATGGCTTCACGCCGCGCCTGATTCCGACTCACGTGGAAGCGCACGAGGAAGCCGGAGCGATCATGGTGGCCTCCGGCAAGGCGATCTTTGTTGGCGCGGGCGCAATCGTCAACCGCTCGGTTGCGGGAATCGACCTGGCCTCGGTGCGCCTGAACGAGCCTGAGGCCAAGATCGAAGTGTATGTGGCTTGGCGAAAAAGTGAGGATGCACCAGCAGTCCCCGCATTCCTGGAGTGCATTCGCCGCGTGCTGGCGCCGGTTGTGCAGAAGAGAATCGCTTGAATAAATTCGGTCGTTGGTCATTCGTCGTTGGGCGTTGGCCAAATCTTGCAAGAGTCACCGAAGGCCATTGATTATGATCTCGCCAACGACTAAGGAATCTCGCAGGTCGATATCACAATGCACGGAGCATAACCGTGAGCACGGTACGAGAAGTCACTTACCAGTTGTTGCGCGACCTGGAGATGACCACCATCTTTGGCAATCCTGGTTCGACGGAACTGCCATTTCTGCGCGACATGCCACCCGACTTCAAATATGTTCTGGGTTTACACGAGCGCTCCGCAGCCGGCATGGCGCTTGGCTATGCCATGGGCAGAGGCAAAGCTGCTTTCGTCAATCTGCACTCTATTGCCAGCGCTGGCAATGGACTCTCTGCGATCATTGACGCCTTCTACAACCACGTTCCCTTGGTGATCACCGCGGGCCAGCAGGACCGCCGCCAAGTCCTCGCGGAGCCTTTTCTGGTGAGCCGCGCGGTTGAGGTGGTCAAGCCGTATGTGAAATGGGCGTGCGAGCCGCTTCGGGCAGAAGACGTTCCCACCGCCATTGCCCGCGGTTATTACCTGGCGATGCAGCCGCCCATGGGCCCGGTTTTCATTTCTATTCCCATGGACGATTGGACGCGTGAGTGTCAGGCCGTGCCAGCGCGGAACGTAACGCACACTTCTATGCCCGATACTGGCGCGCTTGATGAAGTGGCACGTGCGCTCGGCGCGAGTCGAAATCCTGCGCTGGTCGTGGGTGCGCAAATTGAAGAAGATCGCGCATGGGATGAAGTCCTCGCGCTCGCCGAGCACCTGGGTGCGGACGTGTATCAGGAGCCGATCCCGTCCCGCTGGACCTTCCCGCGCCGCCATCGTCTGTTTCGTGGAGGCCTGTTGCCGGCGCAGCGACCTTTGGCAGAGCAGCTTTCCGGATGCGACACGGTCGTAGTCTTGGGCTCACCAATTTTTCTCTACTACTCCTACGTGCCCGGCGATCCCATTAAGGCCGGAACCAAGCTTTTTCAAATCACCAATTCGCCGAGCGATGCGGCCGCCGCCCTAGCCGGAACCAGCATCGTGGGAAATCTCGCGTTCGCGACGCAATATATTCGTAGTCACGTTGCGGCGCGGGAGGGGAGTACCTCACCGCCACCAGCGGGGCCGATGCAGCCGAAGGCCGAATATCCGATTACTCCCGCCTACTTGTTCAGCATGCTGAATCAAGTCATCCCGCAAAATGCAATTATCTCGGAGGAATGCCCGTCATCCAAAGGAGATCTGGATCGTCACCTTTTGCTCGACGGGCCGGGATCGTTTTATTCGGTGCGCTCGGGAATACTTGGCTTTGGCGTCCCCACGGCTGTTGGGCTGCAACTCGCGCATCCCGATCGGCGCGTGGTTTGTGCGGTTGGCGATGGTTCGATTCAATACTCGATCCAAACTTTGTGGAGCGCGGTTCAATATCACGCGCCTGTAATTTTTATTGTCCTGCGCAACTCCGATTATTCTGCCTTGAAGGCTTTCTGCGATTTCACCCAGGTTGGTCGCAATGTTCCCGGCATGGAATTACCCGGCATAGATATGGTCAAAATTGCTCAAGGTTATGGAATTCCGGCGCAGGAAGTAGATCAGCCTGAGGATTTGAAGCCAACGTTGAAGCAGGCGTTTGCGTCAGAGGACCCGTATTTGCTTAGCGTCAACGTTGCGAAGGGCGGCCCGACCTGCATGGGCATGGATCAGTCAGTGGATCCTCCAAAATATAGTTGAACTTACCAACTCGTTCATGCGCCATCACCTCTGCGAACTTGAAGTCCGCGTTGGGTTTACACTTACGATCATCATTCTTGAGTCTTGATTGGCAAAGGACATGAACAAGAAAACAGTGCTATCCGCCTGCGTATTTTTCTGCATTCATGGTTTTAGTTCGGCCGCACAACAAACGCCTAACCATCCCGCCTACAAAGACCCGCACTTGCCGATTGAGCAACGCGTTGACGATCTGGTGGGACGCATGACGGTTGAAGAAAAGGTGTCGCAACTCGTTCACACGGCCAATGCAGTACCCAAGCTCGACATTCCGGCATACAACTGGTGGAACGAGGGTCTGCACGGAGTAGCGCGCGCGGGCTATGCGACCGTTTTTCCGCAAGCAGTCGGCGTGGCCGCTACATTTGACGAGCCCCTGATACACCAGATCGCGGATGTCATCGGCACCGAGTTCCGCGCCAAGTACTACTCAACCCTGCATCCCGACGGATCTTCGGATTGGTTTCGCGGCCTCACCGTGTGGTCGCCGAACATCAACATCTTTCGCGATCCACGCTGGGGACGAGGCCAGGAGACCTACGGGGAGGATCCCTACCTAACCTCACGACTCGGCGTGGCATTCGTTACCGGACTCCAGGGCGACGATCCCAAGTATTTGAAGACAGTGTCCACCCCCAAGCACTTTGCGGTACACAGCGGGCCCGAAACCACACGGCATACCGTTGATGTGCAAGTGTCGCGTCATGACATGGAGGACACGTACCTCCCCGCATTTCGAGCGACAGTCATGGAAGGTAAGGCAGAGTCTGTGATGTGCGCTTACAACTCGCTCAACGGACAGCCGGCTTGCGCGAACACGGCGCTGCTGGATGAGCATCTTCGGCACGACTGGGGCTTCCACGGTTATGTCGTGTCTGACTGCGGCGCGATGACCGACATTTTCGAAGGCCATCATTACGCGAAATCTATGGAAGAAGCGGCTGCGGATGCTTTCAAAGCTGGAACTGACCTCATCTGCGGATTTCCGCCGACCCACGTCGGCGAAGAACATGATGCAATCCTGCGGGCAGTGCAGCAGGGAGTACTCCCAGTGGCTGATGTTGACCGCGCGCTACGGCGGCTTTTCACGGCGCGGTTCCGGCTAGGTATGTTCGATCCTCCTGGCACGACGCCCTACTCACGCATCACAGCGGCAGAAAACGATACTGAAGCACACCGGCAACTTGCTCTTAAGGCAGCGCGTGAATCCATTGTTTTGCTGAAAAATAAGGACAACTTTCTCCCACTCCGCAACAAATACGAGACGATTGCCGTCATCGGTCCAAATGCTGACAGCCTGGACGCCTTGGAAGGCAACTACAACGGAACACCTTCGAAACCAGTGACCGTGCTCGCCGGCATTCGCAAGCGTTTCCCGCAGTCGAAGATTATCTATGTGGAAGGCACAGGACT
>WNGL01013829.1_pt1 | contig 14780 bp, 15 predicted proteins | sample 5400591 | NCBI WGS metagenome assembly WNGL01 (sample SAMN13153377, study PRJNA577476) | soil metagenome | isolation source: 80 cm soil or saprolite under Garry oak tree replicate 1 | place: USA:California | collected 2016-06-15
GCACGAGCCAGGTCGACGGACTCGCTGGCCAGTTCGGCCAGCCTCTCGTAGTCACCTTGCGGGAAGGCGAGAGCCGCTGCCCCGCCGACGGCCTGCGCCCGCAGCGAGGGGGGCACGTCCCCCGGCATCCGCAGCGCCGCTTCCGTCCAGCGGCGGCCCTCGGCGAACTCGCCGAGTTGCCGCCAGTAGCGCCACAGCGCGGTCGCGAACCGCAGTGCCATGGCCGTCTCGCCCTGCTCGATCGCCCAGCCGAAGGCTCGCCGCATGTCGCCGCGCTCGGCATCGAGCCGGAAGAACCATTCCTGATGACCCGCTCGCACCAGGTTAGGCGCGGCCTGCTCGGCCAGGCCGAGAAAGTACCCGGCATGACGGCCGCGGACTTCCCCGGCTTCGCCCGCCTCGGCCAGCCGCTGGCTGGCGTACTCCCTGACGATGTCGAGCATCCGGTAGCGGGGCCCGGGCCGGGCGAGGTCGAGGACGACGAGGCTCTGGTCGACCAGCGCGCTCATGCTGTCCAGCACGTCGGCCGGCTCGCAGACGGCGCGCGCGGAGTCGAGGCCCCAGCCGCCGGCAAAGGCCGACAGCTTGCGCAGCAGCGTGGCCTGCGCCGGCTCGAGCAGGTCGTGGCTCCACGCGACGGCGTCCCGGATCGCGCGCTGCCGACGCGGCAGGTCAGGCGGCCCGCCGACCAGCAGCCCGAGCCGGTCGCCGAGCTGGTCCCGGATCGCGGCCAACGGCAGATGCCCGGCCCGGCTCGCCGCAAGCTCGATCGCGAGCGGGAGACCGTCCAGCTCGCGGCAGATGTCCGCGACCAGGCGAGCGGTCACGGCATCGTCAGGCAGGTCGGGCCGGACGGCCAGGCCCGTTCGGCGAACAGCGCGGTCGCTGGCCAGCGCGCGAGGCGCTCGCGGGAGCCGAGATCGGCCTCGCCCGGCGCGGGCACGCCGAGCGGCGCGACCGGGTACTGCTGCTCGCCGCGCAGGCGCAGGGCGCTGCGGCTGGTCGCGAGGAAGGTCACGTCCGCGGTGCCGAGCATGATCGCGTACAACAGCGGCGCGGCGGCCGTCAGGTGCTCGAGAGTGTCGAGCACCACGAGCGTCCGGTTGCCGGTGAGTCGCTCGGTCAGCAGGCCCTGGAGGTCCTCCCTGACCTCGGCGACGCCGAGTGCCTTGGCCAGCTCCGGCGCGACGAGCGAGACGTCCTTGACCTCGCCGAGGCTGACGAAAACGACCCCGCCGCCGAAACAGTCCGTTACCCGGCCCGCAGCCTCGATCGCGAGCCTGGTCTTGCCGATGCCGCCGGGACCGGTCAGGGTCAGCAGCCGGGTTTCCGGCCGTCGGAGCATCGCGGTGAGCTCGTCGAGATCGTCGCCCCGCCCGATGATCGGCGTGAGCGGCAGCGGAAGCCCGCCGACGCGCGGAGCTCGCGGCTCCGGCACGGGCCGTCCTCGCGCCAGCGCGTCGAAGCGGAGCCTGGCTTGGCCCGCCACGCCCAGGGCAGACGCAAGCCTTCGTGCCGTGTCGCCGTGCACGGCGGATCGCAGCCCGCGCTCGACATCGCTGATGGTCCGGCTGCTGATGCCCGCCCGGTGGGCGAGCTCTTCCTGGGTCAGCCCCGCCTCCTGGCGCATTCCCCGCAGCACGGTCCCCAGCACTCCGTCAACCTGCCATTCCACGGCCAACTCCGGCCTTCAGCCGCACGTTGCGTTCGACTCGGTGACCCAACCGGTGAGTAAGTTTCATGGCGTCGCCAGCCCGGTAGCAGCATCATCGAGCCTGAATGCGATCAAGCGGATCGTACCAACCGCTCGCCGGGCCGCCGGCGAGCTGCCGAGGAGGCATGGATGACCAGGGAAGAGCAGAACAAGCAGACGGTCGTGCGGATGTACGAGGAGGTCGGCAACCAGGGCAGGCTCGAGGTACTCGACGAGCTCGCCTGGCCGGACCACATCGAGCACAACCCGTTCCCGGGCCAGGTGCAGGGGGTCGAGGGCCTCAAGCAGCGGGTCAGCATGGTGCGAGCGGCGGTTGCCTCCCACTTCACGATCGAGCACCTGCTCGGCGATGGCGACAAGGTGGCCGTCATGTGGACCAACCGGGGCACGCACGTGGGTGACTGGATGGGCCATACCCCGACCGGGAAGAGCACGCAGGTTCAGGGCGTCGACATCCACCTGCTGCGCGACGGCCGCCTCGCCGAGCACTGGGACGTCGTGGACATCTTGCCCTTCCTCGTTCAGATCGGCGCCGTTGACGCCCCGGGCTCGCCCGCCGCTGCCGGCGGCCCACGATGATCCTGGTCGCGGGCGGGACCGGGACGCTGGGCACCATCCTGGTCCGCGCGCTGCGCGATCACGACCTCCAGGTCAGGGTGCTGACCAGGGACCGCGAACGGGCCGGGCACCTCGGCGCGGACCTGGAGATCGCCGAGGGCGACGTCGGCCAGCCCGCGGCCGTGCGCGGTGCGGTGAGGGGCGCGCAGACGGTCGTATCGGCGGTCCACGGCTTCGCCGGGACGGATGGCGCGGGCCCGGCCACCGTCGACCGGGACGGCAACCGCAACCTGATCCAGGCCGCCCAGGCGGCGGGCGTCAGGCAGTTCGTGCTGGTCTCGGTCAAGGACGCGGCACCCGATCATCCGATGGAACTCATGCGGATGAAATTCGCCTCCGAGCAGCAGCTCAGGGAGACCGGGCTGGAGTGGACGATCATACGGCCCGCGGCGTACCTGGAGACCTGGTGCGAGGTTCTGGGCCGCCCGCTGGTCGAGAAGGGCAAGACCATGATCTTCGGCCGCGGCCAGAACCCGATCAACTGGGTGTCCGCGCGCGACGTGGCCGAGTTCGTCCGCCTCGCCGTGACCGAGCCGGCCATGCGCGGCCAGGTCGTCGACGTCGGCGGCCCGGAGAACCTGACCATGCGCCAGTTCGTCGACGTGTTCCGTGACCGGACCGGGAGGGGCGGCCGGGTCGGCAGGATCCCCCGCCCGGTCATGCGCGCCAGCTCGGTGGCGATGAAGCTGGCAAACCCGACGGTGGCCAGGCAGATCCAGGCCGGCCTCGTCATGGACACCACTGCGATGGCGTTCGATGCCGACCTGGTGCGCCGAGCGTACCCGTCCATTCCGTATACGAGCCTCGCTGACGTGGTGCGGCACAGCGGCTTCGCCGCGCCGGCCCGGTCCGGCTAGTGCTCCTTTTCCCGGCCGCTACCAACCACCCGGGCTGACCGCCGACGTCAGCGGGCTGCCGGCGTCCGGCCGGCCACCGGCGCCGAGGATCTCCTGGTCTGGGACCAGGTCACCCACGCGGTGCCGGACTCGGTGGCCCTGCCTCCTCCTCGGTGAGGATCTCGTCGCACAGGCTGACGCACTCCGCGCAGATCCACACCCCGGGGCCCGCGATCAGCCGCGGCCCGGCGGCTGGAGGCTTGCCGCAGAACGAGCACGAGTGGTCAGCCGCCTTCCCCCGTCCGCGCCGTCGCTGCCTGGGCTGCCGTTCATGGCCGCCAACCGGGGCGGCTGGCCGCAGCACGAAACGCTGCCTGGCGGCCTGCTTCGACACGCCGATCCGCTGTCCGATCTCCGTCCACGAGCACCCTGCTGCCCGCGCTTCCGCGACGAACGTGCCGATCAGCTCGTCGGCGCCGGACGCGAGCTCATCGCCGACCGACAGCGCCGCCTCGATCCGGTCGAGCGGATCGCCGGAAGCCCGCTGGCGGACCGCACCCGCCAGCACGGGCACGTTGACGACCCTCACAGCGACAACTTAAGGTTGTCGCCGGTGTGCGTCAACCTTAAGTTGTCGGTGCCCGCGCGCCGAGTTGGCCGACTCACTGCTGGCCACTCAGGGCTGGCCGACTCAGTGCTGGCCGACTCAGTGCTGACGTGCGCTCGAGAACTGCCTTGAGCGAGTCAAGCTGGGCGACCTCGGACCGCATCTGCCTGGAGATCATCGGCGTCATGAGCTTCATCAGCCCGGCCGGCGCCAGGTCGAGCGCGAACCGCACCTTCGTGCTGTGGTCAGGGTTCTCGGTGAGCTCGAAGACGCCGCGCGGTCGGGCGGGCCCGGCCGTGACGGCGAACTCCAGCCGCCGCGGCGGGTCGAATACCGTGACCTGGTAGTCGCCGTCGATGCGCCGGCCGCCGGGCCCGGCGAGAACCTGCCGGTACGCGGCTCCCTGGCCGTCGGCCGCGGTCGTGCGCTCGATCTCGAGGACACCGGCCCGCCAGTCGCGGTTGTGCGCGCCGTCGGCCAGGTAGCCGAAGACGTCGTCGGGCGACCGGCTAATGGAGACGGTGTGCTCAGCGTGCAGCATCTGGTTCAGCCTTTCTCTTGGGTTCCTGGTCGGGAAGCTGATCGGCGACGCGCCGCAGGGCAGCTTCGAGGTAGTGACGCTCTGCCTGGTTGCTGACGAGCCGGAGCGCGTGCTGATAGTCGGCGATCGCGGCCTGGCGGTCGCGCAGCCTGCGGTGCAGGTCGGCCCTGACGGCCCAGACTCGGTGCGAGCCGCGCAGCGCGGGTTCGGCGGCGAGCCGGTCAAGCAGCGGAAGCGCGGCGCCGGGGCCGTCGCGCATGGCCACCGCTACCGCGCGGTTCAGCGCCACCACCGGGGTGTCCTCGACGCGCTGAAGCCGGTCGTAGACCGCGACGATCGCGTTCCAGTCGGTGGCGTCGAAGGTTACCGCGGTCGAGTGACAGGCCGCCAGCTCGGCCTGCAGCAGCAGCGGGCCAGAGCCGGCCCGGGCGCGGCTCAGAGCCCGGACGCCGTCGGCGATGAGCTCGCGGTTCCACCTGGCCCGGTCCTGCTCGTCGAGGGTGAGCAGCGAGCCGTGCTCGTCGGTGCGGGTGGCCCAGCGGCTGAGATGGAAGGCCACCAGCGCCCGCAGCGCCCACGGCTCTGGGTCGTCCCCGATCAGATCCGTGACCACGCAGGCCAGGCGGTAGGCCTCGAAGGCGAGGTCGCCGCGGGTCAGGGTGTCGCCGGCGGCGGCCAGGTAGCCCTCGTTGAAGACGAGGTAGATGACGTCGAGAATGGCCGGCAACCGGGCGCGGACGTCCGGCTCGCCGGCCAGGAAGCCGGCCCGGTGCTCCCGCAGCACCCGCTTCGCCCGCACGACGCGCTGGGCCACCGCGGTGGCGGGCAGGTGGCAGCCGCGGGCGATCTCCTCGGTGGTCAGGCCGCACACCATCCGCAACGTCAGCGCGACCTGCGCGTCGGCCGGCAACAGCGGATGACAGCACGCCGCGATCAGCCGCAGGCGGTCGTCGGCGATCGCGCTGGTCCCGGCGTCCGGGCCGGGGTCGCCGGCCACGTCTTGCGGCAGCGCCGCGACCGCGCGCCGCGCCCGTCCGTTATCGCGGACCAGGTTGCGCGCCCGGTTTCGGCACACGGTCATCAGCCAGGCGCCCGGCCGATCAGGCACGCCCTGGAGCGGCCACCGGTCGAGCGCGGTCAGCAGCGTCTCCTGGACCACGTCCTCGGCGGTCTGCAGGTCGCCGACGATCCGCAGCGCGGCGCCGATGAGCATCGGCCACTCCTCGCGGAACACGTCCGCGAGCGCCGTCTCCGCCGACTCGTTCAACGCCTATCCCGGCCCGGCGCCGCGGTGCTGAGCCGCAGCACGGTGACGCGGTAACCGCTCCTGCGCTCCCATTCACCGGCGAGCCGGTCCGCCGCCGCGTGCCCGCTGGCCCGGATGACCAGGCACGCCCGCAGGCCCGTGGCCGAGTCAGGCGGCACCGCGAACGCCCGCAGCAGGCCCCGCGCGGCGATCGCCACGGCCGCGTCCATGTCCGGCGCCTCGATGACGAAGTACCCGGCGATGACCTCCTTGGTCTCGGCAAACGGCCCGTCGAGGACTCGTTGCCGGCCCGCACGAGTACGGATCTTCTTCGCCTCCCGCACCGGGTGCAGCGGGGCGCCGCCCTTCAGCACGCCGTCGCCCACCAGGCCCATCGCGAACTCGCCAACACGCTGCACGGCAGCCTGGCGGTCGTCGTCGGTGGCCACCAGATCGGGATCCTCGGCCAGAATCAGCATGAACTGCATGTGCCGCCCCTTTCGCTGCTGGTATCCACTCTCACCTGTACGACACCAGCGAGCGCCGCGACTCGACAACCGGAGGCGAAGGATTTTCCCTGCCTCGCGTTGCCCGGCCTCGCGGTCGGGCCGGCCGGCTAGTAGGGGCCGGCCCGGCGGCTGGCGGACTTGCGGACGATGCGGATGATGAACACGATGAGGCCGCCGACGAACGCCAGGACCATCAGCGGCACCGACGGGAGGACGATCCCGACGACGCCGCGCGCGATGCTCCCGCCGATCGCCAGGTCGGCGCCGGTGACCGGGGCGCCGGCCGCGGTGACCCTGAACCTGCCCGGGTGGCCGACGTTCAGCGCGAGCACGGCGCGGCCGTGGTGCGAGCCGACGTTGTAGGTCACCGACGTCCGGTACTGGCTCAGGCTCGCGACCGACGCGCCCGGCGACGCCGGCGCGACGTGGACGTTGAAGGGCGGGATGTTCCCGCTCTGCGCACCCGGGCCCTCGTAGTAGATGCTGTAGCCGCCGCTGTGTCCCAGGCTCACCGTGCCGCCAGCGGGCAGCGGCACGCGCTGCAGGCCGTTGACCGTCCCGGCGAAGGAGAAGATGCCGTAGACCAGCCACGCGGCCGCGGCCGCGAAGATCAGCAGGGCGACCAGATACCAGATTCGGCCCGGCCGCAGCTTGCGCGGCCCGGCCGGGGCGTAGCTCACCGGAGGCGGCTGAAATCCGCCTCCGGACGTGTAACCGGTCATGTCTGAGGTGTCCCCTCGATGACGGCACTTACCCGCGCTGGCCGCGCGGCCGGATGCCGCGGCCGAGGTAGGCGGGCCGGGCCAGGCTCGCGTGCTCGGTCAGCAGCGCGGCGACCGCGGCCCAGCGGTCGGGCGGCATCGCGGTCACCCGGCCGGCCGCGTCGTCCACGTGCAGGTACAGGTGCTCCCCGGTCGCCACCAGCGTCCCGTCGGCCCTGGTCAGTGCCGTGTGCACGCGCAGTCTCTTGACATCCGCGCCGACCAGGAGGCTGGCGGCCCCGAGCCGGTCGCCGGGCCCGCACTCGGCGAGGTAGCGGATGTGACACTCGGCCGTGTACATCGCCCGCCCGGTGCGCGCCCGGTAGCTCGCGCTCAGGCCGAGGTCGTCGAGCAGCACCTCGTTGGCCTCGCTCAGCACGATCGCGTAGCCGGCGTCGTGCAGGTGCCCGTTGTAGTCGATCCACTCCTCGCGGACATCGGTCAGGTACCGCGCGAACGCGCCGGGCGGCCGCGCCTGGTAAGGCACGGCGGTACTTGGCCAGCAGGACCAGCAGGTCGGCGAGGAAGTCGTCGCGCCGCCGCTCGAGCTGCCCGACCGTGACGCCGTCAAGCGCCTTATCCACGCCCGCGACCACCAGCTCGCGCAGCCGCGGGGTGAGCTCGGGTGCGGTCAGCCTGGTCCACGGCTCGAGCAGCGCCGGACCGAAGTGGTCGAGCATGTGCGCCATCCCGCCCTGCCCCCCGGCCAGGTGGAAGGTGAGCATCGGGCCCATCAGCGCCCACCGCAGCCCCGGTCCTTGCGTGATCGAGTCGTCGATCTGCTGGACGGTCGCCTCCCCGGAGTCGATCATGTGCAGCGCCTCGCGCCACAATGCCTCCTGGAGCCGGTTGCCGACAAAGCCTGGCACCTCGCGCTCCATGGTCAGGCACACCTTGCCGGAGTGGGCGTAGAACGCCTCGGCCCAGGTCACCGCGGCCGGGTCGGTGTCACGGCCGCCGACGATCTCGACCAGCGGGATCAGGTACGGCGGGTTGAACGGGTGGCCGACCACGAACCTGCCCGGGCAGGTGGTGCGCGCCGCCATCTCCGTCATCATGAAACCCGAGGTGCTGGACGCGATCACCACGCCGGGGTGGGTGAAAGCGTCGAGCTCGGCGAGCAGCGCGACCTTCGTGCCGAGCACCTCGGGCCCGGACTCCTGGACGAAGTCGGCGCCGGCTACCGCGTCGGCCAGGCCGCCCGCGAATCGCAGCCGGCCGGGGGAAGCGCCGTCGCGCAGGCCGAGCCGCTCGAGCGCTGGCCACGCGGCCTCGACCAGCGCGGTCAGCCGCTCCGCCGCGCCCGGGCCAGGGTCCCACGTCGCGACGTCATGTCCCATCCGCAGGAAGTGCGCCGCCCAGCCGGCTCCGATCACGCCGGCGCCGACGATGGCGACGGTCCGGACGTCGTCCGGTGGCCGGCGCCAGCCCGGGCTCACCAGCCGACCTGGTCGAGGCCCTTGAGCGCGAGGATCTCGCGCGCCTCGGCGGGGGTCGCGCTGTCGAGCGAAAGCTCGCGCAGGATCCGCACGATCTTCGCGACCTGCTCGGCGTTGGACTGCGCGAGCCTGCCCTTGCCGATGAACAGGCCGTCCTCGAGCCCGACGCGCACGTGCGAGCCCATCACCGCGGACACGGTGATCATGTCGAACTGGTGGCGGCCCGCGCCGAGCACGGACCACTGCAGCGAGTCGCCGAACAGCCGGTCCGCGGTCGCCTTCAGGTGCGTGAGATGGTCGACCTCGGCGCCGATCCCGCCCATCACTCCCATGATCGTCTGGAGGAAGATCGGCGCCTCGACCAGGCCCTCGTCGCGGTAGTAGGCCAGCGTGTACAGGTGGCCGACGTCGTAGGCCTCGTACTCGAACCGCGCCCCGGTCGCCGCCCGCAGGTCGGTCAGCATGTGCTCGATGTCGGCGAACGTGCTGACGAACGGCTCGGTCCTGGTGCTCTCCAGGTACGGCTCCTCCCAGCCGAACTGCCACTTGCCGGCGTACTTGCGGATCATCGGGAAGCTGCCGTAGTTGAACGTGCCCAGGTTCAGCGTGCACAGTTCGGGCTTGGTCTCGTAGATCACCCGCAGCCGGTCGGCGACCGACATGCCCGTCCCGCCGCCGCTGGTGATGCTGATGACCGCGTCGGTCTCGGCCTTGATGGCCTTGAGGTACTGCATGAAGACCGCGGGGTCGGCCGTCGGGCTGCCGTCCTTCGGGTCGCGGGCGTGCAGGTGGATCACGGACGCGCCCGCCTGCACCGCGGCTACCGACTGCGCGACCACGTCCTCGACGGTGTAGGGCAGGTACGGCGACATGGTCGGCGTGTGACCCGACCCGGTGACCGCACAGGTGATGATGACCTTCCTTGGCTGAGCCACGGGAACCTCCGGACTGCCGGGCACTGATTTAGCCAGCACTGATTTAGCCAGCACTGCTTAGCCAGCACTGCTTGGCCAGTGCAGCGCGCATTATGAGCATGGGCCGCACCACGTGCAACGCTCTCGGAGGTTCTTTGGTCTTGTCAAGACCCGCCGGCGGTCAGTTACGCAGGGCCGCCTCGACCGACGCCGCCGCGTCGATGGCCACCGAGCCGAGGACGTCGAGCCGCGACCGCGGCACCCGGTCGGCCGGCCCCCAGATGCTGAACACGGCGAGCGGGCGCTCCTCGCCGGCCCACAGCACCGGCGCCGAGACGCCGCACAGCGCGGGCTCCAGTTCTCCCGCCGACACCGCGTAGCCGCGCTCTCGGATCCGGACCAGCTCGCCGAACAGCCGGCCGAAGTCGGTGACGGTCGCGTCGGTGAAGCCCTCGAGCACCGGGCCGAGCACGCCGCGGGCCTCGGCCTCGGGCAGCCAGGCCAGCCACGCCTTGCCGGTCGACGTCGCGTGCAGCGGGACCGGGCGGGCCAGCCAGTTGACGGTCAGGACCGACTGCGGCGCCACCTCGTCGACGTACACCAGGCCGGAGCGCTGCGCCAGGGCCAGGTCGGCTGCCTCTCCGGTCTGCGCGCAGACCCGCTCGAGCACGTGATGGGCACGCCGTACCAGCCCGTCCACGCCGGACGCCGCGGCCAGCCTGGCGACCGTGTAGCCGATCTGGTACCGGCTCGTGACCGGGTCCCGTTCCACGACCCCGCTGGCCTCGAGCGTGGCGAGCAGGCGCCACGCGGTCGCCCGGTTGATGCCGCACGCCTGCGCGAGCTCGGCCGCGGTCTGCCCGCGCGGCGACGTGATCGCGATGGCGTCGAGGAGCGCGACCGCCCGCTGCACCGACTGCACCCGCCCGCGCGGGGTGGCGTTGCCCCGCTCGATCTCTGGTGCGCTCACATCACGTCCTGTCCGGTTGACGGCGATTGCCGCGCTTGCCTATCGTCGCATAATACGAATCCTCGTCGCAGCGACCGACTGCTGCGACGACGTGCGCGGGGGGAGCCTGGCCATGATCGACGCGCCGCTCGCGCTGCACCGGGCCGCGGTCCCCGCGGAGTGGCTCGACTACAACGGCCACATGAGCGAGTGGTGCTACCTGCTGCTGGTGGGCGACGCCGCCGACGCCTTCTTCAGGTACGTCGGCATCGACGAGGCCTACCGCGAGGGCGGCCGCTCGCTGTACACCGCCGAGACCCACCTGCGTCATCTGCGCGAGGCGGCGGCCGGCGACCGGCTCGCGGTCCCGCTGCACGTGCTCGACGTCGGGCCGAAGAGCCTGCACCTGTTCCACACCGTGCGCGACGAGGTCACCGGCGCGCAGGTGGCGACCGCCGAGCAGCTTCTCGTGCACGTCGACATGGCCAGCGGCCGGGTCGTCCCGATGCCGGACGACCTGCGCGGCAGGCTCGAGGCGATCAGGCAGGCGCACGCCGCGCTGCCCGTCCCGCCGGCGGTCGGGCAGGTCATGGGCATCCGCCGGGCCCGCTAGACGCCAAAGCTGCGGAGGGAAGGCCATGGATTTCGGGCTCAACGACGAACACCGCGCGATCGTGAGCACGGTGCGCGACTTCGTCCGCCGCGAGCTGGTCCCGCACGAGGACCTGGTCGAGCGCCTGGACGAGGTACCGCCCGAGCTGGCCGCGCAGCTCAGGGGCAAGGCCATCGCGGCCGGCCTGTACGCCGCGAACTTCCCTGCCGAGCTGGGCGGCGGCGGCCTGGACGAGCTGTCGGTCACGCTGGTCGAGGCCGAGCTCGGCTGGACGTCCTACGCGCTGCACGCGCTGGTCGCCAGGCCGAGCAACATCCTGCGGGCCTGCCAGGGCGACCAGGTGCAGAGCTACCTGCTGCCCGCGGTCCGCGGCGAGCGGGTCGACTGCCTGGCCATGACCGAGCCGGGCGCCGGCTCTGACGTCCGCTCGATGACGACCAGGGCCAGCCGAGACGGCGGCGACTGGGTGCTCAACGGCGCCAAGCACTTCATCAGCTACGCCGACGTCGCCGACTTCGTGATCGTGTTCGCTGTCACCGGCACCGAGCGCACCGCCCGCGGCGAGCGGTCGGCGATCTCGGCCTTCCTGGTCGACCACGACAACCCCGGGCTCACGGTCGGCCGCGGCGCGTCATCGGTCTCGCACCGCGGCTACCACCACTGCGAGCTCTCGTTCAGCGACTGCCGGGTACCCGGCTCGGCGCTGCTCGGCGCCGAGGGGCACGGGTTCGAGCTGCTCTCGCAGTGGCTCGGCGCGAGCAGGCTCACGGTCGCCGCGACCAGCGTCGGCCGGGCCAGGCGGGTGCTCGACCTGAGCGAAGGCTGGGCCGCGACCCGCGAGCAGTTCGGCCGGCCGATCGGGCGGTTCCAGGGCGTCGCGTTCGCACTCGCCGACATGGCCACCGCCCTGGAGGCCGCCGAGCTGCTGACGCTCCGCGCCGCCTGGCGGCTCACCCACGCCGCGATGAGCGACGCCGACGCCGCCATGGCCAAGCTGTTCGCCTCGGAGATGCTCGGGAAGGTCACCGACCAGGCGGTGCAGATCTTCGGCGGCACCGGGCTGATGAGCGACCTCCCGATCGAGCGGTTCTGGCGCGACGCGCGGGTCGAGCGGATCTGGGACGGGACCAGCGAGATCCAGCGCCACATCATCTCGCGCGCCATGCTGCGCGAGCGGGGCGCCTGACGTGGCCGCGGACCAGAAGGCGCCGGTCAGGGCCGAGGCAGCGGGCGGCGTGCTCACGATCACGCTCGACCGGCCGCGCGCGAACGCCGTCGACGTCGCCACCAGCCACGCGCTGTACGAGGCGTTCACTCGCCTGGAAAGCGACCCGGGCCTGCGCGTCGGGATCCTCACCGCGGCCGGCGACCGGTTCTTCTGCGCCGGATGGGACCTCAAGGCCGCCGCCGCCGGCGAGGCGGTCGACGCCGACCACGGCCCGGGCGGGTTCGCCGGGCTCACCGAGCTGCACGACCGCGCCAAGCCCGTGATCGCCGCGGTCAACGGCCGGGCCGCCGGCGGCGGCTTCGAGCTGGTGCTCGCGGCCGACCTGGTGGTGGCCGCCGACCACGCCGAGTTCAGCCTGCCGGAGGCGACGCTCGGCCTCATCCCCGACGCGGGCGGCGTACTGCGGCTGCCGCGGACGCTGCCGCGGCCGCTGGCCCTGGAACTGCTGCTGACCGGGCGCGCGCTGCCCGCGCCTGAGGCGCTCGGCCACGGCCTCGTCAACCAGGTCGTGCCCGGCGAGCAGGTGCTGCCGGCCGCCCGGGCGCTGGCCGACAGGGTCGCGGCGTCGGCACCGCTCGCGGTGGCCGCGATACTCGAGGTGCTCAAGGCGACCGAGGCCCAGTCGGTCCGCGCCGGCTACGCCACCCTGGCCTCGGGCCGGCTGCCCAGGTACGCCGCGATGCTCGGCTCGCAGGACGCGGCCGAAGGGCCCGCCGCGTTCGCCGAAAAGCGGCCGCCGGCCTGGAAGGGCCGGTGAACACCGCCGCGCGCCGACGCCGAGTCCGCGCCGGTAATGACCAATATGCCCCTCTCGTCACTTGCGCCGGGTAACAACACGGATTCAACCTACCTGGAACAGGTTGACAGCGGATGAACTGCCACGCTACTACAGGTCCCACTGCGTACTCCGCGGCCTCGCTTGCGGGCCGCGCCGTACGGCTACGCCCGTGAAGGAGCCGATCCAGCACGTCACGGCATTTTTCCCGGCCCGTGCCCGCATTCCCGGGCCCGGCGTCGGCCCCGCCAGCAGAAAGGTTCTGACATGGCAGATATCTCACGACGGCAGCTCGTTGCCGGCGCCGCGGGCCTGGCGGCGGCCGGAGGCCTGGCCGCCGCCTGCGGCGGCGGATCGTCGCCGGGGCCCAGCGGCGCGAGCGGCGGCGCCCCCAAACGCGGCGGGAACTTCCGGCTCGGAGTCACCGGCGGCGGGTCCAAGGACATGATGGACGGGCAGAACATCATCACCAAGGCCGACCAGGCCCGGCTGGTCAGCGCCTTCGAGACGCTGCTCCTGTTCGACGACAACTACCAGCTCACCACCAACGGACTGGCCGAGAGCTACACGGCCGACACCCCGACGCAGTACACGATCAGGCTGCGCAAGGGCATCGAGTTCCAGAACGGCAAGACGCTGACGGCCGACGACGTCATCTACTCGCTCCGGCGGATCGCGACGAAGGCCAACGGCCTGACCGGCTATGCCGCCACCGCGACGATGGACGTGGCCGGCATCAAGAAGCTCGACAAGTACACGGTGCGGCTCCCGCTGAAGTCCCCGGACTCGACGGTCCCGCAGACCCTGGCCAGCTACACGTTCGGGATCGTGCCGGTCGAGTACCAGGCCTACCCGGCCCCGCAGGTCGGCACCGGCGCGTACAAGCTCAAGTTGTTCACGCCCGGCCAGCAGAGCGTCAGCGAACGTAACCCGAACTACTGGCGCAGCGGCGAGCCGTACTTCGACACGATCACGATCATTGACTTCAACGACTCCACCGCCCAGGTGAACGGGCTGCTCGGCGGGCAGATCGACGCGATGACGGACCTGCCTGCCTCACAGGTGAAGGTGCTTGAGTCACGCCAGATGCATGCGCTGGTCTCCCATACGGGCGGCTGGCTCCCGATCTGCATGGCGATCGACATGCCGCCCTTCGACGACGTCAGGGTCCGGCAGGCGATGCGGCTGCTCGTGGACCGGCCCACGATGATCGAGCAGGTCCTGTCCGGTTACGGTTCCCTCGGCAATGACCTGTACGCGCCGTTCGACCCCGGATACGACGACAGCCTGCCGCAGCGGCACCAGGACATATCCGGGGCCAAGTCGCTGCTCAAGGCGGCCGGACAGCAGAACCTCAGCTTCGACCTGCACACCACCAACGGGGCGGCGGGCATGGTCGACGTCGCGACCGTATTCAAGAGCCAGGCCGACGCGGCCGGGATCAAGATCAACATCCGCAACGACCCCAACTACTACGGCAACCAGTACCTCAAGCTGGCCTTCTCGGTCGACTTCTGGGGAACGCGCAGCTACCTCAACCAGGTGCAGCAGGGGTCACTGCCGACCTCTCCCTACAACGAAACGCACTGGCCGCCCAAGTCCGGAACCGGGGCGAACTTCATCGCGCTGTACAACCAGGCGCTGGCCGCGACGGACGCGTCCAAGCGGACCGAGATCGAGCATGAGATGCAGAAGCTCGAGTACGACATCGGCGGGTACATCATCCCGTTCTTCGGTGACCTGATCGACGGCTACTCGGACCGGGTCAAGGGGCTGCGGCCGAGTAAGGGCACGCTGAACCTGGACTACTTCGGCCACGGGTTCCGCACGATCTGGTTCGGCTAGGCCGGCTCGGCCGTGAACAGGCTCCGATCGGGCGGCGTCCCGGGCTTCGTGGTCCGCCGCGTGCTGCTCGGACTCCTCGTCCTCGTGATGGTCTCGCTCGTGGTGTTCGCGGCGACCCAGGCGCTGCCCGGTGACCCGGCCCGCGCCATCCTCGGCAGGTCGGCGACCCCGCAGAGCCTGGCGGC
>WNGL01015225.1_pt1 | contig 14780 bp, 19 predicted proteins | sample 5400591 | NCBI WGS metagenome assembly WNGL01 (sample SAMN13153377, study PRJNA577476) | soil metagenome | isolation source: 80 cm soil or saprolite under Garry oak tree replicate 1 | place: USA:California | collected 2016-06-15
AAGAGGATCGTGATGCCGGAACCGACGAACTGAGCTGTAAATAGCGAAAGGCTGAGTTCTCTCCGTTTCAGCGGGAGAGTCAGCAAGTAGTCCCTGTCCGACTTTAGGACGAACAAACCGCCGAACAGCAGGCTCACAGCAATGAAGAAGATCGAGGCGCCCACAGCGTAATAGGAGAAGCCTCCAGAGAATTCTGGAGAGTTTCCCGTCGTAAACGCCCTTATCACAACGTCATAAGCCAAAAAGAATGTTACGAGAGCAAGGAGTGGCTTGGAGAACCTTGTCAGGAGGACGAATTTTACGAGCTTAGCCAGCATTTGTCATTAGCCTTGCGACGACGCTTTCTATCGGCTCCTCACCCTGTTCCAGACTTTTTAGAGTGTCAATGGTTCCATTCCAGACAATCTTGCCCCTTGAGATCATGATGGCCTTCTCTGTAAGCCGCGTAGCTATTGACATGATATGGGTGGAGACTATCTGTGTCGAGTCCAGAGACTTCAGCATTTTGAAAACTCGCTCCTGGGTTGGGATGTCGAGATAGTTTAGCGGTTCATCGAGCAAAACTATTCTCGGTTTGTGAATGAGTGCTAGAGCGATGGCTAGTTTTTGCATGTTTCCTCGAGATAGTTTTCCAACTTTTGCCCGTTCGTATTCGCGTAGGCTCAATTCATCCAAGAATCTGTCCGTTGCTTCGCGGACATCTTTTACTCCTCGAAGAGCGGCGATATACTCCAAGTTCTCCCTGACAGAAAGTGTTCGGTACGGCGTTGCATCTTCAGGAAGATATCCGAGAATCGATTTAGCTTGCGAGCTGAACGGCTCATATCCGTTGATCCTGATCATCCCAGTATCAGGTTTCAACAGCCCCACCAGAAGCTTCAGAGTTGTTGACTTGCCAGCCCCGTTTGGACCCAGAAGAGCATACCTCTCTTGGCAGGGTATGGAAAGGGAGACATCATCGAGAGCTCTGGTCTTGCCGTAGGACTTTGTAACATAATGGACTTCAATGCAGGGCCTCAATCAGACAACCACGCCTGTTTAGTATCCACTCAACTTCCAAGAAAGAACCCTCTAAAAGCTTCCATTGTCTTTGTCAAACCTGATGATCAGTTCACTCCGTTGAGAGCGAGCCGCGGACTTCAGATTAATCGTCGAAGACATTCTGCGGAGCAACGCCTCTCATGTTTCCAGGTGCCCGTAGAGCCTTCGCCCTGAGTCGAGGGTTTGTCGGATTACATCTCGCGATTTGTGTTGACGATCGCGCTTCATAAGCAGCAATTCAGGTAGCTTTCACCAAGACACGGCATGCAAAGTCTAAGTTCATTCTTTCCGCAACCCCTCACGCGGTTCCTTGAGGAAACCATCTCGCTTAGACACTTCGCGATTTCAGACCTTTTTGGGGTCTGATGTCTGTAGCATACCAGAGAGGGCTTTCGGCATCCGGAGTGTAGGCGAGCTACAGAATGTTGCTCTTAGATGTTGAAACGCTTATTATTCGGTGAGAGAAAGGGATTGCCAGTAAAGTCAAGGTGTTATCATGAAGAGAATAATCTTTGTTCCCTTGGTTCTCATCGCTGCGATTATAGCGGCTTCCATCGTATCCACACCCGCGCATGCACAGTTCATTGGTACTGTCTGTATTGATCCTGCGATAGCCCAGGCCACTGCACCGACAGGATGCTCCACGTCCCCAGTAGCCTTGGGCGGTACCCAGTTTGTGGTCGGCAGCAAGTTTACGCTAGAGGTGGACCTGGCCGGGTCAGATATTATGAACGGGTTTGAGGTGGCGGTCATGACTGACCCGACCGTTCTCAACCCTGCTAGTACCAACGCTTCTGGTTCTGCGACATTGATCAATACTATCGGCGGAAGCCCGTTCCCGCTCGTCAACTGTATTAACGGTGCCGGCATGAACTGTGTTACGGGAATTGATGGTCCGGGTGTTGCTCATCTCAGTGAGGTGGCCCTAGGCGGTCTCTCAACCGCTCCCACTACCGGACGATTGATGTACGTCACCTACAATGTAATGGGTCTTAGCTCTGGCAGTCCAGTCGGCTATGTTGTGACAACTCCTCTGGGCGTCGGTGCTTGTGCTGGTTCTAGCAACTCGACCGCGGCCGGAGACACCTGTGTCTTCGTAGCTAACGGTGGTGGTGGCTTCGACACAGAAAACGTACAGACAGCCACATTCGCCAACCAGGCGCCGAAGGACAATACTTCTACCAGCTTAGCTTGTAGTCCCTCAACGGTTTTTCCAGGCGCGCTATCTACCTGCACGGCTACTGTCGCTGATACCACAACCCCGTCGAATACTCCGACTGGCAGTGTGAGCTTCGTCTCGTCGGATACTTCTGTTGGTACCGTTGCTGCGAGTTGCACTCTAGTATCTGGAAGCTGCACCGCGGCCTTCACGGGAGTAGCTCCTGGAACTGCTACTGTTACCGGCACTTATAGCGGCGATACAAGTCCTGCACCCGGTCACAACGGCAGTACTGGTACGTCGGGCACGATCACTGTTGTCAAGGACGATACTTCTACTAGTGTGGGAACTGTCAGCTGTAACATTGCTCTGGGAGGGATAAGCTGTACAGCGTCCGTGACTGCGACTGTGGCTGATACTACGACCTCGTCTAGCACTCCGACCGGCACTGTGACGTTCACTTTGACTGCTGGCACCACCGGGGGCTCTCTGAGCGGCAACACCTGTACCCTCTCGGCAGGCAGTTGCTCAGTCACCTTCACCGGGACCGCGGCGGGCACCGGGTCTGTCACCGCTAGTTACGGTGGTGATTCGACTCATAATACGAGCGCAAGTTCTGCGGCAACTGTGTCGGTGACTGTCACGTCTAAGGACAACACGTCTACCAGCGTTACGGTTGTCAATGGCGGCTGTAATATTGCGCTGGGTGCGAGTAGCTGTACAGCCACTGCCTCTGCTACGGTGACTGACACTACAACCCCCTCGAATACTCCTAGTGGTTCTGTATCGTTCACTCTGACTGCTGGATCTACGGGCGGCTCGTTAAGCGCTAATAGCTGCACCTTGTCTGCTGGTAGCTGTTCCGTCACGTTCACCGGTACTGCCGCTGGCACTGGGTCTGTCATTGCTTCCTATGATGGTGACTCGACTCACAATACGAGCACTAGTACCGTTGCAACAATCACTGTAACTGTCACTAGCAAAGACACTACATCTACTACTGTAGCTTGTAGTCCGAGTACGATTGTTCCAACTGGGACTTCGACTTGTACTGCTACTGTTGCTGATACTACGACTGCTTCGAATGCTCCGACTGGTACTGTGGGCTTTGTCTCGTCCGATACTGCTATCGGCACTGTTGGTTCTAGCTGCACCTTGGCGACTATATCCGGTGTCACCAGCTGCACCGTGACCTTCACGGGAGTCGCTCCTAGCACTGCCACCGTCACCGGGACCTATAGTGGTGATGGGACTCACAATGGCAGTAATGCCGCGTCAAACACTATTGCAGTTGCAAAGGACGACACGTCGACCAGTGTTGGGAATGTTAATTGTAACATTGCGCTGGGTGCGAGCAGCTGTACTGCCACTATCACTGCGGCTGTCACCGACACCACGACCGCTTCGAACACCCCAACGGGTTCTGTGACTTTCACGCTGACCCCGGGCACCACTGGGGGTTCGTTGAGCACTAACAGCTGCATCCTCTCAGCTGGAAGCTGCTCCGTCACGTTCGCAGGCTCCACAGCGGGTACCGGATCCATCACAGCCACCTATGGTGGTGACTCGACTCATAACGTGAGTACGAGTTCTGCTGCCACCATCACCGTGACAGTTACGTCCAAGGACTCTACGACTACTACTGTCCCGGACGCCAGTTGCAATATCGCGCTGGGCGGGACGAGCTGTACCGCGTCCGTGACTGCGACTGTTAGTGATACCACAACGGCTTCCAACATTCCAACAGGCACTGTTACCTTCACGTTGACTGCAGGAACGACCGGCGGCTCTCTCAGCTCCGTGACATGCACGTTAGACCCATCTGGCAGCTGCTTTGTGACTTTCACCGGCACCACAGCAGGCACCGGGTCTGTCACAGCCTCGTACGGAGGCGACTCGACTCACAACGGGAGCACTAGTTCTGCCGCTACCCTAACGGTGACTGTCACCTCAAAGGATACCACGACTACTTCTGTACCAGACGTTAGTTGTAACATCGCTCTGGGTGCTACTAGTTGTACTGCGTCAATGGCCGCCACTGTCGCGGACACTACGACTCCTTCGAACACGCCGACTGGTACCATAACTTTCACTCTTACGGCGGACACTACGGGCGGTTCCTTGAGTAGCGGCACCTGTACCTTGTCAGCAGGCAGCTGCTCTGTCATATTTACCGGTGCCACAGCAGGCACCGGATCGATCACCGCGTCATACGGTGGCGACTCGACTCATAATGGGAGCACGAGTGCCGCCGCGACGGTCACTGTTACTGTTGCGGGTAAAGACGATACTTCTACGAGCATTATGGTTGCGAGTGGTGGTTGTAACATTGCATTGGGCGCGACCAGCTGCTCTACGACTGTTACCGCTACTGTCGCTGATACTGCGACACCGTCGAACACTGCGACTGGCTCTGTGACGTTCACTCTGACCGCAGGAACTACCGGTGGCTCGTTGAGTGCTAACGGCTGCACTTTGTCGGCTGGTAGTTGCTCGGTGACGTTCACCGGTACGACCGCAGGCTCTGGCTCTGTCACCGGAGCTTATGGTGGAGACACGACCCACAATGGGAGCGCCAGCGCTGCTGGTTCCAGACGCCAGCTGCAACATTGCCCTAGGGGCGGCCAGCTGTTCTGCAGCAGTTACAGCGACCGTGGCTGATACCACGACCCCGTCCAACTCACCGACCGGTACTGTAACGTTCACGTTAACTGCAGGCAGCACAGGGGGTTCTCTGATCTCTGACACATGCACTTTGTCGACCGCATCCGGCGTCACCAGCTGTTCTGTCACCTTCACCGGCACCACTGCCGGCTCTGGCTCTGTCACTGCCAGCTATGGAGGCGACTCGACTCATAACGGGAGTACCAGTTCTGCTGCGGCCATTACCGTGACTGTTACGGGTAAGGACGATACGTCGACGAGCATTACCGTTGCGAATGGTGGTTGCAACATTGCTCTGGGCGGGACGAGCTGCACTACGGCCGGGACCGTGACCGTTACTGATACCACGACCCCGTTGAACACTCCGACGGGCATGGTTAGCTTCACCTTGACTGCAGGAACGACCGGCGGCTCTCTCAGCTCCGTGACATGCACGTTAGACCCATCTGGCAGCTGCTTTGTGACTTTCACCGGCACCACAGCAGGCACCGGGTCTATCTCGGCCAGCTATGGCGGAGACACGGGCCATAATGTAAGCCTCAGTTCTGTTGCAATAGTCACTGTGACTGTTACTGGCAAGGACGACACGTCCACTGTCGTTGGTGACGTCAGTTGCAATGTCGCGCTGGGCGCGACCAGCTGCACCGCGACAGTCACTGCCACTGTCACGGATACTACGACTGCGTCGAATAATCCAACTGGTACTGTAACCTTCACATTGGCAGCGGGAACCACTGGCGGCTCGTTGAGTGCTAACGGCTGCACTTTGTCGGCTGGTAGTTGCTCGGTGACGTTCACCGGTACGACCGCAGGCTCTGGCTCTGTCACCGGAGCTTATGGTGGAGACACGACCCACAATGGGAGCGCCAGCGCTGCTGGCGTTGGGCGCGTCTAGCTGTGCAACGACAGTTACCGGCACTGTCAGTGATATCACAGCCGCCTCGAATACTCCGACGGGCTCTGTGAGTTTCACCTTGTCCGCTGGCACGACTGGTGGCACATTGAGCGCTTCGAGCTGTACACTGTCTTCTGGGACATGCTCCGTGACCTTCACTGGTACTGCGGGTGGGGCTGCTACGGTGACTGGAACCTACGATGGCGATTCGAGCCATAATGGAAGCACAAGTGCTGCGGCAACAATCACGATAGGCGTCACTGCAAGGGACAGTACATCTACTGCTGTTGTTTGCGCTCCTAGTACCATCAACGTCGGCGCGACTTCCACCTGTACTGCTACCATCACCGATAATACGACTGCTTCGAATACTCCAACTGGTAGTGTGAGTTTCACATCGTCCAACACCGCCGTCGGTACTGTTGGCGCCAGCTGCAGCTTAACCTCCGGCAGCTGCACAGTGACCTTCACCGGGGTTGCCGCGGGCACTGCTACTGTCACAGGCACTTATGGTGGAGACTCGACACACAATGCCAGCTCAGGCAGCTCTAATGCCATCACTGTCTCTTCCACAACTGGCAAGCCTGTCCTATTGACGTTCAGCGGCTATGATCTGGATGACTTCGAGAATGGCGTTGGCCAGCTTCAAGTCTTTGTCAACGGTCACTTGGTGATAGACGTTCCTGCGGGCCTGAATCATCTCAGCGGCACGGGCGACTATATACCCTACATGAACACGTGGGTCAAGTTCGGGCCCTTCGACATAACCAGCTTCGTCGTTCAAGGCCAGAACACGATCGTGTTCAAGGATCCGCTGATGAGTCACTTTGGGCTCGTACGAAATATCACCATAACCCAAGACGCTACGATTCTACTACGGGTTCCTGGTGTATCAGTCGTCTTTCGCGGACACTCAGTGACCTACACATTCTCCGTTCCACCACTAGTAATAACCAGCTTCACCGTCTCCGCTCAAACACCAAATGTGGACCAGAACCTTACCTTCACCGCTGCGCACACTGGCGGTACAGCGCCGTTCAAGTGCACGTTTAGCTTTGGCGATGGTGAATCCTCCACAATCATAGGCAGTGCAAGCACATGTTCTGCGACCCATGACTACGACTTTTCTGGAACGTTCACGGTAACCGTCACAGTTAGGGGAGCGAGTACTTCCGACAAGGTCTCGGCGCGCCTCACAATCACCGTTCAATGATGGCTAGAGCAATCCAATCGCGCACTCGATCCCTCTCCATTGAGGGAATATTTCGTTTAATCTCTAGTCAAAGGACCTATCATGCTGATGATGACCAGGCAGAATTGAACTTCTATGCACGCTTGCCCGGACAATGCCACTAGATTGGTCTACCTCTTCCAGTAAGATGAGCTGTTTGTCAGCTTGAATTAGACACGAATTGTTCCGATTAATTAACCCACATCGCCATTCTTCCCTTGCCCAAACCTAGTCGTCACCTAGTAAGACCTCCTCGACGGCTCTCCGTCGAGGAGATCCTCTCTTGACGCCAATACTCAAGAGCGGTGTGCTCAGTTTCAATCGGTTATTCAATGAATATTCCGCTAGGAGTCACGCACATGAGCTTGCTTGGGCAGGGCCGGTCGGACGCAGTGGACGATGTTGTTCTGGTTTTCAGACCGCCTGAGAATCCCGCGGCCCAGATAGCCGGGATTACACCCTTCAAGAGTCTCAGGCTAAAGCTGGATGAGCTTCTGGATTGGTTCAAGGGTCTCAACGTCGATTCAATAGAACTTTGGATTGAAGGCGCCTATAGATCAGGAAATCGGACTGAGCTCTTCCTTTCGCTAGAAGGGAAGACGGGAGCAAAGCTCACCTTGCGGCCCTTTTCAAAACGCGGTCAAGCCGTCCTTCCACCCGGGAAGATCGAGAACGCGGTCTCAGACAGTTCGGGGCCGGTCTCGAAAGAAGAACAGAACACCACTATACCGGAGACAGTGGGGCGTGAACTGTCAACACCTCGCGTTAATGCTCTGTTCTCCCCGGCGGGAGGAATAGAACGGCAGGCGGTCGCTCTAATCGATAGCGCTGTGGGGAGCATCGAGATGGCGGCCTACGAATTCACCAATATGTACGTCGAGAAGGCGATTTTAGAGGCGATCAAAAGGGGAGTCAAGGTCGCGCTCGTCCTAGACCGCTTGGAGACACGGGGTCGACAGGCAGAACTCCACGACACACTGGAAAGAGCTGGGTGCGATGTGCGACTGATTTCACCAAATGGAGGAATAATGCACGACAAGTACATTGTTGTCGATGGGAAGACTGTAGAGTGGGGGAGCTATAACTATACAGAGAGAGCGGAGAACAAGAATTTTGAGAACGCCACATTTGCAACTGACAATGCACTTGCGCAGCAGTACCACGCTGACTTCGTATCGATATTTAATCAAGCAAGGCCGGAAGCTCACGGAGTGAGGCGCACGATACAACGATTCCTGAGGCATCTATCGAGCAGACCGGATACAGAATAGCCTCGAACCCGCGGGACGGGAGACTGCGCGAGCAATAAGTTATGCTATCTCGCCCTTGCCAAGAGAATAATAGGGTCCGCATTGCGAGGTCGAACTTCTCGGGCCCGTAGTCGAGCCAGGACCAAGACGTGGGCCTTCGGAGCCCAAAATCGTGGGTTCGAATCCCACCGGGCCCGCCTACCCTGACTCCCTTGTCTGGGCAGGATTCTTGCTTCGCCCGTTTTTGGCAACGGAGCTGGAAAATAATTGCCTTTCTCTGCGCTAAGATTGTGTGTTGGATATCTGCGTCATGCTGAGGGTAGCCTTTTCCCATGATTTATCAGCCATGATTTATAACCGTTTAAAAATGGTTATGAAGCTTTCATGGTTAGTTTGTGATGTCAGGGCGTTTACACCAGGAACTTTCAAGTAGTTCAGAGAGGCTACGTGATCTGATGTGAAAACCCGATTACTCGTTTTTCTCCTCGTTGCTATTTCACTTTCAGCGAGCATTGCACGCACCGTGTCAGCTCAACCGAGTAATGTTCTCGCTTCCGGGTCATCGGACAGGGCTGGCACCGTGGTGGCGACGATTCCGGTCGGAAACGCTCCGTATGCCGCGGTTTATGACAGTGGGAACGGGTACGTTTATGTCGCAAACCAGTTCTCGAACACCGTGAGCGTGATCTCCGGGACGACTGTGGTGGCAACGATTCCAGTTGGGAGCAATCCAGAGGGCCTAAGGTATGATAGCGGGAATGGATACGTCTACGTGGCGAATGAGTTCTCTAACACGGTGAGTGTGATCAACGGGACAACAGTCGTGGCGAGGGTACCGGTTGGGAGCGGTCCCCTTGGCTTGGGCTATGACAACCGTAACGGGTACATCTATGTGGCGAACGAGGGCTCTACCACCGTGAGCGTGATCAACGGGACGACCGTAGTGGCTACGGTTCCGGTGGGTCAGAGTCCCAATGCAGTGGTGTATGACACCGGGAACGGGTACATCTATGTGACGAACTATTGGTCGAGCAGCGTGAGTGTGATCGACGGGGCGACGGTACTGGCTACTGTTCCTGTCGGGAACGCTCCCATTACGGCGGTACATGACAGTGGGAACGGGTACGTTTACGTTGCGCAGCCTGGTAGTGTGAGTGTGATCAACGGCACGACGGTGGCCGCGACGATTTCGGTCGGGATCGCCCCCGAGAGCGTGTTATATGACAGCGGGAACGGATACGTATACGTAGCGAACTGTTGTGTCCCAGGCACAGTCAGTGTGATCAACGACACGACGGTAGTGGCGACAGTTTCGGTCGGAGTCGGTCCCGACGCGATGGGATATGACTCCAGGAACGGTTTCATCTACGTAGCGAACGTTGGCTCGTATACCTTGGGTGGCACAGTGAGTGTGATCAACGGGACGACGATGTTGGCTACGATTTCGGTCGGAAACGATCCCGTTTCAGTCGTCTATGACAGTGGGAACGGTTACATCTATGTAGTGAACTCGAACTGTATTCCTAACTGCGGGCCGCCTGGCACCGTGAGTGCGATATCTTCGACCGCTGATTTCGCGATCTCCTCTAGCGCCTCGTCGCTAACAGTCGTAGGCGAGTCGAGCCTATGCGAGGCTAGAAGTAATATTTGTGACGACGAGGCTTCAACCAATGTTAGTGTGAGTAGCCTCAACGGTTTCATGGGTAACATTCGCTTAAAGCCCTCCGTGAGTCCTAGCGACGGGTCACTAGTGGTCTATTGCAGACCACCCAGCATCTTGCTGATGCCAGGAGAAAATAGGAATGCTAAATGCACTGTTGAACCTGAGATTAATCCTGACTCTCCCACGACTTACACAATCACTATAACAGCCACTAATGGTCTGTCCCATTCGATCACCATCACAGTTGTCGTGACTCGGGCGCCAGTGGAGTAGTACAGTCAGCAGGATCCGCGCCTGCTCTCAGTCTGAGACGCCTATCTTTCAATCTCGAAAAAGCGCGCGTAAACACGCACCGATCTCTGGAAGGTCTAGGCACGCATCCCGCACAATTGTCGACCATGCCGACTTACACATAGTTGAGCGGAAATTCCGGTCAGGCTTCCAAATCGTAGGCATTGAACCGGCAGCTTCGATCCCACCGGGCCCGCCATTTACTCCATCGACAAAAAATTATTTTGAATTTGTTCTGCATACAAAGTTCAAGCATTCGGAGTACCGGTGCGTATCATCTCTTTAATTACGGAGTCTTCGTTGATGAAAGCTGTATTACTCATGCCACGTGCAAGACTTTCTGAGAAAGCAATCAAACTGATTGATGGTAAGAATTTTGGTAATCTTGCCTTTGTGATGTCTGATGGGTCGCCGCATGTGAGTCCAGTCTGGGTTGATCGTGACGGAGATTTGATCCTTGTGAACACTGCTGAGGGCCGAGCGAAGGCGAAGTATCTGAAGCCCAATCATAGGGTGGCCTTGAGCATTTTCGATCAGCAGAATCCCTACGAGAAGGTCGTAATCAGGGGACGGGTGCTGGACATGACGTCGAAAGGAGCGGAAGAACACAGTAACAAGCTGTCCGTGAAGTATCTTGGAACCAGCGAAAATCCGCATCACCAATCGGGTGTTCGTAGAATCCTCGTGAAGATAGAGCCAGAACGGGTAGTCAACGAGTAGTCCTGCCTAATCTACGCATCAACCGGTCGTTCAATCCTGTCCAAGTTTAGGAATGGTCGCGGAACTAGGTTTCTTGTTAGAAAAATAGAAGGAAGCTGATACGCTTCCTTGGCCAGGGGTTTCTATGGTTGTTTGGTGGGGGTCCAGGTGATGAGCGTCTCGCTGGCAGTTACTCCGTTGATTCTGCTGATCTTCTCAACGGAATTCTCCATGAGCTCATCTTGGCTGAAGCCGTTGAACGAGGCGACAACATCGAACTCTCCTGGAATTAGGTGGGCCTCGACGAGGTTCGGGAAGGTCTTTAGCTTCTGGAGTACGGTTCGGAACTTGCCTTTGACCTTGACCAGCGCATAGGCGAGCGGGGGCTCAGAGGACTCTTCTCTGTTCTTGGTATTGGAAACGTTCTCGATGGAGAACGCTGTCTGCGTGGACGTGATGCCAGTGATATTTCTGATCTTCTCGACGGTGTTGAATGCTTTGATGGGTTCGTTGGTTTTCAGTCGGATCACGAGGTCGAAGCGTCCGGTGACTGGAGTGACAGATTCTATGTTGTTGATTCGTTTGAGCTGGCTGACAATGTGTCCGAGTTCTCCCTTGGCGTTTGCAAAGACAAAGCTAGTTGATGCAGATTTGGACATTGTTTCTCTGAAATAGAAAGGGCAACCTGCACGATATTTGTAAGCGTCTGAACCCAGCACCACGCTCGCAAGTAACAATCCTATCTAGAGAAGTTTTAGAAACGGAGCCCGATGATGACCGCTTATCATGGACAGATGCGACTCCTGCAGGAGTATTTTCAAGTGCCCCATTTGCGGCACCTCCTCTGACAGTTTCCATCATGTTGGCGTGAGAGGGACGAAGAGTCGGTTTAGGATTCCTGTCGTCGACTACAATCTCACATACGACAAGCAGCCCTCTGGAATATGGCACTATTCTCAACCCTGCAACCACCGAGTCAATCCGGCAGCAACATCATCGATTGTGAAATACAACGGTGGACCCCTCTGGCAGGACGGTAATACTTGGCAGAACATTTACTGGGGCAGCTACTACACTAAGCCATCTTCATCACAATGGATGAAGAGGCTAGAGCTAGTTGTGGCGCATCTAGAATCCGATACTAGCTACTCAGGCAGGCTAAGCACGTACAATGTAGGAACTGGCAAACTGATCGGACCAGTCATAATTCCACAAGACCCTCCCTCCCAAATCTCCAACGATCAGATCGCCAAGACCCTCATTGGCTGGATTAGCTCTGGAACAGTAGCGGACCTCAGAACTGCCGGTGCCTACAACATCTTACTGCCACCAGGAACCACCGCCTCACTTTCAGGCGACTTCTCGTGCAACAGCTTCTGCGACTATCACGACACTGCCAACGGTCCCAATGGGCCATTCTACACGGTCGAACCCTATCCCTGCGCTCAAGGATGCAACCAGTGCACCCAAGATCCTTTCGACACTCTGACGCAGGGATTATCGGAGGAGATGGTCGAACTAAAGACAGACATGGACCCTGGGACCGGTTGGGTCATCGGTAACGAAGAAATCTGTGATTACTGCGACGCAAATTTTGTCTGCAATAGTATAGCGACTGGTGAATATGTTAACTCTTGGTATGACAAGAGCAAGAACGCATGCTGGATAGGAAGAAAATAAGACCGGGTCATCGTGTTCGCGAGTAGTTGCTCTAACCTCGATTAAGCGTGTGAATTTATCCAATCGTCTAAAATCTGAACTATTTCCCTGAGAGTCTTCGCCTGAGATGTCCGAACTCGCTGGTTGTCCAGCGGTTTCAGACACGATTGCAGGTCGTCTACATTCGCTGTCTGATTCAACTCTTTGACTCTTTGCAGATCAGGCCCACTTGCTGACAGATTAGAATGGTTCAAAATTGGAAACTTTGGGGGAAGCCAGACGGATCTTGTGCTACCATTTCGCGGGAGCTTCAGGCTTCTCCATGCTCTTCCAGAGGTAGAAGGTCGAGATTGAAGAGTAAGGATGCCACTTCTCCGCTAGCTGTTCAAACCTATCTCTCTTCGGAAGCGTTCGAAGTCTGTAAGCTTTCCGAGCCGCCTTGCGCAGACCCAGATCATCAACTGGCAAGACGTCTGTTCTGCCCAGTTTGAAGATCAGAAACATCTCAGCGGTCCATCTCCCGATTCCCCTGACGTTGTCTAGTTCATTGAGGGCCTCCTCATCAGGGAGCGTCTCCAACCTCTTCAGGTCCAGAGTCCCGTTCTCCAGTCGTTCAGCGAGATCCCTGATGTAGGAGATTTTCTGCGGGGACAACCCGCTTCCACGCAACTTTTCAACATCAGTTGACAAGTATTCTCTCGGACTAGGAACTCTTCCCCCGTAGAGTTGTTTGAACCTATTCAGAATCGCTCGAGCAGCTGAACCGGCTAGCTGCTGAAAGATGATGGAGCCCACAACTGCTTCATAGTGATCGTCATCCAGTTCGAATTTGACCGGACCCACTCTATCGATTATCCGGGCGAGGATCGGGTCACTCCTCTTCAAATATCGAACCCCCTTCTGCCAGACTCTACGGTCGGCCAAAGAGCCTACAGATCTGCTGCGATAAGGTGCTGGACGAGAAGAGATCGCTTTCTTGACGGCAGATCTTCCGTTACGCCCCGATGTCTTCGCTGTCTTTGGAAGCCTTTTTGAAACCGTTGTCATCGCATCCAACAGAAATGGCCCTCTCAGACAGCGAGATCACTGGTGCGATAAAAACCGGCCAGTTTCACATCGTTCCGGAGAACCCGAAACTAAATCCTGCAGGTATAGATTTGCGAGCCGATCGGAGTCTGGTACTCAGACCTGGCCAGCAGAAACTAGTAGCTACTATTGAACGAGTGGAACTCTCAGAGAAGTTTCTCGGAATACTCCACATTCGTTCATCTCTGGCACGGGAGGGGATCGTTGCGAGTCTCGCTCTAGTTGACCCAGGCTTCCGCGGACAGCTTACCGTCAGTCTCCATAATGCTGGAGATAGATTCGTTAGTCTTAGGAAGGGCGAGAGGTTCATCCAGCTCTCTCTGTTAAGACTCGGGATGCCTGCGAGACATTCGTACGTTGGCAAATATCAGAACAGTCGGGGAGTTGTAAAGAGTCGCCGGAAAAAATGATCACGTTGCGCGATACGGAAAACGTTATACAGGGTACGCGGGGCTAAAGCGCGAATACAAGCAATGAAGGACACTTCGCGCATTCTAGATCTCAAGTACAAACTCCAAACGATCGAACTCCTGAACCTGGCAAAAGAACAATACACCTACAGAGACTTGAGTCGCTATGTGAAAGGCCACGTACTGCCAACCGCGGAGCGCGCAGAAGAAATTAACAGGACTCTCCAGAAATACATGAGCCTAGAAAAAGAACTACATGAGAGAATAAAATTCGACGACCTAGGCTACTTTGACAACACTGGAATAATCAACGACACAATGCTACTAGAAAGAGCAGTGCAACAAGCTGTCGGAAAGTTTGCAGGCAAGAGAGTGAACAAAGTCATGACCGCTGCTGTCGACGGAGTCCCACTCGCAACGTTGCTAGCTCACCGGCTGGGCACGAGACTAGTTCATCGAGGAATTCTACGTCCCCCCCAAAACCGCCATAATGAAGAGTCTCTACGTCTCCAAAGACGCGTTCAAGAAAGGAGAGGGCGTACTCATCGCAGACGACATCATCGATAGCGGAGAGACTCAGCGGGCAATGATGAAGGTCATTCTCAAGGCAAGGGCGGAAGTCATAGGCATCTATGCACTCGTAGCCATCGGAAACGAATGGAAATCTCGGATAGAGTCAGTAGGTAATGTTCCCGTGGAGATCGGCCTATCGCTCGTCAAGATGGTGGCGTA
>WNGL01013515.1_pt1 | contig 14779 bp, 8 predicted proteins | sample 5400591 | NCBI WGS metagenome assembly WNGL01 (sample SAMN13153377, study PRJNA577476) | soil metagenome | isolation source: 80 cm soil or saprolite under Garry oak tree replicate 1 | place: USA:California | collected 2016-06-15
GGCGCGTCGGCCTGGGCGGTGACGCGGAACGTCTTGCCGAACAGATTGAAGTCGTTCACGTAAACCGAGCCGATGTAGACCTGCAGCGCAGCGAACACGTCCGGCACGTTGACTCCCAGGAGCTGCGCCTTGGTGCGATCGATGTCGAGATAGAGCTGCGGCGTCGAGTTCTCGAACAAGGTGAAGACTTGCGTCAGGCCAGGGATTTGGTTGGCCTTGGTCATCATCGCGCTGGCCGCTTCCACCACTGCCTGCGACCCCCGGCTCTGGCGATCTTCGAGCATCATGCGGAATCCGCCGGTGTTGCCGATCCCCGCGATCGGCGGCGGCTGCACCACGAGGACCAGCCCCTCCTGGATGCCGGAAAGCCGGCTCATCAGCTCGCGGGTTATCCCTGCGGCGGATAGCTTCGGATCACGCCCGCGAACAGCCCAATCCTCGAGGATCAGAAACACCGCGCCGGAGTTCGGCGCATTGGTGAAGCTCGCGCCGCTGAATCCGACGATGCTCACCGCATGCGCGATGCCGGGCGTCTGCAGGCAGATCTCGACCACGCGCCGCTGAACTTCATCAGTGCGAGCCAAAGACGAGCCTGGCGGCAACTGCAGCACCGTAATCAAATAGCCGCGATCGACCTGGGGAATGAACCCGATCGGCGTATTGCGAAATTCGTTGAGGCCATAGGCCAGGATCGCAAGGTAGAGAACGAACATGACCGCGACGATGCGCACGGCGCGAGCGATCAGCCAGTGATAGCCCCCAGCGAAGCGATCGAAGCCCCAGTCAAAGCCCCGGAAAAATCCGCGGATCGGCCGCGCCCACCAGGCCACCCGCGCGTCCCGCCGGCGCGGCTTGAGAAGCAACGCGCACATGGCCGGCGAGAGCGTCAGCGACACGATCAGGGAGATGACCGTCGCGCTCGCGATCGTGAGCGCGAACTGGCGATAGAATTGCCCGGAAATGCCGGTGATGAAGATGGAGGGAACGAACACCGCGCACAGCACCAGCGCAATGGCGATCAACGCCTGCCCGACCTCGTCCATGCTCTTGTAGGCCGCCGCGCGCGAATCGAGCCCGGCAGCGATGTTGCGCTCGACGTTCTCCACCACGACGATCGCGTCGTCGACGACGATGCCGATGGCGAGCACGAGCCCGAACAAGGAAAGATTGTTCAGCGTGAAGCCGAACATCGACATGAAGAAGAATGTGCCGATCAGCGACACCGGAATGGCAACGATCGGAATGACGGCTGCGCGCCAAGTCTGCAGGAACAGGATCACGACCAGCACGACGAGAACGATCGCCTCCAGGATCGTTTCCGTCACGGCATCGACCGACTGCTTGATGAATTGGGTTGGATTGTAGACGATGGCGTATTTGAGGCCGGCGGGAAAGCCGGTCGACAGCTGCTCCATCGTGTCGATGATGGTCTTGGCTGTCGCCAGAGCATTCGAGCCCGGCCGCTGGAAGATCCCGAGCGCCACCGCGGGATCGCGGTCGAGATACGAATTGGTCGAATAATCCTGCGCGGCGAGCTCGATCCGGGCCACGTCGCGCAGCCGGACCACCGCGCTCGCGGTCTGCTTCACCACGATGTTGTAGAACTCGTCGGGATTGGCGAGGCGGCCGAGCGTTTGCACCGCGATCTGAAACGCGCCCTGTTTGGGGATCGGCGGCTGATCGAGCACGCCGGAGGCGACCTGAACGTTCTGGCCTTGCAGCGCCAAGACGACATCGGTGGCGGTCAAACCGACCGTCTGCAGGCGATCGGGATCGACCCAAATGCGCATCGCATAGTCGCGGCTGCCGAATACGGTGATCGAGCCAACCCCGTCGATGCGGGTCAGAATATCCGTGACCGAGAGCGTCGCATAGTTCGAGATGAACAAAGTGTCGCGCGAGTTGTCGGGCGAATAGAGGTGGACGACCATCATCAGATCGGGCGACTTCTTGGTGACGGTCACGCCGATGTTGCGAACGTCGCCCGGGAGCCGCGGCTGCGCGATAGCAACGCGGTTTTGCACCTGAACCTGAGCGATGTCGAGGCTGGTGCCGAGCTCGAAGCTCACGTCGATGGAAAAGCGCCCGTCCGCCGTCGAATTCGAGGACATATAGATCATGTTCTCGACGCCGTTGATCTGCTGCTCGATCGGCGTGACCACGGTCGCTGCGACAATGTCGGCATTGGCCCCGGGATATTGCCCCGAGACGTTGATGGTGGGCGGCGCGATCTCAGGATACTGCGTGACCGGCAAGCGCGAATACGACACGCCACCGACAATCACGAACACAATGGAAACGACCGCCGCGAAGATTGGCCGATCGATGAAATAATGCGAGATGCGCATCGCGCCTGCGCCGGTCAATCGGTCTTGTTGGTCGTTGCGGCAGCGGGGACGCTCGCCTGCGGCGATACAGGCTGCTCCTCGGGCGTCACCTTCTGCCCCTGGCGCACCCGCATCAAGCCATTGGTGACGACGCGATCCCCATCCGACAGGCCATCCTTGATGACTCGCAGGTCATCGACCACCTGTCCGAGCGTGACGTAGCGCTGCCGCGCAACATTGTCCTGATCGACCACGTAAACGAATTTGCGTGCCTGCTCGGTGGCGATGGCCGCATCTGGGACCATCAGCGCCTGATACGGCGCCGAGGCCGGCACCTGCACGCGCGCGAACATGCCGGGCGTGAACAGGCCATCGGCATTGCTGAGCTGCGCACGCCCGCGAATCGTACCGCTCCCACGATCGATGACGTTGTCGACGAAATCCATCCGGCCGTCATGGGAGAAGTGGGTCTCGTCGATGAGCTTCAATCGAACCGGGGTGCCGCCGAGGCCGGCTTTTTCACCGCCGCCGCTTGCCAGCCGTTGGTAGCGCAGCAACGACGCCTCATCGAACGTGAATTCGAACCGGATGGGGTCGACGGAGACAATCATGGCCAGCGCGGTAGTGTTGCCGCCGGCGCCGCCCGTCACCAGGTTGCCTATGGTCACACGCCGGTCGCCGATGCGACCCGTGATCGGCGCCCTGAGCTCGGTGTATTCGAGATCGAGCTCGGCCTGGCGCACCATCGCCTCGCTTGCCGCCACCGCAGCCTGGGCGTTACGGAATGCCTGGGCGCGCTGCTCGTAAATCTGCTCGCTGATGGTGCGCTCGCGCACGAGCTGCTGGCCGCGCGCCAGGTCCGACTGGGTGAAAACGACGTTCGATTTCGCGGTCTCGAGGTTGGCGCGGGCCTGATCGAGGGTGTTCTGGTACGGCCGCTTGTCGATGGTGAACAAGAGGTCGCCCTGCTTCACGATCTGCCCGTCGGTGAAGTGGATCTGATCGAGATAGCCCGATACGCGCGCGCGCATCTCCACCACGTCGACCGGAACGAAGCGGCCGACATATTCGTCTTGATCGACGATGGTGCGCTTGAGCGGCTTGGCGACCGTCACCTTCGGCGGCGGCGGTGCTGCCTGCTTCTGGGCCTCGCCGCAACCGGTAAGCAAGGACGCAAAGGCGATCAGCGCGGCAGCCAGGATTCGGGCGGATGTCGGCATGAGGTGGGGCCCAAGGTCGTGACGAATGCGGGTTATATGAGGCGGGAGGACCGGCCCGGATAGTGGTCGCGCGCTTGTGAACGGCGAGCGCACTCTTCCCTCCCCGCACGGCGCACCCCATATCTGTGGGCGAACCCCAAGTCCACCAGTCACTTGCGCACGGTGCCCGGCCATGCCGGCATCGCCAAAGGCGCCCCAGGTACCCTCCATGCTCGACCGACCTACGCCCGATCTTGCCAGCCCGCCCCCCGTCCCGCCGGATGACGAGGCCCTGCTCGACGCCTATTCCCGCGCCGTCATCGACGTGGTGGAGCGCGTCGGCCCCGCGGTGGTGCGGCTCGACGTGACCGCCAACGGCGAGCACCGTCACGGCGGCACCGGCTCGGGGGTCATCGTGGCGCCCGACGGGCTCGTGCTCACCAACAGCCACGTGGTCGGCGGCGCCGCCGCGCGCGTCAAGGTTACCACGGTCGACGGCCGCAGCCTGACGGCGCGCGTCGTCGGCGACGACCCGGACACCGATCTCGCGCTCGTGCGCGTCGACGCCCCGGTGACGCTGCCGGCGGCGGCCCTCGGCAATTCCAAGCTGCTCAAGCGCGGCCAGCTCGTGATCGCCATCGGCAATCCGCTCGGATTCGAATCGACGGTGACCACGGGCGTGGTCTCGGCGCTCGGCCGGTCGCTGCGCGCACGCTCGGGGCGGCTCATCGACGACGTGATCCAAACCGATGCCGCGCTCAATCCCGGCAATTCGGGGGGACCGCTCGTCTCCTCCCACGGCGAGGTTGTCGGCATCAACACCGCGGTGATCATGGGCGCGCAAGGCATCTGCTTCGCGGTTGCGGCCAACACGGCCAGTTTCGTGCTCGGCGAGCTGGTGCGACACGGCCGGGTGCGGCGCGCCTATATCGGTATCGCTGCCCAGCAATTCACGCTCTCGCGCCGCCGCCGACATGCAGCCGGCCTGACCCAGGAGAGCGCGGTGATGATCGCCACGGTCGAGCCCGGAAGCCCGGCCGAACGGGCGGGGCTCGTCGCCGGCGACATCATCCTGGCGCTCGACGGCACCACGGTCACCGGCGCGGACGATCTCATCCGCATCCTCGCCGGCGAGAAAATCGGGCGCACGGTCGAGGTCGAGACGCTGCACAACGGCAGCCGGCGCGTGCTCTCGCTCGTGCCGCAGGAGCGCGCGCATCGCGGCTGATCAATCGGGCAGCGCTGGCGGACCCAGCGCAGTGGGGCGCTTTCGCGTCCGCAACGCCGCGAGCCACTGCTTGCCGAAGAGAGTGAGCACGATTGCCCCATAGACGGCGGCTCCAATCGCGGCGAGCACCGCCAGCGTGCTCTCCTCTCGCCAGGCAGTCCAATCTGCAAACAGCCGCGCGACCGGGCCTTGCGCCAGGGAGAGCACCACCGCGAGCGCGGCACCAGCGGCGGTGAGCCCTGTCGCCGCGCCGCGCAGGGGAGGATCGAATGCGAGGTGGCCGCGGCGTGCGGCGAACCAAATGACAAGCCCGAGATTGAGCCAAGCTCCGATCGAGGTCGCGAGCGCGAGGCCGACCTGCGCCAGCGACGTGAAGTAAAAGAAAGCGGCCTTGAAGCCCACATTGATCCCGACCGCAGTCAGCGACGCCTTCATGGGGGTCGCCGTATCACCGCGGGCGAGAAACGTGGCGGTCACGCTGCGGATCAGCACGAACGGCAGCAGGCCCAGCGCATAGGCGGCCAGCGTTTGCCCCGCCGCGGTCGCGTCCGCCGCGGTGAACTTTCCGCGCATGAACAGCGCGCGCATGATGAGGTCGGGGAGAAGCAAAAACGCCACGAGGCAGGGAATCGACAGCAGCAAGGTCAGCTCGATGGCGCGATTTTGCGCGTGCCTGGCGCCCGCTTCGTCACCGGCCGCGATCCGACTCGCCATTTCCGGCAACAGCACGGTTCCGACGGCAATGCCGATCACGCCGATCGGCAGCTGATTGAGCCGGTCGGCGTAGTAGAGCGCTGAAATGGCGCCGGCTGCGAGGAAACTCGCGATAATGGTGTCGGCGAACAGCGCGATCTGGATGCCGGCGGAGCCGATGGTCGCGGGCCCGAGCGCGTGGAAGAAGCGTTTAACGTCCTCGTCCCATTTCGGCCAACGCAATGCCGTCATCACGCCGTTGCGCCACGTGTCGCCGCCTACCAGCAGCACTTCGAGAATGCCGGCAATGAACACGCCCCAGGCGGCGGCGTGGCCCGGTGTCGGAAAGAACACCGCGACCGCGAGCGTCGCTATCATCGACAAATTGAGCAGAATGGGCGCCGCGGCGGCCGCGGCGAAGCGGGCGAGCGCGTTGAGAATGCCACCATATAGCGTCACCAGCGACATGAACAGCAGGTACGGAAACGTGATCCGCGTCAGCTCGACCGCCAGCGCAAACCGCCCGGGATCCTCGGAAAAGCCCGGGGCGAGCAGCGAGATCACTTCCGGAGTGAAGACCAGCGCAACGACAACCAGAAAGCCAACGCAGCCGAAGAGGATGGTAAACACGCGGTCGGCGAAGAGCTTTGCCGGATCGGCCCCGCCCTGTTGGCGGATGCGCGCATAGGCCGGCACGAAGGCCGCGTTGAACGCGCCCTCCGCGAAGATCGCGCGGAAATGATTCGGAAGTCTCAGCGCGACGAAGAAGGCATCCGCAACCGGTCCGGCTCCGAGCACGGCCGCCAGCACGATGTCACGGACAAAGCCCGTAGCGCGCGACACCAGCGTCAAGCCGCCGACGGTGAAGATGCGTCCGATCATCGGCCGGGCCCCGTGTCTGTCCTGCGGCAAGGTCACGAGAATCGAGCCCAATTATAGTCAGGCGGCCCCGCAATGCCGCCAGCGCAAGGAGCATCGCATGACGATGGGATTCGGCGCCCTCACCCACCCAGCGCGCGCCGCACGGCGTCGATGATCCGGTCCTGGGTCACCTCGTCGAGATAGGCGTGCATGGGCAGGCTGATCACTTCCTCGGCCAGCCGTTCGCTCACCGGCGCGCCACCGGCGGCGATCGGAAAGTGCTGGTAGGGCTGCTGGCGATGCAGCGGGATCGGGTAGTGGATCGCGGTTGGAATGCCTTGAAGCTTGAGCACATCCGCGAGCCCGTCGCGGCGGCCGGGCGCAAGGCGGATGGTATATTGCGCCCAGACCGAGGTTGAGCCCTGCGCGAGCTTCGGAACGGTCGCGACATCGGCGAGCCCCGCGGAATAACGGCGCGCAATGCGTTCGCGCGCCAAAACCTCCTCGGGAAAGATTTTCAATTTCTCAATCAGCACGGCCGCTTGGATGGTGTCGAGCCGACCGTTCATGCCGATGCGCACGCAATCATACTTGCCGCCGCGTCCCTCCCCGTGAACGCGCAGGCTGCGCATCACTTGCGCAAGCTCCTCGTCGTCGGTGAGCACCGCGCCGCCGTCGCCATAGCAGCCGAGCGGCTTGGCGGGAAAGAAACTCGTCGCGGTTGCCGGCGCGAGCGTGCCGAGGCGGCGATTCTTATAGGTCGCGCCGAAGGCCTGCGCGGCGTCATCGAGCACGAAAAGGTGTTCCGCCTCGGCGATCGACGCAATGCGATCGTGGTCCGCGGGTTGCCCGAAGAGGTCCACCGGGATCACGGCCCTGGGCCGAAGCCCAAGCTCGCGCGCCCTAGCGCAGGCGCGTCGCAGGCTTTCGGGGTCGAGATTGAAGCTTGCCTCCTCCACGTCCGCGAAAACCGGCGTTGCGCCAACCAGAGCGACCACCTCGGCGGTCGCGGTGAAGGTGAAGCTCGGGCAGGTCACGGCGTCGCCCGGGCCGATGCCTTGCGCCATCAATGCCAGGACCAACGCATCGGTGCCGCTCGCGCAGGTCACGGCATGGCGCGCGCCACAGAACGCGGCGAGCTCGGCTTCGAGCGCGCGCACCTCGGGCCCCAGGATGAACTGGCAATGGCCGAGCACGCGCGCGATCGCCTCGTCGACCGACCGCCCGAGGCGTCGCCGCTGCGCGGCAACGTCGATGAACGGAATTGGCACCGGATCGAGGCGGGCGCGCTGATTCATCGAGATTACCGATTGCGTCGGCGAAGCGGGCGCGTCAGCCGGTCAGCCGCCGGGGGCCGGCCCTGCGGCGGCTCACACTCGGCGTCGCGCGCCTTTCGAGGCAGCGGATGGCGATTTCGAGGCTCGCCACCCCTTCCTCGCCCGTCACCGCAGGCTCCTTGCCGTCGCGGATCGCAGCGATAAATGCCTGCAACTCGGCGCGCAACGGCTCGGCATGGCCGACCGAGAGGTGGCGCATGGAATAGCTACCGTCGGGCTGAAAGCCGAAGCACTCGGTGACCTGCCGCGTCAGCAGGTCGCCCATGATGTATTTGTTGCGCGTCGCGATGGTGACACTGCGCGCCTTGAACGGCGTGAGCCAATTGGTGTTGATGTGGGCAAGCACGCCGGAGGCGGTGCGGAACTGCAGGAGCGCGATGTCCTCGCGCTCGGCAATCGCGTTGGAGAGCTGCGGCTGCACCTCCGCGATGTCGGACTCGGTGAACCAGCGGATGAGGTCGATGTCGTGCACGGCGAGGTCGATGACCACGCCCACGTTGGACATGCGCGGCGGGAACGGGCCGACACGGGTGATAGCGATGGAAAGAATGTCCTCATCGCTGATCGCGTCCTTGATCGCCTCAACCGTCGGATTAAACCGCTCGACGTGACCGACCATCAAGGCGACGCCCGCGTGGCGCGCCGCGGCTATGATTGCGTGTCCCTCTTCCACCGAGGGTGCGATCGGTTTCTCCACCAGCACATGCACGCCACGCTCGATGCAGCAGAGCGCCAATTCCCGATGCAGATGGGTGGGCGCCGCGATGGTGACAGCATCGACACCCTGCGCAAGCAGCGGCTCAACGCCGCTGAACGCCGAGCAGCCGAGCGCCCGCGAAACGAAATCGCGCTGCTTGCTATCGGGATCGGCCACGCCGACGAGCTTGACGCCCGGCAAATCGGCAAAGACGCGGGCATGATTGCTGCCCATCACGCCGACGCCAACCACACCTACGCGTAGCAGACGGTCCGCGTCGCGTTTGGCGGCTTGCACCATGATGGACGAGTTCCCCCCTGCCGGCGCCCGTAACGAGTCCCTCCTAGCATGCCCGAAGCCGGCTGGCGATGGCCCCGTTTGAGCCTGTGGACACGTTTTGAATCAAAGAGTTACATCCCCTGCGGTCATTGCGGACCGTTCTACGCCATCACTTTCGGCCGAACTCGGAGAAACCAATCGACGAAGCGGCGAATTCCCTCTTCGATCGGCGTCTTGGGCCGGAACCCCACCGCGCGCTCGAGATCGGCCACGTCCGCATAGGTCTGCGCGACGTCGCCCGGCTGCATCGGCAGTAACTCCCGGCTCGCCCGCTTGCCGAGGGCTTCCTCGATCAACCGCACGACCTCGGTCACCTCGACCGGCCGGCTGTTGCCGATATTGTAGACGTGCCAGGGTGCCCGGCTCGTAGCGGGATCGGGGGCGTCTCCGGACCAGACGGGATTTGGCGCCGGCGGCCGGCGAACGAGCCGCACGACCGCCTCCACCGCGTCATCGACATAGGTGAAGTCCCGGCGCATCCGGCCGTTGTTGAACAGCTTGATCGGCCGACCCTGCATGATCGCTTCGGTAAACAACCACATCGCCATGTCCGGGCGGCCCCACGGCCCGTAGACTGTCGGAAGCACGAAAAGGAACGCGGGTGTTGGCGCCATAGACCGAGGAGGACGAGGCGTAAACGAGATGCCGGCATTGCGCGTGCCGGCAACCTTCGAGCACGTTGAGGAAGCCCGCGAGGTTGGCGTCGACATAGGCATGTGGATCGATCAACGAGTGACGTACGCCGGCCTGCGCAGCCAGATGCACGACATCGGGAAAGCGATGGGCAGCGAACAGTTCCGCCATGGACCGCCGGTCGGCAATATCGATCTTGTCGAATTGGAAATTGGCGAATGCCTTGAGTTCCGCGATCCGGGCCTCCTTGAAACGCGGATCGTAATAGGCATTGAGGTTGTCGACGCCCACCACGTCGTGTCCGTCCGCCAGCAGGCGCCGCGCGACGTGCATGCCGATGAATCCGGCCGCCCCGGTGACGAGAACAGGCTCCTTCAAAGTACGTCCTTTCGAGTGGCGCGGTAATGCTGCCGTCCGATGAGCCGCCGTGGCGCTGTTTGCGCTCGGCTGACGGTGCTTCGTGCAGTATAAAACGAAAAATGCCAAGAGCCCTCCTGCGAGCAATGATCGTCCTTTACCAGACGGCGCTTACGTTGGGCCCTCGCCACCCGAGGGCGCCGACATGAGCGATGTCGCGAGCGAGGCGGCCGCGCTCAAGCGCTGGCTGTTCGATGTGGCGCTGCCGCTATGGTGGAAGGAGGGCGCGGACCGTGTTGGGGGCGGCTTCCACGAGGCGATCAGCCTCGATGGCAGGCCGCTGGCACGGCCGCACCGCGCGCGCGTCGTCGCCCGCCAAGCGTTCTCCTATTGCGAAGCTGGCCGCCTCGGCTGGCGCGGTCCCTGGCGCGAGGCGCAGCGCCATGCGCTCGACTATTTCCGCAAGCATTTCGTCACCGCAGACGCGACGGTCGTATCCGTGGTCGATCTGGACGGCAAGGTCGGCGATCCGCGTTTCGACCTCTACAACCAAGCCTTCGCCCTGCTCGCCTATGCGAGCGGCCACTGCACGTTCGGCGAAGCGGACGGCTGGCGGCGGCAGGCCGTGGCGCTGCGCACGACGCTCGAGCGCTCGTATGCCCATCCGCTCGGCGGCTTCGTTGAGGATCGCACGGGAGCGCTGCCGCAACGCTCGAACTCGCACATGCACCTGCTCGAAGCAGCGCTCGCCTGGATCGCGGTCGACGACGATCCGGCCTGGCGCCGTCTGGCGGATGGGATTGCCGCGCTATGCCTGGAGAAATTCATTGATCCCGCGAGCGGCGCGCTGCGCGAGTTCTTTGCCGCCGACTGGTCGCCGGCGCCGGGCGTCGAGGGACGCATCTGCGAGCCGGGGCACCATTATGAGTGGGCATTTCTGCTCGATCGGTGGGCGCGGCTCACCAGCCGAAACAGGCCTGAGGCGGCGGCGCGCCTCATTGCATTCGCCGATTCGCGCGGGCTCGATGCGCGCCGCGGCGTGGCGGTGAACGCCGTCCTTGCCGACGGCAGCATCCACGACCCGGTCGCACGCTTGTGGGCGCAGGCAGAACGGATTCGTGCCTATCTCATGCACCGGCGCTCCCACGACGAGGTTGCCGCGGCCGTCAAAGGGTTGCGGCGCTTTCTCGCCACGCCGATACAAGGCGTGTGGTTCGACCAATTGGCGCCCGACGACGTTTTCGTCCGCGAGCCGGCGCGGGCAACCAGCCTCTATCACATCGTGGGCGCGGTCGCGGAGCTCTCGGATGCGGCTCCTGATGCCGCAAACGCCAGCGTGCCTGCGAGCAGCATGCGCCGACTGGCGCCTCGCGTGATCTACCTCGTGACCGAGGACTGGTACTTCATCTCCCATCGCCTGCCGATGGCGCGCGCGGCCCGAAACGCCGGCTTCGAGGTGCACGTCGCAACCCGCGTTGACCGCCATGGTGCCGCCATCGAGGCCGAAGGGTTTCATCTGCACCCCGTCTCCTGGCGCCGCGGCAGCCTCGATCCGCGCGACCTTGTCCGAGTCGTGCGCGAGGTGCGCAAGCTCTACCGCAGCCTCAAGCCCGATCTCGCCCATCACGTCGCGTTGCCGGCAACCGTCGTCGGATCGCTCGCGGCCACCGGCCTTCCCGTCGTTTGCCTCAATGCCATGACCGGCCTCGGCACGATGTTCATCAACGACGCGGCCAAGGTCCGCATGGCGCGGCCGGTCGTGAGGCTGGCGCTGCGACGGCTGCTGAACCGCCCTCGCGCCGCGGTGCTGGTGCAAAATCTCGACGACCGCGCGGTGATCGAGCGTCTCGGGGTGAATGGAGAGCGCATCGCGGTGATCCCGGGCTCCGGCGTCGACATCGACGCGCTGATGGCACTGCCTGAACCCGCGGATCCGGTCACCCTCGCATTCGTCGGCCGCTTGGTGGAATCGAAGGGGATACGTACTCTGCTGGCCGCGCACGAGCGCCTTGGCCAGCGCGGCCGCGACATCCGGCTGCTCATCGCGGGCCTACCGGATCCGGCCAACCCGACCTCGATCCCACCGCAGGAGATCGAAGCCTGGAGTGGGCGCCCCAACGTGAAGGTTCTCGGCTTCGTGGAAGACATCGCAAGCCTCTGGGCCCACGCACACATCGCGGTCCTGCCGTCCTACCGCGAGGGATTACCCTTGAGCCTGTTGGAGGCTGCGGCATGCGGCCGCCCGTTGGTTGCGACCGACGTGCCGGGATGCCGCGAGATCGCCCGTCCCGGCGTCAACGCGTTTCTGGTGCCGCTCGACGATCCCGAGGCACTCGCCGATGCCATCGACCGCCTCGCGCTCGATCCACAGCTGCGGCGCAAGTTCGGCAAGGCCGGCCGCGAACTAGTCGAGCTGAAGTTCTCGAGTCAGCGCATCGGCCGCGACGTGGTCACGCTTTACCGGCGTTTGCTCGGGCAAACCGATTGAATCGTCCATTGCGAATGGCGCCATGCGCGGGGTAAGAAAGCCCCGATTTGCCTCAGGGCGCCGTCAAAGGTAGGTCGTGCCGCACGGTCGCAAGCTCGCCGTCATCGGTCTTGGATATGTCGGGCTGCCGGTCGCCGTCGCCTTCGGGCGACGGGGCACGCGGGTCATCGGCTTCGACATCGATACCGTACGCATTTCCGAGCTCAAGGCCGGCCGCGACCGCACGCGTGAGGTCGAGCCGGATGATATTGCTCGTTCTCATCTCCACTTCACGTCCGATCCGGCCGAACTACCCGGCGCAGACTTCTTCATCGTAACGGTTCCGACCCCGATCGATCAGGCGCGACGACCGGACCTGACCGCATTGCTGCGTGCCTCGAGGACGGTCGGCGAAGTTTTGAAAAAGGGCGACATCGTCGTGTACGAGTCCACGGTCTATCCCGGCGCGACGGAGGAAGATTGCGTGCCGATCCTCGAGCGGGCCTCGGGGCTGTTGGCGGGACGCGATTTCACGGTCGGCTATTCGCCTGAACGGATCAATCCCGGCGACAAGGCTCATCGGTTCGAGACAATAAAAAAGGTCGTGTCCGGTCAGGATGCGCGGACCCTCGACATTGTCGCGGCGGTTTACGGATCGGTAGTGACGGCCGGCCTGCACAAGGCGCCGTCGATTAAGGTCGCGGAAGCAGCCAAGGTGATCGAGAATGCGCAACGCGATCTCAACATCGCTTTCATGAACGAGCTTTCGGCCATCTTCCACGCGCTCGACATCGACACGCAGGACGTGCTTTCGGCGGCCGCCACCAAATGGAATTTCCTCAATTTCACCCCGGGCCTCGTCGGCGGGCACTGCATCGGGGTCGATCCCTATTACCTCACCTATCGCGCGCAAAAGGCCGGGTACCATCCCGACGTGATCCTCGCGGGTCGGCGCATCAACGACTCGATCGGGGTGCGCGTTGCGCGCGAATGCCTGCGCCGGCTGTTGAAAGCGGGCACGGCCGCGCCACGCGTGACGGTGCTGGGACTAACGTTCAAGGAGAACGTCGTCGACGTCCGCAATTCGCAGGTGCTCGACATCGTTCGTGAATTTCAGTCGTTCGGCGTAGCCGTGCAGGTTCACGATCCGCTTGCCGATAACACAGTCGCGCTTAAGGAGTACGGCCTCACCTTGCAGAAGGAGCCGGCACCCGCCGACGCCGTCGTCCTTGCGGTGGCCCATGACTCGTATCGAGCGTCCGGTTGGCCGCTCATCACCCGCCTGCTCACGAACGGCCGCGGCCTCGTCATGGATGTCAAGGGCGTGCTCGATCCGCTTGCAAAACCCGCGGGCATCGAGATTTGGCGGCTCTGATCGGTTAACCTTCGTTAACGCCGGCGCGGCTTGACGTTTTGCGCCGGGACGGCTTGAAGTGTCGTGACGAACCAGGGATCTCGCCGATGCCGGCTCAAATCGTCCCGGTGATCATGTGCGGCGGCGCGGGAACGCGGCTGTGGCCGGTTTCACGCGAGAGCATGCCCAAACAGTTCGTTCCTCTCGTCGGACAGGGGTCGACGTTCCAACAGGTGCTTGCGCGCATTTCGCATCCCGACTTGTTCGCGCGACCGATCGTCATCACCAATGCCGAGTTCCGCTTTGTCGTAGCCGAGCAGTTGCGCGAGCGTGGCGTCGAGGCCGACATCGTGCTCGAGCCGATGCGCCGCGATTCTGGTCTTGCTGTCGCGGTCTCCGCCCTGCTCGCAGCCCAACGCAATCGCAATGCCCTCGTGCTCGTGTTGGCGGCCGACCACGTTGTGCGCAAGCCCGACGAATTCCGCGCAGCCTGCGAGCGCGCCGCCGCGGTCGCCGCCGAGGGGCGGATCGTCACCTTCGGCATCGAGCCCACCCATCCGGCGACGAGTTATGGTTACATCCGCCCCGGGGAGAAGCTCAATGGCGCGTCCGCGCGCGCGGTCGAGGCGTTCGTGGAGAAGCCGGATGCCGCGACCGCCGCCAATTACGTGGCGGAGCGGTATTTGTGGAACAGCGGCAATTTCCTGTTTCAGGCCGCGACCATGCTCGGCGAGATCGAGCGCTTCGAGCCGGCGATGGCCGAGGCCGCCAAGGCGGCGGTCGCGGGCCTTACGCGCGACCTCGATTTTCTGCGGCTGGCAAGCGAACCCTTCGCGCGCGCCCCCAGGAAATCGATTGATTACGCCGTCATGCAGCGTACCAAGCTTGCCGCCGTGGTTCCCGCCGATCTCGGTTGGTCGGACATCGGCAGCTGGAGCACGGTCTGGGACGTCCTCGATCACGACGCCGCCGGCAATGCCACCGACGGTCCCGTCGTGATGGTGGACAGCCGCAACAGCCTCGTGCGTTCGGAGGAACCCGTGCTCACCACGGTGGTCGGGCTCGACGATGTCATCGTGGTGTCGACCGCGGACGCCGTGCTGGTCAGCGCGCGGGCGAAGGCCGAGCAGGTGAAGACGCTGGTCGAACAGCTCAAGGCGCACAACCATCGCGCGGCGGTCGAGCACCGTCGCGTCTATCGCCCATGGGGCTATTACCAGGATGTGGATATTGCCCCGCGCTACCGAGTGAAACGTATTGTCGTGAAGCCGGGAAGCAAGCTCTCGC
>WNGL01005686.1_pt1 | contig 14778 bp, 7 predicted proteins | sample 5400591 | NCBI WGS metagenome assembly WNGL01 (sample SAMN13153377, study PRJNA577476) | soil metagenome | isolation source: 80 cm soil or saprolite under Garry oak tree replicate 1 | place: USA:California | collected 2016-06-15
GATAGCGAAGCGGCACGAGGCCGGCGGACGGATTTCTTTCTTTTGCGCCCGATTCTTCGCCACATTCCGGCTTAGGCTTTGGTCCGCGTCCCTTAGCCTCAGACCTTTGATATGGGCGTTTATGTCGCCAATCCTGTCCGCTCGTTTGGCACTTGCCGGTACGATGTGCCGCGTGCTTCCTCCGCCTGCCCTTGGAGCACTCTATGCAGCAGATCGCTGAAGACGTCGTCGGCACCAAGGACGCCGACCTTTCCGCCCCCGCCGCAACCGCTGAGCGCCACGTCAACGGCGACGACCCCACCGGCCTGACCGAACACAGTCTGACCGAACTTCTCCACGCGCTGCAGGCGATGCGGGTGGGCGATTTTTCCGTGCGCATGGCCGGCGACCGCGTTGGTCTCATCGGCAAGATCGCCGACACCTTCAATGACATCGTCGCGACCAATCAGCGTATGGCGCATCAGCTCGAGCGCGTCGGTCAAGTGGTCGGCCGCGAAGGCCGGACTCGACAGCGCGTCCGCTTGGGTCTGCCCGACGGCGCCTGGGGCGAGATGGAATCAAGCGTCAACTCGCTGATCGACGATCTGTTGTGGCCGACGACGGAAGTGACCCGCGCGATTGCCGCGGTGGCGCAGGGCGACCTCCTGCAAACCGTGCAACTCGATGTCGACGGGCGGCCGCTCAAGGGCGAGTTCCTGCGATCAGCCGAGATCGTCAACACGATGATCAAGCAGCTCAATGTGGTCACCTCGGAAGTTACGCGCGTGGCGCGCGAAGTCGGCACTGAGGGCAAGCTCGGCGGCCAGGCGCAGGTCGGCGGCGTCACCGGTGTGTGGAAGGAGTTGACGGAGAGCGTCAACTCGATGGCGTCCAACCTTACGGCGCAAGTGCGCAACATCGCCGAAGTGACGATCGCGGTGGCGAACGGTGACTTGTCGAAAAAAATCACCGTCGACGTGCGCGGTGAAATCCTGCAGCTCAAGGAGGCCATCAATACGATGGTCGATCAGCTGCGCTCGTTCGCCTCGGAAGTCACGCGCGTTGCGCGCGAAGTCGGTACCGACGGTAAGCTCGGCGGTCAAGCGATCGTGCCCGGCGTCGCCGGCACCTGGAAGGACTTGACCGACTCGGTGAACGCGATGTGCGGCAACCTCACCGACCAGGTGCGCAATATCGCGCATGTGACCACCGCGGTCGCGCGTGGCGACCTGTCACGCAAAATTACGGTCGATGTGCGCGGCGAAATTCTTGAGCTCAAGGACACCATCAATACGATGGTGGACCAGCTCAACGCCTTTGCCTCCGAAGTGACGCGCGTCGCGCGCGAGGTCGGCACCGAAGGCAAGCTCGGCGGCCAAGCGCAAGTCCCGGGAGTCGGCGGCACTTGGAAGGATTTGACCGACAGCGTCAACTTCATGGCGTCGAATTTGACGGCGCAGGTGCGCAACATTGCCGAAGTGGCGACCGCGATTGCCGGCGGCAACCTCTCGAAAAAGATCACGGTGAACGTCAGCGGCGAAATCCTGCAGCTGAAGGAAACCATCAATACGATGGTGGACCAGCTCAACGCATTTGCCGGCGAGGTGACGCGCGTCGCGCGCGAGGTCGGCACCGAAGGCAAGCTCGGCGGACAAGCCAACGTGCTTGGCGTCGCCGGCACCTGGAAGGACTTGACCGACTCGGTCAACTCGATGGCATCGAACTTGACCGCGCAGGTGCGCAATATCGCCGAAGTGTCGACGGCGATTGCGAACGGCGACTTGTCGAAGAAGATCACCGTCGACGTGCGCGGCGAAATTCTCGAGCTGAAGGACACCATCAACACCATGGTGGACCAGCTCAATGCGTTTGCCGGCGAGGTTACGCGCGTTGCGCGCGAAGTCGGCACCGAAGGCAAGCTCGGCGGTCAGGCTCTGGTGCGCGGTGTTGCCGGTACCTGGAAGGACCTCACCGACAGCGTCAATTCAATGGCCTCGAACCTTACGGGACAGGTCCGCAACATCGCCGAAGTCGCCACCGCGGTGGCGCGAGGCGACCTGTCGCGCAAGATCACCGTCGACGTGCGTGGTGAGATTCTCGAGTTGAAAGACACGCTCAACACCATGGTCGATCAGCTCAACGCCTTCGCCGCGGAAGTCACGCGCGTGGCGCGTGAGGTTGGCACCGAAGGCAAGCTCGGCGGTCAGGCGCAGGTGCCGGGTGTCGCGGGTACCTGGAAGGACTTGACCGATAGCGTCAACTCCATGGCCGGCAATTTGACCGCCCAAGTGCGCAACATTGCCGAGGTTGCCACGGCGATCGCCGGGGGCGACCTGTCGCGCAAGATTACGGTCGACGTGCGCGGCGAGATCCTTCAGCTGAAGGAAACGCTGAACACGATGGTCGACCAGCTCAACCGCTTCGCCGGCGAAGTCACGCGCGTGGCGCGCGAAGTCGGCACCGAAGGCCGGCTCGGAGGCCAAGCCAACGTGCCAGGCGTCGCCGGCACCTGGAAGGACTTGACCGACAGCGTCAATTCGATGGCCGGCAACCTGACGGCGCAGGTCCGTAACATCGCCGAAGTGACGACGGCGGTGGCGCGAGGCGATCTATCACGCAAGATCACTGTCGACGTGAAAGGCGAAATTCTTGAACTGAAGAACACCATCAACACGATGGTGGACCAGCTCAACGCCTTCGCTTCCGAGGTCACGCGCGTGGCGCGCGAAGTCGGCACCGAAGGCAAGCTCGGCGGTCAGGCGCAAGTGCCTGGTGTCGCCGGCACCTGGAAGGACCTGACCGACAACGTCAACTTCATGGCCTCGAACTTGACGGCGCAGGTGCGCAACATTGCCGAAGTGGCCACGGCGATCGCCGGCGGCGATCTTTCGAAGAAGATCACCGTCGACGTGCGTGGCGAAATGCTGCTGCTTAAGGACACGCTCAACACCATGGTCGAGCAGCTGCGCTCGTTCGCCGCCGAAGTGACGCGCGTTGCCCGCGAGGTCGGCACCGATGGCCGACTCGGTGGCCAGGCTGTAGTGCCCGGCGTCGCCGGCACGTGGAAGGATCTCACCGACAACGTCAACCTGCTCGCGGCGAACCTCACCACGCAGGTCCGCAACATCGCCGAGGTGACGACCGCGGTGGCGCGCGGCGACTTGTCGCGCAAGATCACCGTCGACGTGAAGGGCGAAATTCTCGAACTGAAGAACACCATTAACACGATGGTGGATCAGCTCAACGGATTTGCCTCGGAAGTGACGCGCGTTGCCCGCGAGGTCGGTACCGAAGGTTTGCTCGGCGGCCAGGCGCAAGTGCCCGGCGTCGCCGGCACCTGGAAAGACTTAACGGACACCGTGAACGTCATGGCCGCGAACCTCACCGAACAGGTGCGCGGCATCGTCAAGGTGGTGACCGCCGTCGCCAACGGCGACCTCAAGCAAAGCCTTACCGTGAAATCGAAGGGCGAGGTTGCGGCGCTCGCCGAAACCATCAACAACATGACCGACACGCTCGCCACCTTCGCCGACCAGGTGACCACGGTGGCGCGCGAAGTCGGCGTCGAGGGTCGGCTCGGCGGACAAGCCAACGTGCCCGGCGCCGCCGGCACATGGAAGGACTTGACCGGCAACGTCAACCTGCTTGCCGCAAATCTGACGACGCAAGTGCGCGCGATCGCCGAGGTGGCCACTGCGGTGACCAAGGGCGACCTGACGCGGTCGATCCAAGTCGAGGCGCGCGGCGAGGTGGCTGAGCTGAAAGACAACATCAACACTATGATCGACAATTTGCGGCTCACCACCGACCGCAATACTGAACAAGATTGGTTGAAGACCAACCTCGCCAAGTTCACGAACATGCTGCAAGGCCAGCGCGATCTCACGACGGTCGGCCGGCTGCTACTCTCCGAGTTGACGCCACTGGTCAACGCGCATCAGGGCGTGATCTACCAGATGCAAGGCGAAGAGGAGCACAAACTTCTTAAACTGCTTGCGACCTATGCCGACGACGGCATCAACGGCCATCCGCAAGCGCTATGTCTCGGCGAGGGCCTCATCGGCCAATGCTCACTCGACAAGCGTCGCATGCTCATCACCACGCCGATAGAAGCGACGCCGATTTCTTCCGTCCTGCTCAAGGTGCCGCCGCGCAACCTCATCGTCCTGCCAGTTTTGTTCGAGAATCAGGTCAAGGCGGTGATCGAGCTCGCCTCGATCCATGAATTCACCGCTCTGCAGACTATGTTCTTGGAACAACTCACGACCTCGATTGGCATCGTGCTCAATTCGATTGAGGCAACGATGCAAACCGAAGGCTTGTTGAAGCAGTCGCAACAGCTTGCCGCGGAGTTGCAGGCGCAGCAAAAGGAATTGCAGCAGACCAACGAGCAGCTGGAGCAGAAGGCGCAACAGCTTGCCGAACGAAACGTCGAGGTCGAGCGCAAGAACCAGGAAATCGAACAAGCCCGACGCGCACTGGAGGAAAAGGCGACCGAGCTTGCGCTCACTTCGAAATACAAGTCGGAATTCCTTGCCAATATGTCACATGAGCTGCGCACGCCGCTTAATTCCATCCTGATCCTCGGCCAGCAGCTTACCGACAATCCGGAAGGCAATCTGTCAGCGAAGCAGGTCGAGTTTGCGCGTACGATACATGGCGCAGGCACAGACCTCCTCAACCTGATCAGCGATATTCTGGATCTATCGAAGATTGAATCCGGCACCGTCACCGTGGACGCCGAGGAGGTGTTTTTTGCGAACTTGGTCGACATGGTGGCCCGGCCGTTCCGGCACGAAGCCGAAACGCGGCAATTGTCATTTGAAGTCCATGTCGATCCAAATCTTGGGCGCAGTATCACGACTGACAGCAAACGGCTGCAGCAGGTGCTCAAGAATCTGCTGTCGAATGCCTTCAAATTCACCGCACAAGGGGGCGTACGCCTGAACGTGGCAGTGGCGCCCGGGGGCTGGAGCTCGGATCATCCGGTCTTAAGTCAGACGCCGGCGGTCGTCTCATTTGAAGTCACCGATACCGGAATCGGCATTCCGCTGGAGAAACAGAAGATCATTTTCGAAGCTTTCCAACAGGCGGACGCGTCGACAAGCCGTAAGTATGGCGGCACCGGTCTTGGGCTTGCGATCAGCCGCGAATTGGCGACGCTGCTTGGCGGCGAAATTCACTTGCGCAGCGCGCCGAGTGCGGGCTCCACGTTCACGCTCTATTTGCCGATCAAATATGTCGGGCCGAACGCAACTCAGGCCGGCGTGACCGCCTTGGAGGTCCCGAGACCCTCGTCGGTCACGCATATCGCCAGCGACCGTCCCATCGAGCCGATCCCGGACGATCGGATGGACGTTCAGCCCGGGGACGCAATTCTCCTCATCGTCGAGGACGATCCGCATTACGCGCGGATCCTCGTTGATCTTGCGCGCGACAAAGGCTTCAAAGCGCTTTTGGCGATGCGAGGCGACGATGCGCTCAACCTAGCTAAGCAGTATCAGCCGACGGCGGTCTCTCTCGATGTGTTCTTGCCGGACATGCTGGGATGGACCGTGCTCAGCCAGCTCAAGCAGAGCCCGCTCACCCGGCATATTCCGGTGCAGATCGTCTCGCTCGACGAGGATCGTCAGCACGGCTTGGCGCGTGGCGCGTTTGCCTTCGTCAATAAGCCCACCACCCGCGAGGGCATCGAGGAGGCGTTGTCGCGTATTAAGGAATTCGCGGAACCACGGCGCAAGCGATTGTTGGTCGTCGAGGACAATCAAGCCGAGCAGATGAGCATACGAGAACTGCTCGGTCACGACGATATCGAGATCGTCAATGCCGGGACCGGCGGTGAGGCTCTGAGCTGGCTGCGCGAGGAGCCCTGCGACTGCGTCGTGCTCGACCTTCGGCTGCCGGACATGTCGGGTTTCGAAGTGCTTGAGCGCATGCGCGCCGATACCGCGCTCGCCGACGTCCCAGTGGTCGTGTTCACCGGGCGAGAATTGTCGGTCGAGGAGGATGCTCAGCTCCACACCATGGCGCGCAGTATCGTCGTCAAGGGTGTGGAATCGCCGGAGCGGCTGCTCAATGAAACCGCGTTATTCCTGCATCGGGTCATCACCGATCTACCGCCGGAAAAACAGCAGATGTTGGAGCGGCTCAACTCTTCCGACGAAGACCTGATCGGCCGCACCGCGCTTCTAGTCGATGACGATCCACGCAACATTTTTGCGCTGTCGAGCGCGCTGGAGCGCCGCGGCATGAAGGTGTTGACTGCGACCACTGGCGCGGAGGCGATCGAGATCATTGAAGAAACTCCATCGCTCGCGATCGTACTGATGGACATCATGATGCCGGAAATGGACGGCTATCAGACCATTGAAAAGATTCGCCAGGATCGGGCGTATCGCCGGTTGCCGATCATCGCTCTAACGGCCAAAGCGATGAAAGGCGACCGGGAAAAGTGTCTGCAGGCCGGTGCTTCGGATTATCTCGCTAAGCCGGTCAATACCGAGCAGCTCCTCTCGGCGCTGCGAATGTGGTTGCATCGCTAAGGCGTCGCCATGAACGACAAAGTCAACGTTCTCCTGGTCGACGATCAGCCTGACAAGCTGCTCGCTTACGAGGTGATTCTTAGAGAACTTGACGAGAATCTTGTTAAGACTTCTTCCGCCCGTGAGGCGCTGCAATTCCTCCTCAAGAATGACGTCGCCGTCGTCCTGATCGACGTCTGTATGCCGGAACTCGATGGCTTTCAGTTGGCCGCGATGATCCGCGAACATCCACGCTTCCGCAAAACGGCGATTATCTTCATTTCCGCTATTCTTCTGACCGATGTCGACCGGTTGCGTGGCTATGAGATGGGAGCGGTCGATTATGTTCCCGTACCGGTCGTGCCGGAAGTATTGCGCGCCAAGGTGCGGGTATTCGCTGAGTTGTTCCGAAAGACTCGCGAACTCGAGCAGATGAATCTGCAGCTCGAACAGCACGTTGCGGAACGCACTGCGGAGCTTGAGGCGTCAAACATACACCTCAAGCAGGCCGAGCAAGGACGGAGCCTAGCGCTCGCTGCGGGCCAGATGGGCTCATGGGATTGGGACCTGGTCAGCAAGCAGTGGCGCTGGGACCAAGGTCAGCACCGCATTTTCGGCGTCGACCCACAGAATTTCCAAATCACGGTGGAGAACATTCGTGCGCTGATCCATCCGGAAGATTGGATGTCGCTCGTTGAGATTGCTCGCGGCATGTCGCAGGGCGCACGCACGCAACAAACCGAATTTCGCGTTGTGCGACCTAATGGGGAGATCCGCTGGTGCATCGGAACGGCGGCCGCTAGCCTGGATGATGCGGGCAACGTCGTGCGCATCAACGGCGTAACGATCGATATCACGGATCGCAAGGAGGCAGACGAGCGTCAGGTCCTGCTGGCGCGAGAGGTCGACCATCGCGCGCGGAACGCGCTCGCGGTCATTCAATCCATCATCAGGCTGACTCGCGCGAAAAACGTCGAGGAGTATGTGCAAGCGATCGAGGGTCGCATCAAGGCGCTGGCTCGCGCGCATACCCTTCTTTCCGATTCACGCTGGCGCGGCGCCGATCTCGGCACCCTGGTCGGGGAAGAGCTGGCTCCGTACCGGACCGGCGACAAAGTCCACTGCGGCGGTCCTGACATTTCGTTACAGCCCGCGACCGCGCAGGGGCTTGCCCTGGCGCTTCACGAACTCGCCACCAACGCAGCCAAGCATGGCGCATTGTCGTCGCCATCGGGCAAGGTCAGCCTCGAATGGGGTTTGGACTCCGACGCACTGATGTTGCATTGGATGGAAAACGGCGGACCTGCCGTTGCCGAACCGTCGTCACGCAGCTTCGGCCTGAAGGTCATCGTCGCCAGCATCGAGCAGCAGCTGGGCGGAAAGGCTGCGTTCGAATGGAATGCCGCCGGCTTGCGTTGCGTGTTCGCAATACCGCGCACCGAACTGATCAAGTCGCGCGTCTTCAGCCCATCGCTGATCACAAACGGCGGGAATGGCGCGGTGGTAGACCTTAAGCGCAAGGACAAGCCGCGTGTGCTGTTGGTCGAAGACGAAGCGCTCGTCGCGATGATGATACAGGACACGCTTATCGAATTCGGCTTTCAGGTGATCGGTCCATTGAGCACCGCATCCGAAGCTCTAGCCGCCGCTCGCGAGAGCCATTTCGACGCCGCCGTCCTCGATATCAATCTCGGCGATGGCCTGGTTTACACCGTAGCCGAGATCTTGGGCGTGCGCGGCGTGCCGTTTGTGTTTGTGACGGGGTACGACGTCGACAGCATCGATCCGCGGTTCAGCGACATTCCAATTCTGCAGAAGCCCATCGACCGGGATGTACTGCAAAAGATTTTCATGTCGAGCATCCCTGATCGCGCCGCCGTTGCCTGAAACGACGCTCTTGCAGCTCATGAACGAGAGAGCCGCCCAGTGGCGGTTGGGTCGGGGCGGCCCCGGGCGCGTTAATTTACTGCGGCCGCTGATCTGACCGATATCGCCGCGGACCAACGGCCATGTGATCAACGACAAGGGAAAAGCCCCGGCCAACCGGGGCTTTTCCGGAGCGATCGCGCGCTCCCGCGTCAGGATCGACTGAACAGCTCAACACGATGTGCAAGCGAAGCGTATCTGTTGGTTATCAGGGACCCAGCTCTCTGATCGGTACTTGCCTCGTAATTACCGCTCGCGCTCGCTTCCGCGCCTCGCAAACTCCTGCTTGTCTTGTAGCTTCAAACGTTCGAAGCCGGACTTTGGTCCCACTCCCATAAATTTTTTGCTCCTCGGGCCTGCTAAGCGCCCGCGAGAATCGGCTTAATTGGTAGGTGACCGGCGACGGTTGCGGGGTGAACTATGCCGAAAGCAGGTTCTCGATCCGGATCGGCAGTTGGCGAATGCGCTTGCCAGTCGCATGATATACGGCGTTGGCAATCGCGGCCGCCGTGCCGACATTCGCGAGTTCACCCAAACCCTTCACGCCGGCCGGATTCACGTCATGATCGATCTCGGAAACGAGTATCACCTCAACCTGTTTGACGTCGGCGTTCACCGGGACCAGGTAGTCGGCCAGATTGTCATTAACGTACCGCGCGCGTTTGACGTCGATCTCGGTCGCCTCATGGAGTGCCGAGCTGATGCCCCAGATCATCCCGCCCATTAGCTGGCTGCGAACGGTTCGGGTATTCATCAGCCGGCCGGCGGCGAAGGCGCCGACAATCCGCGGCACGCGAATTTCGCAGGTTGAAGCATGGACCCGCACTTCGACAAACTCCGCGCCCATCGCGTACATGATCTTTTCGCCGTGCGATCCGCCGGTCGAGGTATACGTTCCTGCATAGAGGCTGGACATGGCTTTCGGTTCGAGGCCCGGCGGGACGAATTCGGCGTATTCTTCGATCGAACTCACGCCCATGCGCTTGAACACGTCTTCAATTTTTTCCCCGGCGCCATCCGTCGTGATGACCTTGCCGTCGTTCAGTGTCAGGGCGTCGGCGCTGCGGTCCGCGAGCGGGCCTTCCTTTGCGGCGACTGCGGCATTGAATAGCTTGCTACGAATTGCATCGCAGGTTTTCAGCACGGCGCTGCATGTGCTCGCCGTCGTGTTCGACCCGCCGGCGACAGGGGCGGGAGGAAAGCGTGAGTCGCCAACTTCGACTCTGACTGAACCGAGGTTGACGCCAAGCCGTTCTGCCGCCACCTGAGCGAGAACAGTGTAGACGCCATTGCCGATTTCATGCGCGGCGGTCTGCACGCGGACGTCCCCATTTGGCATCAAGCGCACCCGTGCAGCAGCCGGGCCGACGTGCGTCGGGTAGAGCGCGGTCGCGCAGCCGAAGCCGATGAGCCAATCACCATCGCGCATAGACCGCGGCTGCGGCTTGCGATTGTGCCAGCCGAACGCCGCGGCCGCCTGGTCATAGCACTGCATCAAGGAGCGGCTCGAATACGGTTTGCCGCCGATGGGACTGGTCATCGTGTCATTGACACGACGGAATTCAACCGGATCCATGCCGAGCTTGATCGCCATCTCGTCCATGGCGCTTTCCAGCGCGTACACGTACGGCACAACCGGCGGTGAGCGCATGTAGCCGGGCGTATTGCGGTCCGCATGCACCACGTTCACCTTCGTGGTCACAGCACCATAGGCATAAAGCTGTGCAGTATCCTCCACGCCAGCCACCACGTAAGCATCGGGACGCGAACTGATTTCCCAGCCTTCGTGAAAATAACCGACAAGCTTGCCATCGCGCCGCGCGCCCAGGCGGATGTGGTGCCGTGTTTCGGCGCGATAGGTGGCGATAGTAAAGCCTTGAGCGCGCGTAGGCACGAGCTTGACCGGCCGATTTAGCCGTTTGGCGGCAAGCGCGATCATCGCCGTTCGCGGGGTCATCGCGCCCTTAGAGCCGAACGCGCCGCCAGCATAATGCGAGACGGTCCGCACTTTCTCGGGCTCGATACCAAGCCGCTCGGCGACGCTGTTTTTCAATCCATAAACGAATTGACTCGGCTCGTAGACGGTCAGCTGATCACCGGTCCAAGTGCAGGTGGTTGTGAACAGTTCGATTGCATTGTGATGCTGCGTCGGCGTGGCATATTCGGCGTCAAGCACCACATCCGCGCTGGCAATTGCGCTCTCGGCGTCACCGGCCTGCGGCACATGTCTGTGCGCCTTCGATTCCTTGGTTGCGTCGGCCTCGTTTAGGCCCGGAGCGTCGAATGTGGCCGAGGGCGTCTCTTCGCGATAACTCGCTTTGACACGCCGCGCCGCTTCGCGCGCAGCCTCAAACGTATCGCCCACGACAATCGCGATAATCTGGCCGGCGTGAAGGATTTCCGGGCCAAGATTCTGGATCGATGTCGAGCAGCGAGCGCCGAATTCCACGGTCTTGAGCGCGGACATGTCCTCGGCGGTGAAGATATTGAGGATACCCGGTACGGCACGTGCGTCCTCAAGGTCGAACGAGGTCAGGGTGCCCTTAGCGATCGTGCTGGTCACCAGCACCGCGTAGGCGGGATTGGCGACCGGAGTATCGGCCGGGTAGCGGGCTTGTCCGGTGACTTTCAGCCGCGCGTCGTAGCGCGGCGCTGGCGCTCCCATATTTTCCTTCGGCTGCGGTGCCGCCGCGTTCGCCATCGCTCGATCTCCATCATCAAATTTCCAGCGCTGCCGCCTGTTGCAGGGCGCGGATCAAAGTGCGCTTGCCAAGTTCGATCTTGAAGTCGTTGTAGCCATAGCCTTTGGCGCCGGCGAAGGCGGCGCTTGCCGCTGCGGCAGCGTTTTGTTCATTGACAGACTTGCCGCGTAGAAATGCTTCGGCTTCGACCGCCCGCCAGGGCACGGTCGCCAACCCGCCCAGCGCGATGCGCGCGGTGCGCACAATGCCGTCCTGCTGATCGAGCGCCACCGCAGCCGAAGCGAGCGCAAACTCGTAGGACTGCCGATCCCGTACTTTCAGATAAAGCGAACGCCGAGTCCATGGCGCCGCAGGGATCAGAAACGATGTGATGATCTCGCCCGGCCGCAAACCGGTTTCCTGATCCGGCGTGTCGCCTGGTTTGCGGTGGAGGTTAGCAAACGGGATGGTTCGGCTGCCGCCGCGGCCAGCGATCTCCACGGCCGCTTCGAGTGCGATCAGCGCCTGAGCGAAATCGCCGGGATAGGTGGCAATGCATTGATCGCTACCGCCGAGTACCGCGTGCATGCGGTTGAAGCCGGTTAGCGCCGCGCAGCCGGACCCGGGATTGCGTTTGTTGCATTCAGAATAGGAAACGTCGCGGAAGTAGGTGCAACGCGTGCGCTGCAAGACATTGCCACCGAGGCTTGCTATGTTGCGCAGCTGCTGGCTGGCCGCCTGGGAAAGCGACTGCGCGACCACTGGATATTGCGATCTGATGCCGGAGTGATCGGCCGCTTCGGCCATCCGCACCAGCGCACCAAGCCGCAAGCCGCGCTGACTGAGCTCAATTCGTCCGTGACCTGTCTCAGTGAGCGGATTGATGTCGATTATCACATCCGGTTGCGCAACATCGAGCTTCATAAGATCGGTCAAAGTCGTGCCGCCGGCGAGATATTCGACTTTATTTCGGCTGCGGGCGCTTGCTGGGTTGGCCGCGGCGGCAAGCTGCACGGCTTCGTTTGGTTCGCGCGCGCGCTGATAAAGAAAAGTGCGCATGATTATTGCGTGCTCGCGGTTTTCATCTGCGCTCTTGCCTGCTTCACCGCATCGACAATATTCGGATAGGCGGCACAGCGGCAGAGATTGCCACTCATATATTCCCTGATGTCGGCATCGTTCTCGGCGTGACCTTCGTTCACGCAGCCGATCGCCGACATGATCTGGCCGGGCGTGCAATAGCCGCATTGGAACGCGTCGTGATCGACGAAGGCTTGCTGCATCGGATGCAGTTCGCCGTCATTGGCGAGACCTTCGATCGTGGTCACGTCGCGTCCCTGCGCAGCGACGGCAAGCGTGAGACACGACAAGACGCGCCGTCCATCGATCAGAACGGTACAGGCACCGCATTGGCCGTGATCGCAGCCCTTTTTTGCGCCGGTCAGTCCCAGCCGCTCGCGCAGCAGATCCAACAGCGACGTTCTTATGTCCACTGCGACATTGTGCTCACGATCGTTAATGGTGAGAGCAATATCGACCGGTTTACCCGGGCTGGCGGACGGCGCAACGCGCCGCGCTTCGGTTTGCGCGGCTCGTGCAATCACGGGTGCGGCAGCACTCGAAACGGTGCCCATGAGGACCGATCTGCGATCGGGGCCGCTTTGCGGCATAATTGTACCGGAACTTGGATCGCGCTTGGTCATGGTGAGCCCATTTTGTGGGCGCTAAGCACGTCGAAATGCTCGCGTGCCGATTATTCGTGCTAACCAACGGCCTTGCATCCTTGTTCCGGCATTCCTTACCAGCGCATTTGTCCGATAGGGAACCAACAGTGTCCCGGGGCGATTGTCGTCGCGCGGAAATCCTTCCGTGAAGGAGAATTGCTCCATGGCTAACGAAAAAATGGGTGGGCAGCAGCAAGGCGGCCAACAGGGCGGTCAACAGGGTGGTCAGCAAAAACCAGGTCAGCAGAAACCAGGTCAGCAAACTCAGACGCCTGGACGCCAAGGCGGTCAGCAAGGCGGTGGTGGCCAACAAGGCGGACAGCAAGGCGGTCAGCAGGGCCCACAAAATCGTTAGACTGGCTTTCGCACTTTCGCAAAAAAAGAAATCCCCCGGTGTCTCGCCGGGGGATTTTTGTTGCGCCGCTTGGTGCAATCAAAAAAGCGGGCCTGGGTCGAAGCTCCGACCCAGACCCGCGGGTAATTCATTCCAGCCTGTTAAGCTGGGATGATTGCAACGATTTCCAGTGTGCGCGGATCGACAATCACGATCTCATCACCGATGAGGAAATAGTCGTATCCGCGGTACTCGGGAATGAGCAGCACGATCTCTTCAGGCAGCACGACAATGTGCACGCTTCGCGGGATTCGCGTCCCAACAGAGACGTCGAAGTTCACGTTGCTGCCCAAACGTGGACCGCGCTCGCGCCCAATGATTGTTTTGATCTGCGAGCGTTGACCTTCCGACAGCTGCACCGAGCCGCCGCGCGTTCCACTCGTGTTGGTGGTTGCGCCGCGTTGCGTAGTGCTAGGCTGTTCCTGCGCACCCTTTACAGCAGTCCCGCGCTGTTCCTGTGCGCCTTTCAAGTTAGTGCCACGCTGTTCTTGCGCGCCCTTCAGATTGGTGCCGCGCTCCTCTTGCACACCCTTCTGGTTCTTTTGCAGGCCGCGTTCTTGCTGCGCACCCTTTTGCTCCATGCCACGCTTCTCTTCTTGCGCGCCGCGCGTCATGCCTTTTTGCTCTTGATTGGCGCCTTGGCCGAGCCGCTCGTTATCCTTGCCGCTCTTCTCCATGCCTTGGGCCGATTGGCCGCTCGATGGCTTGCTCGACTGGGTGCTCGACGGGTTGAGCGTCTTGCTGCCGGACTGCGTCCCGCTCATGCTGCCGCCGCTCTTCTCCTGTGTCGCGGACGGCGATTTACCGCCGCTTTTTTCCTGTGTCGCGGACGGCGATTTATTGGACTCACCCATCTGCGACTGGGCAGCGGCGACTCCGCCCAACCCGACTACGGCCGCCACGGCGACTGTCGCCAATAGCTTCTTTCTCATTTCGCTCTCCTCTGTTCTCCCGCATAGCCAAACCACCGCGTTTCGCATTCGCGAAATGCCGGAACTCGACCTAGCCATGTGCTCTCCGGCTCAACGCGGCTGCGACAGTCGCGTTCCGGAAAGTTCCGTGAAGAATGGGCCACGTTCCGGGGAACCGATCGGGAACCTCGCACCTGGCGATCACGTTAGCCGTGCTCCTTGGAGCCGTGCTCCTTGGCGCCGTGCTCCTTGGCGCCGTGCTCCTTGGCGCTCATGGATTTGGAGGCATCGAAATGGATTGGGACCGGATCGAAGGAAACTGGAAAGAGGCTAAAGGCAAGATCAAGCAAAAGTGGGGTCAGCTCACCGACGACGATCTCTCTAAGATCAATGGCCGCCGCGATCAATTGGAGGGCAAAATCCAACAACGCTACGGCTTGGCCAAGGATCTAGTGCGAAAAAACGTCGACGATTGGCTGAACGCTCAACCATAGCCGCGAATTCGTAGGGCAGGCGCGCCGACGGATCAAACCCTTCAGCGCGTTTTTCAGTTGCGAGCGAAAGGTAACCGGCAATCGCTAAATACTATTGAGCAGATTAACTCAAGCGCCCGACAACAGGAGACGATCATGAGCGCTTCGG